>Ga0316622_100000172_pt1 | contig 33143 bp, 27 predicted proteins | sample OWC_Aug_OW2_C1_D_FD_207646 | JGI IMG/M metagenome (GOLD analysis project Ga0316622, IMG submission 207646) | Wetland soil microbial communities from Old Woman Creek delta, Ohio, United States - OWC_Aug_OW2_C1_D5_C | ecosystem: Environmental > Terrestrial > Soil > Wetlands | place: USA: Ohio... | reverse complement strand
ACTCTCCCACGGTGATGCCGCCCGCGCGGTCGACGAAGAACCGCAGGCGCACACGCTTGCCGCCCGGAGAGATCTGCACCTGGACCAACTCCGCGCCCACGTCGCGCAGAACCGGAGCGACCAGGGTCTCCAATTGCTCTTTCGTGATCATGTGACGGACTCGTGGCCCGCAGGCCCGGGCTGGCGCGTGGGACATACCCCGGCGTTCCCGGGTTCCAGGGCGGGCCCAGTCCACACGAACCGGGCGAGCGAAGACGCCCGCCCAAGGGTTGTAGACTATCCCAGGTTCCCGACAGGGAGCAAGCGTAATCCCGAGCGGGACAGCGGCTAGCGGAAGTAGCCGCCAGTGATGAACTCCAGGACGAGGCGCGCAGTCTCCCCGAGGTTGGCGGCCGAGCAGCTCTCCGGACGGTCGGCATGCGTGTGCCAGACCGGATCGCGGAAATCGACCAGGCAAAGAGTCGGCAACCCTGCCTGGATCAAGGGGATATGGTCGTCGGTCAGTAGCGGCCCCGAGTTCGGGTCGTAGGCCGGGTGCCCCTGCTTGGCGGCCAGTTCGTCGATGATCCCGGCCCGGTCGGGAAAGACCTCCCGCGACGCCTGCTCCAGCGAGAGGACCATCGTCCGGCTGGCGACCATGTCGACGACGAGGCCCATTTCCGGGCGCGGCCCCGAATAATGTTCGGCAAAGTGGATCGAGCCGGCCAGGTACTCCTCCGGATGATCCGCCCGCCCGAGATCCTCCCCGTCGAAGAAGACGAGGAGCACCGGGATCGCCGGCGGCTCGTCGCGGAAGTGCTCCGCCAGAGCGAGCAGCAGCCCCGTCCCCGAAGCCCCGTCGTTGGCGCCGAGAATCGGCTCGCCCCGCCGCGCGGGATCGGGATCATGATCGGCCCACGGCCGGGTATCCCAATGCGCCCCGATCAGGAGCCCGCCGTCGCGCTCCGGCCCGAACCGGGCGAGCACGTTCGTGAGGTCGACCGGTTCCGGCAGGCCGGGCGCGGTGTGCCGGAGGCTCTGGAGCGCCACCCGCGCTCCCGCCTCCTCGAGCGTCCGGCGGATGTAGTCCAGCGCTCGAGCGTGGCCGGCCGACCCGGGGTTGCGCGGGCCGAAGTCGCATTGAGCCTCGAGGTGGGCGAAGGCGCGGTCGCCCAGGGAGTCGGGAGCCAGGGCGGAGGGTGTGGTGAAGCAGGCGGCGGCCGCCATGAGGATGGCGGCCGTGCGGCCGCCGAGCCTGATGATTGTGGTCCGATGATCGGGACGAATCCTACTCAAGTCAAAGAACCGAAATGGATTGCGCATCAAAAGCCCCCGATTGCCTCCGAACTGGGCTTCCTCGATGTAAGCGTCTCAACTGGAAGAAGATCAGCCGGCGAATCCATAATCCTCGGACCACAATCAGAAGGTGAAGGATGCTGACAGGTTCACGGTCACGTAGCGCGTCGTCCGCGTCCGGTTCTTGTTGTCCGCATTCTCTCCGTAGTTGATGACGATCGTTCCGCCGACGCTCCGGGTGAACTGGTAGTTCCCCCCCAGGCCGACCTCGACCTTGCGAACGTCGGCCGTGACCTGGGGAGCATACCCCACTTGTCGGGTCAGGTCGCGGTAGGTGTCGAAGTTGATGGTGAACGAGAGATCGAGCTTGGTCGTAATGCGCTCGCGCGTGTTCTTGATCGGGATGGTCACCTCGCGGACGATGCTCAGGCTCTTCTTGGCCATGAAGTCGACCCGCGTGTCGGTGCGGTCGGAGATGCGCTTGAGGGCCGTCAAGTCCTCGGAATGGCGCGTCGAGTGATCCAGACGCAAGGTCGCGCTGAAACCCGAGCGGAAGGAGACCTCGACGTCGAAGAGCGGCGCCCACTGCGAATCGGTCTCGAGGCGGGCCAGCTCGCCGGCGCGCGTCGTCTTCTTCTCCTTGTGGAGGTAGCGGGTGTTCGCCTTGAAGTTACGGAAGTAGTCCTTCAGGCCGAATTTCCGCGGCAGGTCGCCCCAGCGCACGTTGAGTTCCGGCAGCAGCCGGTCGCGGGTGCCCGTCAGGTTTCCGGTCGAACGCGTCTCCGCCTTGTCATCGCTGAACCGGGCCGTGACGGCGATGTCGCCGAGGAGCTGGAAGTCGGCGTCGAACTTCAGCTGCTCGGAGTTCACCAGCGACTCGCGGAAGTTGTCGATCGGCTCGACCTCGGGTTTCATCGAGAAGCCGAGCTGGTAGGCGAAGCTCGGTTCGCCGAGCACGCGGTTGAAGCTGCTCCGGTCCGAGCGCGAGAAGGAGGCCGTCGAGCGGCCGACCGAGAACCACTTGCGGATCGGATCTTCGCGCGACGGACGCCGGCTGGGAGGCTGCTGCGGCCGGGGCGGAGCCTGGCCGTCTCCCGTCACCTCGGGCTCGCCTTTCCCTTCGCCCTCCTCACCGCTCGGAGCGGACGGTCCGCCCCCCGCGCTCCCCAGCTTCTCGAAGAGCGCCTGCAAGGGCAGGTCGAGGCTCATGCCGCGCGTGCGACTGTTGGTCAGCTCGTGATAGCGTTCGAGCCCTCCCCCGCCGGCGCCACCCTGGCGATTGAAGCTGCCGCGGAAATCCGAATTCCAGGAGAGGCGCGGCTCGAACCAGCGGGGGAACAGACGCAGCTGGTAGTTGCCGCTCAGGTTCTCCTGGCGTGACGTCTCCTTGCCGATGTTGATCCCGCCCAGCAGGTCGGACTCCTCGCGCAGCATCAGGTCCCGGCTCTGCTTGAAGTCGAAGTTGACCGCGCTGAGCGGCTTGAGACCGGTCGCCAGATTCAGGCTGCCCGAACGCACGGTGCGGCGGTCGTCGACGACGAAGGGCCGGCTGAGATCGCCGCTCTCGCGCCGGTAGCGGGCCTGTTCGCGCTCGCTACGGGTGAGCGAGAGCGAGAAGCTCGTCGGGATCGGCCGCAGCTTCCACGCCTTGTAGATTCCGATGTCGCCCCAGGGACCGAAGGGGAAGCTGTAGCTCGCCGTCAGCGTGCGCGTCGTCGTCGAGTCCTGGACCTGCGGGTTCTTGCTGAAGACGTCGCGAACCGATCCATTCAGGCGGAGCGCGTCGAGCGTGTAGCGCAGGAAGCCGCCGCGGCCGGGCCGGCGGCCGATCGAGAGGCTGTAGCTGCGATTCATCTGCTCGGTCAGATCGCGGTCGGTCGGGTTCTCCTCGACGAGAAGGTCGTCGTTGGTGCGGTACTTCGGCACCCGCCGGCTCCAGTCCTGCTGGAAGCTGAAGGGCAGCGTGAGCCCCAGTCCGGAGGGCAGCAGGCGCTCGAGCGGCATGTTGCCCGTCGAGATCGCGTAACTCTTCTCCTGCTCGCGGCGCTTGTTGAATCCCCCGCCGCTGATGCTGACGAAGTCCGAGCCCACCTGCCGGTAGCTGAAATCGAGCCGCATGAAGTCCGACAGCTCGGTGCGCACCTGCATGCGCATGGCCGTGTCCATTTCCTTGTGGACGCTCGTCAGCCGCAGCTCGTCGAGCCAGACGTTGCCCTGATCGACCGGCGCGGGCCCGTGATAGGAGACCCCCAGGGTGAGGCGCCGGATGCGCGTCAGATAAGGGTGCCCCTTCATGCGGATGACCCCGCCGTCGGGCAGCTCGCGCGTTACGTCGGCCTCCCCGCCCGACTCGATCGCCTTCAAGCCGCTGAGATCGGTGAGCAGGATCTTGATCGGCAGCCAGCTGCCCGTCTGGCGGTCGAGGCTCGCCGGCACCGGCACCGCCACCCGGTACTCGTAGAAATCGGTCGTGTCGGCGTTCGCGTCCTTGCACAGCCGCAGGAAGAACTCGGCCTCGCCGTCCATGGGCAGCGTGCTGTTCAGCCACAGTTCGAGCGACTCGTAGCCGGTGTAGTCCTGGTCGCGCAGGAAGGGCTGGTAGACGCGCCCGACGTGCCCCGGCTGGAAGTTGCGCAGCTCCAGGGTGAGCGATTGCTCGCGCTCGCGGACGCGGTCGTCGGAGCGCTGCTCGTCGCGATTGGGCACGAAGGGCGGCACGTAGACGTCGCCGTTCTCCTTGTTGTTGTAGACGCCGGGGAAGAAGTCTTCTTCGTTCAGGGCCATGTCGCCCGGAGGCACGAGCGTGCCCGAAGTGTCGCGCACCGCTTCGGCAATCCAGCGGTTCGAGCGCAGCTCGGCCGCGCCGATCTGCAACCGCTTCCAACCTTGCACCCCGCGGAACCAGATGCGCAGGTGCTTCGCCTCGTCCCAGCGGGGATCGCCCACGCGCGTGTGCACGTAGGCGTCGCTGAGCGGGACGCGGATGCGCCGCCAGCCGTTGTTCGATTCCAGCGTCCAATTGACGTCCTTGTCGGCGTAGTCGCGCCGCACGTCAGTTTCGAGGAACTGGCTGCTGTCGGCGAGATCGACGCGGAACTCGAAGTAGGAGTTCTCCTGGTCGAGGGAATTGTCGCCGTCCAAGTCTTCGCTGTCGAGCCGGCCGTTGTGCTCGGTGCCATTGACCCCGCGGTAGACTTCGCACAGCTCTTCGTAGGTCTCGTAGCGCATCTCCGAGTCGGCGGTCCAGACGTAGTCGTCGTGGCCGTCGTTGGGATCGAGGCCCAGGAGGTTGTCCAGGCCGGTGTCCTCGTCGGTCGCGGTGCTCAGGTCGAGCTCGCCGTCGCGGTTCGCGTCCTCGGTGTCGAGGCGGCGGTTCGCCGCCCCCAGGACGCCACCCTGCACGCGGCGGCTCGCGCAGTCGACCGCCCGCTGCTCCCAGATGGCGTCCTCGTTCATCTGGCCGATGTCGATGAACATCGTCCCCGCGCGCAGCGAGGTGTCCTGGACGAACTCCTCCCAGGGAACGAAGTCATTCACCCAGATGTCGAGGAAGCGCGCGCGGGTGAGATCCAGATTCGTGCGGGAGAGGCCCTGGACGATACCCATCCACGACTCCTCCGCCGGGCACAGCGTGCCGGCCGAATCGAGCGCGCCGTCGTAGGGCCAGAGCTGCAGTTCGAGAACGCCGCGGTAGTCGTTCGCCTCCTGGTACTCGAGCGACGGATTGAGGTCCCCCTCCTGCACGCTGTGATAGGGCGTGTACCACCAGATCTCGCCCCGCCGCGCCGCGCGCTCTCCCTCGTCGAAGCCGACCACCCCTTCCTGGGGCACGCTGGTCGGCTGCCAGGCCAGGCGGTTCAAGCGCAAGTAGACGTCGTCGGCCACGCCCTCGAAGTCGTCGATGTAGAGGTCGTTGCGGGTGTTCGGATTCGGGAAGCTCACGCCGAGGCCGCCCTCGACCGAGACCTGGGAGACCTTGCGCGCGTCGAGGAAGGGCAGGTGGTCGAGTAGCCGCGTGAGGCCCATCGACTCGCGGCCGTAGCGCGCGGCCACTTCGCCGACCGCGATGCGCGTCGGTTCGGAGCCGAGCCGCGGGCGGCGGTCGGGACTGCCGGTGCGCTCGTAGAGCCACGAGGTCGACATCGAGAAATTGGATTCCTCGGGCCGGTAGATCATCGCCGCGCCGAGGAGCGTCTTGCTGATCGACCCGAGGCCGCCTGCGTGCTTGCAGGTGACGCGGATCTCGTCGTCTTCGCCGATCTGGGCCTGCTCGTAGAGCCGGATGACGCCCGTCTGATAGTCGATGCGGTAGTCCTGGTCGCGGGTTAGGCGGCGGCTGCCGACGGTCACGACCTCCGAGCCTTCGATGATGTCCCAGGCGTCGATGCGCAGCTCCGAGACCGGGGTGCGGTAGCGCACCTCGAGGTAGTAGCGCGAGGCCCAGGTGGTATCGCTGCCCGGCAGGTCGTGATCGCGCACGCAAGAGCGGCGCCGGTAGATGCCCGGGTTCCATTTGGCGAACGGAAGCGCCTGCCAGTCGTTCGGGTTCCCGGGCCGCCCGCGGAGATCGAGGTTGCCTTCCGCGTCGCCGGGCGAGAAGGGCTGGAGATCGGGCAGGAAGAGGTAGCCGTTCTGGAAGTCGACCCAGACGTTGTCGACCTGGTTGTCCTGGCCGAGCACGAGACCGGTGTTGCTCTCCTGGTAGTAGTCGATGCCGAGCAGGCGGATCAGGCGCGTGCCCTCGATCTCGTCGGGGTCCTCCACCCCGCCGATCGAGCCCTTGTGGTGGATGCGCAGCTCGAAGCCGTCCTGCAGGATCGAGTTCTCGGGCAGTCCCGATCCGGTCCAGTCCTCGAGCGACTGGTGGAGCGGGTAGACGTTCTTCAGCATCAGCCGGTTCGTCGGTCCCCAAGTGCCCGCTTCGGCGTCGGCCGTGACGAGATCGTAGCGCGGGCGGATCATCTTCACGTAGAGCGTGTCGTTGGCGACACCGCCGACGTCCCGCTGAAGCCCTTCGTCGAAGTAGACGACGCCGAGGGTCGCGTTCTGATCCAGGTAGCGGTTGAGGATCAGGATCGGATGGCTGTTGCGGTTGGGATCGTTCAGCACGGTGAAGTCGCTGCCGTAAGTGAGCTGTTGAAAGTAGCAGATCGAGGAGACCGGCTGGCCGGACTGGGGGATGACGCCGTGCAGGTCGAGCACCGCGTAGCCGGGCGAGGTAGCGAAGCTCTCCTGCTGGTCGCCGTCGCCGTCGTCGAGGTAGAGGAAAACCGAGCCTTCGCGGATGCTCACGATGTCGAACGGGCCGCCCGACCCCGGATAGGCGTCGGCCGTCGGATCCGCAAGGAAGAAGAAGCGGTCCTTGACGTACTCGTAGTCGTTGATCGTCTTGCTCTGTTCCTGGCTGCGGACGCTGGTCGACTTCTCCGCCGTCTCGCCCTCTTCCTTGCTGACGATCGTATTGAAGGTGAGGTCGCCCACCTGCGCCTCGGCATTGATGCCGAAGAGGCCCGTGTGGGAGCCGCCGTAGCTGACGTACTCGGTGCCCGGCAGCCGCAGGCTCGTGTTGCCGAGGTCGATCTTGCGGACGATCTCGTCTTCGTAGCCGTGGTAGTGGATCCCGATCCGGTTGGCGAGCGAGGTCTGGGCGGCGCTCGACTGGTCGACGTCGACGTCGAGCTTGTCGCCGATGCTGCCCTTCAGACGGATGGTCAGGTCCTGCTTCATCTCGAGCTGCGGGAACTTCGATGGCTTGCGCTGGAACTCGTAGGTCGGCCGGTGGGGGAACCACTGGCTGCGGCCGCCGAAGCTGATCCGCTCGCTGCCGCTCACCGAAAGGTTCGGCTTGCCCTCGCCGAAGACCGAGCGGACCATCGGAGGCAGCTCGAAAGGCAGCGAGATCCGCACGAGCCCCGCGCGGCCGCCCTTCGCGGTCATCTTCTTCATCGATTCCTGGATCTGGGCCTTCCACGCGCTCCGCGCGCGCAGGCGCGTCAGGCGCACGAAGTGGCGCCCGAACGGCTCAGGCGTGACGACGCCCACTTCGAGTCCTTGGCGCAGCCGGCTGCGGCGGATAGTCGCCCGCTCGGCGTCGACGTCGTGCTGCCAGTTGAGCAGCGCGCCGCGCGCGAGGCTGCGCCCCGGCGGCGGGAGGTAGCGCATGCCGCCGCTGCGCGCCGACCAGTAGAGGAGCCCGGGCGCGAATCCCTCCTGGACGAGCGAGTCGTTGCGCGCATCGCTCTCGAGGACGATCGAATCCGAGGAGGCGAAGAACTCCGGGCGCAGCATCAGGTTCTCGCGCACGAACGCCCGGCTGAAGGCACGTCGATGAAGGCGGTAGAAGAGCGGATCGGCGGCCGGGTCCTCGGACCACCACCACTCGAGGGGCTGGACCGTGACCGTGTCGCCCGTCTGCTCCTCCCAGGCGGCTACGATGCCGTAGGGATCGATCTGCTCGGGCTCGATCATCAAAGGCAGCAGCCCGCGCCCGCGCGGCTGTTCCTCGGAACCCTCTTGCGCACGGAGAGTGTCAGGCGTCGCGGACTGCCCGCCGGCCGAGGGCGCCGCCGGCGTGTTGGCCGAGGGCACTACCGACTCCCCGGCCGAGGGCGCCGCCGGCGTGTCGGCCGAGGGCACCGCCGACTCCCCGGCCGAGGGCACCGCCAGCGTGTCGGCCGAGGGCGCCGCGCCGCCCGGCCCTGCTTCCACGGACCCTGAATCGGCGGATGCCGGTGGAAAGGAATCGACCGAAACCCCGGCTCCCGCCGCAAGGCTTTCCGCGAGCAACGGCACGATGTCCGCGCGCGGGAGGCTGTCGGAGAGGATCGGGGCCGAAACTCCGCCGGCCGGAAGCGGGCCCGTAAGGCTGTCTTCAGCCAGATCGAAGATGCTGTCGGCGACGGCCGGATCGAGAAGGCTGTCCGGTGGAGACGGGATGAGCTGGGGAAGCGGAGGCATGGCAGGAAGGGGACCCTGTCGACCCAAGAGCGGAGACTGGCCAACCAGCACGGCCAGCACCGCGAAGAGCACTGTCCCAACCGCTTCCCGGACCCTCATTCCGCTCCATGTCCCTCGTGGTGGCGTTTCCTTGGGGACATATGGGTCGACCCCGGCCGATGCGTCTGTTTATACTCCCGCTTCATGCCTCGGTTCTCCGATCACGGCCGGAATCAGGAGCCGTCGGCGGATGCGAGCCGGACTGTTCACCGTGCTTGGGACTGGCCCAAGCTATCAGGACAATTTCTTGCGGTCAACCGAGTTATGGCGGGCGAATGGGACTGCTTGAGCGATACGTTCTGCGCCAGCTCGTGAGGCCCTTCCTCCTGGGCGCCTTCGTCGTCACCTTCCTGCTGACGATGGATTTCCTGTTCGACTACCTCGACCTCTTTCTCGGCAAGGGGATCCCCTTCTTCACGGTGCTGAAGCTCTTCATGCTGGGCCTCGGCTGGATGGTGGCCCTCTCGGTCCCCTGCGGGGTGCTGGTCGGGGTGCTCATGACCTATGGGCGCATGGCGCAGGACAACGAGGTGGTCGCGCTGCGGGCGAGCGGCATCAACCTGATCCGCGTCGTCTTGCCGGCCATCGGGGCGAGCGTGCTCGCGGCCGGCGCGCTCATCCTCTTCAACAACGATGTCCTGCCCGACATGAATCACGCCTTCGCCAACCTGATGCTCGCGGTCAACAAGAAGCGCCCCACGGCGGAGATCCAGGAGGGCGTCTTATCGACCAGTTTCCGGGTTACAACATGTTCATCGGCCGCCTCGACGACCGCACCGGCCGCATGCAGGACGTGCTGATCCACGATTCCAGCCGCAAGGACGAGCCGGCGCGCACGATCCTCGCCCAGCGCGGCACGCTCGAGTTCGACCCCGCGTCGGGGATGCTCAGGCTGCACCTGGCCGACGGCGAAGTCCACGAGGCGGTCGAGGAGGAGGACGATCCGGTCTATCGCAAGATGGAGTTCCGCACGCAGGTGCTCCAGATCCAGGGCTCGCGCGACATCTTCAGCGAGACCACGGGGCGCAGCCGCGGGCAGCGCGAGATGTCGATCCAGGCGATGCGCGCGCACATCGTCGAACTCGAGGAGCAGCGCGGCCAGCGGGAAGAGCAGTGCCGCCGCGCGCTCGAGCACATCGGCGTTTCCGATCTCGCGCAGGTGCCGGGATTCGAGCCTCCCCGGCCCTGGTACGCCCCCCTGCTCGCGCTGGTCAAACGCCCGCCCCCCACGACGGCCATGCCCGACAGTTTCTGGACCCCGCAGCGCCGCCGATTGGCGGAGGAGGCCCGGGCGGCCGAACTGCAGGCGCGGGCGGTCGAGAAGAGCATCGACCAGTATCGCGTCGAGATCCACAAGAAGGTCTCGATCCCGGTCGCCTGCATCGTCTTCGTGCTCGTCGGCGCGCCGCTCGGCGTGCGCGCGCGCCGGGGCGGGCTCGCGGCCGGGTTCCTCAGCGCGGGCTTCTTCGTGTTCTACTACCTCTGTCTGGTCGGCGGCGAGCAGCTCGCCGATCGCGGCATGCTCGCCCCGTGGCTGGCGATGTGGCTGCCCAATGCGGTGCTCGGGATCCTCGGCGTGCTGCTCACCCTGCACATGTGCGAGGCGGGAATCCTGCGCCGGCGCCCGCGGGCAGCGACGGCGGACCGTCCGGCCGCCGCGCCGGCGGGCGGCCCTCCGGGATCGTCCGGGCAGGCGGCCAAGGGGGTGGCGGGATGCTGAAGATCCTCGACCGCCACGTGCTGCGCGAGTTCGTGCTCTACCTGCTCCTCGGCCTGAGCGCCTTCGTCGGCATCTACCTGATCGTCGATCTCTTCGAGAAGATCGACACCTTCGTCGACTACCACGCCGAGACGGGCGCGATCGTCACGTACTACCTGCTCAGCCTGCCGGTCATCGTGCTGCAGGTGCTGCCGATCGCGATGCTCCTCGGCGCGGTCCTCGCCTTCGGCCAGATGCGGAAGTTCAACGAGATCTCTGCCATGCAGAGCTGCGGGCTCTCGCCGCTGCGCATCACCGCGCCGGTGCTCATCCTCGGCCTGCTGGTGAGCGCGGCCAGCTTCGCCGTGAGCGAGGGCTTCCTCCCGGGGGCCTACCGGCAACGCGAAGAGACGCTGGAGGTGACGATCAAGAAGAAGCGGCCCGCCGAGGCGATCGGCTCGACCGACGTCTACCACATGGGCCGCAGCGGGCGCGTCTACGTCGCCAAGCGCTTCGACGCGGTGCGCGCGGAGCTGACCGACCTTTCGATCGAGCAGTTGCGCTCCGCCGACGGATACGCGCGCCTCTGGAAGCGCTCCGACGCGCTGCGGGCGCGCTGGCGGCCGGAGGGCTTTCTCGAGCTCGAGCAGGGCCGCCTGCGCGTCTTCTCCGGCGAGACCGAGACGATGGCCTCCTTCCGCCGCTACGGCGACAGCCGCTTTATCGAGCAGCCCGACGAATTCATCCACGTGCGCAGCGATCCCTTCCTGATGAGCCGCCGCCAGCTGCAGGACTACATCCACCGGATCGGCGAGGGTGGCGCGCGGGTGAGCAAGCATCTCGTGAACTACCATCTGCGCGCCGCGTTCCCCGTCGCCAACTTCATCATGGTGCTGCTCGGCACGTGCCTGTCGCTGCGCATCATGCGCGGCACCGTCGCGCTCGGCTTCGGCATCTCCCTCTCGCTGGGCTTCGCCTACTACGGCTTCCTGCGCGTCGGCCAGGCGCTCGGCTACAGCGAGGTGCTCTCCCCGCTCCTCGCCGCCTGGCTGGGGAATATCGTGTTCGGAATCCTGGGCGGAATCCTCTTTTGGAGGAGCAACCGCTGAGCTCGCCGGCGCGGGATGCCCTGCCGCCGCCCGCGTGGTCCGGCGCGAGGGGTCAGACCGGCGATGCCGCCGGCACGCCACGGGCGAGGAACGCTTCCAGAAACGCCGTCGTGCATCCACCCTCGCGAAAGACCTCGTCGTCGAGGACGCGCTCGTGGAAGGACGCCGTCGTCGGCACGCCCTCGACGACCAACTCTTGGAGGGCGCGCTTCATGCGGGCGATCGCCTCGCGGCGGTCGCCTCCGCGCGCGATCACCTTGCCGATCAGCGAATCGTAGTTCGGCGGGATGGCGTAGCCGGGATACAGGTGCGTGTCCATGCGGATCCCGGGACCGCCGGGAGGATAGAAGTAGCTCACGGTGCCCGGACAGCCGCGGAAGCCGGCCGCCGGGTCCTCGGCGTTGATGCGGCACTCGATGGCGTGACCGCGCAAGCGGATGTCCGCCTGCTCGTACGGCAAGGGCACGCCCTGCGCGAGGAGGATCTGGAGCTTGACCAGATCGACGCCGGTCACCTCCTCGGTCACCCCGTGCTCGACCTGGAGGCGCGTGTTCATCTCCATGAAGTAGAAGCGGCCGTCGGGATCGAGGAGGAACTCCATCGTGCCCAGGCTCTGGTAGCCGATCTCCGCAGCCCCGCGCGCGGCGATCGCGCCCAGCTGGCCGCGCAGGGCATCGTCGAGCGCGGGGCTAGGCGCCTCCTCCACGAGCTTCTGATGCCGGCGCTGGATCGAGCAGTCGCGCTCCCAGAAGTGGACCACGCGGCCGTCGCGATCGCCGGCCAGCTGCACTTCGATGTGGCGCGGGTTCTCGATCAGCTTCTCGAGATAGAGCTCGCCGTTGCCGAAGGCGGCGAGCGCTTCGGCGGAGGCCATCTCGTAGGCGGCGGCGAGCCCCTGCCCCTCGCGGACGACGCGCATGCCCTTGCCCCCGCCGCCCTGGCGCGCCTTGAGCAGTACCGGATAGCCCATGCGTTCGGCGAGCGCACGCGCTTCCTCGACGGACGCCAGCGCGTCCTCGCTGCCGGGGATCACCGGCACGCCCGCGGCCCGCATGGCCGTCTTCGCGGTCGACTTGTCGCCCATGCGGCGGATGACGTCGGGCGGCGGGCCGATGAAGGTGAAGCCGGTTGCTTCGCACGCCTCCGCGAAGCGGTAGTTCTCGGAGAGAAAGCCGTAGCCGGGATGCACCGCGTCGACGCCCCCGATCTCACAGGCGCTGATGATGCGGGGGATGTTGAGGTAACTCTCCTGGCTCGGCGGCGGCCCGATGCACACCGCCTCGTCGGCCAGCTTGACGTGCAGCGACTCGCGGTCGGCCTCGCTGTAGACGGCGACCGCCTTCACCCCCAGCTCGTGCGCCGCGCGAATGACGCGCACGGCGATCTCGCCGCGATTGGCGATCAGGATGCTGCGGAACATGCGCCTCCTGGCCGCGCCTCATCCCGGCACCCCCCGCTCGAACCCGGCGGCCGCGCTTTCCCCGCGGCCGCGCACGCGGGCGCCGAGGCGCCCGCTCAGCGGGACGGCCGCGCGCCGGGCTCGGGGCGGACGCCCGTCTCCGCCTGGAAGGGCTTGCCGCTCTGGGTGGCGCTGCCGTCCTCGCCCTGCTCGAAGGCGTCCCAGCTCGCGTCGCTCGTGGCGTGGATGCCGCGCAGGCGCAGTTCGAACTCGGTCGGCGTCGTCGACTGGCGCAGCGCCTCTTCCAGGGTGACGAGATTGCGCCGGTAGAGGCTCATCAGCGACTGGTCGAAGGTCTGCATGCCGTACTGGCTGAAGCCGTCGGAAATGACGTCACGGATCTGCGGCGTCTTCTCGGGATCGCGCAGGCACTCGCGGACCGTCTCGGTGTTGATCATCACCTCGACGGCCGGCACGCGGCCGCGCGAGTTCGCCATGGGCAGCAGGCGCATCGAGATCACCGCCTGCAGCGAGGCGGCGAGCAGGAAGCGCACCTCCTCGTGCTGATGCGGCGGGTAGAAGGAGATGATCCGGTTGACCGTCTGGGCCGCATCCATCGTGTGCAGCGTGCTGAAGACCAGGTGGCCGGTGTCGGCCGCCATCAGCGCGACCGCCATGCTCGCCTGGTCGCGGATCTCACCGATCAGGATGACGTCGGGATCCTGCCGCAGGATGTACTTCAGCGCCGCCAGATAGTCGAGCGTGTCCTGGCCCACCTCGCGCTGGCTGATGATCGACTGGTGGTTGCGGTGGAGGAACTCGATCGGGTCCTCCACCGTGATGATGTTCTTCGCCATCGTCTTGTTGATCAGATTGATCATCGCGGCCAGCGTCGTCGACTTGCCGCTGCCCACCGTGCCGGTGACGAGGACCAACCCGCGCGGCTTCATCGCGAGTTTGCCCACGATGGGCGGCAGATTGAGCTCCTCGATCTCGGGCACCATCAGGGGGATGCAGCGGATCGCGCCCGCGATCGTGCCGCGCTGGCGGTAGAAGTTGGCGCGGAAGCGCGCGAGCCCCGAGACGCCGAAGGAGAAGTCGACCTCGTGCGAGCGCGCGAAGGTCTCCTGCAGATCGGGAGGCACGATGCGCTTCGTGATGTCCTCGATGTCCTCGACCCCCAACGGCGCGTGGTCGAGGGGCGCGAGCTTGCCGTCGATGCGCAGCACCGGCGGGGCGCCCGCGCGCAGATGCAGGTCCGAGGCCCCTTGGGCGATCATCTTCTCGATGATGCGGTGGAAATCGACGGTCGCCATGCGCTTGGTCCTCCGAAGCCGCCCGCGCGGAGCTCGTCTGCGCCCCGCCGCTCGGCTTCCTTCAGACGCCCGGCCGGTCCGGCTTCACCAGGAAGAGAGGCTGGTTGAAATCGACGCTCCGGCCGTTATCCACGAGCACCCTCACGATCTCGCCGGATACCTCCGACTCGATCTCGTTCATGTGCTTCATCGCCTCGATGATGCAGACGACCTGTCCCACGGAGACGCGGCTGCCGGGCTCCACGTAGGCCGGCGCCCCGGGAGCGGGCGCGCAGTAGATGGTGCCGACCATCGGGGAACGGATCGCGATCAGGCCGGCATCGGCATCGGCCGCCTCGTCGGGCTCGCCGACAAGCGCGTGGGCCGCGGGATGCGGCCGCAGCGCGCCGGGCTCGAGCGCCTCGACCGCCGGTCCGCGACGCGCCCGGGCGATCCGGATGGAGCGGCCCCATTCGCGGATCTCCAACTCGTCCAGCGTGCTCCGCTCGAGAAGCTCGATGAGCTCCTTAATTCTATCGACGCGCATGGGCGGTCTCTCCACTGGGCCTATCGGGAGACGCGCTCGATGTAGTCGCCCGTCCGGGTGTCGATCTTCAGCCGGTCGCCGGTGTCGATGAACAGGGGAACGATGACGGTCAGGCCCGTCTCCAGCTCAGCCGGCTTCGTGGCCCCCTGGGCCGTGTCGCCGCGCACGCCCGGCTCCGTCCGGGCAACGGTCAGGATGACGTGCGTGGGCAGGTCGATCTGGAACGGATCGCCGTCGCGGGTGAGGATGCCCACGACCTCGTTCTCCTTCAGGTACAGGCGTGCGTCGCCCACGCGATCGGCCGACATGGCGAACTGGTCATAGCTCTCCATGTTCATGAAGTGGAAGAGGTCGCCGTCGGAGTAGAGGAATTGCGCGTCGGTTCGTTCGAGGCGGACCTCCTCGATCTTCTCCCCCGAACGGAAGGTGCGCTCGAGCACCGAACCGGTCTCGACGTTCTTCAGCTTCGTGCGGACGAACGCTCCGCCCTTGCCCGGCTTCACGTGTTGAAAGTCGACGAGCCGATAGGCGGCGCCGTCCATCTCGATGATCATGCCTGTCCGGAAGTCGGCCGTGGTCGCCATAGGATCCCCGATCCTCCCCTGATTCCGCCCCCACCCCCCTGCGGCCTCCGCCCCGTACCGGGACCGGTCGGGGGCCGCCGGTTCAATGCGAGGCAACGATACCAGATGCCTTCTAGGGTGTCACCAGCGCCGACGGCCCCGCCGCTCCGTCCGGCCCCAGTCGCAGGGTGCGCGCAATCGCTTCGAGAAGGCGCAATTGCGGCAGCTTCTTTCCCGGAGGGTTGAAGACGGCCTGGTCGATCAGGTACAGGCGCCCGTTCTCCTGGAAGCAATACGAGCGGAAGGGTCCTCCCATGGGGGGGTTGTCGTTCTGATACAAGCCGTAGATCTCGAGCGTGCGCCGCCCCTGGAAGTCGACCCAGTTCGCCCGGGTGCGCGAGGGCTCCACGCGGTCCCCGCCGAAGTACAGGGCCGCCAGCGTGTCGCGCAGCGCGGTGCAGTAGGTGGCGAGCCGCGGGTCGTCGTCGCTCAGCCGGCTGGGCTCGTAGTAGATGAGGAAGAACGACACGGGCTCGTCCGGCTGGATTCGCTTCATCCGGACGAAGCGGTTGCCGGCGTCTTCCTCCACCATGAAGTCCTTGGGAATGCGGATCTCGTAGCCGTGACGCCTGGAGATCCCCCGGGCGATCTCCCCCTGCTCGCCGTTCAGATAGAGGGTCTTCCCGAGCCCGTCGATCACCTTCTCTTCCAGCTTGCGGAGCAGTCCCGGATCCTCGTCCAGCTTCTGGCGCAAGGCCTCGGCCGAAACGGCGTGCACCAGCCAGACCGTCTGGCCCGTCGCCCAGACGTCGCTCAGCATCACCGATCCCGCCGGTTGCGAAACGAGGCGCTCGTATCCTTCGCGGGTGAGCAGCCGGCGGCTCTGGCGCGCGCCCCAGCGCGACGTCCTCATGTCGCCAAGAAAGACGAGCGTGCGCCAGTCGCGCATCCGGCGGAAGGCCGTCGAGTCGGTGCGCAAGACCGTGAAGGGCGCTTCGGGACGGACGGGGGTCTCGACGGGCCGCGTGAGGAAGGCATCGAGCACTTGCGTGCGCTCGTCGCCGCGAGGGAAGTCGGAGAAGAGCTCGATATCGTCGTTCGGGCCGATCGCCCCGGTCAGGCTGCCATCGCAGCCGGCCAGGGCGCAGAGCAGGGCCGCCAGGGCGAGCCCGATGGCCAGGACCAGGCGGACGAGGAGGGGTCTGGCCGATGGGAGGATCGCGGTCGTCTGGGCCATCTTCCTGCTCCGTTGATTCTGGTGCGATGATTAAGGATCCAGGGCTGGGCGCCGCCCGGCCTGCCCGCATGGGCCACGGGGCGGCGGCTCTTCGGCCCGGAGACCGCCCGCCGGGTGCCCAATCCCGCCGCAAGTGCCTGCCAGAGTATCGGCTGATCCGGCTCCATCCGGATCTTCAGACCACAATCAGGATGCTACGGGTACCGTGGGAGGGCGTCCAGAGCCGAGAAAGGTGATTCTGGCCTTGCGGGTCAGAAAGCGGGCGCCGTCAGCCGGATGTGCCCGGCCGGGAGGAGTCGGCCCTGTCCGTGCGGGGGACCGTGTCCAGGCGCATCAGCTCCTTGCGCAGCTGGGCGATCCGCGCTTCGTAGCGCTGGATCTCGCGCAAGAGAGCGTTGCGCTGCGAGTTCTCGCGCGATTGGCGCGCGATCGTCGACTCCTGGGCCGTCCGGTCTCCGATGCGCACCCGCATCTCGCGGGCGACGCCGTCGCGCTGGATGTCCATGGGGACGACCGCGCCGGGCGGCGTCTCGGCAACCATGCGGGTCAGCTGCATGACCTCGCCGACCGACCGGCCGCCGTAGCGCAGGATGATGTCGCCCGGAATGACGCCCGCTTGGTCGGCAGGGCTGCCGCGCAACACCTGCGAGACGATGACCCCGAAGCCGCCCTGCAACGAATCGCGCTGGACCTGGCCGGGGCGATAGGTGCTCACGCCGAGATACCCGAACCGGGGGGCCGGTTCGCGGGAGGAACGGATCTCGCGCACGGCCCGCATCACGGTTGCCGCGGGCACGACGAGCCCCGTGTCCCAGGTGCCCGCGTTCAACCCGTCGCCGGCCGGCCGCTCGGTCGAGGCGAGGGCACCGGTGATCAGTCCCAGCCACTGCCCGTCGAGGCTGACCAGGGCTCCCCCGCTGTTACCGGGATGGAAGGGCGCGCGAATGCGCCAGACGGCCGCGAGCGAGTCGCCGCAGGGCACGCGGGTCGTCTGTACCGCTTCGCGATGCGAGAGGGCGAGGGCGGGATTGCCGGGGGCGGGACCCTGCCAGGGGCCGTAGGCGACCGTCGCCATCCACTCGGGCAGCAGGCTCCCCCACTCGCTCCACTGATGGAGCGCGGGAAAGGGCCTGGGCCCCTGGAGTTGCAGGAGGGCGACGTGGATCGCGGGATTGCCGCCGATGTACGCGGCCCGGGCGCGCCGTCCGTCGGGCAGGTAGGCGATGAGGCTGTCGCCGGGCTGAGCGACCTGATCGGTCGTCACGATGGAACCGGCCTCGTCGACGATGACCCCGGTCGCGACGAGACGCCGGTAGGCGACGATCCGCGCGCCCGAAGGATCTCCGGCCAGCCGGCCGCGATGGCTGACGATGCTGACGACGGCCGGGCGGATCTCGGCGTAGAGGGCACTCAACCCCGCCTCGAGGGAAGGGAGGTCGCTCTGCGCGCTCGCCGGCCACCCGGACAAGCCCGCGAGCAGCGCCAGCGCGAGGAGACCGCCCGCACGCGGGAGCTTAGAAGGTGATGAACGCATCGCTGCGAGTGTCCGTCACCTGCCGGCCGTAGCTCTCCGCCGGCACGAGACCGCGTTGCGGATCGTTCATGTAGCGCTCGAAAACGAATTCCGGGTCGCCGTCGAGGCGGACCGTGTCGGCGGCGGCCGACAGGGGATCGAGGGGGATGTCCGCCAGGAACGAAGCCGCGCTCTCGACGGTGCGGTCGACATTCACGCCGGGCGCCGGCAGAGTCACGCCCGGCCGCTCCGCGACGAGCGGCGTCTGCTCGGCTGGCGGATTCAGCAGGTGGGCCATGCGGGGCGCGTTCACCCCCACCGCCAGACCGATCGCCAGGCCGAAGAAGGCGGCGGCGAAAGCTGGGCGCAGGACGAAGACAGGCAGGAGCCCGCGCAGCCTCTCACCCAACGGCCCGGCCGATTGCGGCTCGGTCCCGTCGGGACACTCGGCGCGCAGGCGGCATTTCACGGCGGCGTAGAAGTCCGGCCCCGGATCCGTCTCGGGCATGTTCCCGAGCAGGCCCACCATGCGTTCCAGGCAGTCGAAGTCGCGCGCGCACTCCGGACAGGTCCGCAGGTGCTCGCGCAGCTCCTCCTCCTCGGCGAACGTCATGTCCCGATCCACGCAAGCTGAGAAGCGCTTGCACATCCCCTTGCACGTCATGGTGTCTCCCTCCGCCCGAGAATCGGTTCCAGAAGCTGCTTCAGCGCGCTGCGGGCCCTGTTGATTCGGCTCCGCACCGTCCCACCCGGGATGTTCAACACCTGCTCGATTTCTTCGTACGTCAGTTGTTGAATGTCCCGCAGGAGGATCACCTCGCGATACTTCGGCGGGAGTTGCTGGACGGCCGCCATTACCGTTTCTTCCACCTTGCGCTGGTGGGTCTGCTGATCCGGGCCCGGCTCCTTGTCTGCCAGATACGAACCCGAATCACCGGCGACCTCCATCAAGTTGTCCAGGCTCGTCACCCCGCGCAGGCGGGATTTGCGCCGAAGCTCGTTCTTCGCCAGATTGACGGCGATCGTATAGATCCAGGTGCTGAATCGGCCGCTGCGCCGATACCTCTTGCGATGAAGGAAGACTCGCAGGAAAACTTCCTGCGCGATCTCCACGGCCCGGTCGCGGTCATAGATGAAGCGATGGACCAGGTTCGTGATCTTCGCCTGGTACCGCTTGACGAGAAGCTCGAAGGCGAGTTCGCTGCCCTCAACGATCTTCTCCATCAAGTCTTCATCGGCCAGATCCGACAGAATGTTCTGGCCTTGCCGCTCGTCGACCGGCTGCATGCCTCGTCCTTCTGGTCCTACCCTTTCGGTGATCGTCGGTTCCCCGCTTCCGCTTCTCCAACTCCTTCACCCACCCACACCTACCTCATCGGGTCGCCAGGCTGTCGAGCATCTCCCGCAATTCCCGGGATTCGGGGGTCAGGGCAATCCCCCGGCGCAAGGTCTCGGCCGCTTCCCGGTTGCGGCTCTTCTCGATCTGGACCCTCGCCAGATGCTCGAAAATCTCCGGATGGCGGCCTCCCCGGTCCACTGCTTTCTGCAACCATTCCTCCGCCTGGTCGAGATCGCCCCTCTTGTACCAGAGCCAGCCCATGCTGTCGAGAAATGCGGGATTGTCGGGATCGTCGGCCAGCGCCCGTCGGATCAGGCGTTCCGCCTCGTCGAGCCGCTCCCCGTGATCGGCCCACAAATACCCGACGAAGTTGAGCGCCCGGGCGTCGGCCGAGTCCGCTTCGATGAGGGGCAGGAGCATCGCTTCAGCCTCCCTGGAACGCCCGGTCTCTTCCAGGGAGGAGGCGTACTCGAGAAGCACGTCGGGTTCTTCGGGCGCTCGCGAGAAGGCCTCCCGCGCGCAGCGGAGAGCCTCGTCCCGCTGTCCGCGCGTCCGCTGGATGCTCGCCATGAGCAGCCAAGGATCGGGACTCTCCTTCTCGATGCCCGCCCACTGCTCGAGCGCGCGCAGGGCCCCATCGAGATCGTTCATCTCCGCGCGGCCGAGCGCGAGTACACGCCAGCCCTCGGCGTCCTGGGGAATCAACTCGACCAGGCGCTCCGCGTTGACGATGGCCGAATCGAGCATGCCCTCCGCGAGCATGAGGCGCATGCGCCAGCGGATCACGCGGGGCGCGTCGGGGGCGAGCGCCCAGGCTTCGTCGAAGAGTCCGAGACCGCGCGCGGTCTCGCCCTTGCGATAGGCGACGAGGCCGAGTTGCATCGCGGCGGAAGGATCGTCCGGATGGCGCTCGCGGAACTCGAGCAGCTCGGCTTCCGCCTCGTCCCAGCGCTCGTCCTCGACCAGCAGCCGGATCAGCTCCCAACGGTGCTCGGCCTGGTCCGGGTAGTAGTCGATGAGCAGGTGCTGGAGACGGTAGAGATCGTCCCGCCGCTCAAGGGCGGTCAAGATGCGTCGCAGCGACTCGACGCTCGCCATCCGGGCCGGGTTCTCCTCAACGATGCGCCACTGGTCCTCGGCCGCTTCCGCCAGCCGGCCGATCCGCTCGAGGATTTGGGCTCTGCGATAGAGCAGGGTCGAGCTCTCGGCGAGTCCGATCAGACGGTTCAGCGGTTCGAGCGCATCTTCGTAGCGGTCCAGGCGCTCGAGGACGTTCACCAGCATGTTCAGCGCGCGGACATCGGGCTGCAGCCGGACAGCCGCCTCGAGCGGCCCGATCGCCGCCTCGTATCGCTCCATGCCGGCTTCGGAGGCGCCCGCGATCCAGTGCGCCTCGGAAAGGGTCGAGTCGGCCGCGAGCGCCCGCCGCGCTTCGAGAAGAGCCGAATCGAAACGTCTCAACTCGAGCAGACAGGAGGCCTTGCGAACGAGGAACTGCGGGTCGGCGGAGCCTAGCGATTCCGCTTCCTGATAGTGTCGCAGCGCCTGCTTGAAGTTCAGATCGAACTCCGCCTGGAGCCCAAGCCCAAAGGCCGTCCAGGCGCGGATGCGGGGGGCGAGAAGGCTGTCGGCCGCCACGTTCTCGATGCCTGCGCCGTCCAGGGTGGCGGGGAGGTTGGAGGGAAGTTCCTCGGCTGCCGCGAGGCCGGCGAGGACCCCGGGAGCCGCGCAGGCGAACGCGAGGAAGAGCGTCGAGCGCCCCAAGGGTCGCATCCAGCCGAACGACATCGCTCCTCCCCGTGGATCGGGCGAACGAAGAGCCCCGCGTCGCGGCGCGTGGGCCGCATGCCGAACGATGCTATCAGAAGGCAAGCGGCGCCGCATGCTGCACTTTCGGCAGTGCCTGCCTGGCCGGGTGGGACGTGGCCGTTCGAACCGGCTTCCCGACCGCACGCTTTACAGGGGTCGGAACCGAACTCTATACTGGGAATAGACACTAGCAGGCCGGTCGCTTCCGGAGGTGGGGCATGGTCTTCCGTCCGATCCTTGCCAGTCGCGGGGAGGTCCCGAGCAGGGCCGCTCTGGTCCTCATCGCCCTCTCGCTGCTTCTCACCGGCTGCTACACGATGCTGCGCCACCCCGCAGCGGTCGAGGAGACCGCCGTCAGGTCCGACGCGGATTGCGTCCGCTGCCACTACGAAGACGACTACTACGCCTCCCCCTCCTATTCGCCATGGGTCGAGTACTACGCAAGCTCCTCCTGGCCCTGGATCAACTACTACGGCTCCCCCTGGTGGTACGGCGAGACCTGGGTGCCGTACCGTGGGGGCTCGGGATCGGATGCTGGCGAGGACGGCCAGAAGCTGCCCGGCCGCCAAGGCTGGGTGCTGCGTCCCCGGGGAAGCGGCATCGGTCCCGATTCCACGCGTTTTCGCGATCCTCTGGTCGTGCCCGCCCCCATCATCTCCGCTCCCTCCATCCCGGGTCCCTCCGTCGGAAACCCGCAAGGCAATCCGGGCAGCACGACTCCCGACCCGCAAGAGGAGAAGGAAAAGGAGAAGCCTCGCAAGCGGAGCATCCGCCGGTGACCGGCCGGTCCCCGAGGCGCGCCTCCACGATCATGGGTGCCGGCGCGAGCGCGTCCACGATCCCGCGTCCCGGTGCGCGCGCGTCCGCGACCTCGAGTTCCGGCGATTTGGGGAATGTTATCCAAGGAGAGGAAGAATGAAGGGCAGAGAGACCTCGCAGCGGAATGGATCGGGCGGGCGTTCGCCTTCGTTGCGCGCCGCGCTCGCGGTCGCCGGCGGCTTCTTCGTCCTCATGTCCGCGGGCCCGGTGCGCGCGCAGGAGGACATCTGGGTTCCCGAGATCCCGTTGACCCGTGACGTCACGACCAGTGCGCGCGCGCTCGGGATGGGCGGAGCCTACCTCGCGGTCTCCGACGACGCCCACGCGCTGCGCCACAATCCGGCCGGCCTCGCGCGCATCCAGCGCGTCGAGTTTCTCGGCTCGTTGACCGACATGAACCGCAAGATCGAGACGGATTTCTTCGGTACGCCGGGCGAGAACTCGATTTCGCGCACGCGGCTCTCGGCGCTCGCCTTCGCCTACCCCTTCCCGACCTATCGGGGCAGCATGGTGATCGCGGCCGGCTACACGGCGCCCTGGATCCTGGACCGCGACTACAGCCGCTCGACCGCCCCGGGAAGCGAGCCCTCGATCGAGGAGCAGATCTTCGAGGAAGGCCAGATCGGTGAGTGGAGCTTCGGCTACGCCGTCGACGTCGCCCCCAGCCTCGCGCTCGGTTTCAAGGCGGGGTATATCCACGGCAACCGCCAGCAGGACTGGATCTACCGGGACCCCGCCTTCGACTTCGACATCCACGACGTGACCGACGTCGACATCGACGGCTTCACCGGCAGCCTGGGTGCCCTCTCGCGCATCGGCAGCCGCGGACGGCTGGGTCTCGTCGTCAATCTGCCGAAGTGGATCACGATCGACGGCACGATCGTCGATGTGCCGGGCGAGTATGAGTACGTCGTCGACGAGGAGATGACCCTGCCCTACAGCGTGGCCGCCGGCGTGAGCGGGATCTTCGAGAACCTGCTGCTCGCCGCCGATGCCCGCTACACGGACTGGACGCAGATCGACTACGAGGGCCCGCTGCGCTACTGGGAGGGCAACCGCCGCAAGTTCGCCTACCAGCGGACCTGGGACGTACACGTGGGCGGCGAGTACTTGCTCGACGAGCTCGGCCTCGCCGGCGTCCGCCTGCGCGCGGGGCTCGCCTGGGACCCGGTGCCTTACCGCCTACTGCTCGAGGACATCATCGTCGAGGACGACGTTGCGGTGCCCATCTACGAGCGCGCGGATTTCGATCCCGACCGGCTCACCTACTCGGCCGGACTGGGCGTTCTCCTCGCGGAATCGCTGACGATCGATGCCGCCTACATGGCGGGGCGTTACGAACGCACGGGAGTGAATCTCGGCGAGGAAGAGAACGAGCGGCGCGTGGTCGTGACGGCGGCGTATCGGCTGGATTGACGATTCGCAGGACTGAGCGCTGAAGAGCGGGCGAGGCGGTTCGGATACCGCCTCGCCCGCTTGCGTTTCTCCGTTGCGATATCGAATCGTCCGACCGGTCGACAGGATGATCGGGGGGCGGGTTTCCAGCTCCGCGGGAGCGCGCCCGGCCGTCCCCGCCCTCAGCCCGCCTCTTCCTGCTCGCGCAACCAGCGCGCGAGCTCTCCCGAATCGATCGCCTCGCGAGCCGCCTGCTGCTCGGCTTCCTTCTTGTTGCGGCCCGTGCCGCGGCCGAGGATGCGGCCGCGGACGACGACTTCGACGGTGAAGAGCTTCTCGTGGTCGGGGCCCGCTTCGCTGAGGACGCGGTAGCGGGGATGCACGCGCAAGCGCGCCTGGACCGACTCCTGGAGGATGCTCTTGAAGTTCTGCTTCTCCGTGTCGCGCAGGATGCGGTCGGACTGGCGGAGCAGCCAACGGCGGACGAATTTCCGGGCAGCTTCGAGGCCCTGGTCGAGGTAGATCGCACCGAGGATGGCCTCGAAGCTGTCGGCCAGGATCGAGTGGCGCTCGCCGCCGCCCGAGCCGCGCTCGGCTTCGCTCATCAGGATGAAACGGCCGAGCCCGAGCTGATCGGCGCGGTCGGCGAGAACGGAGCGGCTGACGAGGAGCGACTTCTTCTGCGTCAGCTCCCCCTCGCGATCGAGCGCGAAGCGTTGATACAGGTACTCGATCACGATCAGTTCGAGGACGGCGTCGCCGAGGAATTCGAGGCGTTCGTTGGACTCGGGACCGTGAGCCTCTTCGCCGCCCAGGAAGGAACGATGGGTGAGCGCGCGCTGGAGCAGGGCCTCGTCGCGGAACTTGACCCGGACGTGGGACTGGAACGCGAGCAACCGGGGACGGACGGCCCCGTCGGCCCGGGAGCCGGGTCGCTTCCGCAAGCCGCCGAAGCGGTCGCCGACCGCTTTCAGCCAGAGCGGACGTAATCTCATCGGGGTCCGCGTTCCTTCCCTTCCAGGACCGCCGGCATGCCCCGTTCTGCCGGAGGTCTCGCCGGCGCCCGTCTCCCGGACGCCCGCGAGATGCGCGTTCCACGGATCGCTAGGAGAGCGCCTTGACGAGCAACGAAACGTTGTGGCCGCCGAAGCCCAGCGAGTTCGAGAGGGCCGTCCTGACCTTCATCGCGCGCGCCTCGTTGGGCACGTAGTCGAGATCGCATTCGGGATCGGGTACCTGGTAGTTGATCGTCGGCGGCACGACCCCGTCGCGGATCGCGAGCACGCAGGCGATCAGCTCGACCGCCCCCGCCGCGCCCAGCAGATGCCCGGTCATCGATTTCGTCGAGCTGACCGCGAGCTTGTCGGCGTGCGCCCCGAAGACCGCGCGGATGGCGAGCGTCTCGCCCTTGTCGTTGAGCGGGGTCGAGGTGCCGTGCGCGTTCAGGTAGTCGACCTGGTCGGGCGACATGCCCGCATCCTTCAGGGCGAGTTCCATCGCCCGCCCCGCGCCCTCGCCGGTCGGCGACGGCGCGGTCACGTGGTAGGCGTCGGCCGTCGCGCCGTAGCCGGCCAGCTCGGCCAGGATGTTCGCGCCGCGTTTGCGCGCGTGCTCCCAGTCCTCGAGGATCACCGTGCCCGCGCCTTCGGACATGACGAAACCGTCGCGCTCCTTGTCGAAGGGGCGGCTGGCGTGCGCGGGGTCGTCGTTGCGCGTGCTGAGGGCGTTCATCGAGCAGAAACCGCTCAGCGCGAGCGGCGTGAGCGGAGACTCGCTGCCGCCCGCCATCACCACGTCGGCGAGATTGTCGACGATCAGCCGGTACGCCTCGCCGATCGCATGCGCGCCGGAAGCGCAGGCCGACACGGTGCAGAAGTTCGGGCCCCGCGCCCCGAAGGCGATCGAAAGTTGGCCGCTCGCCATGTCGGAAATCATCATCGGCACAAAAAACGGGCTCACGCGACGGGGGCCGCGCTCGAGGAGCACCTTGTGCTGGGACTCGAGGGTGGTGATCCCGCCGATTCCCGAGCCGATGATCACGGCGAAGCGATCGGGCGCGGGGAAGTTGCCGTTCAGACCGGCCGACTCGAAGGCCTCGTGGGAGGCCACCCAGGCGTACTGCACGAACAGGTCGGTATGACGGAGCGTCTTTCTCTCGATCACCTTCTCGGGATCGAAGTTCTTCAGCTCACCGGCGATGCGGCTTGTGTAGTCCGTCACATCGAAGCGCGTCAACTTGCCGATGCCGCCGCGGCCGCCGATCAGGTTCGCCCAACTGGTCGGCACGTCGTTGCCGACGGGCACGACCATCCCCAGGCCGGTTATCGCCACACGCCGCTTCATGGAAGTTCCTTTCGTCGAGCAGGGCGGCCGAAGCGAAGGCCGCGGCTCAACTGCTCGCCTTCTCGGCGAGCCGCTTCTTCAAGTACTCGATGGCGTCGCCGACCCGGGTCAGCTTCTCGGCATCCTCGTCGGGAATCTCGACGCTGAAGGCATCCTCGAACGCCATGACGAGCTCGACCGTGTCGAGGGAATCGGCGCCCAGATCGTCGATGAACGAGGCCTCGGGGACGACTTGCTCGGGGGTCACGCCGAGCTGCTCGACGATGATGTCACGAACCTTCTGTGCGTAGTCTTCCATGATCCTTCCTCCTTGCTGAACCGCGGATTGCGAATCCTCACCCGTCGGTGGAGCGGACCCGACCCGGCGCGGCCGGGCGGCTGATCCTCACGCCGGTGCGATCAACGGCCCTCCGGAGCCGCGGACGGCTGCTCCACGGGACTTGCCCGAAACGCGGCCGACTGCGCGACCAGCGTCTCCCGAAATGCCCGCACTTCTTCCGCCGTGCCCAACGAGCGGCAGTCCGCCTCGCGGTCGGTCGCCCGCAGGAGGCCTTTCAGCACCTGGCCGGGACCGATCTCGTAGAATTCGTCGGGATCGAGCGCCAAGAGCCGGCGCAAGGTCGGCTCCCAGAGAACGGGACTGAGCAACTGGCGGACGAGCAGCTCGCGGGTGCGCTCGCCCTCGACGACCGGCCCCGCCGTCGCGTTGGCGTAGACCGGAAAGCGCGCATCGAAGAGGACCACATCGGCTAGCGCGGCCGAGAGTCCCTCGGCGGCCGGCTCCATGAGGGGCGAATGGAACGCGCCGCTCACCTTCAGCTCGACCACCTTGCGAATGCCCCGCTCCTTCAAGGCGGTCATCGCCGCCTGAACGGCCTCGTGCCGGCCGCTGATCACCACTTGGCCGGGCGAATTCAGATTCGCAGGGACGACGATATCGCCAGCCGCCTGGCAGACCTCGCGAATGAGGTCGAGATCGGCGTTCAAGACCGCCGCCATCGTTCCCGGATTCCGCAGACCCGCCTCGTGCATGAGCTCGCCGCGCCGCCGGACGAGACGCAGGGCGTCGTCGAACCGGAGCGAGCCGGCGACGACGTGGGCGCTGTATTCGCCCAGGCTGTGCCCGGCCGCGACCAGCTCCTCGGCAGGCCACGGCGCCCCCAGGGCGGTCCAGGCGGCGATCGAGTGCAAGAGAATGGCCGGCTGCGCGTTACGCGTCTCGCGCAGGGTCTCCTCAGGCCCCTCGAACATGATCGCCGTCAAGGGCGCACCAAGGATCCGGTCGGCCTGGTCGCAGAGCTCGCGCACGGCCGGAAAGGCCTCGTAGAGGTCCTTCCCCATGCCGACGAACTGCGAGCCCTGGCCCGGGAAGATCAATACTTTCATTCGCTTACAGCATCCCTTCGCGCCCGGCCGAAACCCGGACGCCCCTCGCCCGCCATTCGGGCGGAACTACCCCTGTTCAGAGTGGGATTGTTTTACCCCGATCCGACCGGTCTTGCAAGGCATTTCAGCCAGGGCGGCGCCCCCGTGCCCGGCCCTGAGGCCCGGCCGGGGCGGCCGTGGCGGGCCGCCAGGGCCCGCTCGCGAACCGACGGCTCCTTCCCCGCGTTCCCCCTCGGGTTCAAGACATCGAGCGGACGGCACCGAGCTCCTGCTCCGTGAGCACCTGGGCGATCGTCCCGGCCAGATCCGCGCGGGTCGCCCTCAGAGCGACGTGGATGGCATTCCGGATGGCGCGGGGCGACGAGCGGCCATGGCAGATGACCGAGGTCCCGCGCGTTCCGAGGAGAAGGGCGCCCCCGTATTCCTCGTAGTTGAAACGCCGCTTCAGGCTCACGAGGGCGGGCTTCATGAGCAACGCGCCCGCGCGGAGGACCAGGCTGCGGCGGATGATGTCACCGGCCATGCGGGATCCGACCGATCCGATGCTCCCGGCGAGCTTCAGGATGACGTTGCCCGTGAAGCCGTCGCAGACGACGACGTCGGCCTCCCCGGCGAAGATGTGCCGCCCCTCGACGTTGCCGACGAAGTTCAGCCGCTCCCGGTCGGCAGCGAGCAGCTGATGGGCTGCCTGCGCGAGCGCGCTGCCCTTGGTCGGCTCCTCCCCGATGTTGAGCAGGCCGACGCGCGGGCTCTCGATGCCGAGGACCAGCTTCGCGAAAAGATGCCCCATGTGAGCGAATTGGTAGAGGTTGAGCGGCTTGCAGTCGGCGTTCGCGCCGACGTCCAGGATCACGCACATGCCGCTCGAGGTCGGGATGGTGGCGGAGATCGCGGGACGGTGGATCCCGGGCATGCGGCCCAGATTGAGCAGCGAAGCGGCGACCACGGCGCCGGTATTGCCCGCGCTGACGAGGGCGTCGGCGCGCCCGCTGCCGACGAGTGCGGTGCAGACGGCGATCGAGGAGCGCGGCTTGCCGCGCAGCGCGCGCGGCGCTTTCTCGTCCATCTCCACCTGGCCCTGGGCGTGGACGCTGAAAATGGGCAGCGGCCCGGGCCGGATTTCATCGAGGATGCGCCAGATCGCGGGCTCGTCGCCGACGATGAGGATGTCGAAGTCGCCGTCGATCGTCTGCAATGCCTCGACGGCCCCGCGGATCAGTGCCTCGGGGCCGTGATCGCCGCCCATGGCGTCGACGGCGATGCGGATGCGACGGCTCGGATCGAGCATGCTCGCCAACCTCGTCGGGAACGGTGCACGCGAGTACCCGGCGTGGGGGGCGCCGGGGCGTTCCGCGCGCGTCCGCTCGTGCAGCAGCCGGGTCTTGCGGTCCCACCCGACTCACGACGCACGGCGCGCCGCGGAAGTGACGTCGGACGGGCTACTTCTCCTTGACCAGCAGGACTTCCTCGCCCCGGTAGTGTCCGCAATTGAGACAGATGCGGTGAGGCCGCTTGGCCTGGCCGCAATGCGGGCAGGAGATCCGGGTGGGGGCCGCGGAGGCCTTCCAGTTCGCCCGGCGCTTCGCCTGACGCTGCCGGGAATGTCGCCGCTTGGGAACCGCCATGACTTCTCCTTTCGTCGTCGAATCGCGCGCGCCGAGCGCGCGCCGGAATCAGCTCGTTCCGCCCTTCCCGCCGGTCCCACCCGTCTCGCGCAGACGCGCGAGTTCCGACCAGCGCGGATCGCCCGGACCGGTGCGCTCGCACCGGCAGGGCCCGACATTGCGGTTGGCGCCGCATTGCGGGCAGAGGCCGGCGCAGTCCTCACGGCAGACGGGCGCCTGTGGAATGGCCAAGAGAATCAGTTCCCGCACCTCGTTGGCAAGCCCGATCTCTTCTCCGTTGTGCAGGATCAGCCCGTCCGCCGGCTCTTGGCCCTCATCGCGCGGACCCTTGCGGCGGGCCACCACCTCGACCGGAACCGACAGGCCGCACTCGATTGTCTCGAGGCAACGCGCGCAACGCTGGCGAGTCGTGAGCCGCGCATAGCCGCGAAACTGCATCTGCTCATCGGCGCGGATCACCTCCAATTCGACGGCCACCGGGCCGACGAACTCGGCATCCGCGGCGAGCAGGTCGAGATCCGCCGGGGCGACGTCCGCCGCGAGGCGGCTGACGCCCTCGGGAATCCCGCGGATCTGCAATCGCAGAGGGCCTTCCATGATCAGAAGCCTCCCCTCGGGGCGGCGTGGTTCTCCTGCTCGCAGTCTCTCTCATGGATGCGGATCTCGCATCCCATTCGACGAGGGCCTCGCCCACTTTCCCGGTCCCCGGGTGTCTCACGCTCCTCGGGAGCCACCGCCTTCCCCGACGGGCGCCGCGTCCCGGGACAGGGTCAGACCGAAGAAGGCCTTCTCGGCCGCCACGGTTCCAGGCCCGTCGGAGGCGTGAACGGCGTTGCGGGTCTTGTCGAGACCGAACTCCCGCCGAATCGTACCGGGGGCCGCCTCGGCGGGGTCGGTCGCTCCCGCGAGCTGCCGCAGGCGGGCGATCGCATCCTCGCGCTCGAGGAGCACCGCGCAGAGCGGGCCCGAGGAGATGTACTCGACCAGCCTCTCGAGAAAAGGCTTGCCCGCGTGCACCGCGTAGAAGAGCCGGACCTCGGCGGGGCTCAGCCGCACCATCTTCAGCCGGCGGATGGCGAACCCCTCCGCCTCGAGGCGCGCGAGGATGCGGCCGGTCAGTCCCCGCCCGACCGCGTCCGGCTTCACCATGAGCAGGGTCTCTTCCGGCATCTCAGCCCACCTGTGGCTCTGCGCGGCGTCCCGCGGCTTCGCCGTTCGATGCCCGGCCGCGCGGCTTCGCCGTTCGATTGCGCGGTTCGATCCGCGCGCTCCACTCTGCGCCTAGTGCGCCTTCATGAAATCGCCGATCAGCTCGCGAAGCGTCGGGCGCCCGATCTCCTGCAGCTCGTAGCCCACGCGGCACGAAGGCTGGCGGATCGACACGATCCGGCGAAGATCGATCGGCGTCCCGATCACGACCGCGTCGCAGGGCACCTGCGCGATCGTCCGCTCGAGGTCGTGCACCTGCTCCTCGCCGTACCCCATCGCTGGCAGCAGCGGCCCGATGCCCGGATAGATCTCGAAGGTCTTCTTCAACTGCCCGACCAGGTAGGGACGCGGATCGACGATCTCGGCCGCCCCGAACTTGCGCGCGGCGATCGTTCCCGCGCCGTAGGCCATGCCGCCGTGCGTCAAGGTCGGACCGTCCTCGACGACGAGCACGCGCCGGCCGCGGATGAGCGCCGGGTCGTCGACCATGACCGGCGAGGCCGCGTCCACGACGACCGCCTTCGCGTTGAAGCGGCGGATGTTCTCGCGCACCGCGTCGACCGCGCGCGGCTCGGCCGTGTCGATCTTGTTGATGATCAGGATGTCGGCCGTCAGGAAGCAGGTCCTTCCCGGGTAGTAGAGCAACTCGTGACCGGGGCGATGCGGGTCGAGGATCGTGATCGTCAGATCGGGCTTGTAGAACGAGAAGTCGTTGTTGCCCCCGTCCCAGATGACGACGTCGGCCTCCTTCTCCGCCTCGCGCAGGATCGCCTCGTAGTCGACGCCCGCGTAGCAGACGGTGCCGTTCACGATGTGCGGCTCGTACTCTTCCATCTCCTCGATCGTGCATTCGTGGTGCTTCAGGTCCCCGATCGAGCTGAAGCGCTGGACGCCCTGGCGGGCGAGATCGCCGTAGGGCATCGGATGGCGCACGGCGACCGCCTTCTTGCCCAGCTCGCGGAGGATCTCCGAGACGCGGCGCGAAGTCTGGCTCTTGCCACTGCCGGTGCGCACGGCCTGCACCGCGATGACCGGCTTCGAGCTGCGCGCCTGCGTCGCTTCCGTGCCGAGGAGCGTGAAGTGCGGGCCGAGCGACTGCACCCAGGCGACCTTGGCCATGACCGTGTCGTTCGAGAGGTCGGAGTACGCCAGGATGACCTCGTCGATGCTCTGCTCCGCGACCAGCTCGGGCAGCCTATCTTCCGGCACGATCGGAATGCCCCGGGGATAGAGCCGGCCGGCCAGAGTGGGCGGATACGAGCGCTTGTCGATCCCCGGAATCTGGGCGGCCGTGAAGGCGACCACCTCCACGGACGGATCCTCCCGGTAGAGCATGTTGAAATCGTGGAAGTCGCGTCCGCCCGCTCCGAGGATGACGATGCGCCTGCGCCGGGCCGCCATAACACCTCCTTGAAGGGCTCTCTCGTATCCCCCGGCCGACGAATCGGATGCGCCGGGGAGTCCGGATTGAAAGCGGACAAGGATACCAGACGGGCGGGGAGCCTGTCAAAGGTTGCGGGGGCCGAGGATCACGGCCGAGGATTCGGTCACGCCATGGTGGTCTGAACGGTGTGCATCGGCAAGTTCGACGCGGGCAGTGCGCTAGGAAGGCCGCTCGCCCACCCGTCAGGAGGAACGCCGCAGGCGCTCGATCATGGCGCTCGAAGAGCGCTCGGGCAGCAGCTCCACCCGAATGACTTGCCCGCCATGCGCTTCCACCGCTTCCCGGCCGACGATTTTCTCCACCGCGTAGTCGGCCCCTTTGACGAGCACGTCCGGAAGGAGGGCTTCGATCAGGCGCTGGGGCGTGTCCTCGTCGAAGAGCACGACCCAGTCGACGGGGCGCAAGGCGGCGAGCATGAGCGCGCGATCCGCTTCCGGAACGAGGGGCCGGCCGGGGCCCTTCAGCCGGCGGACGGAGGCATCGCTGTTCAATCCCACGACCAGGATGTCGCCATGAGAGGCGGCCTGCTCGAGGAGGGCGAGGTGGCCGGCGTGGAGGAGATCGAAGCAGCCGTTGGTGAAGACCACCCGGTGGCCTCTCCCCCGCTCCGGGGCGAGCCGGGCGAGAAGATCAGTGAGCGCGACGCATCGATCGCGCGCCGGGGCGCTTCTCATGGGCGGCCTTTTCGGGAACCGGGGTGGTGATGCGGGCGGGCAGGGTCTCCTCCGCATCCGATGAATTGTTCCAGCTCTCGAGGATCTCCTCGCGCGTGACGGTGGCGGTGCCCAGCTCGCGGATGACGCGCCCCGCGGCATGGTTCGCGAGGCGGGTCGCGTCTTCGATGCCCGCGCCCGCGGCCAGGGCGAGGGCGAGAACGCCGACGACGGTGTCGCCCGCGCCGGTCACGTCGTAGACCTCCTGCGCCATCGAGGGGATGTCGAGCCGGGCGGCATCGCGCGCGAAGAGCGACATGCCGTCTTCCCCGCGCGTGATCAGCATGTAGCGCGCCTGGAGCTGATCGAGGAGCGCGCGGCCGACCTCCTCGAGGGAAGCCTCGTCGCGGATGCGCCGTCCGGCCGCGAAGGACGCCTCGCTCACGTTCGGGGTGAGGATCGTCACGCCGCGATAGCTGTGGAAGTGCGTCTCCTTGGGGTCTACACAGACGGGCAGGCCGGAGCGGTTGAAGCGCTCGAGCCAGCGGCCGAGCAGCGGACGGCAGATGATGCCCTTGCCGTAGTCGGAGATCACAATCGCATCCGCGCTCTCGAGCACATTCTCGATCCGGGAGGAGAGGTTCTCCAGGACCTCGCCGGCGATCTCGTCGGTCCGCTCGCGGTCGATGCGGACCACCTGCTGGCTGCGGGCGATGATGCGCGTCTTCTTGATCGTCGGGCGTTCGGCATCGATCACCAGGTGGTCGGGGGCGATGTCGAGTTTCGCGAGGACGCGGCGCAACTGCCGGCCCCCCTCGTCCTGGCCGATGATCGAGACGAGGAGCGGCTCGCCGCCGAGCGCGCGGACGTTGTGGGCGACGTTCGCCGCTCCGCCGAGGAGCGAGGACTCCTCGCGGACGGTGACGATCGGGATCGGCGCCTCGGGCGAGAGGCGCGAGGTTTCGCCCCAGATGTAGTGGTCGAGCATCGCGTCGCCGAGGACGAGCACGCGCCGGCCGCCGAAGCGGTCGAGCAGATCCCGGACGTGTGCGACCGAAGCCATCGCTCCCCCATCGACCGTGGCGACGGACCTCATCGGCGCGCCGCGCGGGCGCGCCGCCCGCCCCGCGCCGACGGGTGAACGTGACACAGGGCGGGAGGATTCGCAAGGTCTTGGGTCACCGGGGGGAGGGTCGCCGGGAAATCGTGATCGAGCGGACGACCCGGCCGCTTCACGCTCAAGGCGCGCCGGGCACGGTCACACGCAGGTACCAGTCCCAGAAACGCGCGCCGAACAGGATCACCAGCGCCCCCGCCGCAGCGAGGAAGGTGCCGAACGGCAGCGCCATCTTACCGTTGCCTTTGCCGGCCGCGATCATGCCGACCCCGACGGCCGAGCCGGCAAAGGACCCGAGAAGAATGGTGAGCAGGACGCCTTTCCATCCGAGGAACGCGCCCAGCGTCCCGGCCAGCTTGATGTCGCCCCCG
>Ga0316622_100000171_pt1 | contig 33188 bp, 30 predicted proteins | sample OWC_Aug_OW2_C1_D_FD_207646 | JGI IMG/M metagenome (GOLD analysis project Ga0316622, IMG submission 207646) | Wetland soil microbial communities from Old Woman Creek delta, Ohio, United States - OWC_Aug_OW2_C1_D5_C | ecosystem: Environmental > Terrestrial > Soil > Wetlands | place: USA: Ohio... | reverse complement strand
GCGCAGGCCCATCTTCTGCAGCGGCGGCCCGATGCGGTAGCCGGGCGTGCCCGTGGGAACGAGGATGGTGTCAAAGCGGCGCGTCTCCGCGTCGGTGACGCACAGCACGAGGACGCCGAGGCAGTTGTCCAGCCCGGCGGCGGTGATGAAGATCTTGTGGCCGTTGATGACCCACTCGTCTCCCTGCAGGACCGCCCGTGTCCGCATGCGCGAGTTGTCGGATCCGCCCTCTGGTTCGGTAATGGCCATGGCGGTGGTGGCCTCGCCCCGTATCACCGGCTTGACCCAGGTGTCCATCCAGAGGGACTTCTGCTCCGGCGTGCCCAGCGCGGCGATGGGGTGTGCCCCCGCCAGCGACACAAACACGGTCCAGGAGAGGGCGAGATCCACTCGGCCCAGCTCTTCCAGTGCCAGGCAGAAGCTGAGCAGGTCGGTCTCACTGCCGCCGCACTCCTTCGGCAGCAACATCCCGATGACCCCGAGCTCGCCGAGGCGCCGGAAGAGCTGGTAGTCGAACCTGCCCGTCGCATCTCGTTCGGCGGCGCCGGGGGCGACCTCTTTGCGGGCGAAGTCGCGCACGGTGCGCCGGATGGCTTCCTGCTCTGCGGAGTATTCGAACATCACTCGCTCCTCTGTCAGCGGCCTTTGTACTGCGGCGTTCGCTTTTCCAGGAAGGCCTTCGGTCCTTCGCGCGCGTCCTCGCTCATGACCACCTGCATCCCGATATTGAACTCGACGGCGAGGGCCTCCTTCTCCGGGAGCGCCTCGGTTTCCTGCACCGACTGCTTGATGCCGCGCACCGCCAGCGGCCCATTGGCGGCGACACGCGCGGCGAGCTCACGGGCGGCAAAAAGCGCCTGGCCGCTGGGAACCACTCGCCCGATGAGTCCCATTTTTAGAGCCTCCGCGGCGGAGTAGTGGTCGCCGGTCAGCAGCATTTCCATCGCCTTGGTGTAGGGGATCTGGCGGCGCAGCCGGACGGTCGAGCCGGCCAGCGGGAACAGGCTCCAGCGGACCTCGGAGATCCCGAACGTCGCCTCCTCACCGGCAACCCTGATGTCGGTCGACTCCAGGATCTCGGTGCCGCCGGCGATGCAGGGTCCCTCCACCGCGGCGACGATCGGCTTGATGCAGCGGTAGTCGCGCAAGAGTCCCTTCCACATGATGCTCCAGTCGTTCTGCAGGCGGCTTTCGAAGTCGTCCCGCGTCGCCTCGCCAGCCATCCGCCGCTTGGCGACGGCGTCGAGGTCGGCGCCCGCGGAGAAGATACCGTCGGCGCCGGTCAGGATGACGACGCGAATCTCATCGTCCGCATTGATCATCTCCCACGCGTCGGCGAGCCGGCACAGCATCTCCGGGTTCATCGAGTTCTTGAAGCGAGGCCGGTTCATCGTGAGCGTGACGATATGGCCGTCTCGATCGATCAGCAGGGCAGGTTCGCGCATTGTTCGTCCTCTCGAGTTGATCCCCTGGATGGCGCTCTCGGCGGCTAGGTCGTGGTCAGGGGCGTCAGGCCGTATCGACGGTAGCCCGGCAACGACACGATATCGACGATGCCGAACCCGCGTTCCTGGCCGAAGTCGAATTCACAGTACTCTTCGATGGAAAGCGCCGTGCCCCTGGCCTCGGCCAGAGCCGTGGCGTTAGTGTCCGACCAGTGCGTGGCAAAGTTGCCGAGGAAGTGGCTGTTGATCTCCCGGCAGTCGACACGCAGGGTCTGGCCCGAGTCCATCGTGAAGGATATGCGATTTCGGGTCGGGTGCCGGCGATCTGGCGCGAGTTCCCAGTCGTGATCGAGGCGGGTGATGCGGCTGACGTCGCCTGCCTCGGTGACCACGGCGCCGTCGCAGTACAGAATGTCGCCCGCGCACGACTCGAACTGCCAGGCGGTGATGCAGCGCTGGGGAAGGTGCAGGGAAACCCAGTGGTAGAAGGGAAGTCGCGGCATGACCAGGACGCCCCAACGGCGGGCGCGGAGGCCGACGAGGTCGGTGAATACGTGGTCACCGAGCCTGAACGACCCGGTGTAGGTCCCCGCCTGGGTGTAGTACGACTGCCTGATGATGGTCTCGCCGTGATCCTCGCAGTAAATCGGACGGTAAAGGTAGGCGGGGCAGCGAGCGCGGAAGTCGAGCGCGGCGCGGATGCCGTTGGCCTCGTCGGCGAGGTCGAGACGCCAGGCGTGCAGCGGTTCGACGATCGAGAAGGACAGGGTGCCCCCCCGTATCCGCTCGCGCCAGTTGTCCAGCGGGCCGGCGTACAGGTAGGAGTAGTGCTCACCCGCGTGGAGGGTGAAGAGATAGGCGCGGACGTACTGGGAGTTGGGCAGCACCTCGAGCCCGGCGACGGCCGAAAACTTCCCGGCGCGATCATGGACGTTGAAGTAGAGGGTTTCCTGCCAGTCCGGGTGGTCGGAGGCCACTTCGGCGAGAGGCTTGTCCGTCTGGTGGATCAGGTAGTCGTCCATCTTGCTTAGCATGCGAAGCTCCGTACCGCGTCGGCAGAAAGTCGTGCGACGTCAGGAAACGGCGTCGAGATGAGGGACGGTGACGTCCTCGAAGAGGACGCCGCCGCCATGCAGTTGATCCAGTTCAATGCCGGAGAGCGCGAGGAACTCGCGCAGGGCCGGGCGGTTGTGCTCTCCGACGAACGGCGCTCGGCCGAGGGCCCCTCGGCGCCGTAGCCGCTGATGGAGCACATCACGATGTCCTCTCGGAGCCGCCGCAGATCGTCGTACGCCAGCCCGTAGCTCCGCATCAGCAGACCACGCCCTTCTCCCGCAAACCGGCGATCTCGTCGCTCGAGAAGCCGTGCTCGTCGAGGATTTCGTCCGTGTGCTGGCCCGGCCACAGCATCCAGGTGCGTGCTTCGAGTGGCTCGGCGTCGAGCTTGAACATCGAGCCGACCATCGGCGCCTTGCCGTGAACCGGATGATCGAGTTCCACCACCATGTTGCGGGCCCGCATCTGCGGGTCGTCGACGGCTTCGGCGGGGGAGTGGACGGGGGTGACGCAGGCGTTGACGCCGTCGAACAGTGCTACCCATTCCGCTTGCGTCTTGGTCCGAAACGTTTCGGCGAATTCCCTCCGGATCTCTTCGCGGCGGTCCATCGCCCATTGATGTTCGAGCAAGTCCTCGCGCCCAAGGGTGCGGCAGAGGTTCTCGTAGAACCATGGCTCCACCGCCCCGACGGAGACATGCTTGCCATCTCTGGTCTCGTAGACGTCGTACCAGGGCCACATTCCCGAGAAGAAGGATTCCCCGCGACGGATCTCCTCGCCGGAGCCCAGATAGGCGCCGAGGGCCATCGTGTTGATCTCGAACACCGCATCGGTGAGGGAGACGTCACAGTACGCGCCCGTTCCCGTGCGCTCGCGGCGGAGGAGGGCGGCAAGGATATGGAGGGCTGCCGACATGCCGCCGGCGGCAAAATCGGCGACCAACGCTCCCGGAACCACGGGGGCGCCTCCGGCCCTCCCGTTCAAACCGATGAATCCGGCAATCGACTCGAAGTTGATGTCGTGGCCGGCCCGCTCGCGGTACGGCCCCGTCTGGCCGTACCCAGTCAGCGACGCGTAGACGATGCCGGGGTTGATCGCGCGGGCTGCCTCGTAGCCGATGCCCAGGCGCTCGGCGACGCCAGGCCGGAAGCCTTCCTGGATCGCGTCGGCCTTCTCGACCAGACGACGGAAGACGGCGAGGCCTTCCGGGGTCTTGAGATTCAACGCCAGGCTGCGCGCGTTGCGGATGCCGAAGCGAAACTGGCTCAACTGCGCGGCATTGTGCGACATGAGGAGAACCCCCGTATCTTGTCCGCCCCGCCGGCCCGACCCTTTCGACACCTCGGTGATCCTGATCACGTCGAATCCGAGATCGCCGAGCAGCTGCGCAGTGAACGGTCCCGCGCCGAGCCAGCACATGTCCAGCAGCCTGTACCCGTTGAGAAACATGTCTCTGGCAACCCCCTCAGGTTCGTAAGAGCCGACCCCCCCAGCGTTCCGCCGCCGTCCATACCTTGGGTATGATTATTATACGAATCGTCAGACATGAGGCAACTTCTGGCAGCGGCGTACCTGATCTACATCCCGCCCCCTGGCGCTCGGCGTCCGAGCTGGGAGTCGGGGCTCAACTCCAGGGCAAGTCGGAGGTTCCCGCCTGTTCGCAGTCGCTCAGGGGGACTCCTTCAGGACGCTACCGCGTCGCCGGGAGCCGGTCGACGCAGCCGCTCGATGTCTGCTGGCTGACCCACGACGACCAATATGTCCCCGCCCCCCAGTGGGACCTCCGGCTGCGGCAATTGATCTTCGCCAAGTCCGCCGCGCTGAACCGCGACGACGGTGAGGCGGTATGCTGCGCGCAGGTCCGCATCGCGGAGGGATCGGCCCGCCAGCCACCGTGGTGTCCGTACGCGCGCCACGGTCAGGCCGGATGCGAGCCGAAGAGCGCGAGGAACCCCGCTGCTCTCCGGTTTCCCGCTGGTGACGCCCAGGTACTCGTGGCGGAGGAGTTCACTGCTGTACACACGCAGGACATCGCGCCGGGAAACGGTGCCAATCAGGCGATGGTCCGTTTCGACCACGGGCAGTTCGTCGTGTTCGCTGAGGACGAAATGGTCCATGCACTCGGCGAGCGTATCGGCCGGTCGAACCGAATGGACGTTGGGTTCCACGATGTCGCGGGCGATTACCACGGGGCCCAGGTCGCGAACCTCGGGGTCCTTGATGTCGTGGATCGAAATCGTACCGACGAGGCGATCCTGGGCATCCGTGACGTAGGCGTTCACCACCTCGTGTTGCAGGAAGTACTGGACGGTGTCGCCGATAGGGGTTCGGTCGCTCATGACGTCGGCTGCGGGGCGCATGACCTCGCCAACCGTATGGCTGCGCATGATCAGAAGAACGCCCCCGCGATCGGCGCGTTGAAGACGGCCGCGATGCCAGCGGCTGCGCCGCACGCGGCCAACGTCTTGGTCTGCTCGGCGGGCAGACGCAGCAGCTGGCTGATCGTCGAGCCCAGAGCCGCCCCGATCTGCACGATCGGTCCTTCACGACCGACCGATCCTCCTGTGCCAATTGTCAGCGCTGAGGCCAGAGACTTCACGGTGGCGACCCGCCTGCGAATGCGCCCGCCACGGAGAATCACCGCCTCGATGACTTCCGGCACCCCATGGCCAGCGGCTTCGGGCGCGAGGACGTGCACCAACGGTCCGACGATCAGCCCACCGATCGCGGGTACCAGCAACACGCGGTACCAGTGCAGCTGCGGAATGACCCGCAGTGGCCACTCCGTCGAACCGATCGCCAGCCATTGCACCAGGTTGATCAGCTCGACGAACGCGATGGTGCCGGCGCCGGTCAACACCCCGGTGAGACAGGGCAGAATGATGAGCTTGGTTGCTTGTATCCGCCGCAACGAGAGGCGCCAACGCCGCGCTGCTTCGAGCACAGAATTCATTGTCTCCGGCGATCTATCCAATCCCACGCAATGGCGCCATATGATGACGCCGACACCGGTTCACGCTCGGTCGCGTCGAGCCGTGACCAGCTGCACGGTGGTATTAGCGGCGTTCGTCGGCGAGCAGTGCTCCCAGCAGCCGGCGGGCCTCCGCAACGTTCGCAAGCCGGATCTCGGCACGGTCGTAGTCGAGCAGCAACAGCAGATGTTCGGCACGGCGCATCTGGTCAGTCACGGCGCGCAGCTCCACCAGCGTCGCCACACCGAGCCCGGCGACCACACGCTGCGCACTCGCGGTTTCAAGCGAGGCGAGGAAGGAGGACGCCCAGCGGTGAACGTCGTAGAATAGGACCCGCCGGCGCAGAGCGCGCATGCGGGCCCGCCGCTCGGGTTCGCGCAAGGTCAACGCTCGTTGATAGGTTTCCGCCGACCGGTCGACGTCGTAGGGATTTACGTGGAGTGCCTCCGCCAGCTCCGATGCGGCTCCGGCGAACTCGCTCAGAACCAAAACGCCACCTTCGTCCGTCCGGGATGCGATGAACTCCTTGGCGACGAGGTTCATGCCGTCGCGGACCGGGGTGACCAGCATGACGTCGGCGCTCCGATAGAGAGCGACGACCTCGGCGGTGGGAAGGTTGCGGTAGATGTAATGGACGGGTACCCACTTGGGGGTCCCGAATTCACCGTTGAGACGGCCGACGAGCGCCTCGACCTGCTGGCGGAACTCGGCATACGCTTCGACGTTGATCCGCGAGGGGACGGCAACCTGGATGAGCCGCACGCGCCCGCGCAAGGATGGGTGGCTCTGGAGCAGCTTCTCGAAGGCGAGGAGACGCCGCGGAATTCCCTTGGTGTAGTCGAGGCGATCGATGCCGACCAGCACGGCGCATCCGTCGGCGCCCCGGATCGAACGGACCTGTGCGGCGGTTCTGCGGCGTCTCGGCGAGCGATGCGATCGCGTCCGGGTCGATTCCCATGGGAAAAACCCCGAGACGTATTTCGCGCGTCGCCCAGCGCACTCGGTCGACGTCGGACGCCACCCCGAGGATGCGCAGCAGCGACGAGGCGAAGTGACGCATGTAGGCGGCAGTGTGGAAGCCGACCAGGTCGGCGCCCAGGAGCCCCTCCAGCAGCCGCTCGCGGAAGGGAAGCGTGCGGAATATCTCCGATGCCGGAAACGGGATGTGCAAGAAGAAGGCGATGCGCGCGTCCGGCAGGCGCTCCCGCACCAACTGGGGCACGAGCATGAGCTGGTAGTCGTGCACCCACACGAGATCCCCCGGTTGGTGGTGAGCGGCGACGACGTCGGCGAAACGCTCGTTGACGCGTTCGTAGGCGTCCCAGTTCTCGACGTGGAGCGGTACCTGGTCCGGTAGGTAGTGGAAAAGCGGCCAGAGGACGCCGTTGGAGAATCCCTCATAGAAGCCTGCGACCTCGTCCGGCGTCAGGTCCACGGGCACCGCCCGCAGTTCGTCGAGGCGGCGAGCGAGCGCCGCGCGTTGCTCCTCATCGAGCGCGTGGGTGTCACCGGGCCAGCCGATCCAGAGTCCCCCGGAACGCTCGTGAGGCCCGCGCAGCCCGGTGGCCAGCCCGCCGGCACTGCGTTGCACCTCCATCTGGCCGCCCGTGCAGGTCACCGTGACGGGAAGCCGATTGGAGACGATGAGCAGGCGCGCCTCGCCATCAGACGGGGATGGGGTCACGGCCGCCGCCTGCCGGCTCTCGCGGCGGTCTGGACCCGGCGCGTCGTATGATGCCCTTCCATCAGTGCAAGTTCACGATGCGTTCGCCCGAGCGTTCGAGGAAAAGAAAAAGGAGGAGGTAGTCGCGCAGATGACGGGTCAGCAGGAAGTTGGTGCGGACGTGTTCGCGGCCGTTCTCGCCGAGACGCCTGGCATAGTCGGGCGCGTTCAGCAATTGCTTGATCCAAAAGGCCGTGCCTTCAATCGTATGCGTGAGGATGCCACTGTAGCGGTGCGTGACCTGGAGCGGGATGCCGCCGACGGCGCCTGCGATGACGGGCTTGGCCTTCCACAACGCTTCGCTCACCGTGAGACCGAATCCCTCCTTCAGGGACTTCTGCAGGATCAAGGTCGACGCGCGCTGGATCGCATTGATCTCGATATTGGCGGTCGGCGGGAGCTCGAGAACGTGAATGTCGGGATCGTCGTTGGCGGCCTCGTGGACCGCGGCGAGCACCTCGGCACCTTCCGGGTCGTCGGTAGCGCTGCCTCCCGCGAGGACGAGACGGCAGTCGTTGTACCGCTGCGCGAGACGGAAGGCGGCAATCACACCGAGCGGGTCCTTCAGTCGGTCGAAGCGCGAGATCTGGGTGATGATCGGCTTGTCGCGGGGCACCTTCAAGCGATCGAGGACGTGATCGACTTCCGCGTCGGTCAGGGCGCGGTTCTTGTCACTGAGCGGATCGATCGAAGGAGTGATCAGGACCTGCGGGAGGTCCAAGTTGCGCGAGAACTGCGGCGCGGAGAACACGGTCGCATCGTAGCGGGTCACGTAGCCGGCCAGAAAGTCCCAGACGTCTGGCTGTGGCGCCGAGACATCAATGTGACAACGCCACACCCAACGACCCCGGTCCGCACGCCGCGCTTCGATCAACCCAGCCGGTTGCGGATCGTGCACGAACACAATGTCGGCGTCGAGGTCCATGTCGGCGAGATTGGTCTTTGTGGTCTCTCGAAAGACCTCGTAGTCGTGGGCGGAAAACGTCTCGGCCTTGCCGTGAAGCGCATTGTGCATCCGCTTGGTCACGCTGAAGAAATCCTCACCGCCCTTGATGACGTCCCAGCGGATGTCGAGGCCCACCTCGCGCGACAGCGGCACCAGTCGGCTCAGGATTTCCGCGACCCCGCCCCCGACGGCCGTCGAATTCACCGTGACGACGCGCCGGCCCTGCAGTTGCTGTCCGAGCAAGCGCAGTTCGTCGATCTCTCCTCGCCCGACGAACTCCTCGTACTGGTCCAGCATGGTCATGCCGCGCGCTCCTGGAGGCGGTGACGCACCAGGCGAACGACCGCTCGACGCAGTCCGTCCAGCGTGTAGGTGTAAGGGTCCAGACGAGCGATCGCCGCCGCCAACTCTGCTTCGCCCAGCTCGGTCACCAACCACTGCGAGAAGTCATCCTCGCCTTTCTCCATTCTCAAGCGGGCGCCGAAGAAGTGAAACGAGAGCGAACCGAATCCGATTTTCTCCATACAGTCGGCAAACTCGGTCAAATCATGGGCCGAGTGTCTGGTGGGGACGACAAACGACACCGCCTCGCGGAAGTGGAACTCCTCGCCCTCCGGAGCGGTGCGCAACTCTTGGCGCTCGTTCAGATGACCCTCAATGACTTCGATGATGCGTTCGCGCAAGGCGCGGATGGTGCGAAACTGAATCAGGTCGATCGCGGCCAACTGCTCGCCGAGCCGGTCTTCCTGCAAGACCCCCGTGACCCAATACGCGAAGTCATTCGGCGGTTCCGGCGAGAGATACTGGTGCTGCACAAGGAAATGGTGGGTGTGATAGTAGATGACCGAACCCGGCACGGCACGCAGGTGCTCGAGCAACTCCGCCAAATCGCGTGCGCGCCGGTTGGTCAACAAGGTGAGATCGAGGCTCGATGAAAAGTGAAACGGGCGCTTCGCGCGGTCTCGAATCGTTGTCATAAGGGTTCTTGCCTGACCAACGTGGGTCGCTGCCGATGTGGCGAACGACTCACGGTCACCTTAGAACCGTTGCCGCGAAGCCGCAACCGTAGGCGGTGGATCGCCGCCGACCGCTGAGATGTCACCGATCGGGCGTGTGCGGGCTGGCGTTTGATCCGCGAACGTGTTTGACGGTGGAGCGAATGCTGATCGTCTGGATTCAGTTTCTCTCGTGCGTTGCGGTGATCTGGATCGCCGGGGTGCGCCTGTCGCGGTACGGGGACGTGATCGCGGAGAAGGCCCGGCTGAGCCGCACGTGGATTGGCCTGATCCTGTTGGCGACGGTCACCTCCCTCCCGGAGTTGGTCACCGGCATCAGTGCGGTCGCGCTCGCAAATTCGCCGGACATCGCGCTGGGCGATGCACTCGGGAGCTGTGTGTTCAACCTGCTCATCGTGACCGTCCTGGATTTCCTGCAGCGCGGCGAGTCCGTCTTTACCCGAGCGAGCCAGGGTCACATTCTCTCCGGCGGTTTCGGGGTCATCCTGATCGGTTTCGTCGGCTTCACCATCCTGCTTGGCAGCCATGGCCCGATGCCGGCCGTCGGCCAACGTCGGCGTGTCCAGTCTGATCATCTTCGTGATGTACGGGATCGCCCTGCGCAGCGTGTTCCGCTACGAGCGGCAGCAGCGGGCCGCGTACGTCGAGGAGGCGGTCGAGCAATACGCTGACGTCACGTTTCGGCGTGCGATCGTCGGCTACGTGGTGGCGGCAACGGCGGTGGTTTTCACCGGCGCGCTGCTGCCGTTCGTCGGCGAGCACATGGCGGAGGTCATGGGATGGCGGGAAACCTTCGTCGGCACCCTCTTCATTGCCTTGGCGACCTCGACCCCCGAGGCGGTGGTGACCATTGGGGCGCTGCGCATCGGCGCGCTGGATATGGCCATCGGCAACTTGCTTGGCAGCAACCTCTTCGACGTCGCGATCATTGCCGTCGACGATCTGTTCTTCCTCCCCGGGCCCATCCTGACGCGTGTGTCGCCGCTGCATGCGGTTTCCAGCGTGTCTGCGGTGATGATGACCGGGCTCACCATCGTCGGCTTGCTCTATCGACCGAAGACGCGACTGTTCCACCGTGTGGGGTGGGCGAGCCTCTTTCTTTTCTCCTTCTACCTGCTCAACACCTACGTGCTCTACCTGTACGGGGAGTGATGGCGCCACAGCCCCGCGCGGGCCTTTGTGCATCTGCCCACGCTCCGGCCCGGGTCGCACGCGAGCGACGGGCGTCTTCGCGGGACAGCTGCCGTGGGTTGCCAAGGCTTGGTTACGACGAACACTGCATCCGGTGCGCGTTGGGTTCGGTAGCGGTCGCGAAAACGGACGCCAGCGGGCTGACTTCGTCCGCCGTCCCCAGACACAGCAGTCGATCTGACTCGGCGAGCATCTGCTCGCTGCTGGCGACGTAGGTCCGGTCCAGGCGGAGCAGGAGCAGCGCGAACTCGCCGCTGCCGTACGGGAGATCGGCCAGGTTGCGGTCGACCTGGTCCGCGGCCGGTTTTTCGTAGAGCACCAGTCGCGAACGCCCAACCCGGAGTTGGTGGTTCACCTCGTCGAGACCGGGAAAATTGCCCGGAAAGGGGAGCTGGCCCGCCGTCGCGGGCGCTGCCTCGCTGACCGTCAGGATGCGCTCGACGTGAAAATTGTCGCGCACACGCAGGCCGATCAGGGTGTTCAGCTCGTGGTTCCGTGTGAGTGCCAACACCGTGTCGGCGTAACGAATGCCCGCCTCTTCGAGACTATCAACAGAGAGCGCGTCGCCGTTGTAAGTGGGCAGCCCCTCCGCTCGTGCCGCTCGACAGTGCTGTGGGTTGACGTCGATCAGCACGGCTTGGCGTCCGCGGGAAAGGAGCAGGCGCGCCAGCAGACGGCCGAGATGGTCGGCCCCGACTATGAGTGTACCCTGCAGCGCGGGAACATGGACGCCGAGGACGCCGGCAACCAGGCCAGCGGTCAACCCTTGTACGGTGACCGTGAGGGCAACCGTGACGAACACCAGCGCTTCCAGTTGCTTGCCCCCGGGAATCTGCGCGTCGGTCAACGCAATACTGAACAGCCCCGCCACTGACGCCGCCACGATTCCTCGAGGACAGATCCAGGACGCAAACAGGCGTTGCTGAAAAGTGAGGCTGCTGCCGACGGTGCAGAGGAACACGGCGAGTGGCCGGGCGACCCAGGCGACGAGGCCGACGACGAGTAGCGCCGGCCAGCCGAGCTCACGCACGGATGCGAGCGGAAGATCGGCGGCCAGAAGGATGAAGACGAAGGACAAAAGGACAACGGTGAGTTCCTCTTTGAACGCGCGTAACCGGCCCAACTCTCGGACCTTCGAGTTCGCCATCACCACACCCTGAACGACCGCCGCCATGAGCCCCGCCTCGGACGATACGTGACTGGCAAACGCGGCGATGGCGAGGACGACGCCGAGCACGGTGGGGTTGCGGAGGTCCTCCGGAATCCACTGGCGCCGCAAGGCAAAGGCAAGGGCCATCCCAGCCAGGCCCCCCAGCAGTGCTCCGACCCCGAGCGGCGCGAAGAGTAACCACCCGGCCTCCCAGGCTTCGGCGCGGCCAAGGAGATATTCGGCCGCGACAATGGCGACAATGGCACCGATAGGGTCGATCAAGACCCCTTCGCTGATGAGCAGGTCTCGCACGGGACGATCCACCGTCAGACGGGTCAGCAACGGCGTCACCACGGTTGGGCCGGTGACGATGACCAATGCGCCATAGAGCGACGCAATCGACCACGGCATGCCGATCACCGCATGGGCGGCCCAGGTGCCGACGCCCATCGAGATCGCCGCGCCGACGGTGAGCAGCAGCGTCAGGCTGCGTTGCTGCTGGCGCAGATTCTCCAGGCGAAGTGCGAGCGCCCCTTCGAACAGGATCACGGTTACCGCGAGGGCGACGAGATCGGCGCGGGCGGCGCCGAAAACGTCGGGATTCAGCAGGCCGAGACCGTCGGGTCCGGCAGCGACGCCGAACGCGAGGAGAATGATGATGCTCGGCACGGCGAATCGACCGGCCAGCATCTGCGCCGCCATGCCGAGCGCGACCGCCACGGCGGCGTGATAGAAGCTCGTACCGGTCATCCGACGAGCGTGCGCGATGGCCCGGCACCGCGCAACCTCGCAAAGGTCCACGCGGCGAGGCGCCGCGGGCTAGATCCCGGTGGCCGATCCCTTCGGAGGATAGTCGAGCGTGCCCGCCAGCGCGGCGAGTTGCTGCGGCGGAGCGTGCGGTAGCCACAGGTCGTTCGCGTCGCGCCATTGTCGAACCCGCGCTGCCGCCGCTTCACCCTTCTTTTCCTCCAATCCCGCATCGACACCCGCGTAGATCGTTTGCGAGGGAAACGCAAAGCTACTGCCGCTGGTGGCGACGACGTCCATGATGCGGAGCAGCAGATCCTCCTGCACCGCGAGAAACTCGTCATAGTTGTTGGTCTTGACGTAGGCAAAGATCTCGATGTCGAGGGAATACGCGCCGAAGCCCACGAACCGGACGCGCGCCGGATCGGTGTGCACCTTGGGATGGGCGACGAGCAAGGTTTTCAGCTCGATGAGTACGCAGCGCAACTGATCCGCCGTCGTCTCGTAGCGCAGGCCGAGGGTGGTATGGAACCAGATGCGGTCGCGTTGCGAGAAGTTCTCCAGTTGCATTGCGGAGAAGTCCGCGTTGGGAATCGTCACGACCGTGCGTTCCAAGGTGCGAACCCGCGTCGATCGCAAGCCGACCTCCTCGACCGTGCCCACCTTGTCGCCGAAACGGCAGAAATCTCCCACACGTACGGGTTGGTCGGCGATGAGGGTGACGCCACCGAACAGGTTCTCCACCGTCTTCTGCGCGGCCAGAGCGACCGCCAGGCCGCCAAGGCCAAGTCCTGTGAGGATGCCGGTCACGTTGATGCCGAGATTCTGCAAGACGGCCACCGTCGCAAGGCCAGTGACAACGACCTGCAGGGTGCGCTTGCCCAGCGGAACGACCGACAGTGCAACCGCCTGGCCGCGGGCCGTCAGCCGCTCCACTACGGTTTGCGCGGCGGCGTCGACGACCCGCAACAGGAACCAGGCGACGGCAACGATCACCAGCGCGCTCTGCACGGCACCCAGAAATGCGTAGACCGGTACCGCCAGGCCGAGCGAGCACGATCCGGTTGAAAACAGAGCGATCGCGATCGCAAGGCACAGAGGGGCGGCGACCGCTCGCGAGAGTCGGCCGTTCCCTGCCGCACGGGTCACCATGGGCCGGGCAACCCGTGTGATGATCACGGTCACGACCCAAGAGGTTGCTGCGGCCAGAGCGACGAGACCGAACAAGCCCAGCCACTGCCATAGTTGGATCTCCAGAAACTTCACCTCGAAGAAGATCGGAGGAAGGTGTTCGCCTAGCCGGCCGTACCCGAACTCTTCATCCAAGGCGGGAATGTGAGCCACGGTGGCCGAAGCAATCTGCCAAATCGATGTTTCGGACGGCAGGTTGATCCGCTCCACGAAGATCGGTACCGGCCCCCGCGTCGTGTCGATGGTACCGACCAGGTCGCGCCGCGGCGGTAGCCCGTCGTCGCGGTCGCCTTCCGGGAGGTCGCTCAGGTTGTCCAGTTCCACCCACAAGGTGCGGTCGAGGGCAATTTTCAGTTTGCGCGCAAGGTCTGGCCCGCGCTTGCTGCGCATGGCGGGTGGTAACCTGCGCAGATCCAAGTACGCCGCGGCACGCTCGTAGTCGCCGGCACGACTCGCCTCGAGATAGCCACGCATGGCTGCCTGCGGGCTGCCGCGGTCCAGTTCGTTCCTTTGCGACTCATCAGCGGCCGCTGGAGCGGCGGTCAGCCACACCGCCAAGGCGAGAATGCTCAACTTCGGCCACCGTCGGCGCGATCCGGGGAATGCTTGCTGTCTGAACAGTTCCATCGATAGTACGCCCATCGACGTTCTCCTTTCCGTGAGATCGAGAGGGAATGTTCGCGGTATGAGGTTGGGAGCATCCATATCGCAAGCGTCGGCGTGGAGCGCCGGTGTTTGCTCCAGCGCAAGGAGAGATCTTCCGCTCCTGATCGTCGCGTGGAAGTATACAAACAGTCGAACCTGGGCCAAGGCGGTCTTCCGCTGACGGTGAATCGACGGTGGAAACATGCGTGTTCGTCTCCGGCGCCAGAACGAAAGGTTTCTCGAAGCAGACATCGCCGCGCAGTTCAACACGGTGTGTCGTCTCCATCGGCGGAGCGTGGTCATGTGGCTAGGCACGACGGCGTTGATCTTCGCACTGGGCGGCTGCGCATTTCGGGCAATGAGCGACGGCCCGCGCCTGCCGAGGAGGACGAGCGGCTGCCCTTACGATTTTCGAAGCGACATGCCGCTGGGCGTCTTCTGCGTTTACCGCGGCACGGCGTCTGCCGCCGACGGCGAGATCTGTGCCGATGACCTCGTAGTCATTTGGAGCGCGCACGCGCCACGGGACACCAGCGACATAAGGGATCGATCGGGCTCCACTCGTCACGTGTATCTTGGATTCGTGGGTGAGCCGGTGCTGGTCCTCCGCGCCGTCGCGACGCAGCGGACGCTCGCGCGGTTCGTCGAGTACAGCCTCGAATCCAAACAGAGGGCGCTCCGGCTGACCGGATTCACAACCCTCGATCCGGAGAAGCAGGGGCTGTTTGCGGCGATGACCTTCACGCTGCCTTCGCGGCACGAGTTCTCACGCGACGCCGATGCCTGTACTGTTGCCGAATACAACGGGATCTTTGTCGACGTTCTCGAAGAGCCCGGTCCGAAGAGCCGCCACTTGGAGCTGGCGAATTAGCGGCGGCCGAATCTGGCAGCGCATCTCGTGGTTCTTCCTTTGCGCCTGCGCGTCTGCGGGGAACGCCGCGGTCGTTCGGTCACCTCGACGTGGGTCGTCCCGAAGTTGCTCAAAGCTCTCAGCCGCCTTGTGACCTGGCGAGCGAAGGCTTTCCGATCGCCTGGGTCCAGCTCGATCCGGAGTTGCACCGTGCCGGCATGTCTCGCCGTCTCACGGACGTGCAACTCGAGCGTCTGCAGGTTGTAGCCGTTCGCTTCGCCGAAGAAATGGAACGTATCCGTGCTGGATCGAATCTCCGCGCGTGGAACATCCTCTCCTCCGAGCTCATTCAGTGTCTGCCGCCGCCTCGAATCATCCACACCACCGGAAGGCTCCCATGGCATCGCACCGAGCGAAACAGACCTGCTTGTGCTGGCGCAAAGATCGAACGAAGCCGCTTATGTCGCCGGGGTTCGGTGTTCGAAACGGCGGCGCGGGCGGCGTTCCTATCGCGGTCTTGGCGAGCTGGCAGACCCCCGAGAGCGAGAAGTTCTCGCCGGGCGGTTGCTGGCTGCGCTCGAAGCGGGGGTTTGGAGCAACTCCCCGGCAATGGCCCTTACGCACTGCGCCCGTAGGATCGCAACTCGTTGCCGACCGGTATCGACCAGCCCGGTTCGCTGCCAGCGCGAGAGGATCCGGCTGACGGTGTAGAGCGTGGTGCCCGTCATTTCTGCCAGGTCCCGGCGCGACACCGGCATGTCGATCGCCACAGCCTCTTCTTTTTTCCACCCGGCCTGCTCGGCGAGGCGGAGCAGTGCATGTGCCACCCGCCGTTCGACCCTCTCTGTCGCCAGCTGGCGGTAGCGCTCGCGCAGCTCCTCGATGTTCGCCGACAGCTCGTCCAGGGCATTGAGAGCGATCCGCGGATAGCTCTCCATGAGGCGGATCATGGTCTTCCCCTCCCATGCCAGGGCCTGACAGCTGCAGGCCGCTTGGGCGGAGACCGGGTAGAGGCGACCTTCGAGAGCCGCCGTGGGCCCAAAGATCTGTCCCGGTCCGATGAAGCGCAGTAAGATCTGGTGCCCCTCAGGGGCCACCTGGGTCAGCTTCACGCGACCTCGCTGCAAGACATAGAAGACCTGGGCTCTGATGCCCTGGCGAAAAAAAAAGCTGCCGCGCGCGACCTCGACTGAACGGGCTGCCCGGGCCACCTCGGCGAGGTCGCGCGGTTGAAGGCCCTGAAACAGCCTCACCTGCTGCAACAGCCGAACGGCTTCGGAGAGTTCCGGCATGATTCTACGCTCCCGCCCAAGACGCCCCTGGAATCATGTCCCCACCCGAATTGCCTCATGTTTCAGTCGACACGTCCGACCCTAACCCGGCACAGCCGGAACCAAGTTGAGCTGCTGTTTTCGCCACAGCACGGTTGAACGCGGGGATTGACAGTGCCCCGTTAACCTCTTGCGCCCCGACGCGGCTCGGGTGTTTGGTGCCCGTGTCGATACTGCGGAGGAACCATGGCGTCTCTGCTCGAACGGTACGCGGGGAAGATCAAGGGCATGCTCTCGTGCTTCGATCGGATCATCGTTCAGGGGACGCTGCCCGGCATTTGCCACGCCGCCGGCATGACCGCGTACCTCAAGGCCCGCGGGATCCGCATCTTCGATTACCCGACGTGGGCCCAGCAGTGGCGCGATCTGTTGCGCACGCACATCGAGACCATCGCGGCCGCCGAAGGGCTGCCCATCGAGTTCATCCGCAAGATCAAGAGCTTCCGCAAAGAAGACCGCGTCCAGGAGATCCTCGCCCAGCGCGGGCGGCAGCCCGGGGTGGTCCACATCTTCTCCGCCATGGAGACCTGCACCGCCTACAAACCCTGGCACGACAAACGCACCGGGCAGACGTTCCTGAAACCCGATAGCGGCAAGTGCCTCCACTACTACCTCTACTTCATCGACAAGGATCTTGGCCTCTGTTACCTGCGCCTGCCCACCTGGTGCCCCTTCCGCCTGCAGTTCTACTGCAACGGCCACAACCTGTTGGCCGCCCAGCTCCGGGCGCGCGGCATCCCATTCGAGCTGCGCGACAACGCCTTCGTGGCCTGTGCGGACTTCGCCACGACGCAGCAGCTGGCCGACACCCTGCGGGTCAGCGTCCTGCACACCGCGCTCGATCGGCTCGCCACCCGCTACTGCCCCATTCTCCAGCGCCTGGAACTCACCTACCACTGGAGCATCATGCAGGTGGAGTACGCCACTGATCTGCTCTTCGCCGACGCCGCCAGTCTCGCCGATCTCTACGAGGTCCTCGTGCGCACCGCGATTCATGCCGTGAAAGCCGCCCACGTGGCCACCTTCCTGGGCCGCAAGCTCACCGATCACTTCGCGGGCGAGTTGGGCACCGACTTCACCACCCGCCTGCAGGGCACCCGCATCAAGCATCACATGGGCCCCGCCAGCATCAAGATGTACGACAAGTTCGGCCTGGTCCTGCGCATCGAAACCACCACCAACGACGTCAGCTTTTTCAAACACCACCGCACGGTGGAACAGAAGGACGGCCGCTCCGTGTTCAAGCTCGCGCCCGTCCGCAAGACCATCTACAGTCTCGTCCCCGATCTGCGCGACCTCCTGCGCGCCGCCAACCTGCGCTACCTCGCCTTTCTTTCCGACCTCGACGATCCCAGCGCCGGCATCAAGGCGCTGCGCAAGGTCGCCGAGCCCGTCCAACAACACGATCGCCGCTACCGTGGCTTCAACTTCTTCACGGCCCCGGATCAGCGGCTCTTCGAGTTGCTTGCCCGCGGCGAGTTCTGCATCAGCGGCCTGCGCAACAAAGACCTCCGCTCGCTCAGCGGCAACACCACCGCCCAGATCTCCTACCTCTTCAAACGCCTGCGCCTCCATGGCCTGATCAAGAAAATCGGCCGCACCTACAAGTACTACCTCACCGAGTTTCGGCCGTCACGTCATCCTCACCGGTCTCAAGCTCAAGAATCTCTTCCTCATCCCCGCTCTCGCCGCCCACCCTGCCCACTGATTGAAACTCTTCTGCAATCCGTTCAAAACCTTACCCGTAAGGGACTAAACGGCTGTTCCCGGCTATATTTAGCACACGCGGCGCGAGGAGCCCACTTGCCCTCCCTGAACGTTGCGCCAGCGCCTTTCGCCAGCAGGGGGCGAGTACAAGTTCTTGACGCTGAAGCAAGGCGACTGGAGGGCAGCGGACACCGAGCGCCGATACGACGCTCTCGGGCAGCTCTATTCCAGCCCTTCTCGATCGTTCTTTGCGCCAGCGCAACCTCCAATCTTTCGCTGCGTCCCTCGACGCGACACGATCGCGCCAAGAGTAGGGGGTTACGGGTATGTCTGAGCGTCAGATGTGCCGGGCTGCGGTGACTTCTACGGCAAGAAAAGGGAAGCCGACGGGAGAGCAGGAGTCGAGGCTGGCACGCTGGCGGGCCTCTGATTACATCGTGCGCATGAAGTCCTTTGCGGGTGCATCTCCGAATCTTGTCGCCAGGCGGCGCTTCGAGTAGGTTTTTGGCTCGTGACGCACGTCCTCGGGGTGTGGCGGTTCTACACCTGGGCGACCGCCAGATGAACTCCGATGAGCTGCCATGCTAGTGATGACCGCGTGATGCTTGGAAATGCATGTCGGAGTTGCGCGAAGACTTGCCAACAAAGGACTGGGTGGTGTTCGCCACCGAGCGGGCGAAGCGGCCGCATGACTTTCGTCAGCCGAGGAAGCAACCGGCGGCGGCGGATTACGACGAGAGCTGCCGGTTCTGTCTCGGCAACGAGAGCCAGACGCCACATGGGCGCACGGGGTACGCTTATGTGCGCCGTGCCATCGCTCGCGGATGGCCAACCGGCGGTGTCGACACGCCGGCGCACGTGCAGCTGGCGTTGACCGTGGGCAACGGCTCGGTCAAGGTCGACGGGCAGGTGCGTGTTCCGTCCCCTGGATTCGCCGGCCGTGTGCTTGTCGCCGACGTGTCGCTGCCCGAGTTGTTGGCCGCTGCCGGCGTCGGGCCCGCGGGAATGATCCACGCAGGCCGACTCACATCTGAGCTGAGCGTCGAAGTGGGCTTGCGCGCGGCGGAGGACGGTACGGTGGTAGGAACGCATGATGTGCGTGTACGGGGACGCATCTCCCTCGCACAGCCGACGATGACGATCTCAGCGGCATCGCCGATCACCGTCGCTACTGGTTCGCTGGCGCTCGACGTCACACAACTGGAACTTCCCGGCGTCCTACCCGGTACCGTGTCGCGAGAAGCCGGCGCGATCACCGCGGGCGCGCTGTCGTCGGGCGACGTCCACTTCCAGGGACAGTTGACGCTGACAAAGCCGCAAGTGACGATGGCGGAACCGAACGGCTTCACAGCGGGCGCGGACACAGTCGATCTGATGCTGTCGGACATCCTGGCCCTCGGCGTTTTGCCCTTCGGTGCCACGGCCCCATCGTCGGCGCGCGGCGAGCTGCGCGCCGATGTGCAGCTGTCGATGGCTGGTACGCACGTCGCAATAACGGGCGAGCACGGGTGCTCCGGGTCGCTCGGGGCGCTCGCCCTTGCCCTGGCGGCGCTCTCGGCGCAGGGGTTCCTCGCTGGCGCCGAGGCGGCACGCCGGCCGGATCGATCACTGACGCCGGCGGGAGCTTGTCCCTGACCGAGCTGCAACTCATCGGTACCGACGCGAAAACGTTTTTCGTTGGCATCCGCGGGCTCGACGTGCCGATCAAGGAGTTGAAACTGCCCGCCGGCGGCGCGGCGGCGGAAACGCGGACGCGCGTCGCTCTTGGCGATGCGCGGCTGACGGCGCCCACCGTGTTGGTCACGCGCACGGCCGACGGCATCGTGCTCCCGCAGCTCAGCGTCGGCGCCCCGGCGGCGCAACCCGCTCCCGCCGTCGCGCCAACGCGACGCGTCGACGTGGCGCTGGATGCGCTGCGTGCGACCGAGGGACAGGTGAGCACGCTGGATCGCACTGTGAAGCCGTTCTTCAACGGCAGGTTGTCGAGGCTCGGCATCGAGCTGCGCGACGTGCGCTTCCCCAGGCCAGCGGCGAGCAAGATCCGGATCTCCGCCACCGGGCCGGGGAAGGGTACGATCGACGTGTACGGATCGCTCACGCCTGACGAAGGGTGGTTCGAGGTGAACGGAGAGCGGATCGCGCTCCTGCCGTTCAACCCGTACGCTAAGGCGTTTTCGAGCTACAGTATTTCCCGCGGCACGGCGTCGATCTCCACCAAAGGCTCCTTCGATAGCGGGAGCTACTACACACATACCTGGCTGACGTTGCAGGACTTCGACTTGGAAAGCAGCGGGGGCGACTCGTTGTTCCAGCAGCAGTTCGGCATTCCGCTATCGATGGCATTGGCCATCATGCGCGATCTCAACGGCCACATCGTGCTTGGCATGCCCGCCGAGTCCGGTGCAGAGGGTACGAAAGTCGATGTCCTGTCAGTGATCGGCGGTGCGTTGCGTCGGGCCCTTGTCAATGCGGTGGCCTCGCCGCTCAAGCTCATCGGCGCGGCGCTCGGTGGCGACGGTGCGAAGGTTGTGGCACCGGTGCCCATTGCTTTCCGGCCCGGCCGTGCCGAGTTCGATGCGAGCGGCGAGGAGCAGATCAATCAGCTCGCCGAGTTCCTCGCCAGCCATCCCGGAGTCGGGGTGACTCTCGCCGCTGCCGTGACCAACGGCGACGTTCGCTGGCTGCGCGAGCAAGCGTTGAGGCAGGAGTGGGCCGAGCAAGGCGCGCTCGCGTCGTGGCGCGGTCTGGGTGAGCGCAGTACCCGCGAGACGGTGCGCAAGGCGCTCGAGGCGCGCGCCAAGGATGAGGCCGGCGAGCTGGACGCCGAGGATGCCGCGGCACTCGACCGCTGGCTCGCCGAGCGGCCGTCGCTGCCGGTGGCTCGCCGCGAAGCACTGGCGACGCAGCGCTTGGAGCAGGCGGAGGCGGTGCTGCGTGAGGCGCACGGGATCGAAGCGTCGCGTATCACGCGCCGCCCGGCGTCGGCCGACCCGGTCAACGGCGCACCGATCGTGCACATCGAGATCGGGCCCGTCACACGCTGAGCGAGCCGCCCGTGGCCAATATGTCGTCTCATAACGAGATCGTGCTGCACCACGTCGTGCGCGACGTTCGCGTCGTCGCGCGATGGGTGATCGATGACGGCTGCTTCGGCCGCGCGTCCGTGCTGACCTGCACGTTTGTGCCGTCCCCGGTGCCGAGGCTGGCGCTGATGTTTGGGGTGCTCAGGGGCTTGGGTGTGCAGCGACGGATCGAGCCCCTGCTGCTGTCGCGGCTCTCGCTCGATCCTGAGGTCACGCAACGCATTCTGACCTACATCGATCGTACCAACGCTGGCACGCTCGGTGCGTTGGGTGCGGTGGCGTTGATCGCCACAGTGCTCAGCGTCCTGGGAAGCATCGAGGCCAGTTTCAACGAGATCTGGCGTGTGCGCGCCGCACAGACCGTGCTGACCCTCTGCCACGTGACCCCTGCGCCACCTTACATCAACCCACCACGCCTCAGAACCTGGAGATGTTTTCCGGCCCCGCCATCAAGCACAACGTCAACATCATCGGCGGATCCGGGAGGCACCAACCATGCTTGTCGCTTGGCGTTCTTCTGTGCGGCCAAGATGCCGAGTCACAGTGTCGAGCACGTACGGTTGCACGTGCGCGCTTCCACCGTACACGAAACCATTGTCCCGAATTGCGCGCGGCCAGAGAACAGCCTTGTTTGCGCGGGCGCAATGCGAGCCCTTGGCTGTGGCGGCGGAGCCTTTCAGACGCTCGGGTGGTGCTCAAGGGCAGCAATCCGGCGCGATGGCACTGAATCACAAATGCGAACGCTTCGCCTTCACCCCGCGATCGAAGGGTTCTGCTAAGTCACGCCCTCTCAGCTTTGCCGGGTTGGCGGCCTCATGGTCCACCGTGGGGCGCGCGTCCGGAGCCTCTGCCGACCCCGTCGCCTCAGCGGTTCCTCGTAATCGCCTGAGAATCGCCTCACCGAGTCGATCGCCTGAATGCCACGGGCCTGCGCATCGCCGGAGGCCGTAACACGATCACCCGACTCAGGGACGCATCGTCAGCGTCGTAGACCAGAGCGTAGTTGCGACCGCGCAGGATCTGACGCAAGACGTCCTCAATAGGCGCCATCGACACAGCCATGTTCACCGGCGGTCGCTGGATCCCGGGCTCGATCAGGACGTCGAACCCGGCTTCAGAGGCAATTGCATGGAGCGTGTCGTCGATCGTCACCGTGCGTGCGTCGAGCGCAATCTCGCCGGTGGTGCTCGACTCGACGCGCAACCTATGCGGCTGCGGCCCAGCTTGCACCGTGGTGCTACCGAGCAGAAGAAGTAGTACCGCCGAGACCGGGAGGGCTGCACAGACACTCTTAACCCTGCCTGTTTGCGAGCGCGTCATCTCTTTGGGCGAGGGCCTGCTTCGGGGGCTTTCCGCAATGCAATGGCCGACAGCAGCTCGAAGTGCTGGACGGCGCCCCTGCCGCGCTGTACTGATCAACGGCATTGGACTCTCCTTTCCCGGCGCACCGACGCTGTGCCGCGCCGGCTACGCCGCTTCGGAGCCAGACGGGTTCTCGGTTCCCTCAAACACCAGTATGTCATCATGATGAAGCGTGCTACGAAACAGAGACGTTTGCGCCAGCGCAAGCAAGGCTGGGCTCATTCTCGATGGGACCGGCCACAAAGGGCCCCTTTGCGTCGGCAATGATTTCACGGACCGATGCGCCGCCCGCTTGCGGTACAGAAGAAGTGGAGCGCATCGGTCGGGGCGACGAGCCGGTCAGGGATATTGCGGGCGACCCCGAAGAGGCGGACGATCACCTGGTCGGCTCCGACCGCCGCGCGTACGAGTGTCTCGCTGCCGAGCACCTCGCGCGTGGCGGGGGCGGCGAGCGCGACCAGCGCGTCGTGATCGCCGCCCCCGGGAACGAAGGCCTCGGGTCGGATGCCGATGGTCACTTGCTGCGCCGCGCATTCCAGACGGGCCCGCAAGGCGCCGGAGACGGGCAAGCACTGGTCAGCGACTCGCAGCACGCCGTCGCGGTACTCGCCGGCCAGCAGGTTCATTGGCGGGCTGCCGACGAACCCGGCGACAAACGCAGTGGCCGGCTGTTCGTAGACGGTTACCGGCGTGTCCACTTGCTGGATGCGTCCCTGATTCATCACCACGACACGATCGCCCAAGGTCATCGCCTCGGTCTGGTCGTGCGTCACGTAAAGGGTGGTGACGCGCAGGCGGCGCTGCACCTCCCGGATGTACTGGCGCACACTTGTCCGCAAGCGGGCGTCGAGGTTCGACAGCGGTTCGTCGAGGAGGAACAGGGCTGGCTTGCGAACGAGAGCCCGAGCCAGTGCGACGCGCTGACGTTGGCCACCGGAGAGTTGACCCGGCCGCCGCTCCATCAGCTCCCCGAGCTCAAGAAAATCAGCGACGGCGGCGGTTTGACGCGAGCGTTCTGCCCGTCGCACCCTGTGCATGCGCAGCGGGAACTCGATGTTCTCGCGGACGGTCATGTGAGGATAGAGCGCGTAGTTCTGGAAGACCATCGCCACGTCGCGATCCGAAGGCGGCAGGTGGTCAATCCGGCGTGCGCCCAGTTGGATCGAACCGGAGGTGAGACTTTCGAGACCCGCCGTGAGGCGCAGCAGCGTCGACTTGCCGCAGCCGGACGGGCCCAGGACGGTGATCAGCTCCCCCTGCTCGACCGCGAGAGTGAAGTCGGCAAGCGCCAGCACCTCGCCGAAACCTTTGGAGACCTGATCGAACTCAGCCCGCCCCATCAGCGTCCGCTTCCCGCGAAAGTGCCCGAACGCAACGCCGGCTCTAAGACCAGGATGACGAGGAGCGCTGGGAGGAGCATGATGGCCGCGACGGCGCTCGCCATGCCTGGGTGGCCGAAGCTGGCGAGATAGTACAACAGCGGCGGCAGCGGCCGGTTGGTCACCTGCAGCAGCAGCGCATACGCGAACTCATCCCAGGAGACGAGAAACACCAGAATCCCGGCCGCAACGAGCGACGGGCGCACCAATGGCAGGCTCACGCGCCAGAAGGTGTCGAAAGGGGTGGCGCCATCGAGTGATGCCGCTTCCTCCAGCTCTACCGGCACGGCGCGGAAGCCCGTGCGCAAGATCAGGAACGCGAGCGGGATGGCGAGCAACGTGTGCGCCAGCCACAGGCCCAGTCCCGCTGGGTGGTTATAGAGCCGCACGTGGACGAACAGCGCCGCCAGTGGAACGGCCAGAGCGATCGACGGAAACAGCCGCGTCACGATCAACGCTGTATCGAGCGGACGGTCTGCACATGGCCGGCGCGCCGCCAGCCATGCAGCAGGCAGCGCCAGCGCCAGCGTTGACCCGACGGTCAACAGAGCGACGACCACACTGAGCCAAAACCCGTAGTCCAGCTCGATGGCGTCGCGCAGCCCTCGGAAGTTGTCCAATGTGAGCTGTCGCGGGATCCAGGTCGGGGGCCAGGCGAAGCTCTCGCTCTCGAGCGTGAACGCCTGCTTGAGAATCAGTGCCAGCGGCAGAAGGTCGACGAACGCGACCGCCAGCACGGCGAGAACGAGGCCGATACGCTTCATCGTGTTGCCCCTCGCCGCAACAGCGGGATGGTCAGCGTCACGCTGAGTACAGCCAGCAGACTTGCCGCGGCTGCGGCCGCACCGTCGTTGCCGTAGTCCGCCCACTGATGGTAGGCGTAGGTGGAGAGCACGGGAACGCCCTCGACGCCGGTCAACACGAGCGGTGTGGCGAACACCCGCAGGGCGTCGAGCCCCCGCAGCAGAACCGCCGCGGCGATGGCCGGGCGCAGCAGGGGCAAGATGATGAAGGCAAAGCGTGCGAGACCGCCTGCCCCGTCCAAGCGCGCGGCCTCGTTGATCTCGTCGGGGATAGCGGTCAGGGCCGCAAGCAGTATCAGAAACACCACCGGCGTCACGTGCCACGCGTCGGCGACCACCACGGTGAGAAAGGTTGTGACCCGACCCGGCAGAAGCCATTCGACGGGTCCGATGCCAGCGGCTGCCAGCGCCGCATTGGCGTAACCGCGCGGCGCAAAAATGTAGCGCATCATGGTCAAGAAGACGATCTCCGGGAGCGCAAATGGAAGGACCACGATGGTACGCACATACCGTTGCCCGCGAAAGCGCGCGGCCAAGAGCACGGCGAGCGCAAGACCGAGAATAAGCTCGACGGTGACGCTCGCGATCGGGAGGGCAACGTTGCCGACGACCGCGCGCCAGAATAGCCGATCGCCCCACACGAGTTGAAAGTTTGCCAGGCTGGGGAAGGTGTCGGTCAGTGAATCCGTGAAGGCGAGCTTGAGGGCGTACGCTGTGGGGTACGCGAGAAACAGCCCGAGGTAGAGGAGCAGCGGCGCCGCCAACGCCCATTCCCGCGCGGAAGCTTTTCTCTGCACTATGGTTTCTCCGCAAGGAACTCCCGAGCGGCCGCGTGGAGTGTGGCGGCCGGGTCCGCGTGCTCGAAGACGACGGCGCGGAAGGCTTGCTGCCACAGACGGCTCAGACGGGGATAGTCGCCACGTTCGGGTCGCGGGTGCACGTGGGTGCGCATGGCAGCGAACCCAGCCAACAAATCCCGGTCAGCATTCACCGGAACATCACGGTGCGCCGAGAACCACCCCAGCTCGCGGCTCAGACGCTCCTGCGCATGTCTGCCGATCAAGTAACGCGCCAGGCGGGTCGCATCCGCGCGGTGGGGCGCGCTGCGCGGCAGGGCGAGGTAGCCGCCACCGAGGACAGTGGCCCGCCCCTCCGGGCCCCGTGGAAGCGGCGCCGATCGGATCACGCCGGGAGCGAGACCCTGAGTCTGGTATAGTGTCATGACGAACGGCCAGTTGAGGTGCAGCACGACCTCGCCGCGCGCCATCGCTTCGGCCACGGTGGATTCCTTGAAGATCTCACTCTGTGGATGGAGATAAGGCGCCAGCTCGGCGAGGAATCGGAACGCGGCGAGGGCGCCCGCATCGTCCAGCACGTCACCGCTGCCGCCGGCAGCCCACACAAACGGCAAGAGGTCGCAGGTCAAACCTTCGTACAGCGCCCCCTTGACGCCGATCCGTCCCGGATATGCCCGTGCGACGGTCAGCAGTTCGGCCCAGGTCTCCGGTGGCTTGCCGAGGACGGCGTGATTGTAGATCAACGCCTGCCAGGTAAGACGATGCGGCAGGAAACGCAGGCCGTGGATGCGGTCGGCGCGCAGCGCTTCCGGCGTCTGAGCGTCCAGCTCCGGGCTCAGCGCGTCCGGATCGAGAACCGCCACGTCGTCCACGGACACCGCCAGGGAATACACGTCGAGCTCCACGAGGTCGAGTGTGCCCCGGCCGGCGAATGCCTCGGCCGCCAGCGCGCGGCGGATCTCCGCGTACTGCTGCGGCACCGCAATCACCTTGAGACCGCTTTCTCGTTCGAAGTCGGCCAAGACGGAGCGGTAGACCGCCAGCTCACTGGGCAGAAGCGCCAGCGCGATGGTCAGCGCTTCCCTCCGCCCCGAGCACGCGCAAAGCATGCCGAGTCCGAGAATGACGGGGGTCTTCCAACGCATCGGTTCGACTGCTGGCTACCTTCTTTCCTGCCTGAGGTGCTCGTGCTCGCCGCGAGCGCGCAGCACGGGAGTGAACTTCTGGGCCTGCTGGTGCGTGATATCGGCTGCGTTGCGTTTGCCCATTTCGGATCAGGCGACCTTCCCCAACTCCCGGGAGTTGATGCCCGACTGTAGCGAATAGCCGTGAAACGTCCAACGAAACGGAAGGACAATGCGGTTCCATCGAGCGGGACGTCAGTTTGCGCGCTGAGCTTGCCTGTGCCGCCGGACGGAACATGGCCAGATCATGCTTAGCAAAGAATCAACGCGGATGCTGACCGACCTGCGTCTGTCGCAGCACGGAGGTGCGTCATGCAGGGCCTCGAGAGCCTGCGGTGCCACGTGCTCTGTCAGCCGACCGCGATGCCGGTTACGAAGTGCGCCAGCGTCCAGGCTGCTGCGGAGGCGGCGAGCAGGCCGCCCGCGTAGCGGTACCAGTGTCGCAGCGATGCCGGCTCGCTGTCCGCCGTGAGCCCACCGAGCCGGGTGATGTCGATGTAGCGAACGGAAATGAGTCCGGCGACCGTGGCCCAGAAAAGCACGTCGGCGAAGGAGAAACCGTTGGCTTTGACAATAAGGACCGCGAGTACCGCCAGCGCGAGATTGCCAAACGCCATCCACGTCAGCCTCGCAATCAGACTCAGGCAACCGGTCTGCTCTTGCTCCGGGACTTGTTGGTTCGCACGCTCAGCCATGGACGCCTCCGGTGTCTGTATTCCGGATGGCGGCCCGACCACCCGCGCGTCCTATGGCGACCGGCGTCACCACACCCTGTTCGCTGCTTAGCGCAAGCCATCTGCTCTCGTCAACACAGCCGGTCGACACACAGCCGGTCGACACACAGCCGGTCGACACACAGCCGGTCAATACAGCCGGTCAAGCCGCGACGATTGCGCGCTCGCAGAGTGATCTTCAGGCAGTCGGCTGACGGCGACGCCGAAGAGCGCAGGAGGGACCCTGCAAAGACGCATGCGCAATTCGCCCACAGCAGGATACCGTCCACCGATGCCACGGTGATACCGCGCCTGCAGCGGGGTGCGGAGACGGTCGAAGCTCGCGGGGTGCTGAGCCTTTGAAAACGCGCAACGCGCCGCTCGTGTCGGTGCTGTCGGCGTGCCCGGTGGCACTACTGGTGTCGCGCAGTGCGCCGGGCGGATTGTGCACCGCCAAGGGTAATGGCATGTACAGGGGGAGAGGAGTGGTCGTGCCGAAGCTCAGCCTCCGGGCCTTTGAGAGATGCATCCGCATCCGTTGCCTGAAGGCGGACACCATTCCTGAGCACGACAAGGGCGAAATCCGCGAGTTCCTGGGGGGGCACCGCGTCCTCCGTCTCTGGCGCGACGCAGAGTCCGAGCGCGTGCTTATGAAGGTGCTGCTGCCTGCGGAGGAGGCGGAGCCCATCGTGGACCTCGCGCCGCTGGTGAGTCCCAACGTCGCGCTCGCCCTGGCGACCACCCTCGGTGATGTGCGTCTCGCGCTGAATGCGCTCCGGGCCATCGCCGCCGGCATCGGCGCCGTTTTCGGCGTCGACCCGGCGACACCAACAATCGCCGAGCGGACGCAGGTGGGACCGGGTGATCGGTTACCGTCCTGGTATGGGTCGCCCTCCTCGTGATCCTCACGGCGGTCCTGATTATCGCCACCCCCGGGCTCCCCTGACGGCGCTGGCCACCGCCGCGTACTGTTCGGCCTTTTACCGAGAGGAGTTCGCATGAAGTGGCTGGCCGTGCTGGTCATCGCACTCTGGACGTGGGGAACGCTCGGTTGTGGCGGAGTCGACCGTGATGGCGATGGCATGCTGCGGATCGTCTGCCTCGGGGACTCCAACACCGACCGCAACTTCAAGCCCAACGTTCCCACGTGGTGCGAGCGTCTTCAGGCGCGCCATCCAGAATGGGAGATCATCAATCGCGGGGCGACCTATGCCGTGGCGCGGGGGTGCGGGATTCTGCAGGCTTGTTCGCTGCTGGCCGCGGCGCTGCAACTCGAGTTCGACGTCGTGCTGCTTGCCTTTGGAACGAATGATCTCTACGGCGGTGCGACCGCGGAAGAGGTGGTTGTGGCGCTTTAGGCGCTCACGGACCAGGCCGAGGCAGGCAACGCCACGCCGGTCCTCGCGCTCATTCCCCCCGTCATCGGTGCTGCGCCAGAGCTGGCACAGCGCATCGAAGCCACCAACGAGCAGCTCATCGCCGCCGAGGGCGCCGACCGGGTCATCGACTTCTTCAACGGATTTGGGCCCGACGATTTCTACGCCGACGGCGTGCACGTCAACGCCGCTGGTCAGGAAAAGCGAGCGGATGCGGCGGAAGATCAACTCCTCCGTTGACATTAGCCGCACCTCGCGTTGTGCTGCTGGCGTTCGGCCGCGCTTTGGGGTACCCAGAATCGACCGAGAGTTCGGGACCGGTGAGGAGCGGGTGATGCTATTGCGAACGAGGGCCCTCGCCACGATCGTCGTTGTGCTCGCTGCGAGTGCGGGCCCCGCCGCCGCTGACGCACTGGCCTGCCGGCGCGCCGTCGGGCGTCAGGGGACACGATACTTCGCGAAGGCCGTCTCGGTGCTGCGCAAGTGCGAGGAGCGGCGGCTCGTCACGCCAGCGCTCGTGTGCCCGGAAGCGACGGAGGCAAGCCGCGTGGCGCGGTTGCGGGCGCGCGCCCGCTCGGCGGTCCAGAACGCGTGTTCGAGCGGCGTGCCGCCCGAGTTCCCGGCGAACTGCCCCGATCCCTGCCGGGCGACCATCGGTGATGCCGATACGCTGGCGACGTGCATTCTGTGCCTCGCCGACGTCGGCGTGAGCGAATTGCTTTCTCTGGCGTATCCGCGAGCCACGGTCGCGGTGCACACCGCGACGCCCAGTCCCGAGGTGACGCCAACGGCAACCGGGTCTGGGCCGACCGTGTGCGGCGACGGGCAGGTTGGTCCGGGTGAGCAGTGTGATCTGCCGGATGACCACGCCTGCCCAGGCCGCTGCGTCGCGGCGGGCCAGCCGAACGAGTGCCAGTGCGCTTCCCCGCTGAGCTGCCTCCAGGTGAGCCAGCCGCCGGGGTCGTGCAGCGTGAACGCCGACTGCCCGCCGGCCTATGCGTGCGTGAGCGGCGAGTGCCGCGCCGGAACGTGCCTGGTCAAGGCCGACTGTCCCGAGCAGGGGCAGTGCGTGTACAGCGGCGCGGCTGCCGAGGGCACCTGTGTTTGCCGCGGCTGCGATCCGTGGGACTGCCCGCTCGGCTGCGAGCTCGGCTTGATCTTCCGCGGCTGCCGCTGCGCCCGAGAAGAGGACTGCCCGCCCGAGGACGACGTGTGCTTCCTCGGGGTGTGCTCGTAGCGCCCATTTCTCCGCGGAGTTCCGCTGACACCGCGGTCGGCGCCTCTCCGTCGGGGCGCCACGAATCAGCGGCGAACGCCGCGGCCGCCCGTGGCGGCGCTCAGCTCACCGGGTCGTCGTCGGCGTCCTCGCCAGGAAGATCCACTTCCTGCTCGGCGATGGTGACGGGACCCCGGGTGGAGAACAGCACGATGTTCTCGGGTTTCCCGATGTTGCCGAGATCAACCACAACGCGCATCTGCTCTTCGCGCTCCCGGCTGACCTCCAGCGTCTTTCGTCCGCCGCGCTTCTCCGTCTTCTTCTTTACCGTCCGCTCCTCCGAGACCGACTCGAAATGGGCGTTGGAGAGCTGATACGTCTTGCCCATCGCCCGCACGGCAACCCGGTTCTTGAGCTGCGTCTTGCGCTTCGGATCGATGCGATCGAATACGAGGGAGTTCTTGTGAACCTGGATGTGCCGGGCGACTTCCCGGATGAGGGCCTGGTCCTTTCGCACAACGTCATAATGCTCGTTGCTGACGAGCGTTGCGGCGAGCGGGACGAAGGTCACCGTGAACGCAATCGCCGCCGCTCTCGCCGCTTGCGGGCTGAGCGGTACCCGGGGGCCGGTGTCGAGGAGAACGAGGTCGATCGCAATCGGGACAATCAGGGCCACGAGAACCACGGTGAGCAGCGCAAAGGAGGTCACCTCCTCCCCGAACCCGATCCACAGCAACGTTACGACACAGCCCGCAAGCAGCCCGGTCAGAGCGGAGAGCACGCGTTTGCCCGGCTCCTCATGGATGTAGAGAAGAGCGAGGACGGGAAACAGCAGGGCGAGACCGCTGGAAAGCAGGTTGCCCTCCTGGTAGATTCCGCGCACCGTCACCGCGGCAACGATCGCCGGAATGAGCGCAAGCCCCACACCCAAACCCTTCAATGACCGTGTTCTCATGAGGGCCTCGCTCTCTTCCGTCTCGGTGTCGCTGCGTCTTCCCCCTTCGGGCACTTTCTAATACCCTACCGGCAATTCGGTACCGAGACAAGGGCGAACTTCTCGTGGACGGCTTGGCCTTACGGTCTTCTGAGTTCCACCCGCGCGCCCTCTCTGCCAACGACCCGGTCAAAGTGCAGGGCAAGTTCTTCTTCGTCGGCGACCAGAAGCTCTCGCTCAAGGGCGTGACGTACGGTCCCTTTCCTCAGGCAAGTCACGGGGCCTCGTTCCCTGAGAAACCGATGGTGGAGAGAGACTTCAGGCTGATGGCGGAGCTGGGGGCGAATTGCCTGCGCACCTTCACGGTTCCACCGCCGTGGTTGCTCGATGTGGCGGCCGAGAAAGGTTTGCGGGTCCTGATCGGTATTCCGTGGGCACAGCACGTGTCCTTTCTCGATTCGCCGGCGCTGCGCCGAGAGATTCGCGCGGCCATCGCCGGCGGTGTCAAGGCCGGCCAGCGCCATCCGGCGGCCTTCGGCTACCTGGTGGGCAACGAAATCCCCGCAGACATTGTGCGCTGGCATGGGCCGGAGCGGGTTCACTCTTTCCTCGGAGAGCTCGTGGCGGCGGCGAAGGCGGCGAACCCCGATGCGCTGGTCAGCTACGCGAACTTCCCCTCAACGGAGTACCTCGACACCGACTTCGCCGATTTCGTCGCGTTCAACCTCTATCTTCATCGAGAGCGGGAGTTTCGCCACTACGTCTTGCGTCTGCACAATCTCGCCGAGGACCGGCCGCTGGTGCTGACGGAGTTCGGCATCGATTCGATCCGCGAAGGGGTCGACCAGCAGGCCCAGATCCTCGCATGGCAAGTGCGGGCGAGCTTTGAGATGGGCGTTGCCGGAACGGTGATCTTTTCCTGGACTGACGAGTGGTTCACCGGCGGGTTTGCGGTCGAGGATTGGGCGTTCGGCCTGGTCGATCGCGAACGGGTGAAAAAGCCGGCCTTTGTCGCGGTGCAGCAGCACTACCACGCGAGCTGGCCGCCCGCGCTGCCGGAGTATCCGAAAGTCTCCGTGATCGTGTGCGCGTACAATGCCGAGCGTACGATCGATCCCTGCCTCGCGTCACTCGAGAAGCTGAACTATCCGAACTACGAGGTCATCGTCGTCAACGACGGGTCCACTGACTCCACGCTCGATATCGCGCAGCGATACAGTTACGTGCACATCATCAATCAGGAGAACAAAGGGCTGAGCGTCGCGCGCAACGTCGGTATCTCGGCAGCGACGGGTGACATCATTGCATTCACCGACTCGGACTGTGCCGTGGATCCGGATTGGCTCTTTTACCTCGTCGCCAAGTTTCTCTCCTCCAACCTGCCGGCGGTCGGTGGACCGAACTTCCCCCCCCCAGAGGATTCGCTCGTTCCGTCCTGTGTCGCGGTATCTCCCGGTGGGCCGACCCACGTGCTCCTCAGCGACGAGGTCGCCGAGCACATTCCCGGCTGCAACATGGCCTTCCGGCGTGAGGCGCTCGAGGAGGTGGGTGGCTTCGATCCGGTCTTCCGAGCGGCGGGTGACGACGTCGACCTCTGTTGGCGACTGCAGAACAAAGGACACACGATCGGCTTCAGTCCGGCGGCGGTCGTGTGGCACTTCCGGCGCAACACGATCCGCGACTACCTGAGGCAGCAGAAGGGGTACGGCAAAGCCGAGGCGCTGCTGTACTTCAAGCACCCGTATCGCTTCAACATGCTCGGCCAGTCCCGCTGGCTCGGCCGGATCTATGGCGACCTCTCGTCGTTCATCCTGTCGCGCCGGCCGGTCATTTACTCGGGGGTGTTTGGCCGCGGGCTCTTTCAAACGCTCTACGAACCTCCCGCCTCGCTCATCTCGTATCTGCCGCTGACGCTGGAGTGGAACGCCGCGGCGGCGTTTCTGCTCGGTGGTGCGCTGCTGTCCGGCGACTACCTGTGGGTTGGCCTCGTGCCGTTGTTTGTGACCTGGGGGTGGTGTCTCAGGAGCGCCATGCGGGCCCGCATCGACTCGCGCTTCCGCGGCCTGCGGGCGCGGTTGCTCGTTGCGCTGCTGATCTACTTGGGGCCGCTCTTGCGCAGCCTCGAGCGTTACCGCTGGCGCATCAGGGGGCTGACGGTGGTGGAGCCGATCGCGCTCGCCGAGCCGGTCCAGACCCCGCGGGTATCGTGGCGTGAGGGCGCCTTCCAGCTGGCCTACTGGACGGAAGAAGGGATGGAGAAGGAGGGACTGTTGCAGGGCCTGATCGACTTCCTCCTGCCGCACAAGTACTTCATCGCCTTCGACCAAGGCTGGAGCGATTGGGACCTGCAGGTGTACCGCGGCATCTGGTC
>Ga0316622_100000170_pt1 | contig 33274 bp, 35 predicted proteins | sample OWC_Aug_OW2_C1_D_FD_207646 | JGI IMG/M metagenome (GOLD analysis project Ga0316622, IMG submission 207646) | Wetland soil microbial communities from Old Woman Creek delta, Ohio, United States - OWC_Aug_OW2_C1_D5_C | ecosystem: Environmental > Terrestrial > Soil > Wetlands | place: USA: Ohio... | reverse complement strand
TCCAAGGAAATCAAAAATCTAAAAAAACTGGTCGGCTCGGATAGTGGGCAAATTGCGATCATGCTGAATAAAAAACATCTGCTCAGCGATGCCCAATTGCAGGAGCTGTTCAAGCTAAAACAATCCTCCAAGGAATCGATGCTGAAGCTGATTCTGAATCGGCAATGGGTGGAGGAAGCCGTCATCAGGGAAATATTGCGCAAGGAATTGATGGTCGAAGAGGTGGCGCTGGCCGAATTTCAAGTGGCTCCCGAAGTACACAATTTGTTGCCGCGCTCTGTCTGCGATCAGCACGCCGTGCTGCCGCTAAAAATCGAAAACGGCCTGCTGTTGCTGGCGATGGCGGATCCGGTCAACATGGATTTGCAGGCGGAACTGCGCTTCATGAGCGACCTGTCGCTACGGGTGGTGATGGCCAATGTGCCGGATATAGAGAAAAAAATTACCGAAGTTTATGGCCAAGTGCAAAGCTTCGGCGACATTAACGACATCATTTCCACCAACGACCCGTTTGAAAGCATACAAATCGTCATCGAGGAAGACGACGATGTTTCGTTGGGACAGCTGTTGCAGGAGACCGAAGAACCACCCGCCATTCGCCTGGTCAATGCGATAGTCCTAGAAGCGATCAGGCAGAAAGCCAGCGACATCCATATTCAGCCGCGCGCAAAAAATGTCGTGGTGCGTTACCGGATAGACGGCATTCTACAGGATAAGATTTTTATCCCGCATCAATTCCACGGCCCCCTGGTTTCGCGCATCAAGGTGATGGCCGAGATGGACATCGCCGAGCGCCGCCGCCCCCAGGACGGAAGGGTGACCGTCAAGACTCCCACCCGGATCGTCGACCTGAGAATCTCGACCCTCCCCATCATCAACGGCGAGAAAGTGGTGATGCGGATACTGGATCAAACCGCCTCGATACAGCCGATCGACAAACTGGGCTTTTCGGCTAGCGATCTGATCAAGGTAGAACGGCTGATCAACAAACCACAGGGCATCATCTTGTGCACCGGGCCGACCGGCAGCGGCAAAACCTCCACCCTCTATTCGCTACTGCAGCATGGCGCGACACCGACCAAAAACTTTGTCACTATCGAAGAACCCGTCGAGTACTATCTGGATGCGGCGGGGCAAGTCAATATCAAGGGTAAGATCGATCTGACCTTTCCGGTCGTGCTGCGCGCCATTTTAAGGCAGGATCCCGATGTGATTCTGTTGGGCGAAATCCGCGACCTGGAAACCGCGGAAGTGGCTTTCCAGGCCGGCCTCACTGGGCACCTGGTATTCTCGACGCTGCACACCAACTCGGCGATTGCGACCATAGCCCGCTTATTCGATCTAGGTTTGAAACCCTACGTTTTGGCCAGCGGCCTGGAGGGCATAATTTCCCAGCGCCTGGTGCGCAGAATTTGCACGCATTGCAGCGAACAGGATCGAGTCGATGCGGACATTTTGCAACAGCTCGGCCAGCTGTTTGTCGACAATCAAAAACCGCTGTTCAAGGGCAAGGGCTGCGAACACTGCTCGAAAACCGGTTACCAAGGCCGCCTTTGCCTAATGGAGTTACTGATTCTTAACGAGGAAATGCGCGATCTGATCGCCAACCAGGCCGGGCATCTGGAATTTAAAAAAGTAGTAATTAAAAGTGGCTATAAGAGCATACTCGAAGACGGATTGGAAAAAGTCACTCAAGGCCTGACAACCTGCGAGGAAGTGTTGCGGGTGCTGGGCCCGCAAGAGTTGGGTTAACTCATCTTGGCCTCCATAAGGCGCACTTTTTCTCCAAGGTTGGCTATGCTTAAATGATACGGAGGCGGGCTTGGAATAGCCAAACTCCTGCATGAAGGTCAGGGATGCAGCTTAGCAGACCTCCCAGAATTGAAGAAGCTATCATCGAGGAAAATAGATGGATGAACAAAAACTGCGTTTCTTATACAGACTGCTTTTCCCCGATGACAAGCTGATCGAGTTTCCGATTACCCTCGATAAATCAGATTGCACTTTTTGCCCAGAAACAGAAATTATCCCGCAGAGTTGGGCCGAACTGAATTTTCAGCAATGTAGCAACTGCCCCTTGAACCAGACGGTTTCACCTTATTGTCCGGTCGCCATCAATCTGATTCCGGTAATGAATCTTTGCAGCAGCGTGGCCTCCTATCAGTCGGTCAAGCTGGAAGTCGTGACAGCCGAGCGCATCATCAGCGGCAACACCACCATGCAAAGAGCCCTGAGTTCGATCTTGGGGCTGGTAATGGCCACGAGCCCTTGTCCGCATACCGAATATCTGAAACCGATGGCGCGCTTCCACCTGCCGCTCGCCAGCGACGACGAAACCATTTTCCGCACCACTTCCATGTATTTGTTGGCTCAATATTTTCGGCGAAAGGACGGCCTGGATTTCAGTCTGGAATTGGATCAACTGGCGGATATTTATCAAAATCTGCAAATTATCAACAAGGCGCTGGCGAAACGCCTAAGATACGCCGTTACCGAAGATGCCACCGTCAACGCGGTGATTTTACTGGATTTATTGTCGCACACGGTGACCTGGTCGATCGAGGACGGACTGGAAGAAATCCGCTATTTGTTCAAGAGTTATGGCGTAAAACCTTCAGCCAACCACTAAATATTTTCTGTCACGGCACTTAAGCCGTTTGACTTTGTTCCAACACTGCGTTAGTGTCCAATGGCAAGTGTTTTTCGTACCCCGCCTTGGTTCCTTGGGAATTGGGGCGAGGATAAATCAGTAACACAAGGGAGATAGAACTATGAACAAAAATAAACTATTTACCGCCTGCGTTTTGTGCGGAACACTCATGGCAAGCCAATCGGCCAATGCGGATGAACATAATCCAGGTTATCTGGCTGGTTTTACTTCCAGAGTTAGCCAAGGCTTCGCCAACACAACCACCAGTTTCATCGAAATTCCTAAAAACGTGGTCAACATCACTCACGACCAAAACATTCTGCTTGGCTCGACCTGGGGAGTATTGCGTGGCGTGGCTCACACGGTCACCCGCACCGTGCTGGGTGTCGCCGAGCTTATTGCGTCGCCCATACCAACCCGCGAATTTATCTCTCCGCCCTATGTTTGGGACCGTTTTAGCGAAGACACCCGCTACTTCGGTGGGCATTTCCCCGGCTACTGGACTCATTATGGCCCGCTGGATCACGGCTATTCCGACACGCTGGATCACGGCAAGTAACGCGGTCGATACCACTTGAACTCGAGGATAAGATCATGAAAAAAAATAACATATACATCCCCCTTGCCGTTTTGGCCTTATCGCTGACCGCCTGCTCCACTCCGAAAAAAGATGTGGCTGGACTCAGCGCTCAAATTGATGCCGCTTCCAAAGGTCATTACGGTCAAGCGCAACTCCACGCATCCATGGCTGAAAAAGATCTGAAAACAGCCAACCATGTGCTGAAACACTGGCAAAACGATTACTACTGGAACATCGACGAAAGTCAAAAAGCGCTGGATGCCGCCAAATCCGCAGCGGACCACATGCTGGCTTCGGAAAAAGAGTATTGCCAATGGCTGACCGAAGTGCATGCGCAAAACCATCATCTGGCTGAGCCTATTCATGAAACGGTGGCCTACTTCAAGACCGCCAGTGATGTTCCGTTCAAGACCAAAGACGAAACCATTCGTCACATAGCCCAATATTTGCATATGCATCCTGAAGCGTCTGCAACCGTGACGGCATCGACGGACACGGTCGGCAAACCGGCCTACAACCAGGATCTGTCGGAAAGAAGAGCCCGTACGGTCAGCAAGATGTTGATCAACCATGGCGCCAGCCCTTCACAGCTTGTCGTTAAGGCGACTGGCGAAGCCCATGGCCCCGACAACACGGCCGATCAAAGCCACCGCGTAGCGATCGTTATCACCGATCATCCCAAATACATCGACTGCCCCAACGTGAAATAGGCAGCGTCACCATGCCCCGACGCCAACCATTGGCGCCGGGGTTTTCAATCCTTCAAGTATCAGCGCAGCCTCATTGCTGGCCGTAATTTCCCAGCCTCACAAGTCATCCGCCTGTTTTTTCCGCTGTTCCGCGCTATCAAAAACCTGTTTTTCAGCGCTCCTAGCTTTATCCAGGGGCTCATGGACCGCATTGGACAGCTGTTTGTGCTGATCACCGGCCGTGGTGGTTTCTTCCTTCGGGGATGAGCAGCCGACCATTGACAAGATCAACAACAAACCGCCTAAAAATTTTTTCATGGGCTAATCTCCGGAAAACAGAAAGTATGCTTCAAAATTATTGACCGTCATCCGGCCTCAACCTTCCCTGGCATCGTGCGGCCTACGACGAACTTGTTCGACGGCCTCGGCTATTGCCTTACTAACCGCCTCGTTCATTTCCTGGTAACTCCCCTCGGTGAGATTAGCTCCTTTATCGACCGGATTACGCACGTAACAGGTTGGTAGTTTATTCAGCGCCAGACAAGCCACATCCTCGATGAACCCTTGGCTTAACGGTTCGGCGCTCTCCTCGGTCATTTTCCAGAGATGGTCGGTGACCAATTGCTCGTAATAATTACTAATGTCCAGCATGGAGCTTCCTCGTAATGGCATGGTTAAAATCTCACGCTAAGAATAGCCCTCGCCAGCCCCGCTGACAATCTAGGCGTAATCCACTCATGGCGCGTGGTCTGCTGCATAGGCCGCCGGTTTTGCCGCAATCGATCGAGCCCAGCCGCTGGCGCTGGTCGTGGAGAAACCTCAAGCCGCTTATTCATCCCGGATAAACCTCGATATGCGCGCAAACCGACATCTCATTCGGCCCGCAAAGCCTCCAAGGGATTCAACCTGGCCGCCTTGATGGCCGGCAGCACGCCGGCCGCGATACCGATCAACAACGAGATTGCAAACGCGGCGGCGATATAGTTCCAAGCCAGTTGCACAGGCAGCGCCGGAATGAAGGCTGCGGCGAGTTTGACTAGCGACACGCCCAGCAACACACCTCCCGCGCCACCCGCCAAGCTGAGCATCATGGCTTCGCCGAGAAACAGCCTGAACACCATGCCGCGCTCGGCGCCGATGGCCCGCAACAATCCAATTTCCGCCACCCGCTCGGACACGGCGATGGTCATGATGGTGAGGATGCCGACCGAGCCGACCAGCAGCGAGATGCCGCCCAAGGCCGCCACCGCCATGGTCAGTATGCTCAACACCGAGTCCATTTTCTCCAGCATCTGGTTCTGGGTAATGATGGTGAAATCCTCGGAACCATGGCGAGTGATCAAGCGATGCTTGATGGCTTGTTCAACGGTTTCGGCGCTGGCTTCGCTGCTGTACAGCACATCGATCTCCATCAGGCTCTGGCGATCGAACATGGCCATAGCCATGCCACTGGGAATATAGACGGTGTCGTCCAGATCGAGACCCAGCATCTGGCCCTTGGGCTGCATCACGCCGATCACCCGAAACCGGTCGGCGCCGATGCGGATACGCTGCCCCAGCGGACTGGTATTGCCGAACAATTCGTCGCGCATCTTGCTGCCCAGCACCGCGAACGCTCGCGGGTTGGATATGCTGTCGTCCGGCAGAAAATGACCGCTGTCGACCTTGATCTGCCAGACTTGCGGCACGGCAGCCCCCACGCCAAATACCGTGGCGCGGCGCTGCTTGCTTCCGGCTTCGATACGGGCGTTCCCCTGCAACACCGGTATCGCCGCCAGAACATGATCGAGTTTTTGCAGGCTGACGGCATCGGCTTCCGACAGCGGCCGCACGGTGCTGATCGTCGCGCCGGACAGGCCGAAGGTGGTGGTCTTGCCCGGCGAAACGGCGATCAGATGGGTGCCGAACTGGGTAAACTCCGCCAGCACAAAACTGTGTATGCCGCGCCCTATCGAGGTCAGTATCACCACGGCGGCGATGCCGATGATCAAACCCAGCGCGGTCAGCAAGGAACGCTGTTTGTGGCTGCCGATGCTGCGCAGGGCCAGTTTGCTCAAATCTATCCAGTTCATGCCCTTACCGCCTGGCCAATGCCGCGACCGGGTCCAGCCGCGCGGCCTTGCGAGCCGGCAGCACCCCGAAAATCAAGCCGGTCGCCAGCGACACCGCCAACGCCGACAGCCATGCCCAGGCCGGCAGACTGACCGGAAAATTCGGATACAGCCATCGCAAGGCCCAGATGCCGATCTGGCCGATAAGACTCCCCAGTACCGCGCCCGCCAGCGACAGCAAGGCCGCTTCCGATAGAAACAGCCAGTGCAACTGGCTTCGCGTGGCGCCCAAGGCTTTCAGCAAACCGATCTCGGCGGTGCGTTGGGTGACGCTGACCAGCATCACATTCATCACCAGCACGCCTGCCACCGCCAGGCTGACGGCGGCGATACCGGCCACTGTGAAGGTCAGCGCGGTCAAGATTTTGTCGAAGGTGTTGACCACGCTATCCTGGGTAATCACGGTCACATCCTCCTCCCCTTCGTGGCGCAGCTTGATGATGTCGCGGACTTCGTCGACGGCCTTGTGCATCGCTGCCTCCGAATGCGCCTCGATCAATATCCGGAACAAGGAATGCATGTCGAACAAGGCCTGCGCGGACGCCACCGGCACGATCACCAGTTCGTCGAAGCCGGTGCCTATCGACTGCCCTTCCTTGGCCAATACGCCGATCACCCGAAACCGGCGGTCATTGATGCGCAGCCATTGGCCCACCGCCTGGCGCTTACCGAATAGTTCCTCGCGAATGGTTTTCCCTATCACGCAGACCGGAATTTCCTTGTCGGCATCGGCCCGCGGCAGGAATTGGCCTTCCGCCATGGTCAGATGACGCACCCGCAGCAAGGCATGAGTGGAACCCATGATGTTGGTTTCCCGCTCCAGCCCTCCCGCCGAAATCGGCGCCAGGCCTATGCTGACCGGGGCGATCGCCGCGGCCAGTCGGCTCCTGAACAAGGCGGCGGCATCCTCCAGTGTCAGATCGCGCGGCGTTTCGCCGAACGGCGGCGGATGGCCGCCGGTGGTTTCGGTGCGCCCCGGCAAGACGATCAATAGATGCGTACCCAATGACTCGAACTCATGCACCACGTAATTGCGGGCGCTGTCGCCCAGCGCGGTCAACACGTTCACCGAAGCCACGCCTATGCTCATCGCCAGCACGATTAGCGCCGCGCGTAGCGGCTGGGTCTTGACGGCTTTAGCTGCCTGGATCAGGGTGTCTCGAATAAACATGCTCGAATGCCATTTTGCATCTTGCCAGTGTAGCCGGATAAACCCCGAATACCCAAGCCCAAAACGGTTAAACTATCCATTTAAGCCCAACAGGCAACGCACGCAGCCACGCGATCCTTACGCCCTAATCAATGCCATCTTCCCGCCGCAAGCCCAAGCCCGACAAAAAACCAACGCCATTCATGAAATCCCCACACATCTGTGGCCTGCTGGACATGATAGGCGCCTGCCTGCTGTTCTCGATGATGAACGCCAGCGTCTACGCCATCACCGATCTCGATAACACCATACCGTCCAGCGTCATCAGCTTCGTCCGGATACTCTGCAATCTGTTGATATTATTGGTGCCCACCCTGATAAACCGCAATCCGGGAAGTTTGCTCGGCGACCGAAGACCTTCGCTATGGTTGCGCGGCCTGTTCGGGGCCATCGCCTTGATGCTGTCTTTCGCCGGCATCAGCCGAATCGGCCCCGGTGAAAGCGCTTTCCTCACCGCCAGCAGCGGGGTATTCGTCGCCTTGCTGGGGCCGGTGGTGCTCAAGCAGCGTAACTCCTGGCTGGGGTGGCTGGCGATCATCGGTTCCTTGGCCGGAGTTTCGCTCCTGTTTGCCCCCGGCGACGGTCGAGTCGATTTACTGGGCCGGGCCATGGCGCTGGCTTCCGGCCTGTTGTCCGCCCTCGCCTTCCTGATGGTGGCGCGTGCCGGTCGCAGCAATTCACCGGCTTCCGTGATCTTTTATTTCTGTCTGGCGGCGCTGATCGTGCATCTGCTGTATTTCGCCCTCTACGGCTATACAGTTCCTGACCAAGCCGAAATCTGGGGCCTGCTGCTGCTCACGGGCGCGCTGGGCAGCGGCGCCCAGTATTTCATGACCCGCGCCTATCAGACGGCACCAGCGGCATCGGTCAGTGCCGTCGGCTATCTGACACCCGTGTTCAGTTTGAGTTGGGGGGTATTGTTATTCAGCCAGATTCCAAGCCAACTGGCATTGCTCGGTTCGCTGCTGATCTTGTTGTTCGGCGTGCTATTGCCATTTTTGCGATGATGCTGGGAGGAAGGTGGGAAGTGGATAGTGGGGAGTAGGAAATCAAAAAAACCACTTCCCACTCCCTACTTCCCAATTTTCAATCCCACTCAAACAACAGCCACTGGTTGATTTGGCTGCCCTTATCCAGATCGTTCTTTTTGACATCCATTTTGCCATCGCCATTGGTATCCAGCATGTAATAAGCCGGACCGACCTGGGGGACGATCTTGATCATGTACAGTTGGCCGTTACGCCTATATTCCTGAACGGTATCCTTGCCTTTCTTGATGATGGTAATGTCCGGCTCCATTTCTTCCCCGGAATGCACGGGCAACGGCAATTCCGGCGGCTCGGGGACGGCGGCGGGTTCTTCTGCCGCCCAACCAACAACGGGCAGAAATAGCAACAAGCTGAAAGGTAAGGGATGGCGCATGTCGATCTCTCAATCAGTGGAGTCGGAAATAATAATACAGTTTACGTGGGGCGCACTAATTCGGCTGCGATTTTGCATCGGGCCATCCACATCCGGATGAAACTAAAGAGCGGTAAGAGCCCGTCGACTGGTTTTAGCGCACTACCGAAGCAACTTCGAAATTTAAAAATAACGGGCGAAAAAAAGCCGGTGCATTCCATGGCATCAGGAATGCACCGGCTTTAGATGTATCAAGCCTGTTTGCGCAGATATTTCTCTACGCCAGTGGTTCTGGCGAAGACTTCATCCTTGGCATGCAGATTTTGTTTAGCAAGATATTTGACGACGCCCGATACGGCCGGCGCATCCTTGCTCAATGCTTCTTGCTTGTGCATGTATTTGGCCACGCCGGTGACTTCGGTAACAGGTTTCTCCTGCACTTGATGCTTGGCCAGGTATTTGCTGACCGAGCTGAGTTCAACTGCTGGTTTTACTGATAACAACTGCTTGGCTACGTATTTGCTGACGCCTGTCATGGGTGGTTGCTGTTTGGCCAGGATGGCCTGTTTCGCCAAATACTTGGCTACGCCACTTTTTGGTTCGGCTTGGCTTTGCAACTGAATTTGTCTGGCAATGTATTTCGCCACACCGGTTGCCTTGGGCACCTGGCTCTCGGAAGCAGCCAGTTTTGCCATGTATTTGGCTACACCGGAACCCTCGAACACTTCTTCAACGGCTTGTTCTGTGGTGCTCTCTTCAACTTGCTTGGCTTGCGCCTCGGCTTTTTCTTGTTGCATTCTGGCCTCTTCTTCGACATAACGGGCAACCAGTGCCGCCGCTGCCGCTTTTCTGTCCAATATCGCCTGTTCGGCAAGAAACTTGGCGACGCCGGTTAAAGGCAGCTGTTCCTTGATCAGACGCTCCTGATGCTGCAGGTACTTTTCCACACCGGTGACGGTGGGCGCATCCTTAGCCTGCAAGGTTTGCTTGGTCATGTATTTGGCGACACCGGTTGCGACGGGTGCTTCCTTGGCAAGCAAATCCTGTTTCATCACGTATTTGGCAACTCCCGTCACGGTCGGTACATCACCTTCCAATAGGTGCTGCCTGGTCAGGTACTTGGCCACGCCGGTGACGGTATGACTCTCACGATCATGGCGGGTAACGTATTTTGATACGCCGGTGACCGGAGCTTCTCTCGCGAGTATGGTTTGTTTGACCAGATATTTGGCGACGCGGGTAATCGGATTGGCCTGTTGCTGAGATAAATATTTCTCGACGCCGCTGACAACCGGTTCGCTTTCGACTGCTTCTTCTTCCGCCGCAATGACTTCGGCTTCAGCCCTTGCCTCCGCTTCCAGCGCCGCTTGCTGAATCCTGATTTGCTGTTCTTGCTTGGCAAAATATCTGGCTACGCCGGTCATTTCCGCCTCGGCTCGTTCCTGCTCAAGCTTCCGCAGGTAGAGGGCAACGCCTGTCAGCTGGCTGTTTTCCTGACCGCCCGCATCCCTGCCTTCGACGACACTCGAAGCCGATGGAGCATCAAAGAAAAAGGTCGGCAGTATCCCGAATAAGCTATTCATCAAACTGTTTTTTTTCATTTGAGAATACTCCTGAATTATTAGTTATGAGCATCAACAATCGCCTGATTGTGGGTGCTTTATGTGTTGGACGTAACGTGCACTGCTAACGAAAAAACGCACGAAAACAACGTCGACCTAATTGCTAAAAATAACCTTGGGCTGAAAATTCGCCGCCGGGTACTTTGGATCAACCTCGGCCTGAACTTCGACCTTGGCTTCTTTTGAATCGCAGGGTGCCGATGTCGAACTGGCGGCGACCGGAGCCGAAGCGGCGATCGACGGATCCTGATAAAGCACCTTAGGTTGAAAATTGGCGGCCGGATAATCCTGAGCGCTAGCAGCGGAAGTTCCCAGCAGTAATGCAATCAATAGTCCATGGGTCAGTTGTACGTTTTTCATTTAGTCCACCTTACTTTACCGTTTTAAACATCCGGGCCCTAGTCGGCATGCCGACTAGGGCCCGAGACACTATAGCTTAATTAAAGCACTGCTTCCACGTTGGCGACGACATTGTCCACGGTGAAGCCGAACTCCTTGAAGAGTTGGCCTGCCGGAGCCGATTCACCGAAGCGGTCCAGACCGACGATTTTGCCATTACTTCCTGCGTATTTCCACCAGCTGTCGGTGACTCCGGCTTCGACGACCACGCGTTTGGTGACGCTTGGTGGCAAGACGCTGTCTTTGTAGGCTTGGTCTTGCGCTTCGAAGACGTTGGTCGAAGGCAGGGAAACCACGCGGATTTTCTTGCCTTTGGCTTCCAAGGCTTCAGCGGCTTTGACGGCCAGTTCGACTTCGGAGCCGGTGGCGATGATAATCGCATCCGGCGTGCCTTGGCTGTCTTTCAGGACGTAACCGCCTTTGCTGATCGCGTCGATCTGCGCTTGGCTACGCGCCATGTGCGGCAGGTTTTGACGTGAGAAAATCAGGGTGCTTGGGCCGTCTTTGCGTTCGATGGCGGCTTTCCAGCTGACCGCAGACTCGACCGCGTCGCATGGGCGCCAGACTTGCATATTCGGAATCATGCGCAGCGTGGCGGTTTGTTCGATCGGTTGGTGAGTCGGACCGTCTTCGCCCAGACCGATAGAGTCGTGGGTGTAAACGAAGATGGTCGGCGCTTTCATCAGCGCAGCCATACGCAGGGCGTTACGGGCATATTCCGAGAACATCAGGAAGGTGGCGCCGTAAGGTTTGAAACCGCCATGCAGCACCAGACCGTTCATGATGGCGCTCATGCCGAATTCGCGGACACCGTAGTAGATGTAGTTGCCGTCATGGCCTGGGGCGCAGACGTCTTTGCAGCCCGACCACAGGGTCAGGTTGGAACCTGCCAAGTCGGCGGAACCACCCAACAGTTCAGGCAGCAAGGGGCCGAAACCGTTCAGTGCGTTTTGCGAGGCTTTGCGGCTGGCGATGGTTTCGCCTTTGGCATTGACTTCGGCGATGAAGGCGTTGGATTTAGCCGCCCAGTCGGCGGGCAGTTCGCCGGCCATGCGGCGGACGAATTCGGCGGCCAATTCCGGGTGAGCGGCTTTGTAAGCGGCGAATTTGTCGTTCCAAGCGCTTTCCAGACGTGCACCTTTGGCGTTGGCATCCCAAGCCGCTTTGATGTCGGCAGGGATTTCGAACGCTGGATGCGGCCAGCCGAGTTTTTCGCGGGTGGCGGCGACTTCGGCTTCACCCAATGCGGCACCGTGGCATTCTTCCTTGCCTTGTTTGTTCGGCGAGCCCCAGCCGATAATGGTTTGGCAGCAGATGATGGACGGTTTGTCGGTGACTTTTTTGGCTGCTTCGATGGCTTTTTTCACCGCGTCGGCGTCGTGGCCGTCGACTTTGGGGATGACGTGCCAGCCGTAGGCTTCGAAGCGTTTCGGGGTGTCGTCGTGGAACCAGCCGGCGACATTGCCGTGGCCGCGAACTTCGCCGTCGATGGAGATGTTGTTGTCGTCGTAGAAGGCGATCAGTTTGCCCAGTTTCATGGAGCCGGCCAACGAGCAGGCTTCGTGGGAGATGCCTTCCATCAAGCAGCCGTCACCCAGGAAAACATAGGTGTGGTGGTCGACGATGTCGTGTCCGGGACGGTTGAATTGGCCGGCCAGGGTGCGTTCCGCCAGGGCGAAACCGACGGCATTGGTGATGCCTTGTCCCAGAGGACCGGTAGTGGTTTCGACGCCGTCGGTATAGCCGTATTCAGGGTGGCCTGGGGTTTTGGAGTGCAGTTGGCGGAACTGTTTCAGTTCTTCGATAGGCAGATTGTAGCCGGCCAAATGCAGCAAGGAATAAATCAGCATGGAGCCGTGACCGTTGGACAGGATGAAGCGGTCGCGGTTGGCCCATTTTGGGTTGCCGGGGTTGTGTTGCAGGAAGTCGTTCCACAGGACTTCCGCAATGTCGGCCATTCCCATCGGCGCACCAGGGTGGCCTGAGTTGGCTTTTTGCACGGCGTCCATGCTGAGGGCGCGTATGGCGTTCGCTAAGTCTCGACGCGAAGGCATAGTGTTCTCCTAGGTATTATTGGGTATATAAGAACGGCCAGAATGGCCATTCCCTTTAAAATCCGGGGTTTAAAACGAACAAAAGGACGAGTGGCTTTAGCCACCCGTCCTTAGCATTTTTCTTCTAAAAATCAGTTTTATTCAAAGCTGATTATGCAGCCGCGGCGTCAACCAATTCGCGAATCTCACGCGCAGCGGTCGCTGGGCATGGCGCGCCGTAGATAGCAGCGCCGACTACGATGATGTTGGCACCGGCTTTAACGGTTTGATCAATGGTAGCAGGTTTGATACCGCCAGCCACGGATACGCGAACGTTCAAGCCCAAGCTGGCAACTTCCGCCAAGTCGGTGAATGGAGTTTGGCCAGCCGCTTGCGCATCCAGACCGGTGTGAACACCCATGATTTGCGCGCCCAGTTTCGCGGATTCGCGAGCGCACTCGCCTTTGTTAGGCACATTGATCAAGTCAACTTGAACTTCGGCGGCATGTTTTTTAGCCGCTTTGATAACGCCACCGATGGTAGCCAGACCGGAAACGCCCAATACGGTGCAGATGTCCGCGCCCGCTGCGTAGAATGCACCGGCTTCGTATTCGCCGGCATCCATGGTTTTCAGGTCAACCAACAACAGTTTGTCTGGGAAACGTTGTCTCAATTCTTTAACCAGATTGATACCGTTGTATTTGATGCAAGGGGTACCGATTTCAAAAATATCAACATAAGGCGCTACTTGATCAGCCAATGCGACAGTTTGGTCGAAATCCAGTGAATCCAACGCCATTTGAATTAATGGTCTTGCCATGTGATGTGCTCCAATTGTTACAGTTATAGTTATAAGGACCGCCCACCGCCAACGTTACCCCTGCTTTCAGACCAGGGAGAGCAACACTTCTGTTGGTGGGCAACAAAAAACGATCTGGGCGAACTCTAAATCAGAACCGGGCGCTCTGTCAATTCAAATGCCACGCGACGATAGCGTATTTCCGACTTTGCGTTACCGGCAACAGATCCAACTTCCGACAGTTGGCGAAATTTTCGACAAATCGGTGCAATCGACCGCTTGTCGTTTTGTCATGCTTTGCTGTCGTATTCCATACAATTCCCAGGGGAAAACCAACGTTCAGTACGCGCCTCGGCGGCTCAAAAGCCTTATCCAGTCTGGCCTGGCCAGATTCAGCGCCACCAACGACCAAATTTGGTTTAAATATTGCTTGGCACCAACTATGTTTTTAACCTACATGGGGCGCAATATGTCGAACACTGTTTTTTCCGAAATTTTAAGCGGATTATACGATAACCAAGTCATCCCTTATCTGGGGCCTGGCGTATTGTACGACTCGGTCAGCAAAATCACCCAGCAACCGATGCCAGCTGACAGCGAAAGCCTGATTCTGGCGATGAACGGCGGCAAACCGATGGCGCCCAAGCTGATGTACGAATTCCCGCGCGCGGCCATGAATCAGGAATTAAAACGCGGACGCAGCTTTTTAACCCAATTTCTGGATAAAACCTACGGCCAAATTCAATACAGCCGGGCATCGCTGCATGACTGGCTGGCGGAATGGCGGCCCAATTATGTGATTGACATCAACCGCGACACTCAATTGCAGGACAGCTACGCCGATGAAGAACATACCTTGATCGTCGGCGTGGCGCGCATCGCCGCCAGCGCTTTTCGTTTCAAGATTTTTCATTATGACCGCAGCAATTATTTTGAAATCACTCAGGAACAGGTTGATAAAACCTTGCCCATCCTGTTCAAACCCATGGGCACGCCCAGGCCGGAATCGAACTACATCGCCTCCGACGCCGACTATGTCGATTATATCACCGAACTGATGGGCGGCTTCGCGATTCCCGATTTCCTGAAAGAATACCGCAAGGGCAAAAAATACCTGCTGCTGGGCCTGCCGCTGAATCGAGACTCCGAACGCATGGTGATGAGCGACATCGTCTACGGTGCCGACGAGCATAAAGGTTGGTTCCTGAGAAAAAATCCGACCGACAAGGAAAAACGCTTCAGCGAACGGATGGGGTTTGAGCTCATCGACGCCGATTGCCGGGAGTTCCTGGAAACGGTGCAGGCTGCCAGTCTAGCGGCAGCTTGATTAATGGCGAGTGGTATAAGTAAAGTAGGAAATCACCCTACTAAGTTAAGAGAAATTTGTCGTTCCGGCAGGGAGTGCCGGAACCCAGAAGCCACGGATAGCAAAGGTCTTTCACATCTCTGAAGACTGGATACCGGCAATCCCTGCCGGTATGACGGCTTAACTTAACGGCATTACACTACTTCCCACTCACCACTTTCCTGACAATCTGCGGCTTAAAGCAATAATGCAGCAAAAACACCGCCTGAAAGCGGTGTATCAACCAGAAAGCCAACAGCAGCGACGCCAAGGCGATCACCGGAAGCCAGACGTCCGCGACGGCGGCCGGCAAGGCGACACTCGCCAAGCCGACCACAATCAACATCGCCACCAGCGGCAACACGTACATCAGCAAGGATGTGGACAACAAATGCGCATCGTCTATCCCCACCACCACATGTTCGCCGGTTTGCACGCTCAACTCGCATTCGACGGCAAATTCGCGCTTAGGTAACAGTTTGGCCAGCGTTGCGGTGCCGCAGCTGGCTTGCTGCATGCACCCGCCGCAGGCGCCGCCTTGCAGGCGTTTTATCCACACTTGCCCCTGCGGCGAAACCTGCGTGACGACGGCTTGTTCTTCGATCATCAGGGCGAACGCTTACTGCCAGGCTGGACTAATCGCGGCTAGCCAATCAGTCAGCCGTCCCTCACTCAGATCTTTCTGATTGTCTTCATCCAGTGCCAGGCCGACGAACTGATCGCCCAGCAAGGCTTTGGATTTTTTGAAGGCATAGCCTTCGCTGCTGGTCATCCCGACGATGTTGGCACCGGCATCGGCAAAGGCATCGTACAAGAAGCCCAGCGCATCGACGAAATGGCCCGGATAACCTTCCTGATCGCCCAAACCGTAAAGCGCCACGGTCTTGCCGGAGAAATCAGCACCCGCCAACGTCGGCAGAAACTCCTCCCAGCTTTCGTTATCGTGGCCTGCGCTCATGCCGGGCAATTCGCCTTCGCCATAAGTCGGTGAACCCAGAATCAGCACATCGTAAGCCAACAAGTCGTCCACCGAGGCCTTGTTGATATTGACCGGCTTGTCCGCCACCTCGCCCAACTTCGTGGCGATTTGTTTGGCAAACTTGCGGGTATTGCCGGTATCGGTTCCAAAAAAAATGCCTACTTTTGCCATAAAAGTTACTCCTTGTTAAAAAATTAGATCTGAATTTGCAGCAAGCCAGGCTTGGCGGCAGGTTGTTGCTCCCGCCATTGCTCGGGCGTAAAGGTTTTCAAGGTCACCGCGTGCAGGCGGCCCGAGGCCAGCGGTTCGCTCATGGTCGCCATCACGCCCTGGTGTTGTTTGATCATGGCTAGGCCGGCAAATTGTTCGCTGACTACGGTGATAGTCAGATCGCAACCCTGGCCTTCGATGGCAATTTTGGAATTTGGATATTCCTTGCTTATCAAGGCCTCGACTTCGGAATGGGTAATCACATTGCCTGCCGGCGCATCGCCCTCGGGTTTTACAGCCGCCTGCAGAAGAGGCAGCAAACTGCCGTCCTTGTCCATGGATTCGACAATATCGGCGCCGCCTATCAACTCGCCGTTGATGAACAATTGCGGGAAAGTCGGCCATTTCGATACCGACGGCAGTTTGTCGCGAATAAACGGTGCCTTCAGCACATCGACGTAGGCAAACGGCACCTTGGTGGCATTCAGAATGTTGACCGCTTTTTCCGAAAAACCGCATTCCGGCGCGCTCGGGACGCCTTTCATGTAAATAATCACCGGATTTTCGGCGAGTTGTTTGAGGATGGTGTCTTTGGTGCTCATATTAAATTTCTCAATCGATTAAAAAGCCAGTTATCGGCAAGGAGGGTTTTCTCCCGTATGCCGCGCCGAGCACCACAGCTTTTGGCGGGAATAGCCAGCAGGGGTGCGGCACGGATGCCGCACATCGGCAGAGGGGCAGGAAGCCCCTTCTGCCGATCCCCGCCAAAAGCTGTGGAGCGCAGGATCAAAGTGGCATCCGGGTGTCGTTTCTTTTGGATACTTTATCTTTGGACAAGCAAAGAAAAGTATCTCGGCTGTCGGTCCGAGAACCGACTTCAAAACATCTTTCGCGATAGCGCCACTAATATGGTTGGGTTACGCCTATCGGCTTGGCAACCGCACCCTGCGTTGCCCTACCTCCTACATCCATGCGGTCGTAACCCAACCCACGAATTCCCCATCAACCTCCCGAAGACCTCTGCAAATCATCGCCAACCTCCCTCTCCACCACCTGAATCTCGGCCTCGCCTTTGATTACATCGGCATTGACGATGCAGCGCTCGACATTGCCCTTGGAAGGCACGTCAAACATGGTTCGACGCAACACGTGCTCCATGATGCTGCGTAAGCCACGGGCACCGGTATTGCGTTCTATGGCTTTCTCGGCGATTTCCACCAGCGCATCCTGAGTAAATTCCAGCTCGACGTCGTCGAAGGCAAACAACTGTTGATATTGTTTCACCAAGGCGTTTTTCGGCTCGGTCAACACTTGGATCAAGGCATCGACATCCAAGGGTTCCAGCGGCGCCAATACCGGGAAGCGGCCAATAAACTCCGGAATCAAGCCGAAGCGTTTCAAGTCGTCCGGCTGCGTGGCGTTGAGCATGGCTTCCAGCGTGGGTTTATCGTCTGGATTATTCATTTCGGCATGAAAACCGATTGCGGTTTTCGGCGGCATCAGGCGCTTCTCGACGTGCTTTTCCAGACCGGGAAAGGCGCCGCCGGCGACGAACAAAATATTCCGGGTATCGATCATCATGGTGTCGCCACCGCCATGCTCCTTGCGCCGGCCCTTGGCGGAAATTTTGACGTGCGATCCCTCCACCAGCCGCAGCAAGGCTTGTTGCACGCCTTCGCCGGAGACATCGCGGGTTCCGAAAGCCTGCTCCGGGCTGCGAGCAATTTTGTCAACCTCGTCGATATAAACTATGCCCCACTCCGCCTTGCTAAGATTGCCATCCGCCACATCCAACAAACGCACCAGGATATTCTCGACATCGTCGCCCACATAACCGGCCTGGGTCAGCGTCGTCGCATCGGCCACGGTAAACGGTACGCCGACGATTTTCGCCAGCGTGCTGGCCAGCAAGGTTTTGCCGGTGCCGGACGGGCCTATCAACAAGATGTTGGACTTGCCGATTTCGACACTCTGATCGGCGCTGCCCAAACCGCCGGTCTTGTCGCTCTCGTGCTTCAGGCGCTTGTAATGGTTGTACACCGCCACCGACAAGATTTCCTTGGCCAGATCCTGGCCGATCACATACTGATCAAGCATGGCCTTGATCTCCGCCGGTTTCGGCAACGGCCCCTGTATCTCGTTCAGCTCCTTCTTCTTGCCCCAGCTCGATACCACCTGACTGGCCAGCATCACGCAGGCTTCGCAAATAAAGCCTTCGGTACCTGCGATCATAGGCACCGAAGCCGACGCTTCAATCCCGCAAAACGAACAATGTTTGGGTTGTTTATCCATAACTTTCTCCGTGGGTGACAAAATGGTACGCGGCGCGTACCTACTATTTTTTGACCGGCAAACTCGCCAACCAAGTCCGCTGGCAATTCCGCCGGTACCGTTCCTGCATCAACTGCTTGATCTTGGGCGTGGCTTTTTTAAGCGACAGGGTTTCGGCAGGGATGATCTTTTGGCACTGAATCACATGAAAGCCAATCTCGGTTTCCACCACGCCGCTCACCTCATTTTCCTTCAGCATGAACAATGCCACATCCAGTTCCGGGTACAGTTTACCCTCGACAAGCGCTCCCAGTTCGCCGCCATTAAAAGCGGTCGGACATTCCGAGTTTTTCAATGCCAGATTGGCGAATTTATGCGGTTTGCGCTTCAGGGTTTCGGCAATTTCCTCGATCCGCTGCCGGGCATTCTCCCGGGTATTTTCCGGATAATCCGGATTGATGCTGATCAGAATATGCCGAGCCACGCGCTGTTCGGGGCGGTGAAATTTTTCCGGATGCGAGTGATAAAATATGCCTATCTCGACTTCGTTAACCTTGGGCGACCGCGCGGCAACGGATTCCAATACCGCGTTGACCTTGCATTGCCTAAACAGCGCGGCTTTCAAGCTTTCTTCGCAGAGTTGGTTAGCGGCCAACGCCGCCGCAAAGGCCTCGTCGTCTTCGAAGCGTTCCCTAACTTCGGCGAATGCCCGCTCCAATTCCTGTTCGGTAATGATCACGCTGGCGGCCTCCGCCGAATTCAGCACTCGCGCTTCGATCTCGTATTCGTTCCTGGCCTGTTTTTGCGCTTGCCGCAATTGATCGCTTTCCAGTTCGGCGGGATCTTTCTTGAACAGACTCAATGCCGCCCGCAGCAGGGTATAAGGTTCGATGTTCGCATCCGAAGTTTGGCTCATCATTACGCCTCCGGTTCTTTAAAATTGGCCGGGTCGGCCGGCTCCAGTACGCTTTCGGGCACTTGCATGGTCCGGCCGGGAAAGCGAACGTGGTACAGCAAGGGCTCGCTGTCTCTCAGCACTTTCAGGACTTCGCCTTGGGTACCGGCAGGAATTGCATCATCCTGCAAAGGCAAATTGATAGTGCATACTACCTGATCGCGGAATTCGAAGCGGCTAGGATTCCACGGCGCATCGGCCGGTATCAGTTCCTCGGCCCGGCAACCCACCATCCGCCCCTGATCCAGAAAATGCACGGTGTAAATCACCTGATCCTGCAAAAACGTACCCACTTCTATCACATTGCCGACACAGCCGCGCCGCATTAGAAAATCGCCGACCTCCATGCCCGGATAGGTGCCGTCGTTGCGGACGTTGCGGGTCAGTCTTACCCGTTCGCCGAACTCGAAGCGCTCTTCGTCGAAACGTTCTTCTATCATGTCTGAATATCGCTCAGTGAAACAAACACAGTTTGAGGTTCTCCCATTTTGAAGACCTTAAACACCTTTTCAGTCTGCGCATCCGACTCCACGAAATCCCCATAGGCACGCGCCAGCAACTGCCTGTATACCTGTCTTTTGGAATCCTCGTCTTCAGGCATGTGTGCCGCGCCTTGGTTCAAGTAGTCGTGAAAACGCTGCAAGATATGCAGGCGGTTGACGTGAACGATACGCTGATCGTACTCCAGTCCGAAATATTGCAGAAAGTCTTCCGCGGACTCGAGCTCTTCAACATCATCTTCAAAATTCATAGTCTTACCTCGTGACCAATAGCTGATCGACAGTGACGGTATCGCCGCCCAGAACATACATCACCAGCAACACCACCAACATCACGGATGTCTGGGCCAGGAACGGATCGGAGTTATGCTTAATCATGGCAATCACCTTGGTTAATATTGAGTGGACATCGCCCACAATGGTTTGTAACGAGGGTGGACTCACCCCACCCTTCGGCTAAAAAGGTCCCACGGTGGCGGGATCACTGATCAGCAAATAGATCACCAGCAACACGAACAACAAAGCCGGGATCACCGCAAAAACCGGGTCGGATTTTTCTTTGAACATCACAATCACCTTTAAAACAAACAAAAACCAATTCAAGCAAGCGCGGCTGTCTGCCGCTGCACTACCAATTCCAACAGACCTTTTGCACCTATCCTGTCCCTGTCGTCCAAGGCCACCAGCTTCTCGAAAATGGCCCGGCTCAGGTCCAGATTCTCCATGCGCATATTCAGAAACCCTATCGATTTCAGCGTAAACAAATACAGGCGAATCTGGGTCAGTAAATCCTTCGGCGACTCGCTGATATGCTTCATCTCCAGTTGCCGCCAATCGTCCGGAAAGGCTATGCCTTGGCGTATCAAGGTCAGGGCTTTCTCGGAAATCAGCAATGCCTCGGCCAGCCGGTGCTGGTAGTAATAAAAACGATTCAAGGCCACCAACACATTCAGCGACTCTGGCGCCCAGAGATAAGCCTTGAGTAGCGGCAGCTCCGCTTCGCCGCTGCCATAAAGTTCGGCCGCATACTTGATCAAGTCCCGCACTTCCTGGCTGTCTTCCTTTTCGTAATACAAATCCTGGGCATCGAATTCCAATAAATCCATCATTCACCGCCAGCCGCTTGTTTCAATATCACGGTTTCCTCGCCATGGCACACGGCTTCCGACTCGCAACTGCCGCAGGTCTCTTCCGAGGCCACTACAAATCGTTTCTGATTGTTCTCCAGCTCATCCAGGCGATCGACCAGACAGCTGATAGCCTTGCCGATCGGATCGGGTACCAGATGATGATCCAAGTCGATACCGCGAGGGTCCTGTATCTTCGTACCCTTCTGCTGAATGATGCGGCCGGGAATGCCAATCACCGTGCAACAAGGCGGCACATCCTTGATCACGACCGAGTTGGCGCCAACCCTAACGTTGTTACCCAGCGTAATCGCACCCAGAATCTTGGCGCCGGCGCCGACCAGCACGTTGTCGCCCAGCGTCGGATGCCTTTTTTCCTTGTTCCAGGTGGTTCCGCCCAAGGTGACACCGTGGTACATCGTCACGTCGTTACCGATTTCGGCGGTTTCGCCGATCACCACCCCTGCGCCGTGATCGATAAAAAAGCGTTTACCTATCGTTGCGCCCGGATGAATGTCGACATTAGTCATCCAGCGGGCGAAGGCCGCCAGCAAACGTGCCGCCATTCTCCAATCGGCATGCCACAAACGGTTGGTAACCCGGTGCAACAACACCGCATGTACGCCCGGATAAGCCAGCAAGACTTCCAGCAAATTCCTGGCAGCCGGATCGCGGGCAAACACGCAGGCCACGTCGGCGCGCCAGTCCTGCCAGAGCCCCGGTTCGGCGCTCCGACGTTGCGGCGAGAAAAACATCATTTCACCAAGCTCCAGGTGGTCTTGCCGGGAGTCGGTACGCCCGGAATCCGGAAGAAGGTGCCTGGATACCGATCGTCCGGCGCATCATGTTGTGGCAGGTTGTGTTGGGGAGCGTCTACTTTACCGGTGGTTTCAACAGTTGATTTTTGACGATTGCTGCTCATCGGACACCTCGCTATAGGCTGTGTAAAAATTGATTCAATTCCGCCGACTGCGGCGCGCGTTTGTTGAGACTGACAAACTGGCGAACCAGCGGCAGCAGGCGGCCGGCCTGCCAACGGTTAATTTGGATACCCAGTTGCTGGTAAGCATGCATCACGCCCTGGCTACCGGAATGCTTGCCAAGTACCAACTGGTGGCTGCGGCCGACCACGGCCGGATCGACGCCTTGATAATTGTTGGGATCTTTCAGCAAACCATCGACATGAATGCCGGCTTCGTGGCTAAATACATCTCGACCGATCAGGCTCTTGCGGCTGCCGATGGTGTCGCCGGAAGCGGTGGCCACCTGGCGAGACAACTCGGTAAAGTCACGCAAATCGACGCCGGTTTCCATGCCGTAGAGCTGTTTCAGGCCGACCACGACTTCTTCCAGCGCGGCATTGCCCGCGCGTTCGCCCAGGCCGTTGACCGTGGTGTTGACATGGGTGGCGCCGCCGACCGCCGCCGCCAGCGTGTTAGCGGTCGCCAAGCCCAGGTCGTCGTGGGCATGCATTTCGATGTCCATGTCGGTGACGGAACGTAATTTGCGGATCGCATCCAGCACGCCGAAGGGTTCCATGATGCCGACCGTGTCCGCGAAACGGATCCGGCAGGCACCGGCTTTTTGCGCGGCTTCCGCCATTTGCGCCAGAAAATCGCTGTCGGCGCGCGAGGCATCCTCGGCACCGACGCAGACCTTCATGCCGGCATCGATCGCGGTTTTCACGCAATGCTCGATGGTCGCCAGCACCCAGGCCCGGCTTTGTTTAAGCTTGTGTTGAATGTGTTGATCGGACGCGGAAATCGATAAATCCACCATGCCGACCCCCAAACCTAAGCAATGCTGTAAGTCGTCGTTGCGCATCCTGGACCAGACTAGCAAATTGCTCGGCAGATTCAACGCCGCGATGGCCTTGATTTCTTCCCGCTCCTGCTCGCCCATCGCCGGAATGCCGATTTCCAGTTCCGGCACGCCCAGCGCCGCCAATTGCCTGGCGATGCCGAGTTTTTCCTCGAGAGAAAACACTACCCCGGCCGACTGTTCGCCGTCGCGGAGCGTGGTGTCGTCGATGATGATGGTGCGTTTGTTGGTTTTCATGGCTAAGCCTTGAGTCACATGAGCGGTTTTTCTGTAACCTGGACGTCAATAACATCCTCACTTCCTATAAAGCAAAACGCTTGCCAACTAGTTAAGTACTTGAAATTAGGAGACAGAGGAGAAGATTTAGCTGAATACCGACAAAACAACCTTGCGAGGGAAGGGCAAATTGTCGTAAAGACGACAATCGAATACGGAATGCTAAAGATTGTTCGCGCGGGGTAGCAGCGATTAGATATTCTGTTAGACTTTGCTCGAACAGCCCAATCGCCAATACCAAGATTAGGATTGGCCAGATTTGCATCCATTTAATCCGAGGAGTATCAAGATGACCGCAATGGGTTCATTGCATTTGGCCAAATCCGCGTTATAAAACAGTCCGATCATCGACCCTTTGAAGGGGCATATCGATCGCTTCGCTATTTAATCAGTCAAACAATGCCGATCAGCCCCGGCATTTTTAACAGGACAGTTATCATGAACACTATGAACAATTTAATAGCCCTTTTCTCCGACCCCGATTTTCTCAAGGCCGTAACTTGCGAAAAGGTTCAATACGAGGCCAATAGCCTCATATTGCAAGAAAACGATGAAGGACAGGACCTGTTTTTGATTACACAGGGAGAAGCCGAAGTCAGTTACAACCTGCAGGGCGATGTGCAAGGCTTACCGGCAAGAATCGCGCGCCTTAAGGTCAATGACATTTTTGGAGAACTGTCGGTATTTGACCGAGGCGAGCGTACCGCGGAAGTGAAAGCGGTGACCGATTGCGAAGCGTTTAAGGTCAGCGGGCCGAAATTGGTTGCTTACCTCGACGCAAACCCCACCAAAGGCTATTTGGTGATGAAGGAATTATTCATGCATTCGATCAACTACATGCGCCAAAACAATTTGCGGACCAAAATGACTTTGGAGATGTATTACCACGAACACACCGACGACTAACTCGCTCCCGTCGCGGCGGAGCGGGCTTACGAAACCCCGCCCCGCCGAGCCGATTGGCCGGTGTTACGGTTTCCAGACCGGCGTCAACAGGAAGGCATGGGTCTTGCCGGCCGGATTGATGCCGACACCGACGATAAAGCCGCGATCGCTGATGGCCGTGGCAATTTTAAGCTGCCAGCCGGAATTGGGAATCAGCGTGTCCAGATAGGCGACGCTATCGTCTTGGGAGGAATAAATGACGGCGCTATATACACCAAAATCGGATTTATCTATTGATGCGGCATAACTATTATAGTCGCCTCCGCCGACCGCCAGGCCCGAATTGTTGATGTCCCAAAAAGACTGGTCGACGGGTATGTGCATATAGCCAGTGCTTTCTGAATAGTATCCCGTCCCTCCAAAAGTCATATCCATCGTATTCAGTCCTACGGCCTCGCCCGCATCGTTCAGAGCGTTTAATTCGATTACAGCAATACCATCGCTCAGGACTTCCCGCTGCCCCGTCGCTCCGTGAAAGACATACATGTATTTTCCATCACCGTACAAGACATCGTCATTATTGTTGAGCCCGACAACCGAAAGTGGAATACAACCGGTAAAACCACCAACAGTCGTCGCTACTCCGTCTTTCCAAAAGAATTTACCTGTCCTACCGACACCGGCGGCATGACCCAAGGCGTTGATTTTTATCATTGGGCCTCGGTAGCCAATGTCAATGTATGAATGTTTACCGACGCCGATGTCTTTAGATACCCACGCTCCGACGCCGGGTTTATTCCATAACAAATAATTCGGCCCGCTGCCCCAGCCCACGACTTGCCGGGAAATATTGATGCTGGTGGCACGGCCCTGGCCCAAATCTTTCATCGGCTGTCCTGCCAAGCGGACGAAAGCATGATCCAAACCATCCGCCCCCTTGCTGAATCCGACGATATCGCCTCTATCGTTGATGTCGAAGGCGTAACTGAAGTCGTTGGCACCACCTGGTGCGAGGCTACCAAGATCGGTGATGGCATACTGGTTAAACGCCGACGCGGCGCCGGACAAGGACAAACCGAACACGAAAAGCGACGAAATGAAGGTTTTTTTGAACATAAATTATGACTCCTGATTGAAATAATAGGCAGGTCGAATTACCCGCCCAGAACGGGGTGCAAGGTGTTTGAAGCAAGGCCTCATGCCATCGCTACTCATGGCTAGCATTCGTCGCCACGAGCCCTGACGGCATTCCACACCCCAACGATTTAAATTACCGCATCGACTTAAAGCCTCCTGCTCCGGCTTGACCCTAAGGACAACCTTAGAGGCCAAAATCAGTCGTGCCAACGCACGAACCACGGACAAACCAAGGCTCGACTGCGTGGATAGCCGTGTCGCGGGGATGTGCTCAAAACCGTTGCTGAATAACGGTAAATACCCAGGCAGAAACCCTATTCCCTTAAGTCCAAGAACCGTAGGTGCGAATTCATTCGCACTATTCCATAGGGCCACAAGTAAATTCGGCCCTATCGTGTGTACCAACGCTTAACTTGACTATAAGGTATGCAACCTGAGCAACGATTTTTCAGCAACAACCATACCTCGAATAGATTCCATATAGGTTTCAAGGTATTAAGAAAAACAGCTGGAAAACTTATCCAGAAGCAACTCAGTTTAGACGCGTTAAATCACTCGATTTCAGGACTTATAGGTCAAATCCCACGTCACATTTTAGGTACAAGTGCGACAAGGTTTGCTTTTAGTAAGGAGGCACGCCGATCGAGACACCAACGGCAAGCGGCGAGGGACCTGGGTGAACGACGCGAAACCCAGCAGTGATAAGATTTAATCCGGGTATCGCTTGCGCTCAACCCGGCGAAACTGATTCAAGCCATGTAGGGCACACGACGAGTACCCTATATGGTCTTTGTTTAACCTTCCGCTTCGCAAACGGCTTTAAACTCCGGTATTCCAGCCGTCAGCCGTATGCGCAGAAAATTGAGCTGTCTCTGCAGTTCATCCTCGGCATCACCGACATTCTTAAACACCTGAATGACTTTTTGATCATTCAACATATCCGGATAATGAGCATCGATGAACTCGAGCACTTCCGCATCAAGTTCGCTGATAGTACTCAAAGCGCCTTCCATTCGAGACAATATTGCACGTAACTCTGTAAGATTTTCAGCCATAAAATTCTCTATTAATCTGTATAAATTCAGTACAAGCAGACGTCGGGTTACGGCCAATGCCGTTATAAATTAAGATCTTGTAGGTGCGAATTTATTCGCACTATTGGCGCTAAAGGTCGAATAAATTCGACCCTACAGTGTGTGCCAACTCTTAACTTAACGGCATTGTGGTTACGGCTAAGGCCTTTTATGCCCTTGAGAGTAAACCCGCGACCTACGGTATTTTATAGTTTATCCCAACCAATCAAGCATAGGTTGGCTGAAACGCCTGCTCCGGATTGGCGACCGGTTCGTTGGCCTGGCTGTCCCAATACGGCGACAACTTCCGCAAGGCGGCGGCGATATCCGGCATCACTTTCAGTACTTCGTCCACCTCGTGCATGCTGTTGTAGCGAGAAAACGAAAAGCGTATCGTGCCATGGGCGGCTGTGTAGGGAATATCCATGGCCCGCATCACGTGCGACGGCTCCAGCGAACCCGAGGTACAGGCCGAACCGCTGGAAGCGGCGATGCCGGCCTTGTTCAGCAGCATCAATATCGCCTCGCCTTCGATGTATTCGAAGGCGATGTCGGTGGTGTTGGGCAGACGGTTGTTCAGGTCGCCGGTGACGAAGCAATGCGGAATCTGCTCGACGATGCCGCGCTCCAAACGGTCGCGCATGGCCTTGACCTGAGTGTTCTCGAACTCCATGTGCTGCATCGCCAGTTCGCAGGCCACGCCCAGCCCGACGATGGAAGCAGTGTTTTCGGTACCGGCCCGGCGACCGCGCTCCTGATGGCCGCCGCGCAACAGCGGACGGAAACGGGTGCCACGGCGCAGGTAAAGCACGCCTATGCCTTTGGGCGCGTGCAATTTGTGGCCGGACAAGGACAGCATGTCGATCTTGGTATCTTGCAACATCATTGGAATCTTGCCGACCGCCTGCACCGCGTCGGTGTGAAACATCACGCCGGCGGCGTTGGCCATCTCGGCCATTTCCACCACCGGAAAGATGGTGCCGGTTTCGTTGTTGGCCCACATTACCGAAACGATGGCCACCTGGTCGGACAGCAGGTTTTTATAGGCTTCCAGATTCAGGCGGCCGCATTTGTCCACCGGCATCCGGTGTATGGTATAGCCTTCTTTTTCCAGGTTTTCGCACAAGGCCAGAACCGCTGGATGCTCCACCGAGGTGGTGATGATTTCCTTGCGATTGGGCTGAGCCTTGATCGCCGATAGAATCGCCGTGGAGTCGGACTCGGTGCCGCAGGAGGTAAAGATGATCTCCGAATCATGCTCGGCTCCCAGCAGTTCCTGTACCTGGCCGCGAGCCTTCTTGATCGCCTTGGCCACGCCGTCGGCGAAACGGTGGATCGACGATGGGTTGCCAAACTGTTCGGTAAAGAACGGGATCATCGCATCGACGACCGCCCGATCCACCTTGGTGGTGGCGTTGTTATCCAGATAAATATCAGGCATGACCTGCCTCCTGTATGCTCACCAGTTTCGGCATTTGCGAGGCTGGCACAACCTTGATGAATTCGCCCATCACTTCCATAAGCCGTTGTTGAATACCGGCAATAGTCATCGACGACATTTGGCAACCGTTGCAGGCACCGGTCATATTCACGTAAGCGGTTTTATCGACCACTTCCACCAGTTCCACGTCACCGCCGTCGGCCATCAATTGCGGCCGGAAAGACATGATCACTTCCTCGATTTTCTTGATGCGCTGCAGATTGGTCAGCGGTTTTTTCTCGGCGACGATTGGTTGCGGCTTTTCGACCGGCGCCGCATTCGGATCGAAGCTTTCGCCGCGTTCCTTCAACACCTTTTCCAGGATCGCTTCGATGTCTTCGTGGCAGGCCGCGCAACCGCCACCAGCCTTGGTGTAGTTGGTGACGTCCTCGACCGTGCGCAGCTTGTTGGCCCACACCATCTCTTCTATCATCACGGCGTCGATCGCAAAGCATTTACAGATCAGCGCGCCTTCTTCGTGATCGTCCTTCCATTCCTCGCCGCGATAGTTGGCGACGGCGGCCTGCAAGGCTTCCCGGCCCATCACCGAACAATGCATTTTTTCCGGCGGCAGGCCGTCCAATTCGGCGGCGATGTCTTGATTGGTGACTTTCAGGGCTTCGTCCAACGTCATGCCCTTGATGATCTCGGTTAACACCGAGGACGAGGCAATCGCCGAACCGCAGCCGAAAGTTTGGAAGCCCGCGTCTTCGATCACTTCGGTGTCTTCGTTGACTTTCAGGGTCAAACGCAAGGCGTCGCCGCAACTAATGGAACCGACTTCACCGATGGCGTTGGCATCCACCACCGCGCCGGCATTTTTGGGGTTGAAGAAATGGTCTTTTACTTTATCTGAATAATCCCACATGGCTAATTCCTCGAAATCTTAAGAACAGGTTTTGGCGGTGCCGCCGTTATCGCCGGTCGAAAACGACGTGCCGCAGGCGCAGCTTTTCACGGCATTGGGATTGGTGAATTTAAAGCCCGACCCTTCCAGGCTGTCGACGAAGTCGATGGACATGCCGTCCAGCTTCGGCAGGCTGACGGGATCGACAAATACTTTGACTTCGCCGCATTCGATCACGGTATCTTCCTGACCCTCTTTCGCTTCCAGACGCAGCCCATAGGTCAGCCCGGAACAACCGCCATCGGTCACTTCGATGCGCAGCCCGCCGGTCGGTTTGTCGGAACTGCTAATAAAACGACCCACGGCTTGGATGGCGCTTTCGGTTAATGTAATCATCTTTAAGTCTCCTGAACGGTTTGGCATTGATCTTGTAAAGACTTAAAGCAACCAGTGTGCCATACACGAAAAATTCGGCTAAGCCGCTGATTGTGTTGCCGCTCTGACAATACCCCCCGATAAAACGGCGGACCGTTTCGCAACAATCCGGCCGCGTTTGTCGGATTTGCTACAAAATCCTCACAGGAGAATAGAATGAACGTAGAAGATTTGGATTTAGGCGATGTGGTCTACGCCGCGCACACCATTGTCGATGACGGCAGCATGCCGGATAGCGAGGAAGGCGAAATCCTGGCGGTCGAAGGCAGCCGAGGCGTAATAGTGATGAAAGGCTATGTGGAAGAAGAGCCCGATAAGAGCGTGTTTCTGGTCAGATTCGAGGATAAGGAACTGAATCTGGGCCGGCCCATCGGCTGCTGGAGCGAGGATTTGATGCTGCCGGAAACGGTGAATTAGGCGAATTTCGTTATCTCCGCAAACGAGCTATCATCCTGTTGAACCTCAACAACTTACAGGAGGCAGGATGACATTTTTAGACTGGGCAGCCGTCATACTTGGCGCGATGTTGATCTTCAGCGGCGTCCGCACCATCCTGCGCCGAGAAGCGCATGTTCCCGAACGCTGCGCCGGGGACAGCGCCGTGCGTCTGGGTTGGCTATGGATAATCCTGGGCGTTTTGTTTGTCTGCGCCGTGGTATTCGATATCGCGCCCTTGAAGAGCCTGTTCAGCCTGTTTCTCGAGGCCGCCAATTGACCGGCTCCGCTTCGTATCACCCTAACCTTTACCTCTGATATGACTACCGATTCCGAAGCCGTCATCCAATACCACAACCGTACCAAACATCAGCTGAACGCCTATGCCAAGGGCCCGGAATCGCTGGATTGGGACGATCAGCCCAATCCGTTCCGGCGCTTCAACGGCTGCGAGACTGTGAAATTGCCGATGCCGGGCGCCGAGTTGGATTGTTTATTCGGCGACCTGGACAAGCCGGAGCAAATAGCTGCGCAAACGTTGAACCTGAAAAATCTCGGCTTGCTGTTGGAATTGTCGTTCGGCCTGTCGGCCTGGAAACAGTTCGGCCCGGACCGCTGGGCGCTACGCTGCAATCCGTCCAGCGGCAACCTGCATCCGACCGAGGCTTATCTGCTCTGCACCGATGCAGCATTGCTGGAGCCCGGCGTCTACCATTACGTCAGCCACGACCATGCCCTGGAGCGCCGCGCCCGTTTCGATGCGGGCGATTCACAGCCGGAGCTGTATATCGGCCTGTCGTCCATTCATTGGCGGGAAGCCTGGAAGTACGGGGAGAGAGCATTCCGCTACTGCCAGCACGACATCGGCCACGCCCTGTCGACCTTGAGCTACGCCGCCGCCTGCCTGGGCTGGACTATCGAATTGCTCAGCGAAGCCAGCGATGCCGAGATCGCCCATTGGCTGGGTCTGGATAGGAACGATGATTTTGTCGTTCACGAACACGAAGCGCCGGATTTGTTTTGCCGCTTGCATACCGGCCCTCAAGCCATGGCGGGCCTAGCTTCGGACAGATTGTCGCAAACCCTACAATCCGCGCAATGGTTCGGAAAGGCCGATAAACTATGCGGCCGACATTTTTACCGCTGGCCCGTCATCGACGAAGTCTCGGGGCAGGCACAAAAACCCGCTACCGCCGCCGAACGTTGGCAAGAACCGTTTTTTGAGTTGCCCAAGCCCAGCCATAACCTCGCCGCCAGCCGTTTGATCCGCCAGCGCCGTAGCGCCCAGCATTTCAACGGCAAGGCCGAGCCCTTGCCGCTGGCGGACTTCCAGCGTATTTTGTCCGCATTGCTGCCCAACGCGAAACCGCCGTTCACCGCCTGGAACTGGCCGCCCCAGGTGCATTTATTCATCTTCGTGCACCGAGTCGCCGGCCTGGAGCCCGGTCTATACCTGCTGCCACGCGATTCGCAAGCCGTGCCGGCATTGAAACAGGCGTGTTCCGCCGATTTCGCCTGGCAAGCCGTCGAAGCGCCGTTCGACTTCTACTGCCTGACTCCCGGCAACGTCCGCCAAGCCGCCAAGACCCTATCCTGCCACCAGCCCATCGCCAGCGACAGCGCCTTCAGCCTTGGTATGCTGGCCCGCTTCGCCGACAACGTCGAGACCGCGCCGTGGCATTATCGGCGCCTGTTTTGGGAGTGCGGCCTGATTGGGCAGATTTTATATCTTGAAGCCGAGGCGGCCGGCGTCAGGGGTACCGGCATCGGCTGTTTCTTCGACGATGCAGTACATGGGGTGTTAGGGTTGAAGGATAATACTTGGCAGAGTTTGTATCATTTTACGGTTGGGGTACCGTTGGAGGATGGGAGGTTGCAGAGTTTGCCGGCTTATGAGCATTTGAAATGATGTGTCGCTATCGCGACGATGTTTTGATGCCGGCTCCCGCGCCGGCGGGCGGGATACTTTTCTTTGCTTGTCCAAAGAAAAGTATCCAAAAGAAAAGACACCCGGATTCCGCTTATACCCTGCGCTCCTCGCTTTCGACGGGGGTTGCCAGAAGGGCCATCCCTGGCCCTCTGTCAACGCGCCGCATCCATGCGACGCCCCTATCGGGCAAATCCCGCCGAAAGCTCCGGTGCTCGGCGCGGCAAACGGGACAAAACCATCCGGAAATTTAAAGCTAGATTTGTCTGATTTTCAAACAAAGTAGCCTCGATGCAGTAAAACGGAATCGAGGATTTACGATTTCAATTTCCCTCGATTCCACTATGTTTCATCAAGGCTACTTGCTAGCCAACCCGGTTGGCGGCAGTCGGCCAATTACCTGCCGATCAATTATTCCAGCTTAACGGCAGGTGAAAGCCAGAAAGCTACCGTTCAGTGTGCGAGAGGGAGAGTGATCTGCACCAATCGTGAACAAACGGATTACGGCAAAACCGAATCTTGGCGCAATAAAGGATTTAGTTTAGGCCAACCTACTGTAACAGGCTCCGGTGTACAAGCGTAGCATCCTCCTTCATACGCGTTGAATGTGACTTGCAGCCCCTGGTCGGTAAATAACCATCTTTCCGGGCGAATGACAATGTTCTTGATTTCGGATTCAACCTTTTCTTTTTGATTTTCGGGCGCCATCCAACCCTGGTTGGCTAAAGCTTCCCAAAACAAAGACTGCAATTTGTCCTTCCACCCCTCATCCACCGCAAACACATCTTCGGCTTTCAGCGTCCGTTGCTCGGGAGAAATGACGAAGTTTTGGGTTTTTGAACTAAATACTCCATGCGGAGTGCCGTGGCAATATTGGCCCCAACTCGTTGCCTTACTGATCAGATGTTTGTTGGCATAGCCGATTATGTAATCAATGTCGTAATTTCCGTCGCCATCGCAATTCCCCATCCCGGACAAACCAGTCACTTGTCGCTTATTCCAAGCCAATGCTTCGTCTGAATCGGCGTTGTCAATCTGCGGATAGGCAGTATGTTTAGTAGAAAAACCCTCCGTGTGACCAGTCGTATCAGACAGGTTGCTTACTGGTTTGGCCTCGTAAAGATCAATCCGGTTGAATCGGTATGGCCCCATTGTCTGCCCCACTTTGGCAAGCTGATTCAGGCGCTCCCGATACTGTCGTGCCAGACAGGATTCAGGGCTCCATAGAGAGCTATGCTGTTGAGTTGAAGGATTCAAGGGACAAATTTGCGCAACATAACGTAGCCAGCCTCGCTCCGCTTGCTGTAACAATTGAGCGCCTTGCGGACTGAGGAGAGATTTTTTTTCCTGATAAACGCGACCAAGCTGACTATCTAGCTCAGAGAGTTCTGGTCTACTGCATATGAAATGTTCGCGCGGGGTGTTAGCCTGGCTACAATCAAAGCTTGCCGCGTAAACAGGCTCATGAATTATTGTCCATAGCTGCAGGCTGGCTGCGATGATTAATTGGGCAACTTTATGCAAATTTTGGTTCATGATTGTGGAGGTCGAGATTAAGGACTCTAAGCTGGGTAGAGCAACGCGAAAGCTGCAGATGCTTTGAAATAACCGAGTTTAACACCATATAAATTAAAGCTTGGATTACGAAACTTATCAGCTTCATAGCTGGGTTTCATTATCATTCAATCCAGACTACTAATACAAACCCAACATCGGCTTATTATCAATTTGCGGACATTGGCAAATCCAGAGCAATTGTCGCTTAGGGTCGAAAGCCAACTGCCATACGGAAGGCTGACAAGCTGTTTATCAGCACTATCTCATGCCTTCGCTTTTTTACAAGTATTCGCCGCCGGAACGGTTTTCTCCCGTTTGCCGCGCCGAGCACCGGAGCTTTTGGCGAGAATAGCCCGATAGGGGTGCGGCAGGGATACCGCACGTCGGCAGAGGGGCAAGGAGCCCCTTCTGTCGACCCTCGACAAAAGCTCCGGCGCGCAGGAAACAAGCGGCATCCGGGCCGCCTTTTCTTTGGTGACTTTCTTTTGGCGGAGCAAAAGAAAGTCACTCGCCCGCCGGT
>Ga0316622_100000169_pt1 | contig 33290 bp, 28 predicted proteins | sample OWC_Aug_OW2_C1_D_FD_207646 | JGI IMG/M metagenome (GOLD analysis project Ga0316622, IMG submission 207646) | Wetland soil microbial communities from Old Woman Creek delta, Ohio, United States - OWC_Aug_OW2_C1_D5_C | ecosystem: Environmental > Terrestrial > Soil > Wetlands | place: USA: Ohio... | reverse complement strand
GGTCGCCGCCGTCTTCGAGGCGGCCCGCCTCCCGTGGGGCGAGGCGAAGATCGCCCGCCTCCGCGAGGCGGGCGTGGCCGTCGCGCGGACGGCGGCGCCCGGGCCCGACCCGCCGGGCGTCACGGAGATCCGCCGGGACGGTGCCGACCGGATCGTCCGGATCGAGGAAACGCGCCCCGAGTTCCTTTTCCTCCCGGCGCCCGTCCTCGTCCGTGACGAAAAAGAGGCCGCTCATGCGCGCAAGATGCTCCGCGACCCGCTCCGGACCGGCGTCATCGAGATGCCGGACACCCCGCCCGGGCCCCGTTCCTCGGGCTCCGGAACGGTCCGGGTTCTCTCGAGATCACCGCGCGCTCTCTCCCTCGAGGTGAGCGCGACGGCGCCGGGAGCCGCGCTCCTCCTCGGACGGACGTTTCATCCCGGATGGAAGGCCGTCATGGACGGAGCCCCCGTCCCGATCTTCCCGGCCGACGGGTTTCTCTCGGCCCTTTTCGTCCAGGAAGGAACGCACCGGCTCGAGCTCCGATTCGAGAGCGCTCTCTTCCACGTGGGCGCGCTCGTCTCCGCGCTCTCGGCCGCCGCGTTTCTCCTTCTCGTCCTGAAGGGAGCGCGGACGTGAGCGAGCGCGCCCGCAGGCTCCTTCCGCTGGCCGCGGCGGCGTTCCTTCTCCTCGTCCCCTACCGGGAGTTCTTCACGGAACGCGTCCCGGTCTCCCGCGACCTCCTCTTCTACTTCTACCCCGCGAAGGCGGCGCTCGCGGAAGCCGTCCGGGCCGGGGAGATCCCGTGGATCGACCGGTACCGGTGGGGGGGCGTTCCGCTCCTTCCGGCGCCGGGGACCGCCCCGTTCGACCCCGGGAATCTCCTCTACCTCGTCCTCCCGCTCGGGGCCGCGACGAAAGCGTGGATCCTGATCCGGGCCCTGACCGGCCTCACCGGCTTCGCGGCGTTCGGCCGGAGGATCGGACTCTCACCGTGGGGAGCGGCCGCGGCGGGCCTCCTCTTCGCCCTCTCCGGCCCGACCGTCTCGGCGGCGCCGTTTCTGAGCACGCCGGCGGCCCACTCCCTCCTGCCCTGGCTGGCCGCCTTCGTCCTCGACGTCCGGGGGAGGCCGGACGCCGGGTCCTCGGCGCGTCTCGCCGCGATCGCAGCCCTGATCCTCGTCTCGGGGTCTCCGGAGTACGTCCTCTACGGGGCCGTCGTCGCCGGAGCTCTCCTCCTCGGCCCTCCGGTGGGCGGTGACTCCGCGGCTCCAGCCCCGGCCCGGCGGGTCGCCGGGTCGCTCGCCGTTGCGGCTCTCGTCGCCGGCGCCCTTTCGGCCCCGGCGATTCTCGGGGGCGTCACCAGCGTCTCGGAAAGCTCGCGGACGTCCGAAGGAGGGTACGGACTCGCGGCCGCTTCGGTCGGAGCGGTTCCTCCGGCGCGTCTCGTGGAGTTCTTCTCGGACGGCCTCGTCGCGGACTGGACGCGCGTCTTCTTCGCCCCTGGCTACGGCACCTACTACCCTCACCTTCCGTCCATCACGCCCGGCCGTGTCGCTCTCGTTCTCGCCGTTCTCGGCTTCGCGCTGGGAGATGTCGGGCGCTTCCGCGCCCTCGGCCTCGCCTTCCTCGCCGTTCTTCTCGCGGTCGGCCCCGCAACTCCTTTCTGGGGAGCGGCCGCGCGTGTCGTCCCGATCGTCGGAACCGTCCGCTTTCCGGAGCGCCACCTCCTTCTCTCCGCGTTCGCTCTTGCCTGGCTCGCAGCACTCGGCCTCCGGGGCCTCGAGCGGCGCCTCTCGCCATCGGCCGCACGGACTCTCTGCTTGCTCCTTCTTCCCCTGACCCTTCTCGACCGGGAGGGAGTGGCGCGGCGTCTCGTCTATACCGCGCCGGGGGAGATCCTGACGTCCCGCCCTGCGGCGCTCGCCGGATGGCCAGGAGCCTCTCCCGGGACGACGCCTCCCCGCTTCGTCCACCGCGACAGCCTCGTTCCGGTCCCGAAGTTCCTCGATCTCGACGTGGTCGGGGCCAACCGGCTCGCCGCCGAGACCCTTTCGCCGGAGTACCCGGCCCTCTTCGGCGTCGCGTCGCTCTTCGCCCTCGACTACGACCTGACCCTTCCCGCCGAGGCGGTCGAGTGGACCCGGCTCCTGCAGAGCGCTCTGCCGGGTCCGGGCCCGCTGCCGCTCCGGTTCCTCCGGGCCGCCGGCGCGGCGGCCGTCGTCCGGAGCGAGCCGTCTCCCGGCGGCCGGTGGGTTCCGCGCGTGGAGCGGATTTCCGAGCCCCTTCCGCCCTGGCGGTTCGCCTCGCGCGTCGTGGCCGATCCGGATGGACGGCAGCTCTTCCGGCGGTTCCTCGAGGAGGGGGTCGATGCCGGCACGGCGTACGTGGAAGAGGCGCCGGCCGCGGAGAGCCGCCCGTCTCCCGGGCGCCTCGTCTCCGTCCGTGACGGCGGTGACGGATTGACGGTCGTGGCCGAGGTGGACGGTCCGTCGGAGGGATTCCTGATGGTCTACCGGCTCCGCCAGGCGGCCGTCGAGGCGACCGTGGACGGCCGGCGCGTCGGCGTCTCGAGGATGGCCTTCGGCTTCGCCGGGCTCCGCGTTCCGCCGGGGCGGCACATCATCCGGTTGCGACCCGACACCCGCTGGGTGAAGATGGGAGTCGTGGCGATGCTGGCGGGAGGCGTAGCACTCGTGGTCCTTTCGCTCCGGGCCCGGCGTCGCCGGACGGGTGCACCGGCGGCATGAGTCCCCTCTCCCGGAACGCGAGGCGGCGCCTCGCCCTCTACGGTTCGGCGGCGCTCGTCGTGACGGCCGTCCTCCTTCTGCCGCGCCTCCTCACCCGGTTCGGGCCCCGCGTCGCGGCGCGAAACCTCGCCGCCGAGGCCGAAGCGGCGATGTCGCTCGAGGCGACGCGCCGACTGGCCGAGCTTCTCCGGATCGACACGTCGAATCCCCCCGGAGAAACGCGCGACGCGTTGGTCTTCCTCGCGGGCCTCTTCGACTGCGAGGGGATTCCGTACGAGATCGTGGGCGACGACCCGAGGCGGCCGGTCCTCGTCGCGCGTCTCGCCGGGGCATCGCGGGACGAGGCGCTCCTCCTCCTCCACCACGTCGACGTCGTCCCCCCGGAGGACCTCTCGAAGTGGGACCGACCTCCCTTCTCGGGGGCCCGGGGCGAGGGACAGGCCGCCCACTACCTCTACGGCCGCGGGGCGCTCGACATGAAGGCTCAGACGATCGCGTCGTTCCTCGCGATGGCGGCCCTCCGGCGGAGCGGCGCCGTCGCGCGCCGCGACGTCGTCTTCGTGGCGGAGTCGGCCGAGGAGTCGTACGAGCTCCAGTACGGGATCGGCTGGGTCCTGGACCGGCGCCCGGATCTCCTGGCCGGGGTCACGGACACCCTGAACGAAGGGGGAGTGAACGAGGTCCTCGGGGCCGAGATTGCGCGGTACGGCATCGAGGTCCTCCAGAAGGCGACGGTCTCCATCTGGATCGACGCCCCCTCTGCGGAGCCGCTCGACGCCTTCCGGGCGTTCCTCCAGGAGAAGGACCGCGCGCTGCCGCTCCACCTCGACCCGACCGTCCGGGAGTTCCTCCGCTTCATCGCCCCGTCCCGGTCGGACGTCTGGGGGCGGGCCATGCTCGGGAGCGGCGAAACGCTCCTCTCCCCGAAGATGCTGGAGGAGATCCCCGAGGTCTACCGGTCGCTCCTGCGCGACGCGATCTACGTCGGGCGGACCGGACCGGCGCCGGGAGGCGGGCAGACGATGCGCGTCGTGAAGACGCTCCTCCCGGGACGTTCCCCCCGGGAGAGCCGCGACGAGCTCGTCGGCTGGGCGCGCGAGAGGGGGCTCGGGACCCGGGACCACGTCGTCACCTGCGAGGCCGTCCCGTCCGCCGCGACCGGCCGGGCCTGGGAAGCGCTCCACACCGTCTTCGGGCTGGACGAGAAGGAGCCGGCTCCCGTCGGCCTCTACATCCTGAACGGCTCCTTCACGTCGTCGTCCCTCCTCCGCGCCCGCGGGTGGCGCGCCTTCGGCATCTCCCTCTTCAGCGTCAACTTCAACGACGCCACCAAGATCCACGCCTCCAATGAGCGGATCAGCCTGCCCCACTTCATCGAGGGGGTGGAGCGGATGCGGCGCATCGTCTTCGAGTACGCGCTCGCGCCCTAGGGCGCTACACTTTCGGAGGGAGAGATCATGGCGACCGTCGACCTCTACTACTACCGCGTCGGCTGAACGAGCTGCGAACGCACCCGTGAGGTGCTCCACCGGACGAAGGCGAAGGTGAAGGCGGAGAGGCCGTCGAAGAGGGAGCCGCTCTCGGACGCGGACGCCAGAGCCCTCCTCGCCGGCGTCTCCGAGGTCGTCGTGGCGAAGGGAAAGGCGCTCCGCGCCCTCTCTGCGAAAGAGGCCACGCTCGACGACCTGCGGGGACCGACCGGCAACTTCCGCGCCCCGATCGTGAAGATCGGACGGAAGCTCCTCGTCGGATTCCACGAGGAGACGCTCCGGAGCGAGCTGGCACGCCCCTCGCGTTGACGGGAAGGCGACGGCCCGCCGCGCCACCGTGACGCTGCCGACCCCATGAGACGCCCGCTCCTGGCCCTCCTCGTCCTCGCCTCCGCCCCCGCGCCGGCCCAGCCTCCGCCCACGCCGACGGCGCACGCCGTCCTCTGTCCGGCCATGTCGGGGCTCGAGATCGGCCAGCGGCGCTCGGCGGCCTACGAGACGATGTGGCGGAACAACCCCCAGAAACCGGTTCTGGGGCGCGACGTCAACGTCTTCTACACCCCCCGCGAGAGACGCTACACGGTGAACGTGACCTTCGAGGGACGCGAATCCGACGCCCGGGTCGCGGCGCTCCACTACGTCTTCGACCCGCCCCCCGGCCTCCTGGCCGGCATCCGTGACCGTTACGGTCCCGAGACGGATGGGGGGGCCGGGCCGGATCTCCACGTCTGGGACGTCCCCTCCTGCGGCGTGAGGATCCGCTACCGGGTCCAGCTCTCCGAGGGGAAGCGGCCCCTCGTCGAGGAGCTCTGGATCGATCCGCTGCCGGCAAAGCCCGTCCGGACTCCCGCATCCCGGACGCCCTGATGCTGGGCCCGCTCCTCCTCTCGATGGCGGCGGCCGCGCCGGGGCTCGTGGTCTCGCTCGCGCCGGCGCGGGCTCCGCAGGGAAGTATCGTCGTCGTCACGGTGTCGGCCTCCGGTCCCGTCGAGTCGCCGGTCCTCGTCGACGGAGAGCGCCGGATCCCCCTCGAGCCGGCGGGCGGAAACCGCTGGTCCGGGCTCCTCGGGGTCGACTTCGAGTCGGCCCCCGGGAAGCGCGAGCTTCTTGTCGAAGGGAACGGTCCGGACGGGACGGCGATCCGGGGCGCCGCGACGCTCCGGGTGGTCGCCCGGACCTTCGCCGTCCAGAAGCTGACGGTCGACCCGAGGTTCGTCGAGCCTCCGCCGGAGGAACTCGAGCGGATCGAGAGGGACCGCGCCGCCTTCGCCCGGGCCTTCGCCTCATCGAATCCGGGGCGGCTCTTTCGCGGGCCGTTCGTTCGTCCGGCCGGGGGCGAGCTTCGCGGGAACTTCGGCGCCCGCCGCGTCTACAACGGGAAGACCCGGTCGCGCCACGCCGGGCTCGACCTCGCGGCCCCCGAAGGGGCTCCCGTCACGGCGCCGGCGGCCGGGCGGGTCGCGCTGACCGGCGACTTCTACTTCTCGGGGGGAAGCGTCGTCCTCGACCACGGCGACGGCCTCTTCACGATGTACTTCCATCTCTCCCGGCTCGATGTGAAGGAGGGGGAGGCCGTCCTCGCCGGGCAAGCCCTCGGCGCGGTCGGCGCGACGGGCCGCGCGACAGGGCCTCACCTCCATTGGGCGGCGCGGCTCTCGGGGGCGCGCGTCGACCCGGGGGCGCTCCTCGCGCTCCCGGCGCTCTCCGCGCCCGCGGCTCCGGGCGGCGCGGGCCGGCCGTAAGATGCCCGCATGAGCGTCCGCATCACGGGCCGCCTCACCTCTCCGACGACGACGTCCCTCACGCACGAATCCTCCTCGGCGATCGGGACGATGGCGCCGAAGGACAACGGCGGCGACGGGAGCACGTTCTCGCCGACCGACCTCTGCGCCGCCTCCTTCGCGAGCTGCGCCGCGACGACGATCGGGCTCTTCGCCTCGCGGAGCGGCATTCCGCTGGACGGGATCGACTTCTCGGTCGAGAAGGAGATGACGTCCGAGCCGCCGCGCCGGATTGCGAAGCTCGTCGCCCGTTTCCGGATCCACTCGCCCTGCGGCGACTCGGACTTCGCGAAGCTCGTCAACGCGGGGAGGACCTGCCCCGTCCGCCGCTCCCTCCACCCCGACGTCGCCGTCGACGAGGCCTACGAACGGGCCTGACGGCCCCCCGCCTCAGCTGACGCCGCCCGGGAAGGGGAGGACGTTCTGGGGGGTGACGCCGAGGCGGGCGAGCCCGCGCTCCCAGAGGTCCCCCGTCTCGTTCGTGAAGGCGAACGCCTCGTCCCACGGGAGGACGAGCCACGCCCCGTCCTCCATCTCGTGCTCGAGCTGCTCCGGACCCCAGCCGGAGTAGCCGAGGATGAGGAGGCCGAGCGGCCGGGGCGGGGACGCCGCGAAGAGCATCGGGAGGATCTCGGCCGACGCGGAGACGCGGATGCCCGGCGCCATCTCGACCTGCTCGATGCCCGGAAGCTCCTCCCGGAAGACGACGACGAGCCCGTTCGTCACGATCGGGCCGCCGAGCCGGATCGGCGTGTCGGCGTGGATCGAGGAGCCGAGCGGCGGGGCGAGGAGGTCCCCGGGCGCCACGCCGAGCATCCGGTTCACGATCCAGCCGAGCGCCCCCTCCTTCGTGTGGTGCGCCATCAAGACGACCGTCTTCGCGAAGTTCGGATCGAGCATCGCCGGTGAGGCGAGGAGGAAGTAGGGGGGGGCGAGGGACTCGACCGGCACGGCGGAAGACTAGCGCGTCGGGGCGCCCCCGCGGCTGAAGGCGCTGAAGGCCGCCGCGGCGATCCGGGCGATGACGTCCTCGCGCTCCTTCTCGCCGACGAAGGAGGACCGGATCAGGACCGAGACGGCCAGCGTTCCCCCGCCCGGGAGCCGGACCAGGCCGACGTCGTTGGCCGTCCGGCCCATTGTCCCGGTCTTGTCGAATACCTCGGTGCCCTTCGGCACACCCGCGCGGATCCGGCGGTCGCCGGTCGCGCACCGCCGCATCGCCGCGAGGATCCGGTCCGTGGAGGCGCGGGAGAGGAGGTCGCCCTTGTCGAGGCGGACGAGGAGGGTCGTCAGACCCTCCGGCGTCGCCCCGTTCCACTTTCCGGTCTCGAACGCCTTCTGCGCGTGCCGCCGCGTCTTCTCCGACGGATTCTCGGTGGCCTTCTTCAGCTGCTCCGGCGTCATCCGGAAGTCCTTCGGCTTCTCCTTCACCCCCGCCCCGAGCAGCGCGATCTCCAGCTCGGTCAGGCTGACGTCGATCCCCTTGAGGCCCAGCCCCGAAAGCTCGTCGGCGACGACCTTCGTCCCGCCGAGCCGGCGGATCAGGAGGTCGGCGGCGCTGCCGTCGCTCGCGACGAGCATGTCGTCGAGGAGCTCCGCGACGGGGACGCTCATTCCGGGCTTGAAGCGCTCGAAGAGGGGCCCGCGCGGGCGGAGATCCCCCTTGACCACGGGGAGGGCTTCGTCGAGCTTCAGCTTCCCCGCGTCGACGCGCCGGAGGACGGCGACGGCGACCGGGAGCTTGAAGACGCTCGCCATCGGGAAGGGCTCCGTGCCCCGGAGCGAGACGGACTTCCCGGTGGGGAGGTGGACGATCGAGACGCCGACCGTTCCGTCCGCGTCGTCCGCGATCCGGGTGATCTCGTTCCGGAGGGAGGCGAGGGCCGGATCCGCCGGCGTGGGACGGACGGGGGCGGCGAGAAGGGCGATCAGGGCGGAGACGGAAAGCAGCACGGACGACCTCCGCGACGGACCTTAGCAAACGGAGGGGGGCGTCGTGAAACCTTCCGGCGTTTTCCCGTAGGATCCCCTGCCGTGGACCCCCTTCTCACCGTGACGGACGTCGCCAAGTCGTTCGGCGACGTGAAGGCGGTGGACGGCGTGTCGTTCGGGATCCGGCGGGGGACGATCGCGGGCCTCCTCGGGCGGAACGGCGCCGGGAAGACGACGACGCTCCGGATGATCAACGGCATCTTCTTCCCCGACCGGGGGGCGATCTCGCTCTTCGGAGGGGAGCCCGCGGCGGCGAGGGACCGCGTCGGCTACCTCCCGGAAGAGCGGGGGCTCTACCGGAAGATGACGGTCCTCGAGCTCCTCCTCTTCCTCGCCGAGATCAAAGGGCGGGCTCCGGCCCGGACGAAGGGGGCCGCCGAGGCGTGGCTCCGACGGTTCGAGCTCTGGGACCGGAAGGACGTGAAGGTCGAGGAGCTCTCGAAGGGGAACCAGCAGAAGGTGCAGCTCGTCGGAGCGCTCCTCCACGACCCGGAGATCCTCATCCTCGACGAGCCGATGTCGGGGCTCGATCCCGTCAACGTCGTGCTGGTCCGCCGGCTCCTCCTCGAGCTCAGGGCCGAGGGGAAGACGATCCTCCTTTCGACCCACCAGATGGCCGAGGCCGAGAAGCTGGCCGAGGAGATCATCCTGATTCACCGCGGGAAGGTGGTCCTCGACGGGAGCCTCGCGGAGGTCCGGGCGTCGTCCGGGAAGAGCGCGGTCCACCTCGACTTCGACGGGGACGGGGCGTTCCTGACCTCCCTCCCCGGCGTCGCGGGCGGGCGGGTCGACACGAACCGGGCCGAGCTGGTGCTCGCGGCGGGGGCCGACGCGCAGGCCCTCCTCGAGGCCGCGGTGAGCCGCCTCCGGATCCGGAAGTTCGAGGTCGTCTCCCCCTCTCTCGAGGAGATCTTCATCGAGAAGGTGGGAGAGGCGACCCTCGACGAAGAGAGGACGGCGGCGGCATGAAGAAGCTCCGGGCCGTCTTCAAGCGGGAGTATCTCCAGGCCGTCCGGAAGAAGTCGTTCCTCATCATGACCGTCCTGACCCCGTTCCTCTTCGGGGCGCTCATGATCATTCCGAGCGCCCTTGCGATGAAGGGAATGGGCGAGAAGGCCGTCGCGGTGGTCGACGGGACCGGGCGTCTCGAGGCGGCCGTCTCGGAGGGGCTCAAGGCTCCGCCCGGGCCCGAGCCGAAACGGGACACCGCCGAGAGCCTCGAGCGGCCGGGGCGCGGCCGGCGCGGCACGATGCCGGGCAAGATGCGGGTCGAGTACGTGAGCGCGGCGGGGCGCGACCCGAAGGAGGCGGCGAAGCCCTCTCTCGACCGTCTCCACACGGAACGGACGGGAGAACGCCTCGACGGCGTCTTCGTCATCCCCCGGGGGGCGTTCGAGGATCCGACGCTTCCGCTCACCTACTTCAGCCGGTCGTCCACCGACCTGATCGTCCAGGAGCGGCTCGGGCGCGTCGTGAACCGGGCCCTCGAGCGGGAGCGGCTGGCCGGGCGCGGCCTCGACCCCGAAGCGGTCGATGCGCTCCTCCGGGACCTCCCGGTCCACGCCGTCCAGGTGACGAAGGAAGGGGAGGAGAAGACGGGCGGGGAGATGAACTTCCTGGTCGGCTTCGTCTTCGTCCTCCTGATCTTCATCCCCGTCCTGATCTACGGGCAGGAAGTGATGCGCGGGATCATCCAGGAGAAGACCGACCGGGTCGTGGAGATCCTCGTGTCGTCCATGACGCCGTTCGAGCTCCTCTCCGGGAAGATCCTCGGCATGGCGGCCGTCGGCCTGACGCAGATCGCCGTCTGGGTCGCGATGGGGGGAGTCTTCGCGGCGTGGGGCACGGCGACGGCGCTGGCGGCGGGAGTCAACCTCGGGCAGTTCCTCCGCCCCGGCCTCGCCCTCTGGTTCCTCGTCTTCTTCGTCCTCGGCTACCTGATCAACGTCTGCATCTACGCGGTCGGCGGGGCGATCGTCAACTCCGAGAAGGAGGCGCAGCAGGCCCTCGGCCCGGTCATCATGGTCATGATGCTCCCCTGGTTCCTGGTCATGCCGATCCTCATGAACCCCGACTCGGCCCTCTCGACGATCCTCTCGCTCATCCCGATCTACACGCCGATCACGATGTTCATCCGGATCCTCGTCTCCGAGCCGCCGGCGTGGCAGGTCGCCCTGTCGATCGTCCTCGCCGGCCTGACGATCGTCGGCTTCTTCTGGGTGACCGCGAAGATCTTCCGCGTCGGCCTTCTCGCCTACGGCAAGCGCCCGACGATCCCGGAGCTCTGGCGCTGGCTGAAGGTGGCCTGACGGGGCGGCCTACTCCTCGAGGTAGGTGTAGCGCGTCAGGGTCTGCTCGAAGTCCTTGGCGATCGCCTTCGCCTCGGCGTCCTTGACCTTCTTCCGCTCGGTCGCGCGCCGGAGCTGCCGCCAGATGCCGTCGAGGATCTCGTCGCGGTCGTAGTTCATGTAGGAGAGGACCCGCTCGCAGTTCTCCCCCGGCAGGACGTCCTGGATCCGCGTCCGCCCCTCCTCGTCCACGGTCGCGAGGACCTCGTGCACCTCGCCGAAGAGGTTGTGGAGGTCGCCGAGGACGTCCTGGTACGCCCCGATCAGGCAGAAGCCGATGTAGTAGGGGACGGACCGCTTGAACTCGTGGAGCGGGAGCGCCTCCTTGATGTCCCGGAGGTCGATGAACTTCTCGATCTTCCCGTCGGAGTCGCAGGTGATGTCGGCGATCGTGGCGCTCTCGGTCGGCTTCTCGCGGAGGCGGTGGATCGGGAGGATGGGGAAGAGCTGGTCGATCGCCCAGATGTCGGGGAGCGACTGGAAGACGGAGAAGTTCATGACGTAGGTGTCCGAGAGCATCGTCTCGAGGTCCTCGAACTCCTCCGGAATCTCCTTGAGCGACTTCAGGTGGCGGCGGATCTTGTCGCAGATGTTCCAGAAGAGGATCTCCCCCTTCGACCGGTCCTCGAGGGAGACGTAGCCGAGGTTGAAGAGGGTGAAGAGCTCTTCCTTGTACTGGACCGCGTCGTGGTAGCTCTCGCGGACGTTCTTTGCGGTGACGCCCTGCCAGATGTCGTACAGCTCGCGGACGACGTGGTTCTCGTCGCCGTCGAGCTTCACTTTCCGGTCCTGCTCGATCCGGTCCGCCACGTCGACGACGTTCGTGACGAGGACGGAGTGGAAGGCCGTCACGGCCCGCCCGGACTCCGTCACGAGGTGGGGGACGGCGACCTTCTCCTCGTCGCAGATCCCCTTGATCGTGTAGACGATGTCCCGCGCGTACTCCTGAACGGTGTAGTTCATCGAGGAGTCGAAGGCCGTCTTCGACCCGTCGTAGTCGACGCCGAGCCCGCCGCCGAGATTCAGGTACTGGATCTCCACGCCCGAGCGCTGGAGCTTGGCGTAGACGCGCCCCGCCTCCCGGATGGCCTGCTTGACCTTGCGGATGTCGGTGATCTGGGAGCCGATGTGGAAGTGGAGCATGACGAGGGCGTCGAGCATCTTCCTCGACTTCAGGATCTCGACGGCCTCGAGCATCTCGGTCGTGGTCAGGCCGAACTTGGCCGATTCGCCTCCCGACTTCGCCCACTTCCCCGAGCCGCGGGCGTAGAGCTTCGAGCGCATCCCGAGGAGCGGTCTCACGCCCCGCTTCTTCGCCACCTCGAGGATCCGCTCCAGCTCCGAGACCTTCTCGAGGATCATGACGACGGTCTTCCCCATCCGGATGCCGTTCAGCGCGAGCCGGATGAAGGCCTCGTCCTTGTAGCCGTTCGTCGTGATCAGGGCGTCGGGGCCGAGGTCGGACGAGAGGGCCGCGAGGAGCTCCGGCTTCGAGCCGGCCTCGAGGCCGTAGCTGTATTTCCGCCCCGCCTGGATGACCTCGTTCACGACGACCTTCTTCTGGTTCACCTTGATCGGGAAGACCCCGCGATAGGCGCCGTCGTACTCGTACTCCTTGATGGCGTCCACGAAGGCGTCGTTCAGCTCGCGGACCGCCGAGGCGAGCACCTGCGGGAATCGGACGACGACAGGGGTGGAGATGCCCCGGAGGGCGACGTCGTCGATGACCCCCTTGAGGTCGATGAAGCGGGCGCTCTCGCGCGTCGGGTGGACGAGGAGGTTCCCGTCGTCCGAGACGGAGAAGAAGCCCTTCCCCCAGTTCTCGATTCCGTAGAGCTTCTCGGCCTCGGCGTACTTCTCCGGGGCGCGGCTCCGGGCGGCTCGGGCGGTGCGCGCGGCGCGCGCGATCGCGTGGCTGCTCATCTTGGGCGCGGATGTTAAGGCGCGCTGAGGCGGACGGCGGAGTTTTTTCTGGGAGTTCCCCGGCCGCCCGCCGGAGTCCGTCTCCGGGGGCGGCCTTCTAATCCTGCGGCGCCTCCTCGGCCCGGAAGGGGAGGACCCCGCTGTCGGGCATCTCCGGGAAGACCTGGTGCTTCACGCCCGCCTTGCCTTCCCGCTTCACCTCGTACATCAGCTCGTCCACGCGCCGGAGCATGTCGTCGGTCGAAACCGGCGGGCGCATGAACGTCACGGCGCCGATCGAGAAGGTGACGGGCCACGACAGCCGCGCCATCTCCGAGACGAGCGTCGCGTAGAGCTCCGAGAGGACGGATCGCGCGGCCCCGGCGCCCGTGGCCGGCAGGAGGAGGGCGAACTCGTCCCCCCCGAGCCGCGCCACGAGGTCCGTCGACCGGACGCGCCGGACGAAGGTCGCCGCCACGCTCCGGAGAAGCTCGTCCCCCGCCTCGTGCCCCAGCGCGTCGTTGACCCGCTTGAAGTCGTCGACGTCGAGGAAGGCGACGGTCAGGACCTCCGGGAGCCGGCGCGATCGCGAAAGCTCCAGCTCGGCCCGCTCGTAGAACGCGCGGCGGTTCGCGACCCCGGTGAGCGGGTCGGTCCGGGCGAGGAGGTGCTGCTGCCCGTGGAGGTCGCGGAGCGACGCCGCGATGAACGTCAGCGTGAGGAAGAAGGCTCCCTCGACGACGAGGTTCCAGTAGAGCGCCGGCCGGCCGAAGAGGTCCGGCCCCTGCCATCTGAGGACGGAGGCGAGCTTGAGGCTGGCGCAGAGAGCGTTCAGGACGAGGCCGGGAACCCGTCCTCCGGTCCACGTCACGAGGAGGATCGGCAGGATGAAGAAGAAGGAGACGGAGACCCCCTCGCCGGTCGCCCGGTCGACGAGAGCGATGAGGAGGACGAGGAGGACCGAGAACCCGTAGACCCCGCTCTTCGGGAAACGCTCGATCGCTTCCAGAAGCCGCTCCACGGCGCGAAGTCTACGCGCCGCGGCCCCGTGCGACACTTTCCCCCGTCATGGCGGGCGGCAGGTCGGGCCTCCTTCTCTACGGGGCGAACGGCTACACGGGGCGTCTGATCGCCGAGGCCGCCCTCCGGAAGGGGATCCGTCCCGTCCTCGCGGGGCGGCGCGCCGAGGCCGTGGAGCCGCTGGCGAAGACCCTCGGCTGCGGAAGCCTCTGTTTTCCCCTGACCGATCCGGCTCTCGTCACCCGGATGCTCGAGCCCTTCGACGCCCTCCTTCTCGCGGCGGGGCCCTTCTCGAAGACGAGCGCCGTCGCCCTCGAGGCGTGCCTCCGGGCGAAGACCTCGTATCTCGACATCACCGGGGAGATCGACGTCTTCGAGGCCTGCTTCGCGCGGGAGACGGAGGCCGGGAAGGCCGGGATCGCGGTCCTCCCGGGGGCCGGCTTCGACGTCGTCCCCTCCGACTGTCTCGCGGCGTCGCTCGCGGCGGCGCTCCCGGGGGCGACGCACCTGACGCTCGCCTTCCGGGGGTTCAAGACGAGCGCCGGGACGATGAAGACGATGATCGAGAACGTCCCGAAGGGGGGGGGCGCGCGCGTGGACGGGAAGCTCGTCCGCGTCCCCCCCGCGTGGAAGACGAGGACCATTCCCTTCTCCGACCGGCCGCGCCTCGCGATGACCATCCCGTGGGGAGACCTCTCGACGGCTTTCCGGTCGACGGGGATCCCGAACATCGAGGTCTACATGGCGGTGCCGCCTTCGGCGGTCTCGGCGGCGAAGCGGTCGGCTTTCCTCGCGCCGGTCCTCTCCCTGGGCTTCGTCCAGGACTTCCTCAAGGCGCGCGTCGAGCGGAACGTGAAAGGGCCCACGGCGGAGGAGCGCCGGCGCGAGCGGTCGTTCCTCTGGGGGCGGGTCTCGAAGGGGGAGCGGGAGGTCACCGGGACGCTCGAAACCCCGGAGGTGTACGCGCTGACGGCGGAGACCGCCGTGGCCATCGCGGAGAGGCTCCTCGCGGGCGCGGTCCGGCCCGGGGTCTCGACCCCCTCGCAGGCCTTCGGCGCGCGCTTCATCGAGTCGATCCCGGGCTGCCGGCTCGCCGTCCCCCCCTGAACCGGGGCTCTCCGCCGGCGTATAAGGACGGTATGAGGGGCGCCTCCCTCGTCCTCCGGCACCTCGGAGCCCGGCCGCTCCGGACCGCTCTGACGATCGGCGCCATCGGGTTCTCGGCCGGCCTCATGGGTTTCCTCCTCATCCTCGCGGACGCGCTCAAGGAAGACTGGTCCCCGCTCCAGGGGCGGCGGGTCATCGTCATGGCGAAGACCTCGTTCTTCGAGCGGCTGCCGGCCGCGTACCTCTCGCGGATCGAGGAGACTCCCGGCGCCGAGCACGTGGCCCCCATCGACTTCCTGATCGTCCACTGGCGCGACGAGCGGCCGGAGAACCTCGTCGGCATCAGCGCCACCGACGCCGACCGGTACGTGGAGGTCTGCGCCGAGGCGCGCCCTCCGGAGGACCAGCTCGCCGCCTGGAAGGCCGACCCGACGGGGTGCGTCATCGGGCCCGTCCTCGTGGAGAAGTACGGATGGAAGATCGGGCAGCGGCTCGTCTTCAAGGCGCCGGTGCGGGGCGGGGCCGTCGAGACGACGATCCGGGGAATCCTCTCCGATCGGCTCCAGCACGATGTCATCATCCACCGGAGATACCTCGAGAACCTGACCGGCGAGCCGGGGAAGGCGGCGTTCTTCTGGGTCCTGGCGACGAGCCGGTCGGCCGTGGCGCCGCTGACGGCCGGGATCGAGAGCCGGTTCGAGAACGCTCCCTACCCGATCCGGGCCATGACGGAGAAGCAGTGGCAGCTCGAGATGATGCAGAGGCTGGGGAATCTGAGGCTCCTCATCGGCTCGATCGGTCTCGCGACGGCCTTCGCGCTCGTCCTGATCACGAGCAACACCTTGGCGATGGGGGCCCGCGAGCGGAAGGGGGAGACGGCGGTCCTCCGCGTCCTCGGCTACTCGCGGGTCGCCGTGGCGCGGCTCCTCTTCGCCGAGGCGGCGCTCTACGGCCTCGGCGGCGCCCTCCTCGGCCTCGGGCTCATGCGGCTCTTCATCGGGATCGTGGGGGAGATCGCCGAGAAGACGCAGTTCGCGGTTCTCCGTTCGCTCCTGACGGTCGACGCGACGGACCTTCTCGCCGTTCTCGGTCTCGCCGTCGCCGTCGCCTTCGTCGCGGGGCTCGTCCCCGGCCTCAACCTCTCCCGGCGTCCCATCGTCGAGCTCCTGCGCGAGGCCTGAGCGGAGATCCCGTCTCAGCCGCCTGTCGTATAACGCCTCCGTGACCCTCGCGACCGTCGCCCGCCGGCATCTTCAGGCCCGGCCGCTCCGGACCTTCCTGACCGTCGGCGCGATTGGCCTGTCGGCCGGGCTGATGGGCTTCCTCCTCGTCCTGTCCGACGCGCTCCAGCAGGACTGGTCCCCCAACATGGCGCAGCGGGTCATCGTCATGGCGAAGACGTCGTTCTTCGAAAAGCTCCCGATGGCCTACCTTCCCAAGATCGTCGAGACGCCGGGCGTGAAGACCGTCGCCCCCTTCGACTTCCTCCTGGCCTTCTGGCGCGACAGCCGTCCCGAGAACCAGATCCCGCTCAACGCCACCGACGCCGATCCCTTCATCGACGTCTACACCGAGGCGAAGATCCCTCCCGCCGACGTCGAGGAGTGGAAGAAGGACCCGACAGGGTCCGTCGTCGGCCCGATCCTGGCCGACAAGTACGGATGGAAGGTGGGCCAGCGGCTCGTCCTGAAGGCCCCCGTCCGGGGGGGCGTCGTCGAGACGACGGTCCGCGCCGTGATGACCTACCGGCTCGACAACGGGCTCTACCTCCATCGGAAGTACTTCGAGCAGATCACCGGCGACGAGGGGCGCGTCTCGATGTTCTGGATCATGGCGAAGAGCCGGGACGACGTGGCGCCCCTGACGGCCGAGCTGGAGCGCCGCTTCGAGAACGCCCCCTACCCGATCCGCGCCATGACCGAGAAGCAGTGGCAGCTGATGTTCATGCAGATGCTCGGGAACGTGAAGCTGCTCATCGGAACGATCGGCCTCGCGACGGCCTTCGCCCTCCTCCTCATCACGGGCAACACCCTCGCCATGGGGGCGCGCGAGCGGACGGGGGAGACGGCCGTCCTCCGGGTCCTCGGCTTCCCGCGGCAGACCGTCTTCCGGATCCTCCTTCTCGAGGCGCTGTTCTACGGCCTCCTCGGCGCGGCGGCCGGTCTCGCCCTGACACGCGTCTTCTCCCGGTTCGTCGGCGCCGCCCTCGACAAGTCGCAGTTGGCCGGAATGGGGCAGCTCCTCGTCCCGCGGGTGGAGACCGACCTCCTCGTCCTCGGGATGGCGGTCGGCCTCGCCGTCGTGGCCGGCCTCGCTCCCGCCCTGAACCTCTCCCGCCGCCCGATCGTCCAGCTCCTCCGGGAAGCGGCGTGAGTCCGAGGTCATAATCAGCAGACCCGCCATGGCCCCGCTCCGCGTCGACGAACTGTTCCAGGCCCAGGACCTCTGGCTGGCCCTTCTCTTCGTCCTCGTGGCGGTCCCGATGGCCGCCTTCGTCCCGCGGGAGCGGCGGCATGTCCTCCGGCTCGGCGTTCTCCTCCTCGCGTCGCTCGCCCTCCACGGCGCGGCGGGGCTGCTGGGCGCCGCGGGCTTCCCCGGCGCGGCCGCCGCGCACCTCGTCGCCCGGCTCGCGGAGGGGATCGCCGTCATCAGCCTCCTCGGCGCGGCCCTCTTCGGAGCCGCTCTCCCCGCTCTCCGGGTCCAGCCGTCGAAGATCCTCCGCGACCTCTCGGTCGCCCTCTCCGGACTCGCCTTCTTCCTCTGGCTCCTCTCGACGCGGCAGGTCGACGTCGCGGGGATCGTGGCGACCTCGGCGGTCATCACGGCGGTCATCGGCCTTTCGCTCCAGGACTTCCTGACGAACGTGATGGGAGGGCTCGCCCTCCAGATCGACGGCTCGGTCGGCGTCGGAGACTGGGTGAAGTTCGGCGACGTGATCGGGATCGTCCGCGAGATCTCGTGGCGGCACGTGGCGGTCGAGACGAGGAACGGCGACACGCTCGTCGTCCCCAACAGCCAGCTGATGCGGAATCCCGTCCTCCTCCTCGGGAAGACGGCCGAGGGGGGGCCCATCCGCGACCGCCGGTGGATCCACTTCAACGTCGATCACCGGGTCGCGCCGACGGAGGTCCTCGCGGCGGTGACGGACGCGCTCCGCCGGGAGCCGATCCCCGACGTCGCGTTCGACCCCGCTCCCGACGTCGTCCTCCTCGGCTTCACGGGGAACACGGCCGAGTACGCGGCCCGCTACTGGCTCACCGACATGTTCGCCGTCGACCCGACCGACTCGAGCGTGAGGACACGGATCTGGTTCGCCCTGAAGCGGGCGGAGATCCCGCTCGCGGTCCCCGCGCAGAGCGTCTTCGTCACTCCCGAGGACGACCGGCGGCGCGAGCGGCAGAGGATGCAGGACTTCGGAGTCCGCCTCGCGGCCGTCGAGCGCGTTCCCGTCTTCGCCCCTCTCACGGCCGAGGAGAAGGGGCGGCTGGCCGAGGGGCTCCTGTTCACCCCCTTCGCCGCGGGGGAGGCGATCGTCCTGCAGGGGGCCGTCGCGAACCATCTCTACGTCCTGACGAAGGGGTCGGCCGAGGTTCGCGTCTCGGTCGAGGGGGCGGCCCCGCGGGCCGTCGCCACGCTGGCGGCGCCGGACGTCTTCGGCGAGATGGGGATGCTGACGGGGGAGCCGCGGAAGGCGACGGTCGTCGCGCGCGGGGACGCCGAGTGCTGGCGCGTGACGAAGGAGGCCTTTCACGCCATCCTCGCCGCCCGCCCTGCCCTCGCCGAGGAGATCTCCCGCCTCCTCGCGGAACGTGAGGTCGAGCTGGCCGCCGCCCGAGAGGGGCTCTCGGAGGAGACGAAGCGGCTTCGCCTCCGGGACGAGCAGCGCTCGCTCCTCTCGAAGATCCGGGGATTCTTCGCAATCGGATAGGCCCCGGCGGGCGCTGTTCAGGCGGGAGGCATAGACTTCGGCCATGCCGCCGCTCTACCCCGAGATCGAGCCGTACCGGACCTTCCGTCTTCCCGTCTCCGAGCTGCACGAGCTGCACGTGGAGGAGGCGGGGAACCCGGAGGGGAAGCCGGTCATCTTCTTCCACGGCGGGCCGGGGGCCGGCCTTTCGCCGATCCACCGCCGCTTCTTCGACCCGGCCTTCTGGCGGATCGTCCTCTTCGACCAGCGGGGGTGCGGGAAGTCGACGCCGCTCGGCGAGATCCGCGAGAACACGACCTGGAACCTCGTGGCCGACACGGAGCGGATTCGCGAGCGGCTCGGGATCGAGAAGTGGCTCGTCTTCGGCGGCTCGTGGGGCTCCACGCTCGCCCTCGCCTACGCCGAGTCGCACCCCGAGCGGACGCAGGGGCTGATCCTCCGCGGCATCTTCCTGGGGCGCCGGACGGAGATCGACTGGACCTTCTCGGACGGCTGCCGGCGGATCTACCCGGACGGGTGGGAGGCCTTCGTCGAGCGGCTCTCGCCGCGGGAGCGGGGAGACGTCATCCACGCCTACCTGCGCCGCCTGACGGGGCCCGAAGAGGAGGTCCGGCGCGACGCGGCCCTCGCCTGGAACCTCTGGGAGGAGCGGGCCAGCCACCTCCTGCCGAACCTCGAGCCGGTCAAGGAGGAGGATGTCCCGAAGGAGATCGCCCTCGCGCGGATCGAGGCGCACTACTTCGTCAACGACTCCTTCTTCGACCCCGACGACCAGCTCCTCCGCGACCTCGGAAGGATCCGGCACCTGCCGGCCGACATCATTCAGGGGCGATACGACCTCGTCTGCCCCGCGCAGTCGGCGTGGGAGCTGCACCGGGCCTGGCCCGGGTCGCGCCTCGTCTTCGTCCGGGACGCCGGCCACGCGGCCGACGAGCCGGGGATCTCCTCGGCCCTCGTCGAGGCGACGGAGGAGTTCAAGTCGAAGGTCTAACGGCGCGGTCCGCTATATTCCGCACATGAAGTTCGACGGAAAGACCGCCGGTTACCTGATCCTCCGCGTCGCCCTCGGGGCGATCTTCCTTTTCTACGGGATCAGCAAGTTCCAGTCGGGCGCCGGCTCGACGGTCGACATGATGACGCGCCAGTTCGACAGGACCTTCCTTCCGGCCTTCTTCGTGAAGGGCTTCGGCGCGGCCCTCCCGGCGATCGAGGTGGCCGTCGGGCTCCTCCTTCTTCTCGGCCTCTTCACCCGCTTCGCGCTGGCGGTCGCGGGCGCCGTGGTCGTCATCCTGACGGCGGGCCTCGCCCTTCTCGGGAGCGCGCCCACGGTCGCCACGAACCTCCTCTTCCTCCTGACGATCTACGTCCTGCTGGCGAACGAGGAGCAGAACGCCGTGAGCCTGGACGCACTGCGGATTCGGGACCGGACGTGAATCCCGTCACGTTCCGGGAAGCGCGCTCGTAATAGGATTTTCCCTCAAGCCGGCGACGGGAATCGGCCGCGACACGGGGGGACTTCACTGACGAAGCTGGTGGGGAGGCTGCTCAAGGACTGGCGTCTCCGGATACTCCTTCCGGTTCTGTTCATTCACGCCCTGGCGTTCGTCGGGCTCTACGTGGTGTCGTACCGGCTCGCGGTCGGAGAGGTCATCCGGGCGCATGAGTGGGGGGCGGCCTCCCTCCTTTCCAGCGTCGTCGAACGGTTCGAGGCGACGATGTTCCGCAGCCATCCGGTGGACCTCGGAAACCGCCTCCAGCGCCTCGCGCGCTCCCACCGGTTCGACCTCTGGCTCTACGGCGCCGACCGGAGGCTGGTGGCAGAGACCGGAGCGGTCCTTCCGGAGTCCGTAGCCAGGGTCCTCGACGCCGGGACGGCCCGTGCCCCGGGGGGCACGGCGTGGCACCTGCAGGACGAAGCCACCTTTCGAATGTTCGGCTCCCAGCTGCTCCGGAACGAGGCCGCCTGCCAGAGGTGCCACGGCGTGGACAAGCCGGTTCTCGGCTCCGTCTACATGTCCCTCGACCTGACGGCGATCATGCAGGAGACCCGGGGCAGGCTGAGGCTGACGATCGGGAGTCTCCTCGCCGCGTGGATCGTCCTCATGGGCCTGATGATCCGCGTCCGCGACTTCGTCATCGGGCGACCCATCGCCCGGATCGAGGGGATTCTCCGTTCCATCACGTTGTCGGGGCGGGGCACGGCGACGACGCGCGATCTGGAGAAGCTGTCGATCCGCCTGAACCGGGCCATCTGGACGCTCGTCGAGGAAGGGAAGCGGCGCGAGGCGAGCCTCCACCGGCATCTCGCGCGCGCCGAGCAGATGGCGGCGCTCGGCGAGCTGGCCAGCGGGCTCACCCACGAGATCCGGAACCCACTCGGGAGCGTCTCGTCGGCGCTTCAGCTCCTCAGGAGCGAGGAGCCCGATCCGGCGTCCGACCGGGCCCGTCTCCTCGACCAGATGCTGAAGGAGCTCGAGCGCGCGTCGACGACGCTCGACGGCCTGCTCCGGCTCGCCCGGCCCCAGCCGCCGGAGAAGTCCGCCGTCGATCTCGCCTCCGTCGCGCGGGACGTCGCGCGCCTCTTCGAGCCGAGGCTTCGCGGCCGCAGCATCCGTCTCGTGGTCGACATCCCCGGCCGCGTTCCCTCTCTCATGCTCGATCGCGGCCAGATGACGCAGCTCATCCTGAATCTCCTGACGAACAGCTCCCAGGCGGTCGGGGACGGGGGCCTGATCGAGCTTCGCCTCGCGCCCTTTCCGGACGGCGAGGGCGTGATGCTGAGTGTCGCGGACGACGGCATCGGGATCCCCCCCGAGGAGATGGAGAAGATCTGGGACCCGTTCCACACGACGAAGAAGGACGGCACGGGCCTGGGTCTCCCCATCTGCCGCCAGATCGCCGAGCTGCACGGCGGCACGATCGCCGTCGAGTCGGTGCCCGGGAAGGGAACCCGGGTCCTCGTCCTGCTCCCCAGGGAGCATTTGGAGATAATGACGTCTCATGCCGCTGATCCTGATCGTTGAGGACGATGCCCTTCTTCGGACGACGCTCCGCCGTCGCCTGGAACGGATGGGGCACGTCGTGCACGAGGCGCCGACGGTCGCGGAGGGGCGGCAGCACCTCCTCGGGCACCAGCCGGATCTCGTCCTTCTCGACCTCTCGCTGCCGGACGGAAACGGCCTCGACTTCCTGGACGAGCAGCGTGAGGCCCTCGCCGAGAGCCTCATTCTCGTCATGACGGGATCCGGTCAGATCGAGGACGCCGTTCGCGCGATGAAGGCCGGGGCCCTCGACTTCCTTCAGAAGCCGGTCGTCCACGACGAGCTCTTCGTGCTCGTGGACCGCGCGCTGAAGCGCCGGCGCGAGCGGACGGACGCGGAACGGACGCGGCGCGAGCGCGAGCGGGAGGCCACGGACCGGGTCGTGGCCGAGTCCCCGGGGATGAAGAGCGCCCTCGGGCTGGCCGGTACGGTGGCCGGCTCGCCCGCGACGACGGTTCTCGTGCAGGGCGAGACGGGCACGGGCAAGGAAGTCATCGCGCGTTACATCCACGCGCGGATGCTCGGCCGCGACCTTCCGCTCTGCTTCATGAACTGCGCTGCGATGCCGGAGATGCTCGCCGAGAGCGAACTCTTCGGCCACGAGAAAGGTGCGTTCACGGACGCGCGCGAGACTCGGAAGGGAATGTTCGAGCTGGCCGACGGCGGCGTCCTCGTCCTCGACGAGATCGGGGAGATGCCGGCTCCGCTCCAGGCGAAGCTGCTCCGCTGCCTCGAGGAGCGCCAGATCCGCCGGGTGGGCGGCTCGCGGGAGATCCTGGTCAACGTCCGCGTCATCGCGCTGACCAACCGGGACCTGGAGGCGCGCGTCAAGGACGGATCGTTCCGGAAGGACCTCTTCTTCCGCCTGAACGTCTTCCCGATCACGATTCCCCCTCTTCGCGACCGGCGCGAGGACATCCTGCCGCTCGCCCACTTCTTCCTGGAGCGGTTCGCGCCGAAGGCGGGGAAGATCGTGCACGGCTTCAGCCCGGACGCCCGGAGGCGCCTGGAGTCGTACGACTGGCCCGGAAACGCCCGCGAGGTCCGGAACGTCGTGGAGCGGGCGGTCATTCTCGAGCGGAGCGAGGAGGTCGGGGTGCGTCACCTGAACGTTCCGGCCGCGGACGCCTCCCCTGCCGTGGATGAGGGCGAGATCCTTTCGCTGGACGAGATCGAGTACCGCAGCATCGTTCGGGCGGTGCGGGCGTGCGACGGAAACCAGTCGGCGGCCGCCAAGCTCCTCGGCGTCTCCCGGGATCAGCTCCGTTACCGCGTGGCGCGCTACCGGGACGAAGGGCGCTGGAACATTCCCGACGCCTTCGACGCCTCGAGAGTGACGTGATCGGGGGCGTCTGTCTCGGCCTTCTTCTCCTCTCGACGTTCGCCGCGGGGCCTCTGCGCTCCGCGCAGCCCGCTCCGGCCGCGCCGGTGGCCCCGGCTCCCGCCGGCAAGCGCCATCCGACGCTCGTCGACCCGGCGAAGGCGAAGTGCGGCGACTGTCACGCCGATGTCCTGAAGGGCGAGATCCGCCACGCCCCCGCGGCGGAGGGGTGCCTGACCTGCCACGAGTTCTCGAAGAAGGAGCGCCAGACGCTGGTCGCCCTGTCGGCGGCTCTCCCCGCGCTCTGCGTGTCGTGCCACGCCGATCTCGAGAAGGCGGCTGACGGAAAACTGGCCGCGCCGCACGCTCCCGTCGCCGATTCGTGCGGCAACTGCCACAACCCGCACAGCTCGGATCGGGTACATCTGCTCAAGGCCCCGGCGCTGGCGCTCTGCCTCTCGTGCCACGCGGGAGCCGGCCTCGACGCCTCGCACGCGCTGCCGGTCAGCCGTTCGTCGTGCCTCGAGTGTCACGGCCCCCACGGAACGGAGTTCAAACGGATGCTCGTGGGCGGCGTCGTCCATGCGCCGTTCGCCGAGGCGTCGTGCGACTCCTGCCACCGCAAGGGGCGCGGAACGCGCGTCCGCCCGCGTACGACGGGGGCCGCGCTCTGCTACACCTGCCATACCGACCTCGAGACGGCGTTCTCCCGGGGGTCGATCCACACGGTCGTTCGCGAGGGCCGGTGCACGGAGTGCCACAGCCCCCACCTGGCTGCGTCGGCGAAGCTCCTGAAGGCCACGGGGAACGACCTCTGCTTCCGCTGTCACCCGGAGATCCGGGCGAAGGTCTCGGCGGCGGGCGCGCACCGTCCTGCGAAGGCTGCGTGCGCCACCTGCCACGATCCGCACCGGTCGGACCACGCGAGCCAGCTCAAGACGCCGTCTCCGGCCCTCTGCCTCGGCTGCCACTCAACGAAGGGCGGCTCGCTCGCCCGGAAGCACCTCGGCGCCGATCTCGCGAAGACGGCCTGCGTGACCTGTCACGACCCGCATGGCTCGCCGCAGAAGCACCTTCTCGCGACGGGCTCCGTCCATCCGCCGTTTGCGGAAGGGAGCTGCGACACGTGCCACGTCGGAGGGCAGGCCGGCGCCCTGGTCGAGAAGGGGGGAAAGGCGCTCTGCACGGGCTGCCACGCCGACGTGGAGGAGGCGGCGAAGAAAGCGAAGGTCCCGCACGCGGCCCTGGAAGGGGAATGCACGGCCTGCCACACGCCTCACGCGTCGAAGGAGCCGAAGCTCCTCAAAGGGCCGACGGCCGCCGTCTGCACGGCCTGCCACGAAGGGCAGGCGCCGAAGAGGGGCGAGTCGGTTCACGGCGCGACCACGTGGCTCGGGTGTCAAAGCTGCCACAGGCCGCACGGAGGCGACCAGCCGAAGCTTCTCCGCGTCGCCGGGAACGATCTGTGCAACGGCTGCCACCTCTCCGGGTCGGTGAAGTCTGACGCGGCCGGAGTGATCGGGCTGCCGGGGGGCTATTCCCTCGCGGGCGAGAGGGCCCGCCGCCTCCGCGTGGTGGACCTCGATACCGCGCGAAGGAAGAACCACCCGATCCTCAACCACCCGGTGGCCGGAAAACCGTCAGGGACGGGACGCGCGGCCCTGGCGAGACCTGTCGGGGAGATGTCCTGCCTCTCCTGCCACGTTCCGCACAGCGCCAGAAGCCCGGAGCTGTTCGCGTTCGCGGCGGGTTCGCGTCTCGAACTCTGCTCCGCCTGTCATCCGAAATGAACGGAAGGAAGGGCATGCTCGCTCGTGTGACTCGATCGGCGGCGGGTCTCGCGCTTCTCGCGGTCCTCTCCGTCGCGTTCCGTGCCGGCGGAGCGGCGCCGGCGGACTCGAAGAGGGTCTCGTCCCGCGTTGCCTACCCGCCGGCACCCGCGCCGGCCGTCATCGAGTGGCTCGCCGCCATCGGCAAGCTCTCCGACGTGGACCCCGGCCGCGGGAAGTGGAAGAAGTTCTTCCTCGGCGAGGGCGAAAAAGAGCCCGTCCTCGTCGCTCCGACCGCGGTCGCCATCGGACCGGACGACACGCTCTACATCGTCGACCGGCGCGCCGGCGGACTCGCCATCGTCAACCAGAAGAAGAAACGCTTCGAGATCTGGAAGGGAGAGGGAAGCGCCCGCCTGACCGAGCCGGTCGGCGTCGCCGTGAGCGAGAGTGGCGACCTCTACGTCAGCGACGCGACGCACGGCGTCGTCTTCGTCTTCGACGCGGCGCTGAAGTTCCGGGCGGCCCTGGCGCCGGCGAAGTTCCGACGCCTGACGGCGCTCGCCCTCTCGGCCGACGGGAAAAGGCTCGCGGTCTGCGACACCGCGGGGCACAGGGTCTACGTTCTCGACGCGAGGGACGGAAAAGTCCTTCGAACGCTCGGAAAGGGCGAGCGGAGCAACGAGGAGGGGGCCTTCCACACGCCCGTCGCAGTGGCGTTCGACGAGCAGGGCTTCCTCTTCGTGGCGGACTACCTCAACTTCCGCATCCAGGTCTTCGACGCCGAGGGAGGCGTGGAGCTCGTCTTCGGAACGGCGGGCGACCGGCCGGGAAACCTGAACCGGCCGCGGGGCCTCGCCGCCGACGCGGCGTCCAAGGTGATCTACGAGGTGGATGCCGCCTTCCAGCTCGTCCAGATGTTCAACTTCGACGGTGAGCTGCTGATGTGGTTCGGCGCGCCCGGGGATGGCCCCGCGCAGTTCCAGCTTCCCTCCGGGATGGCGCGCCGCGGGAACCTCCTCGCCGTCGCCGACACGCTCAACGGCCGGGTCCAGCTGTTCCATTTCCTCGGCGCCCCTCCGTCCGCCGCGCCGCCCCCCCGGTCGGCGGAGCCGGCCGCGAGATCCGCGCCGTTAGAGATCACTCCCTTTCCGACACGCCCCGCGCCCGAAAAGCCTGCCTCCCCTGCGGCCGTGGCGGCGGTCCCGACTTCCGCGCCGTCCTCGACGGCAACAGCCGTGGTCCCGAGTCCGACGCCGGCCCCCGCGGCAGCAGCAGCCGCGCTCCCGAATCCGACGCCTCCCGCGGCCGCGGCGCCGATCCGGATTACCGCGCCGCCTCCTGCGGCTGTCGCCGCCGTTCCGGGGCCGGTACCGACTCGCGCGGCGGCAGCTGCCGCCGTGCCGGCGAAGCCGGTGCCGACTCCCGCGGAACCGGTGCTTCTCGTGACGAAGGACTGGGCGGGAAAGGCCCCGATCTTCACTGTCCGCTTCTCTTCGCACAAGGACCGCTCGTCGGCCGATCGGGAGGCCGCGCGCCTCTCGGCTGCGCTTCATTGGCCGGGTCATGCCGTGGAGGTGAACCTGGGCGAGGCGGGCGTTTCCTACGACGTCGTCATCGGCGAGTTTCTGTACTTCGAGGAGGCGAGAACCCTCCGCAGGTACCTCGCTGCGAGGAGCACCTCCGGCGTCGGCCCCGTCTGCGAGATGCGGGGGCCCTGAGCCCCGGCGCCGGGTCCGGATGTGAGGGGCGCCACGGGACGAATCCCCAGGGGGTCCGTCCCGGCGTGGGGGCGAGTCCCCATCGCGACAATTCTGACCGCGGGATGAATTCCAAGTGCTTCTTCTGGAAGCTCTTGGAGGAGGTCGCTTGTGCGGCATCGTACTTGCTTGGTGGCTGCGCCGTGAGGCAGCGCAATCAACTTCAGGAGGAGAAACCATGAAGAAGCTCTTCGGTCTTGCCATCGTTCTTGTTCTCGCGGCTGGAACGGCGAACGCAGCCACGATCCTCGGCTCGAAGCACGACCTTTCGGGGAAGGGCTGGGGCACGACCGAGCTCTGCAGGTTCTGCCACGTCGCTCACAACGGCTCGACCGGGTTCATCGCGCCTCTCTGGAACCACCAGATCACCGCGGCGGTCTACACGACGTACACGAGCCCGACGATGAACGCGACGGTCGGCCAGCCCGGGGACTACTCGAAGGCCTGCCTCTCGTGCCATGACGGGACGGTCGCCATCGACTCGTACGGCGGGCGCGTCGGGACGAACTTCATGACGGGTGGCGCCCTCACGGGCACCAACCTGTCGAACGACCATCCGGTCGGGATCACGTACGACGCGGCCCTGGCGACGGCCGACGGCGGACTCTTCAACCCGACGACGACCCAGTCCGGGCTCGGCGGGACCATCTCGGCCACCATGCTGTTCGCCAACAAGATGGAGTGCGCCTCCTGCCACGACGTGCACGACCCGGCGCTCGGCAGCTTCCTGCGCAAGACGAACGCCTCCAGCGCCCTCTGCCTGACCTGCCACAACAAGTAGCCGGAAAAGCGACCTGGATCACCCAATCGGCGGGGGACGGCTTCCGTCCCCCGCTTTTCGTTTAAAGTGATGCCTTCCACGGAAAACTGAAGCTGCCAGGAGTCAGATGCTCGCGGGACTCGTCGCCCTCCGGATCCTCATTCTGGCCGCGGCTCCGACGGGGCCGGAGGCGGTCGTCGCGCGGGTCAGCGGAGTCCCGCTCCTGCGGTGGGAGGCGGAGCGCGAGCTGGCGTCGCGGATCACCGGCAGCAGCTTCCACGGCCGCGTGCCGCCCGAGAGGCGGAAAGAGCTCCGGACCGAGTCTCTCGACACCCTCGTCCTGAAGGAGCTGAAACGCCAGTGGGCCGTGGAGCGGAAGCTGGCCGTGGACCCGAAGGCGGTCGACGCGGCCTGGCAGAGGGTCCGGGACCGGTTTGGCACGAAGCCGGCCTACGAGGCGGCGCTGAAGGAGCAGGGGCTCACGGACGCGGCGTTCCGGAAGGCGTTCGAGCGGGACGAAGCGGCGTCCGCCGCGGACAGGTCGGTCCGGGCGAAGGTCCCGGCGCCGACCGAGGACGAGATCCGGGCGTTCTTCGAGGCGCACCCGGGGGAGTACGTCCGGCCGGAGGCGCGACGCGTCGTCGTGGCTCTGGTGCCCGTCGATCCCGCCGGTGCCGACGCCGCGTGGAAAACGGGGCAGGAGAAGGCGAACGCCCTGGCCGTCCGGGTGAAAGCCGGCGCCTCGCTGGCCGCGGAGGCGGAGAAGATGAAGGCGGCGCTGCCGCCGAAGTACCGCGAAGGAACCGGCGACCTGGGGTTCGTCCACAGGGGCTCGGTCCGGCCGGAGCTGGAGGAGGAGATCTTCGGGGCCGAGGTCCCGTCGGTTCGCGGGCCGATCCGAACGATGTACGGCTTCCAGGTCGTGCAGGTCCTGGCCGCGAAGCCCGCCGAGCCGCTCGGCTACGCCGACGTCCACGACGCCGTGGCGGCGCGAGTCCGGCTCGAGCGCGAGAAGGAAGCCCTGAAGGAATTCGAGGCCGGCCTCGTCCGGGCGGCCCGGGTGGAGCGGTTCGCATGGGTGTCAGAACCCTAGGGGCCGCGCTCCTCCTGACCCTGGCCCCCCCCGTCCTCGCCGGAACGGGGGCTCACTTCACGCTGGGAATCGGGGCGGAGTACCTTTCGACGTCCCAGACGGTCGAGGGGCGCCGGGCGAGCGAGAGCACGCTGCAGCCCGTCGTCTTCCTGGACTTCGACGGCAACGTGGTCGACCCGAGGTTTCTCCTCTTCAACGGCCGGGTCCTCACGTCGAGCTTCTGGCTGGACCAGACGGGCGCCGAGACCACGACGAAGCGCGAACTCGACTACGGCCTCGGCATCCGGGCCTTCAGCAACCGGGCCGTCTCCTTCGAGGTGTCGGCGATGCGGGCCGATTCCTCCGTCACCGGACCGACGGTCGCGGGACTCGTGCCCGGGGTCGCCCAGAACCTCCGCGCCATCCTCGACGTCCGCCCGACCGGCTGGCCGCAGTTCCGGGTCACCCAGACGATGCAGCGCTTTCAGGCCGACGACCCGGCGACCCTTCGCGACATGAGGAGCGACGTCACGGAGCTGACCGGAAACTACTCGCGGGGGCTGCTGGCCGTGGACCTGCTCCTCCGGCGGGAGAACGACGACTACTACAACGGCCTCATCAAGCAGGAGCTCGGCGTCGGAAACGCCACGGTCGAGCTGAACCGGGGCGGACGGAGCTCGTTTCTGACGCAGCTTTTCGTGAACCGCTACACCTCGGAAACCGCAGACGGCGGCGGGACGTCGCCCTCGGAGTCGCTCGTCTGGCAGAACCGCTACCGGCAGCTGATCGGAGAGCGGGGCTCGGCCGACTTCTTCTACAACCATCAGACGACCCGATACGGCGACGGGCCGTCGCTCGCCTACGACCAGCCGGGCGCCAGCCTCGTCCTGCCGCTCAGCCGTTTCTTCCAGGCGGAAGCCAACGCCACGTACCTCTGGTCGGATCTCGACGGGAGCCGGCAGCTCCGGCAGCCCGCCGCGAGCGCCGGTTTCCGGTACGGCGCGGAGTTCGGCGCCTGGAGCATCGCCCTGAATCCCCTGGCCACGTACGTCTCCGTCTCGGGGTCGGGCGTCCCCTCCGAATCGAGCTGGGGGGGCCAGGTCTACGGTGCCGTGCGCGCCAATTTTCCGGTCTGGGGATTCGGGCTCGAGGGCGAGTACGCCGGCAACCAGCTCTCGATCGGGGTGCTCGACCCGAGCCTTCCCGTCGGCGGAGGGAGCTTCCTCGCGGGTCTCGCCAAGAACCGGCAGTTCGTCCGGCTCTCGCTTCGGCTCCAGCCGGCCACGAAATTCATGCTGACCGGCTTCGCTCAGGGAAACCGCCAGGTCCGTCAGACCGTCGTGGGCGACGTGACCGTCGAGTTCCGCCAGGCGCAGCTGGACCTCACCGCCGGACCCTTCCGCCTGACCGGGTCGGCGAGCCGCTCCGAGGTCACGGGCGGCGAGATTCCCTCCTCGACGCGGATCGGATACGCCCAGCTCACCTTCACGCCGGCCTGGTGGCTCGAGATGGACGCGCTGATTCAGGACGAGGAACGAAGCGCGGCGGGCGTCACCGGGTCGCTGAGGTTCGCCGAGGCCGGCCTGAGGTTCCGCTACGCCAAGCTGACGGCCTACGCCCGTGTCCGGGAGCAGGAAAGTTCCGGGTCCGGCGTGAGAAGCTATACGGATCGCCGCATCTGGGCGGGAATCGCGCGGACGTTCGACTTCAACGTGGGGCAGGTGGGACGGTGAGAGGAACGGCAGCCCTGTCGGCAGCTCTTCTGGTCGTCGCCGCGTGCTCGGCGCGCCCTCCCTCGGCCGGCGTCACGGGGTCCCTGGTCTGGCCTCCGGCGGGGCTCTCGTCCCCCGGCGAGGTCGTCTTTCGCGGGGCGGTCACCGAGATGAAGGCGGGAGGCGTGACGGGCGTCCTCCGGGCGATCGCCGGGGCGCGCGAAGGGGCCGTCGCGGCGACGCTGATCCGGCCGGTCGCGGTCGCCGTGACGGGCGAGAGGCTCTGGGTCGCCGATTCCGTGCGGCAGGCCGTCTCGGTCTCCGGACTGGACGGCCGCTCGGCGTCGTTCCTCTCGCTGCCCGAAGGCTATCGGCCCGTGGGGATCGCCGCCGCACCGGGAGGGGACGAGGTCTGGATCGTGGACGGCGGTGCCCCGCGTCTCCGCGCCTACTCCCGCGACGGACGTTTCCTCCGCGAAGTGACGCTTCCGCAGGGAGCGGAGCGATGCGGCGGTGCGGCGGTGGACCGGAACGGCGAACTGATCGTCACCGAGATCAAGGCCGGAGAGGTCCTCCGGCTCGACGCCGGCGGCGCCCTCGTGGCGCGCACGGGACGCCGGGGCAGCGGAGAATCGGAGTTCAACTACCCGGCGGCGGTCGCCGTGGCGCCCGACGGGACGGTCTGGGTCGTGGATTCCTTCAACTTCCGCGTCCGACACCTCTCGGCAAGCCTCCAGCCGCTGGGGGGCTTCGGGGAGGTCGGGGACGGGAGCGGACAGTTCGCGCTTCCCAAGGGGCTCGCGATCGACCCCGACGGGCACATCTATGTCGCCGACGCGCGGTTCGACGTCGTGCAGGTCTTCGACGCGGAGGGGCGCCTCCTGCTTGTCGTCGGACGGCACGGCGCCGGACCCGGAGAGTTCTCAAACCCGGCCGGCCTCGCGTGTGACGCGGACGGAAACCTCGCGATCGCCGATACCGGGAACCGGAGGGTGCAGGTGTTCGAATACCGCAGGAGACCGTCTCCGTGACCCGGCGCCTCGCCACGCTCGTCCTCGCGGCCGCGACGTTGATCCCCTCCGCCCTGTACGGGCAGAGCTCGATCCGGACGACGAAGCACAACCTCTCGATCAGCGGGCCCGGCACGGTCCGGGCCGTCTCGGAGACGCAGATCTGCGTCTTCTGCCATACGCCCCACAACTCCCGGACGCAGGCGCCCCTCTGGAACCGGAACGACTCGGGCGGGACCTACACCATGTACTGGAGCGCCACGATGGACGCCTACGTGTCGGCCGCGGCCGCCCCCCAGCCGAACGGCTCCTCGAAGCTCTGCCTGTCGTGTCACGACGGGACGCTCGCGCTCGGAGCCACGGTCGCCTCGGGGGCGATCCCGATGAGCGGCGGCATCACGACGATGCCTTCCGGCGGCGCGAATTTCGGCCTGGACCTCTCGGGGCACCACCCCGTCTCGTTCCAGGTGACGGACCTTCTCGTCTCGACGAACAACTCCCGGGGCGACACGCCGCTGAAGAGCCTCGCCCAGATGCGCGCCAGCCCGGTCATCAAGCTGGACGTCTCCGACCGCGTCCAGTGCACGAGCTGTCACGACGCGCACAAGGACGCCTACGGCAGCTTCCTGCGCGCGCCCTCAACGGACACGATATGCCTAAGCTGCCATTCCTGAGGCTTCTCGCCGCGCTGGCGCTTTTCGCGGCGCCGGCGGCGGCCGGCCCGACGAACGCCCATTTCGATCCGACGAAGTTCGTGAAACCCTGCTCGCCCTGCCATCGGGGGCACGGGGCGCCCGGAACGCCGAGGCTCGCGGGCGGAACGACGGAGTTCTGTCTCAAGTGCCACGAAACGGCTTCGAGGAGCGCGCCGCGCAAGGCAGCCCTCGGCCTCGGCGGAGCGGCGAACCCCCAGGACATCCGGACGGAGTTCACCAAGCCGGTCACCCACTCGCGGGCGACCTGCTTCGAATGTCACAGCGCCCACGTGCAGAAGGTCGTCGTTCCCGCGGGATTCCAGGCGGCGTCCCCGAAGCGCCCGCTCCGTTTCGAGGTGGACCTCTGCCTCTCCTGCCACGGGACGCGCGGGCTCCAGGGCGCGGATCCGCACGACCTGTCGAAGCTGTTCGTGGCCTCGAATCCGTCCTACCACCCGATCCTCGCGGGAGGGCACCCCGCGGGCGTTCCCAGCCTCCTGGCCCCCTACACGGCCGCGTCGCTGATGAACTGCACCGACTGCCACACGAATGACGATCCGTCGGGGCCGCGCGGCCCTCATGGCAGCCGGGTCCTGAAGCTCCTGGGCAGGAACTACTCTCTCGTCGACGGGCAGGTCGAGTCGGCCTCGACATACGCGCTCTGCTACGGCTGCCATAGCCGCGATTCGATCCTCTCGGACGTCTCCTTCTCGCTGCACCGGAAGCACGTCGTCGACGTAAAGGCCTCCTGCGCGACCTGTCACAACCCGCACGGCGCAACCGCGGCCCGGGCTCTCATCCGATTCAACGAGCCTTTTCCGACGAGCGGCGTGACGGCGTCCTCCTCGGGCCGGCTCGAGTTCATCTCGACGTCTCCCTCGCGAGGCACCTGCTACCTGACCTGTCACGGGAAGAACCACGATCCGCTGACGTACGGCCGCGGGACGACCGGGGCGGCGCGCCCCGTCGCGACACCGCCGGTCGGGCGCGGGGCCCAGCGCGTAGCCGCTCCCCAGACCGCGCCGCTCCCCCAGCGGCAGGAGCCGAGGAAGGCCCCCGAACCCCCGAAGCAGTAGGGATCTGATACCGAAGGATCAGGCGGTCCGGCGGGCGAGGACGCATATTGACGTCCAGGAGGACACGGTGCGAGTCGGGTCGCTCCTCGTGTTGGGCGCGCTGGTCGCCTGGCCTCTCTCGGGTTCTCCGCCGGAAGGTCCCGCGCGCGTTGCGGCTCACCGGGACGGGCTGCTGCGGATCGGAAGCCGTTCGTTCTCCGTCCTCGGGAGTTCGGTCGTCGAGGTCGGTCGGACGTCATTCCATTGCCTCGCATGTCATGACGGGACCGTGGCCCGCGAGGCCTTTTCCGTGACGGGCTCGGCGGCGAAGCCGGCGCCTTCGGGCGGCCGCGGGCATCCGGTCGACGTGCCTTACCCGACCTGGAACGACCACTTCCGTCCCGCCGCGTCGCTCGATCCACGCCTCGTCCTGTCCGACGGATGTGTCTCGTGCGTGACCTGTCACGGCGGCGCCGATCCCGCGAAGAAACGTCTCTCCGTCCCGAACGACCGGTCCGCGCTCTGTCTCTGCTGCCACCTGAAATAGGTCGCCGGGGAGCCGCAGATCGAGGGAGGCGGAGCCCGCCGGGGCCGCCCCGGGAGCCGGTCCGTATCGGAAAACGCTCGCCTCGGAGCGGCGACCCGGCGGGGACCCCGGGAGTGCGGCTCTGATCGCCTGATTCGGTATCCAGATTGCAGTCCGCGGGGCGGGGGATCGAACTGATGCGGGTCTGGGGAACCGTCCCCGGCGGAACTCGGCGGAATGGGGAAGGAGCCCCAGCCTTTCTCGGCCTGGC
>Ga0316622_100000168_pt1 | contig 33303 bp, 4 predicted proteins | sample OWC_Aug_OW2_C1_D_FD_207646 | JGI IMG/M metagenome (GOLD analysis project Ga0316622, IMG submission 207646) | Wetland soil microbial communities from Old Woman Creek delta, Ohio, United States - OWC_Aug_OW2_C1_D5_C | ecosystem: Environmental > Terrestrial > Soil > Wetlands | place: USA: Ohio... | reverse complement strand
CGGTCCCGGAGCGCCGCTCGCCGATGCCGGGCAGCGGGTTGCCGTAAGGAGTGCGGCGCCGATCGCCGCCGCTCCGACGATCCGAGTAGTGCTGGTAGCGGCAGTGGCATTCGGCCTGGTCGCACTCGGGCAGCGGCAGCCGGGGCGCCTTCGCGCATAGGAACCGCATCAGCGACATCTGGCGTGCGCCCTGGCAGCACGGCTCGCCGGGCCAGATGCTGACCGCCCGGTAGCGGCCTTCGGTGAGTCCGCCGGGTTGCAGGCGCGGCAGCTTGACGGTAACGGTCCGTTCCTCGTGGTCGCGTCGCAGCAGGCGGTCGATGAACTTGTAGGCCATGGGGCGGCAGAGGGGTCGAGGACCGGTGGCGCAAGTTTACCTGTGGGGTTGCTAGCCGGGCGTTACGTATTACTTACCATAATACTATCTTGTCGCAGCAATTATTCAGCTGGCAGATCCCACGATTCTCTGAGTGCAGCTCCGTCAGGCGGCTGACGCGTCCTACAGCACGACGCGGGTGCAAGTGTTCGACAAGGATACGTTGCAGGCGATCGAGTGAGCGTGGTGGAAACCGAGGCACTAGCTGCTCAGCTCGAGGCGTACCCAGATTACCGAGTGGTACGGGGGCTGCGTATTGCGCGCGTCGAAGAGGTGCTCACGGGTGCGCAGGTGTCACAGGCGGTGGTGCTCGATATCGAGACCACCGGCATGGATTCCGACAAAGGCGAAGTCATCGAGCTGGGTCTCGTGAGAATCGAGTACGACCGGGAGACCGGCGCCGTGGGGGGGGTGCTCGCGGTGTAAGACGGGCTAGAGGACCCAGGGCGGCCGATACCACCCGAGTTCACGGCAATTCAGCACATGACCAATGAGATGGTGGCGGGGAAGAAGCTTGATGAGGCGGCGATCGAGCGGATGCTTGACGGCGTGAGGGTAGTGATCGCGCACAATGCGAGGTTCGACCGGCCGTTCATGGAGCGACGGTTGCGGTCGTTTTCATCGCTGCCTTGGGCGTGCTCGCTCCGGGACGTGCCGTGGGATGTGCTCGGGCTCGGGGGCGCCAGGCTCGAGTACCTCGCGTATCGCTATGGGCTTTTCGTCGAGGGGCATCTGGCGGAAATCGATTGCCGAGCGTTGCTCGAGGTATTGCGGCGTCCGGTGCCGGGGCAGGCGGCGCCGTCGAACGCACTGCAGCGGTCTGCCGCCGCAGGCGGTAGAAGCTCGTAGGATTTCACGTTCGACGCCATGGCTCAGGCCGCGGTCGCGGAGGCGGCTGCGAGTGCGCCGAAGTACGCCTCGTCCGGTGTGCGGTACTCGAGCGTCTGTTGAGAGCGGCGCGCGTTGTAGAAGCTGAAGTACCGGGTCAGGCCGGCGCGCGCCTCGGTGCCGTGGGTTTAGGCGTGCAGGTAGACCTGTTCGTACTTGATGCTGCGCCACAGTCGCTCGCTGAACACGTTGTCGATCCAGCGGCCCTTGCCGTCCATGCTGATCGGGCCTGTCAGGATCATTGTGTGCGACGCATATTCATGACGACGAACAGGAGTCAGTATGCCAAGCAAGCGCAAGCCGCCCTTCGGGGCGAAGCCTGTCCCTGAGGTAAACATCCCGGCGGCTCTGCTGGACCACGTGGTGAAGGGTCCGATGACCCAGGAGGAGTTCGAGGCGGTCTGTCGGTCGTTGAAGAAGGCCGTCATCGAGCGCGCCATGGGAGGCGAGATGACCCACCACCTCGGCTACTCGGCAGGTCGGGCGAAGCCGGCCGAGCAAGCCAATCATCGCAACGGGACGATCGGCAAGACGGTCATCACCGACGACGGTCCGGTGCGCATCGCGGTGCCGCGCGATCGCAATGGCAGCTTCGAGCCACAAATCATTCCCAAGCACGCGCGCCGCTTCACCGGTTTCGACGACAAAGTCATTGCGATGTACGCGCGCGGCATGACGGTGCGCGAGATTCAAGGCTTTCTCGCCGAGATCTTTGGCACGGAGGTCTCCCCCGAGTTCATCAGCCAGGTCACCGACGAGGTGACGGCCGAGATCACCGCCTGGCAGAGCCGGCCGCTTGAGCCAATGTACCCGGTGATCTTCTTCGACGCCCTGCGGTTGGAGGTCCGCGACGACGCCGTGGTGCGCAACAAGGCCGTGTACCTCGCGCTCGGCGTGCTGCACGACGGCACGCGGGACGTGCTCGGGATGTGGATCGAGCAGACCGAGGGCGCAAAGTTCTGGCTCAAGGTGTTCAACGACCTCAGGACCCGCGGAGTCAACGACATCCTGATCGCCGTGGTCGATGGCCTGAAGGGTCTTGCGGAGGCGATCGAGTTGGCGTTCCCCCGGACCACCGTGCAGACCTGCATCGTGCACCTGATCCGCAACAGCTTCGACTATGCGAGTTGGAAGGACCGCCGGGCGGTTGCCGCGGTCCTGAAGCCGATCTACGCGGCCACCAGTGCCAAGGCCGCCCAAGAGGCGCTGGAAGCGTCCGAGGCGGGTCCGTGGGGCCGCAAGTACCCGACTATCGCCCAGTCTCGGCGGCGCGCCTGGGAGCACGTCGTCCCGTTCTTCGCGTTCCCGCCGGAGGTGCGCCGGGTGATCTACAGGACCAATGCCATCGAGAGCCTGCTGATGCAGCTCCGGAAGATCATCAAGACGCGCGGTCACTTTGCTCGACACTCGCGCCGACAAGCTACGATCAGCCAAGGAGTGGCAGGCGGCCATGAACCAGTTCGCCGTCATGTACGGTGAGCGGTTCACTCGTGTGACAGCGTGAATCCCGCCTCACACACAGAATTTCGGACAGGTCCGCCGCGTGTGCCATGCGTGTGAATCCTTCCTGCGGCGGTTACTCTCGGCACGAAAAGTACGGGAACCCCCAGTCGCCGGTGAAGCAACCTGACCCGCATTTCCCTCCCGACGGCGCCAAGGACGCTTTGGGTCAGGGGTCTGTCCATGCATCCCGATGCGGAATTGGGCAGACAAGAATTAGACGCACTCCAAAATGGTTGCGTCTCCACTGCTCAAGGCGCGGGACGGTAAAGAGTTCCGACGTTTGACAAGTCTTGTCGCCATGGCGGATGCTTGCGACGCGCCAAATAAGCACTAGTACTCAGGGCCACGGAAGGGGGGATGCGTGCCTACGTCCAGATCTGGACTCGGCGCTCCAGCCATGCACGAGCCTGCCCACCCTGCGGCCGGCGCGGCCAACGCGAGCCCCATGGCCAAGGCAACGACGGTGCCGGTTGCATCACGGCTTCTGTTCGAGGCGCTCGAGCCACGAGTATTGCTCGCGGCCGATCCCCTGCCGGCATTCGTCGTCGCGCAGGTCAACGGGTCGATCGATGCACCCGGCGAAGCCGACCGCTACGTCGTCAATATCGATTCCGGCACCCGCATCCTGTTCGATTCGCTGACCAACAACAGCCAGATCAACTGGAGCCTGTCGGGCCCGAATGGCACGGTCGTCGCCAACCGCAGCTTCGCTTCGTCGGATTCCTACGATTTCGGTAGTGCTAACCCGCTGCTGCGCCTCGAGCCCGGTGAGTACACCTTCACGATCGACGGTGCAGGCGATTCCACCGGCGCCTACAGCTTCCAGTTGCTGGACCTGTCTAGATCGACTCCGGTGTTTCCGGGCAGTCCCACGAGTGCCGTGCTTACGCCGGCAAACTCGACGAACCTGCACCAGTTCGAAGCCGTGGCCGGTGACCGCTTCTACTTCGACCTGATCTCCCGATCGGGCGGCGACGTCCACTGGAGACTGCTCGATCCCGATGGAATCCAGGTCTTCGGTTCGAACTCGTTCAACGACACTGCGGACTCCGACATCGATGTCCTGACACTGCTCAAGTCCGGCCACTACTCGCTGGTTGTCGAAGGCCGCGTGCAGACAATTGGCGAGGCGAGTTACACATTCAATGTCGAGAAGGTTGCCGAAGACGTCGCAGCAGTCACGCTAGGCGAAGTTGTCACGGGTGCGATCGACCACGCGGGACAGCGCGACCTCTATGCGTTTACCGTCAGCGGCACCACGACAGTAATCTTCGACAGCCTGACCAATTCAAGCTCGCTGAGTTGGAGCCTGGTCGGGCCGCGCGGCACCGTGGTCTCCGGCCGCAACCTGAACGCGACCGACGCAGGCAGCACAGCGTCGGTGCTCGAACTCGGCGAGGGCGAGTACAGGCTCGTCATCGATGGCCATCACGAAGCGACAGGCGGCTACCAGTTCCGGCTGTTCGACCGCGACTCCGCCGACGACTTCACGCTCGGCGCGGCCGTTACCGGAACTCTGGACCCGGCGAACGCCACGAAGGCCTACAAATTCGATGCGACGTCAGGTGACCGCTTCTATTTCGACTGGCAGAGCAGCAATTCGGGCAGCGTGACGTGGCGATTGCTAGATCCGCTGGGCAGTAGCGTTTTCGGCCCGAGCGTGTTGCAGGACTCGGGCAACGATGTCGATGTAGTGACACTGTCGCACACGGGCACGTACACGCTGCTTATCGAAGGTATGGTCGGCCGCACTGGTGCGCAGGCCTACGGCTTCAGTGTCGTGCCCGTCATGGACGGAACCGCGACACTCACGCTGGGGTCACAGACCAATGGCGCCATCGCCATGGCCGGCCAACGCAACAAGTACACGTTCTTGGTCGGCGCCGGCGGAACCACGGTCTATTTCGACAGTCTGACCTACGACAGTGCGCTGAGCTGGACCCTCGTCGGACCGCGCGGCACCGTCGTTTCCGGCCGATCCTTCGCGAGTTCGGATTCGGGCGACCTCAGCGGCACTGCGGTACTGCAACTTGCCGAAGGCAGTTACGAGCTCTTCGTCGACGCCAGCGGATCATCGACGCCGAGCTACGCGTTCCGGCTGTCAGAGCTTTCGTCGGCGACCGCCATCGCCGCGGGGGCGACTGTCACCGGCAGCCTCGTCCCGGCGGCCGCGACACTCGTCTACGAATTCGAGGCGGTCGCCCGTGACCGCATCGTGCTGGACCGGCTGTCTACTACGGGCGGCACGGCTTACTGGCGGCTCCTCAATCCGTACCTGGGAGTCGTCTACGGTCCGACGAGGTTCAATGACAGCGCCATACTGACGCTGCCGGCCAGCGGGACCTATTACCTGCTGCTCGAGGGCAGGATCTCCGACGGGGCGGCCAGCCTCGATTACAGCTTTTCTGTCAAGGACGGCAACGTTGCGAATCCGGGCGGCTACACGAGCCAGAACTTCGAAACCCCTGGTTTGCCTTATGCGACGGCGAACGGCAGCGGCAAGGATCCGGCGGTCACCCGCGATGTCGGTCCCACGAACTCGTTCCTGCGACTCATCGATGGCAGCGTCGCCGGCACGAACAGCGTCGGTTTCACCAACACGGCCCCCGGCACGTATCCGCAGACGGTGACGGTGGAGTTCGACCTGCGGATCACGCCCGTCGCGAACCAGGGCGACGGCATTGCTTTTGCCTGGCTCAACAGCGACGTGTACGGCAACAGCGGCGTGCCACCGCTGTTCGGCGAGGAACCGAACCTCACCGCGAGCTTGGGCGTGGGTTTCGATCCGGTCAACAACGGCGAGGTGAGCAGCAACCACGTTTCGTTGCACTACAGAGGCACGGTACTGACGACCGTCAATCTCGACACACTGATTCCTGGCTTCCGGCTCGACAACGGCAAGTTCAACCACGCGCGCATCGTTCTGGAGGCGGCGACGAACGGGGCGAACGTCTCGATCTACCTGACCCCGGACGGCGGCACGGAAGTCGCCGTCCTGACGAACTACCTCGTCAAGGGAATGGTTCCCTACGATGGACGGGCCGCTTTCGGCAGCCGCAATGGTGGATGGCGCGCCCACAACGACATCGACAACGTGCGCGTCGCGGTGACGGCGGGCACGGCCCCGGCGCGGCCGGTCGTGACGCTCGATTCCACCGTCAGCGGCACGATTGCGATGGCGGGTGTCCCGGCGCGCTACACGCTGTTCCTCGCGACAGACACGCGAATTGCGTTTGACGCGCTGACCAACACTAGCAGCGTGTCGTGGACGCTGTCGGGTCCGGGTGGGACCGTCGTCGACTCGCGCGCCTTTGTCCACACGGACGCCCTGCACACCTCGTTCCTAGACCTGATCGCCGGTGAGTACACACTCACGGTCGCGGGAAACAGTTCCTTCACGGGCAGCTATGAGTTCCGCATGCTCGACCTCGCCAACGCGGCCCCCCTCGCCGTCGGCGTGGTTCAGAACGTGACGCTGAGCCCGGGCAACAGCACCCAGGCGTTCGAATTTGAGGCGACGGCTGGAGACCGCTACTTCTTCGACTGGCGCACGAGCAGCCGTGGGTCTGTCTATTGGCGGTTGCTTGACCCGTACGGCAACACCGTCTTCGGGCCCGCGAATCCCTACTACACCGACAGCGACATCGACGTCACGACGCTGGAGTTCACCGGTACCTACACGCTGCTTCTCGAGGGTTACATCTCCAACAGCAGCGCGCAGAGCTTCGCTTTCAGCGTCGTGAAGGTCACCGACGATGCCCAGGCGCTAACGCTCGGCGCGGTGACGACCGGCGCGATTACCACGGGGCAGCAGGATCGCTATTCGTTCACGCTGGACACGACAACCAGGGTGCATTTCGACAGCCTGACGAACACGTCGTCGCTGAACTGGATGCTCGAGGGACCACGCGGGACAGTTGTGTCCACGCGCAATTTCAGCTCGAGCGACGCGTCCTACACGTCGATTTTCGAGCTCGCGGCGGGCGACTACACGCTGAGCATCGACAGCCGCGGCGAATCGACCGGAAGCTACAGTTTCCGGCTGATCGACCTCGGCATAGGCACGTCTGTCACGGTCGGCACGGCTGTCAGCGGCACGCTCAACCCGGGTAATTCGACGCAGGTCTTCAGGTTTGACGCGACGGCCGGCGAGCGCTGCTTCTTCGACTGGCGCACGAACAACGGCGGCGCCGTTTACTGGCGCCTGCTGGACCCGAACGGGAGCACCGTGTTCGCAGAGGCGCCGTACTACACCGACAGCGACGTTGACGTCACCACGCTCGCCTTTCCAGGCACGTATACGCTGCTGATCGAAGGCAGTGTCTCCAACAGCGGCACGCAAGCATTCGGCTTCCACATCGCCAAGGTCGAAGACCGGGCCGCCGCGCTGACACTCGGGGCCACGACATCCGGTGCCATTGCGATCGGGGAGCAGCACGCCTACGCGTTCACGCTTGCCGAGACTACCCGGGTCTACTTCGACAGCCTGACCAACAGCGACACGTTGAGGTGGTGCCTCGAGGGGCCCCGCGGAACTGTCGTCTCCGCGCGCAATTTCAACGCGTCGGATGCCAGCAGCACGTCCATCTTCGAGCTCGGCGTGGGCGAGTACACGTTGCTCGTCGACGGTGCAGGCGAGGCGACGGGCACCTACGGTTTCCGGTTGCTCGACCTCGGCGCTGCGACGGCGCTCACGGTCGGCACGCCGGTCAACGGCACGCTGGAGCCTGCGAACGGCACGCAGGCGTTCAGCTTCGAGGCGGTGACCGGTGAACGGTTCTACTTCGACTGGCTGACCGCCAACTCCGGCAACGTGTACTGGCGGCTGCTGGATCCGTCCGGCAATACGGTCTTCGGCCCGAACTCGCAGCAGGCGGCGACGAACGACGTCGACGTCACGACGCTCGGCCGGACCGGGAGATACACGTTGCTGGTCGAGGGCACGGTTGGCCGCGCCGGGACGCAAGCGTTCGCGTTCAACGTCGCGCGGGTCACCGACGATACACGCGCGCTCACGCTCGGTACCGAGACGAGCGGCAGCATTGCCGTGTCCGGCCAGCGCGATAACTACAGCTTCACACTGGCCACGGCCACCACGGTTTACTTCGACAGCCGGACCAACGATGCCGCGCTCAGCTGGTCACTTGCGGGGCCGCGGGGCGTAGCGGTGGCTGGCCGTTCCTTCACGGCGTCGGACTCGGGCGACCTTGCAGGAAGCGCCGTGCTCGAGCTGGCCCCGGGTGACTACACGCTGACAGTCGACGCCAGCGGCTCGGTGACTCCCGGCTACAAGTTCGCGTTGCTCGACCTCGCCAGTGCCGTGCCCATCGACAAGGGCGGCACGGTCACCGGCAGCCTCACGCCCGCCTCGGCGACTGCAATCTACAGTTTCAGCGCAGAGGAGCGGGACCGGATCGCGCTCGACCAGCTGTCCACGACTGGGGGGACGGCCTATTGGCGCGTCCTCGATCCGTACAGCGGTCTTGTGCTTGGGCCAAAGGCGTTTGCCGACAGCAGTGCGGTGGTGCTGCCTCTGTCCGGCACTTACCTGCTGCTGTTCGAGGGCCGCGTGACCGATGCGGCGGCGCGCCTCGACTACAGCTTTGCGCTGCGGGACCGCAATGTCGCCAACCCCGACGGCTACACGACGCAGAATTTCGACGACGCCGGCCTGCCCTATGAGACCGCGGGTTCGGCCAGCAGGCCTCCTGTCGTCGTGGCAGGCGGCCCGACGGGCAACTTCCTGCGGCTGCTGGACGGCGGCGTCACCGGCATCAATAGCATCGGGTTCACCAACACGGCGCCGAGGGTCTACTCGACCTCCACGACGGTCGATTTCGACTTCCGTATCACGATCGTCAGCAACCAGGGCGACGGCATCGGCTTTGCCTGGCTCAACAGCGACCTGTACGGTAACGGCGGCGCCGCACCCGTCTTTGGCGAGGAGCCGAACCTCACGTCGAGTTTCGGCGTCGGCTTCGACCCCGTCAACAACAACGAAGTGAGCAGCAACCACGTCTCGCTACACTTCGCGGGGCGCACGCTCACGACGATCAATCTCGACACGCTGATCCCAGGCTTCCGGCTCGACAGCGCCGAGTTTCATCACGCACGCATCGTGATGAGCGAGGCGGTGGGTGGCAGCAACGTGTCCGTCTACCTGACCCCGAACGGCGGCACGGAGGTCGCTGTCGTCCAGAACTACTTCGTCGCGGGCATGTTTCCCTATGACGGCCGGGTTGCGTTCGGAGCGCGTAATGGTGGCTGGCGCGGCCACAACGACATCGACAACGTCGCGGTGACTGTCACGCCCGGGACTGCGCCGGCGCTTCCGGCGGTCACGGTCGGGACCGCGGTCAATGGATCGATCGCGACGGCCGGCGTTCCGGCCCGCTATCAGTTCACGCTCGCCGAAGCGGCGAGGCTGAACTTCGACAGCCTGACCAACACCGCCCGGGTGCGCTGGACGCTGACCGGCCCTCGCGGGCCGGTCGTATCCGGCCGCGCCTTCAACGCCACCGACGCGAACCATACGTCGCTGCTCGACTTGGTGGCCGGCGATTACACGCTCACCATTGCCGGCGACAGCACGTTCACCGGGATCTATTCGTTCCGGTTGCAGGACCTCGCTACTGCCAATGCCGTGACTATCGGCACCGCTGTGTCGGGGACGCTCGACCCCGCCAACGTCACGCACGTGTTCGGTTTCGATGCGGAGGCGGACGAGCGCTTCTTCTTCGACTGGCAGACGAACAACTACGGCAACGTCTACTGGCGCCTGCTCGACCCTAACGGCAACACCGTCTTTGGCCCGGGCGATCTCTACGACAGCAGGTCGGACGTCGACGTCACGACGCTTTCGCTGCCGGGCACGTACACGCTGCTGGTGGAAGGCTCTGTCTCGACCACCGGTAGCCAGTCGTACAGGTTCAATATCATCAATGTCCCAGTGTCCCAGCCGGTCGTGCTCGAGCTCGGCCAGCGGCCTGGGCCCGACCTCGTCCCGGGCAACCTCGCCCTGAGCGGCGGTCCGGGTGGGCTGCGGTCGGGGAGCATTGCCACGGTCACCTGGGATGTCGCGAACAACGGCAACCAGCCGGCGTCCGGTCCCTGGCAGGACCGCATCATTGTCCGCAACCTCGACCGGGGCGGCGAGGTCCTGCTGAACGAAGTGGTCGACTACGACGGCGCCAGTGTCGGGGCCGGCGGTGTCATTCATCGCACGCTCGACCTGCAGCTGCCCGACGGCAACCGTGGAGCCGGGATGCTGTCCGTCCTGGTCCTCACGGACATCACCAATGCGGTCGTCGAGACCGGCGGCGGAGCCGGCGAGAACAACAACAGCATGACCGTCCAGGTCACGTCCGAGCTCTCGCCTTATCCGGACCTCGTGGTCTCGGACATCCGCGTCGAACCCGCGCCCGGCTGGGCACCGGGCGGTGCGGTGACGTTGCGCTGGCGCGTGACCAACACGGGTACCGCACCGGTCACCACCGGGTGGATCGACGGTATCCAGGTCCGCAATCGCAGCACCGGCGTGGTCGTGTTCTCGGGCGAGTCGGTCGCGATCCTAGGTACAGGAGAGACCGTCCCGGCCAACGGCTATCTGGAGCGCAGTGCCACGCTGACGTGGCCCACCGGCACCAACGCCATCGGTGACTTCGAGTTCACGATCATTGCCGATCGCGCCGACGCGATTGCCGAGAGCAACGCCACCGATACGGGCGAGACCAACAACACCGGCCGGCTGCAGGTCGTCTCGGCGCCGGATCTGCAGGTGGCGAACCTGCGCACGCAGCCGACGAGCACACAGGCGGGTGGCACGATCACGATCTCGTGGGACGACCTGAACGCGGGTAATGCCGCGACCGTCGGGGGCTGGTCCGATCGCATCCAGGTCCGCAACCTCGACACCGGGGAGTACCTCGTCAACACGACGATCCCGTTCGACCCGAACATCGTCGGCGGCGGCGGCAATCCCGCGGCGGGCGAATCGCGTGCACGGAACTTCGTCTATACGTTGCCGAACGGCATCCGTGGCACGGGCCAGATCGAGGTCACCGTCTACACCGATGCTTCCGGCTCGGTGACCGAGCCGAACGCCGAATCGAACAATGCGAGGTCGATCACACTGACGTCGGCGTCCGTGCCCTACGCGGACCTGGCCGTCACGTCCGTCGCGGCGCCCGCCGCTGCGCGCGGTGGCGAGACCATCAGCGTGCAGTGGACGGTCGCGAACCAGGGCCAGGCTGCGAGCGGTGCCAGCTGGACCGATCGCATCGTGCTGAGCGCCGACAACGTGATCGGCAACGCCGACGACGTGGTCCTGGCCAGCGTGGTTCGCTCGGGCGCGCTCGCGCCAGGCGAAACCTACACCTCGACGCACAGCGTCACGGTGCCCACGCGCCTGCAGGGCACTTTCTACCTCACCGTGGTCGCCGACGCACTCGGGCAGGTGCTCGAGCCCGACAGTCGGGCGAACAACACGCTGCTGCCGGCGCGCACCATCGCGCTCGATGCGCCGTACGCAGACCTGCGAGTCGAGGTCGTAGCCGGTCCGGCCCAGTGGGCCGAGGGCAGCCAGGCGACGGTCGTCTGGCGCGTGCGGAACCTCGGCGACAGTGCGACGGACGTGGCGCAGTGGCAGGACGCCATCTACCTGTCACGCGACCAGGTGCTTGACGCGAGCGACATGCGCGCCGCCGTCGTGACGCACAACGGCGTCGTCGGAGTGGGCGAGACCTATTCCGGCAGCGCGCTCGTCACCGCGCCGGGCGGAGTCCCGGGCGACTACTGGATCCTTGTTACCGCCGACAGTCAGGGGCAGGTGTACGAAGGAGTCTTCGAGCAGAACAACTCCGGTGCCAGCCTGGCGCAGGCCAGGATCACCTCGGCTCCGGCGCCGGACCTGACCGTACAGGCGGTCGAGGTACCGGCGGACGCGTCCACCGGCGACCGAGTCATGGTTTCGTGGACGGTGGCCAACGTCGGGGAAGCCTCGACGAGCGGCAGCTGGACCGATTACGTCTATCTGTCGGTCGACGGCAACGTCTCAGGTGCATTGCAACTAGCCCGCATTCCGCAGGGACGCCAGTTGCAGGCTGGTCAGGCCTACACCGACAGCACCGTCGTGACGCTTCCCGAGTGGACGGACGGCAGTTACCGCGTCGTCGTGGTCACCGACCCCGAAGGGCAACTGTTCGAACAGGGACGCGAGTCGAACAACCAGCTCGCGTCCTCGCCGTTGGTGCTCGGGCATCCCGACCTCGTGGTCCAATCGGTCACCGTGCCGGCCACGGCGGTCTCGGCTTCGACCATCGAGGTCAGTTGGCGCGTCGCGAACGACGGATCACGCCCCGTCGCCGGCACGTGGCTCGACCGTGTCTACCTCACGCGCAACGGCGTCATCGACGCCGCCGCACGGCTGATAGCCTCGCTTGAGCACTCGGGGCCGGTCGCCGCCGCTTCCGATTATGTCGGCACGGCAAGCGTCAAGCTGCCGGTGGAAATCTCGGGCGACTGGCAGATCGTGGTCGTCACCGACGCACTGGGCGCGGTCCTCGAGACGGGCGGCGAGCAGAACAACAGGGCTGCGGCGACTCTGGCCGTCACGCTCGCGCCTTACGCGGACCTCGTGGTGTCGAATGTCACTGCACCGTCGCAGACTATCGCGGATCCCGCGCGCGTAACAGTCGGCTGGACCGTGACCAACTCGGGCACGGGCGAGGGCCTCACGGACCAGTGGGTCGACCGCATCGTGGCGTCCAGCGACGGCGTGCTCGGCAACTCGGATGACCGCGTGCTGGCGGAGTTCGTGCACTCGGGCTTCCTCGGCGTCGGCGAAATGTATACGGAAAGCCGGCAGCTGCTGCTGCCCGCCGGGTTCACCGGGCGCTACACGCTGTTCGTGAGCTCGGACGCCCAGGGTAAGGTGTTCGAGAACGGTCTCGAGGCGAACAACGTCGCTTCGGCGCCCGATCAATTCGACGTGATGCCGATTCCGTATGCGGACCTGCGCGTCACGCAGGCCGGCGTCGACCCGAGCGGGGAATCGGGCGGCACCGTGCGCGTGTCCTGGCGCGTCGACAACGAAGGCATTGCGCGGACCGACACGAGCGCGTGGACGGACCTCGTGACGTTCGCGCGCAACGCAGACGGGACCGGTATGGTGCTGACGAGGGGCTACGACCACCTCGGGGCGCTCGCCGCGGGCACGGGTTACGAGCGCAGCGTCGACATCGACCTACCGAACGGCTTCAGCGGCAATTACTACGTCTTCGTGAAGACGGGCGGCCCGTTCGAGTTCATCTACACCGACGACAACCGGACGCTCGCGGGCCGGACGGAGATCACGCTGGCCCCATCGCCGGACCTGGTCGTCACGAACATCACCGTTCCCGCGACCGGCCTCGAGGGCGAGGCAGTCGAGATCGGCTGGACCGTCAGGAACGATGGCCCAGTGGCGGCGATCGGCTCCTGGACCGACCGGCTGGTGATGCGCAACGCGGACGACCCCAGCGCCGCGCCGGTGAGCGTCGGCGCATTCACTTACAGCGGCGAACTGGGCGCCGGGCTGTCGTACACGCGCACCGAGCGCTTCGTGCTGCCGCGGCTCGAGGGCTCGTGGCGGGTCGAGGTGGTCACCAACCCGAGCGGTACGCTGTATGAGAGCGGCGCAGCGCCAAAGAACAACTTCCTCGCCGACGACGAGGCGATGACGTTGTCGATAAAATCGCGGCCCGACCTGCAGGTCGAATCGCTGACTGCGCCGGCGGAGGTGGTCGCGGGGACGACGATCCAGGCGAGCTTCGACGTCGTCAATCGCGGCTCAGTCGCGGCGAACGGCCGCTGGACCGACCGCGTCTACCTTTCGCTTGACAGCAGGCTCGACGCTGGCGACTTCCTGATCGGCAGCCTGCAGAACGGCGCCGCGCTCGAGACGGACGGCCGCTACAGCTCGACCACCGACTCGCTGCTGATCCCGCTCCGGTTCCGCGGCGACGGCTACATCATCGTCAAGGCTGACGCGGGCGAAACCCTCGACGAGTATCCGTTCGACAACAACAACGTCCTGGTCAGGTCGATCCACGTCACACCGTATCCGCCGTCCGACCTCGTGACGAGCAACGTCGTCGCGCCGTCACAGGGCGTGTACGGCAGCCAGATCCAGGTCCGCTTCGCGGTCACGAACCTCGGCTCGAACACGACCAGCGCCAATGCGTGGTCGGACACGGTCTGGCTGGCGCGCGACCCGACGCGACCGAACCCGGGCGGGAACGGCGGCATCGTGCTCGGCACGTTCTCGCACCAGGGGGCGCTGGCCCCAGGCGAGTCGTACGAGCAGGTCGTAACGGTCACGCTGCCGAAGCAGATCGAATCGGGCGTGTACTACATCACGCCGTGGACCGACGCCTTCGACGCGGTGCTCGAAGACACGCTCGCGATCAACATCAACCCGGACGACCCGAACGAGCTCGACAACAACAACTACAAGGCGCGGCGCATCGACATCATCGGCACGCCCGTGCCGCCGCTTCCCGACCTGCAGGTCGTCAACGTCACGGCCGACGCCACGGGCTCCGTGGACGGCAAGTTCACCGTCCGCTGGACGGTGGCGAATCTCGGCGAGGGCGACGCGAGCGGAGGCGACTGGGTCGACACGGTCTACGTCTCCGACATGCCCACGCTCGGTGCGCCCGGCGCACAGGTCTGGTCGATCGGCTCGTTCGGGCGGCCGAACGGCCTGGCCTCGCTCGGCCAGTACACGATGCAGCAGAGCGTCGACCTGTCGCCTGCACTCGAGGGCAAGTACGTCTTCGTGGTGACCGACACGGCGGACCGGCCGTCGCTGCGCGAGAGCAACGAGACGAACAACACGGGATCGACCGGGACCCTGATCGAGAACCGCTCCGCGGATCTCCGCGTGACGAACGTCGAGGCGCTGGACGCCGCCTCTTATTCGGGCGAGCGTACGCAGATCAGCTGGACCGTAACCAACCACGGGGCGGCGGTCTGGAGCGGCACGCGGTACTGGACGGACGCGGTCTGGATTTCCGCGTACCCCGTGTTCGACCCATGGACGGCGACCTCGCTCGGTCGCTTCACCCACAGCAACGAGCAGGGGCTCGGGGCAGGCGCTTCCTACACGACGACGGCGACCGTCACGCTGCCCAAGGGCATCGAGGGGCCGTTTTACCTCCACGTCATCGCCGACAACGATCGGTATGACCTGCAGGACCCAGAGGACGAGGCCGGCAGGAACGACTGGTCGCGCGCCAAGTACGCGAGCCGCGTCTTCGAGACGCCCGACCTGTGGAACAACCTCGCGCAGGGCGAGATCAGTGTCATTTATCGCGAACCCGACCTCGTCGTGTCGCAGGTGTCGGTCGACCCGAATCCCGTGGAGTCAGGGGCCACGCTCACGGCGCACTACGCCGTCACCAACACCGGCAACCGTGACACACGGGAGCACGGCTGGATGGACCGCGTGTACCTGTCGCGGGACGGTTCGCTCGACGGCACCGACATCCAGCTGCGCGAGTTCCGGCGCTATGGCCCGCTCGCGGTGGGGCAGAGCTACTCGCGCGACCTCACGTTCGACATCCCGGACGGGATCCAGGGCGACTACTACCTGATCGTCTATGCCGATTCGGATGTGGTCGGTAGGACCGAGTCCGGGTCGGCGGCGGTCGTCACCGGCGGGGTGGGGCTCAACAGGGATTCCGTTCCGGAGTTCCGCGGCGAAGGCAACAACGTCACGTCGACGCCCGTCACTGTCACGCTGCGTCCGCCGGCGGACCTCCAGGTGGTGAGCGTCACTGCGCCCGAGCGCGTCACCGCCGGGCAGTTCATGGACCTCTCGTACCGGGTCGAGAACCATGGTGCGGGATCGACGCCCGACGAGCAGAGGAGCTGGGTCGAGCGGGTCTACCTGTCCGCAGATGAATTCCTCGACCCCAATGCCGATCGCTTCCTGCTCGAAACACGGCACAACGGCGCGCTCGCAGCCGGTGCGGGCTACACGACGACGCTGAACGACATCCGGCTGCCCGCCGGGCTGGTCGGATCGTATTACGTGTTCGTCGTCACCGACCCCGTGACCGGCGGCAGGCCACGCGGCTCGGTCTTCGAATCGTCGAGCGAGACGAACAACACACGCGCGTCGGCGCAGCCGGTGCTGATCGAATTGCCGCCGCCTTCGGACCTGGTGGTCGACGGCCAGAGCATCGTCGTGCCGGCGAGTGGAATGGTGAACTCGCCGATCGAAGTGCGCTGGACCGTCAGCAACGACGGCGAGAACGCAGCGGTCGGGAGCTGGAGCGACGCCGTCTACCTTTCGGCGGACGCGACGTGGGACCTGGGCGACGTGCTGCTAGGACGCGTCCAGCGCACGGGCGGCCTCGCGGTCGACGCGAGCTACGAGGCAGTCCTCGCCGGCGCCGTGATGCCACCGGCCCTCGCCGGCCATTATCGCATCATCGTGCGGCCGGACATCTTCAACGAGGTCTACGAAGCCGACAACGAGGCCAACAACCGCGTGGCGTCGGCGGACTCGATGTCCGTGGCCGTGCCCGAGCTCGAGCTCGGGGTTGCGACCGACGCCGCATTGAGTGCCGGCCAGGCCCGCCTGTACCGCATCGAGGTCGGCGCCGGCGAAACGCTGCGCGTGACAGTGGATTCGGCGACGGCCGGCGCTGCAAACGAGATCTTCATCCGCTACGAGGGCCTGCCCGACGGCACGAATTTCGACGCCGCGTCCGAAACGGCCCTGCGGTCGTCGCTGTCGGCGGTCATCCCGGCCACTAAGGCGGGCACCTATTACGTACTGGTGCGCCAACACAGCGGCCCCCAGCAGGACGTCGTCACGATCGAGGCGCAGTCGCTGCCGTTCCAGGTCACCGACGTCAAGGTGGACCAGGGCGGCGACAGCCGGTGGGTCACGGTCGACATCACGGGGGCGCGCATCCAGCCCGGCGCGCTCGTCAAGCTTGTGCGGCCCGGCATCGAGGAACTCGAGCCGGTCCGGTACGAAGTGGTCGACGCGACGCACGTGATCGCCACGTTCGACCTGCACGACAAGACCCTCGGCCTCTACGACCTCGAGGTCATCAACGAGGACGGGGCGGTCGCCGTCATTCCATACCGTTTCCTCATTGAGCGCGCGCTGCCGATCGACGTGACCATCGGCCTCGGCGGACCTCGCGTGGTCTCCGCGGGCGCCACGGGACTCTATGGCGTGTCGCTGCAGAGCCTGACGAACGTCGACACGCCTTACGTGTACTTCGAGTTCGGCGTGCCCGAGATGGGCGAGAACCCGCGCGTGTATGGGTTGCCGTTCCTGACAACGTCGAGCAACGTCGGCGGATCGCCGGACGGCGTCCGCACGGACGTGCCGTGGGTGAGCCTCGATTCCGAGGTGAACTCGGGCGGCTTCATGCTCGCGCCGGGCTACGCGCTCGACGTGAACGCCGGCGGCTACGTCGGCATGAGCTTCACGGTCACGACCTACCCGGGCCTCGAGCCGCTGCTCGACCGCGACGTGACCTCGATCCGATTCGCGCTCGATAGCGCGCGCGACTTCTGGCCGACGGAGCGCCGCGAGGCATTGATCCTCAGCCTGCGCGCGCTCGCGACCGCGCCGAGCGACGAAGCGTCGTTGCGCGCAGAAATTCAAAGATCCATCGCGCTGCTCACCGACCTGCAGGCGCAGGCGCCGGAAGAAACTCGCGCCGGGATCCAGTCGGTCATCGACATGCTGCAGCAGCTCTCGGTCAACACCAACGTCGATCTGCCGGGAAAGTGCGTCTCGCTCTTTGCGCCGTTCCGCTTCAACGTAGTCGCGGCCGCCACGCCGATGACACGCGCCGAGTTCGTCGAGCGGCAGACGGCCGACGCGCTCGCGCTGCGCGACGAGATCCTGGCGGACACGACGGCCAGCGCCGCGCTGGTCAACCTGGCGGCAGATGCCGATGCATGGGTGGCGAGTTACCTCGCTGCGCTCGAAGACGGCGGGCTGCTGCGCCCGGACGACGAAGCCCCGCCGATCCGCACGGAGCCCAAGGTCGTCAGCACGCTCGCCGTGCTGGCCAGCGGCGTGCTCGTCGGTGCGGGTGGCCAGGAGTTCCGCACCCAGGCGAGCCTGGTAGAATTCTTCAGCACGCTGCACCGGTGGTACGGTGATACTCCGGGCGCGCTCGCACCCATCGCGGGCTACGACCACCGCGAGTCTGACGAGTGCGGCGAATACGACGTGCCGATCCCGGCGCTGCCCGAATTTGCAGCCTACGACCTGGGCCTCTCGCACCAGACGTACTTCGAGACTTTCAACGTCTTCACGCCCTGGGGCGACGCGCCCGACAGCGCGTACGCGTCCGTTATCGCTTCGAACGAGCTGACCCCACTGCAGTTGCAGGCGCTGCTCGACCAGGCTGCGTCGAACTCGGCGCAGGCGAGCATCACGGGTCCGCAGGGCTATGGAGCCGAGCAATTCCTGCCGGCTAACTACGCGCTGCCATACACGATCCGCTTCGAGAACCCGGCGGGCTCGACGACGAATCCCGCCGAAATCCGCATCGTCACCCCTGTCGATCCGACCTTGAGCCCACGGTCGTTCCGCCTCGGCGACATCAAGCTCGGTGAGATCAGGATCAACGTTCCCGATGGACGTTCATCCTTCCAGGCTGACTTCGACCTGCGCAATTCCCGCGGCTTCATCCTGCGGGTGTCGGCCGGCATCGACCCCACGACTGCGACCGCGACCTGGCTGATCCAGGCGATCGATCCGGAGACGGGCGAACTGCTGCAGGACGCGACGCGCGGCCTGCTGCCGGCGAACGGGGCGCAGAACCAGGGACTCGGCACCGTGAGCTACACGGCGGCCAGCGCGTTCGAAGCGACGTCCGGCGACGACATCGTCGGCTCCGCAAGGATCTTCTTCAACAATGCGGCGCCGTTCGATGCGGCGCAGATCGTGCAGCGGCTCGACGCCGTCGCGCCGACGACGACGCTGACCGTGGCGCGCGTCGGCACGACCGGCAGCGACTACGAGGTGAAGTGGAGCGCAGCGGACGACGCGCTCGGGTCCGGCCTACAGCACACGACCATCTACGTCTCCGTCGACGGCGGCGACTGGCAGATCTGGCTGCGCCAGACCCAGGAGACCCAGGCCGTCTACCAGGGCGAGGCGGGGCGCAAGTACGAGTTCATCGCGGTCTCGACCGACAATGCCGGCAACCAGGAGCGACCGACCACCGCGCAGGGTCTCCCGGCCGATGGATCCTCGGTCAACCTCGGCTCGCTGACCAGCGTCGGCAGCACGACGCAGGACATCGGGACGCCACCGCCGCCATCCGACGCCCAGTCGACGAACCCGCTGTTTGTCGAGGCGGCGAAGGAAATACCTGCCCCGGCGGCGTCGCGTCCGTCGGAATTCGCGACGGTGCTCGCACCGTTCGCGGCCGAAGTATTTGGCACGGGCGTGCGGCAGAGCAACGCGGGCATTGGCCCGCTCGCCATCCTCGTCAATCCCGACGGCAGCGTCACCGTCAGTGGCGGCGCGAATCGCGGCGAACTCTATGTCTTCGATCGCTACGGCGGCCGTGTGCTCAATTCGGTCGCGCAGCTCGACCAACCCGTGTTCGAGATGGCCCTTGATCGCGACGGCCAGCTGTGGGCGACGACGGGTGGCGGCACGCTGGTGCAGCTCGACCCGGTCAATTACCGGGTCCTCGCGAGCTACGGCGAGAGCATCACGCAGGCGCTCGCGGTGGACCCCGCGACAGGCTGGATCTACGTCTCCTCGGGCGGCGGCGTCGAGATCTTCGATCCGCTCACCCACACTTTCCGGCATTTCAGCGACTACCGCGTCGACGACTTGGCGTTCGCCCCGAGCGGCAAGCTGTGGGCGACGAGCTGGCCGGACCGTGGCAACGTTGTCAGTTTCGATACGCGCGGGCGCACGCAGGCCGAACTGCGCTTCGACGACGACGTCGACTCGCTCGCCTTCGGCAGGGCGGGTACCGCCATGGCCGGGCTGTTGTTCCTGTCGACGCACCCGCGCGTCGGCGTGGACGGTGGCGCGCGCCTGATCATGGTCGACCTCGCCACGCGACGTCACGTCAACGTCGCGACCGGCGGTCCAGCCGCCGAAAATCTGGCATTCACCGACGACGGTCGACTGCTGATCGCCAACTCGCACCAGATCGACATGCTGATGCCGGTGACGCCGCCCAGCGTGCGGCGCGTAACGCCGGCCGACGGCCTGATCGTGCCGCTTCCGCTCAGCAGCGTCCAAGTCGTGTTCGACCAGGACATGAACGCGACGGGCGCTGCGCGACCGGAGTCCGTGATCAACCCGGCGAACTACACGCTCGTGGGCCGCAACGGCGGCATCGTGCCCATCGACATCGTCACCTACGACGCGGCGACGCGGGCGGTCACACTGGCTTTCGATCCGCTGATGCCCGACTACTACAGTCTGACGATCAAAGAGCGCGTCGAATCGCTGCTCGGCCTGCCATTGAAGGCGCCGTACGTCACGGACTTTGTCGGCATCCAGGATTTCAGCAGCCTCGTCCAGCTCGAGTTCCACGACACGCGCAGCGATCGCGCCAGCGGCACGACGTCGTTCGACATTGCCATCAAGAACGTCACGGATTACGACCTGCAGACGCCGCTGATGCTGGTGCTCGACCCGGCGCGCTATTTCCAGGGCAGCGCGCAAGGGGCGCAACTGTCCGCGGACGGGCTGTGGCTCATCGACGTGAGCGCGGACCTCCCGGGCGGCGGCGTGCTGCGGCCCGGGGAAACGACCGTCGCACGCACGGTAACGCTCAGCAACCCGGCCGGCCAGCGCGCCGACATGGGTTACGGGCTCTATGCCGTGCCCTATGCGAACGAACTGCCGCACATCGTCTCGGCACCGGTGACGAACGCGGCGGCGGACGAGGCTTATGCATATACGGTCCGTGCTGAGGACCCCGACGGCATCAGCTTGAGTTATGTGTTGCTCGAAGGGCCCGAGGGGATGACCCTGAACCCGAAGACGGGCCTGCTCGAGTGGACACCCACGGCGGCGAACAGTGCCTCGACCGGCATCGTGCTGCGCGCCTATGACAGCCGCGGCGGCTTCGATACGCAGTCGTTCAACATCAACTTGGCCGGCGGCAACCGCGCGCCCGTGCTGTCGTTGCTGCCTCCGGGCTATGAACTCACGGCGGGCGCGCTGTGGGAGCTGAAACTTGACGCCTACGATCCGGACGGCCAGATCGTGTCGCTCTTCGTGGACGGCCTGCCTCCCGGAGCTACGTTTGATCCACTGCGCCGCGTGATTTCCTGGCGCCCTGGCTACGACCAGGCGGGCCAGTACCCGGCTTTGCGGATCGTGGCCACGGACGGCATGGCATCGACCGTGCGCACCGTGACCATGGCAGTGCGGCCCGGCAATGGCGCCCCGCAGATCGCCGGCGTGCCGGCCCGCACGGTACGGGAGGGCGACCCTCTCGTCGTGCGCCTGTCGGCAGGTGACCCCAACGGCGACGAGGTGACGTACGGCAGCGAGAACCTGCCGGGTGGCGCCACGCTGCACCCGATCACGGGCATCCTCGAGTGGATGCCCGGATTCACACAGGCCGGCGGCTACGACATCACGCTTTGGGCAAGCGATGGACGTGCCCGCACCGAGACGGTGTTTCACGTCGACGTGAGCAACGTCAACGGCGCGCCGGTGTTCGATCCGCTCACGGGCTGGACCGTGGCCGAAGGCCAGGCGATCAGTTTCCGAGCATTTGCGTTCGACCCGGACAATCCGGGTTACGAGCCGCAGGACCGGTTGCTCGACGGCCGGCTGTCGGAGCTGCTCGGGTCCAACCCAAGCGTCACGCTCACGGCGAGCGGCTTGCCGCCCGGCGCGACGTTCGATCCGTTGACGTGGATGTTTTCGTGGACACCCGGCTACGATCAGGCGGGCACGTACACCGTGCGTCTCATGGCGGTCGACGACGGCGACGGCGACGGCGTGCCGAACACCGTCTCGGTCGACGTACCGATCACCGTCTTCAAGTCGAATCGGTTGCCGATCATCGGCGACCTGCGACCCCTGCTCGACCAGACGACGGGCGCGGGTCCCATAACGGGCACTGGCAGACCTGGCAGCACGATCTCGATCACGCTGGCGGACGGCACGCCGGTGCTGGACGGCGCTGGCCAGGCGCTGCGCGTGACCGTCGCGACCGATGGAACCTGGACCGCAACGCCCGGCCCGACGATCGCCGACGGGACGGTCATCAAGGCGACGGAGGTCGAGAGCGGGCTGTACGACCTCGAAATGGTCGATGCCCATCCGACGGCGCTGCGGGAAAGCGAGGCGGTCCTGCGCTATACGGAAATCAAGAACGTCACGGTGGCACGCGGTCAGATCGTCGAGATCCCGCTCGAGATCCGTGATCCCGACGGCAATCCGCTTGTCGTCTGGACCGATAACCTGCCGCGCTTCGCCTCGCTGGTGCAGTTCGGTGACGGCAGCTATGCCTTGCGCGTGGCGCCGGGCGAACAGGATCGGGGCGACTACGTCGTGCGGCTCAATGTCACCGACGACGGTGACGGCGGCGGCCAGCGCTACAGCCTCACCAGTTCGCGCACCTTCGTCATCACGGCGCAGTCTGCGTCCGAACCACCAGTGCTGGCGCCAGTCGGCAACAAGGTCGCACTGCTTGGCCAGCCGCTCGTGTTCACACTGCGCGCCAGCGACCTGGACCAGGACCCGCTCACATTCGAGGCCGTCGGTCTTCCTCCCGGCGCGACGTTGACGCCGGGGGCGCAGTATGGCACGGGGGTTGTCACCTGGACCCCGACCGAATCTGGCGAGTACTCCGTCACTTTTCGCGTCGCGGACAATGGCAACAACGGCGAAGGCGCGGTCGGCACCGCCGAACAGACGATCCGCATCGTCGCGCGCGCGAGCAACAGCGCGCCTCTGCTGTTGCCGGTCGGCAACCAGGTCGCGCGCGAAGGCACGGCCTTCAGCCTGCAGTTGAACGCCGGCGTGCCTTCGTCGGTGCTCGACGCCGACGGTGATGCACTCCAGTACTACGCGACGAACCTGCCGCCCGGCGCTAAGGTCGACGCCGCGACGGGGCTGCTCACGTGGCTGCCGGGCTACTTCGCCGCCGGCACGTACGGTGGCATCTGGATCAGTGTCACAGACGGCGCCGCGACCATCTCCGAGACGATTTCGATCACGGTCGAGAACACCAATCGCGCGCCCCTCATTGCGGGCTTCCCGCCGGTGGGCGGCCAGGAGGACCGTCTCCTGCAGTTCTCGCTCACAGCGACCGAGCCCGACGCGGATGCGATCGTCTATTCGCTGGTCGGCTATACGCGCAACGGCGTGAAGCAGCCCGGAACGCAGCCCCAGGGCGTGTCCTTCGATGAGCGCAACGCGCGCTTCGAGTGGACGCCCGGGTTCGAGCAGGCTGGCGACTACGTGTTCACGTTCCGTGCAGCGGACTTGTACGGCGCCTCGGACACCCTCGACGTCGTCGTGCGCGTGGCCAACATCAATCGCGCGCCGACGATGTCGCTGACCGACCGGCAGACCTCTCTCGGCGAACGCCTCGCGTTCCGCATCGTCGGGTCCGATCCGGACCTCAACACGACGCTCAGCTTCAGCGCGGAGGGCCTGCCGGAGGGCGCCACCCTCGACGCGGCGACGGGCGATGTCGAGTGGACCCCTGGTCCTGGCCAGACGGGCGAATACCTGGTGCTGGTGTCGCTGACCGATGGCCAGGCCACTGCGGTCGAGCCACTGCTGTTGCGTGCGACGCAGACCCGGCAGCCGCCGTCCGCGACGATCGAATTCACGCCCGGATTCCCTGCGGTTCCGGGCCAGTCCATGGCCATAAGTGTCCTGGCACAGGCATTCTCCGGCATCGCGAGCCGCAGCCTGTCACTCGACGGCCAGCCGCTGGCGCTCGATGCGCAGGGCAGGGCGCTCATCACGGCGCCGGCCATCGGCGTGCACACTGTCACCGCAACTGTCACCGACGTCGACGGCTTGACGACAACCGTCGAGCGGATGCTACGCGTGCGCGACCCGTCCGATACCGCTGCACCCGAGGTGTCTTTCGACGTCGCGCTGGACGGTGCCACGCTGAGTCAGGCGACAGGCATCGTCGGCCGCATCAACGACGCGAACCTCGAGCAATGGCGGCTCGAGATCTCGCGCGCGGGCAGCGATGCGTGGACCGAGCTCGCCTCGGGTCGGCAACCGGTGCAGGGCGTCCTCGCGGCGTTCGATCCATCCGGCTACGAGAAAGGCTTCTACGTGTTCCGGCTTTCGGCCTACGACGTCGCAGGGCATGTCGCCGAGGCCGTTTGCCGCGTCGAACTGGCGGCCGACGGCGGCGCCGAGCGCTACGTGCGCGCCGAGACCGACTTCCGCTTCGTGCTCGGGGGGCACACGCTCGACTTCACGCGTCGCTACGACTCGCTCGCAGCGGTCGAGCAGGGCAGCTTCGGCCACGGCTGGAGCCTCGCCCTGCGCGACGTTCGCGTCGAGACGGACGTCCCGCTCACGGGTGCCGAGGTTGCAGGTGAACACGCTCCCCTGCGCGAGGGGTCGCGCATTTACCTGACGGCGCCGGACGGAACGCGCGTCGGTTTCACGTTCGCTCCGCAACAGGTGAGCGGACGCGGGTTCTCGTATTACCAGCCGGCGTGGATACCCGACGCGGGCGTGCAGTGGCACCTCGAGTCGCTCGACATGGCGCTGGCGCGCGCCTCGGGTCGATTCTACGTCCTGGACGACAGCTCGCCGTACAACCCGGCGGCCTTCCCGGCCGAGCGTGCCCAGTACACGCTGGTCGGCCCGGACGGGACGCGTTACGAACTGCGCGCCAACGAGGGCATCACCGCCATCGAGTTCGCCGACGGCGTGCGCCTGATCGTGAGCGACAGCGGCATCGTCGGCCCGGGCAACGATGCCATCCAGTTCCAGCGCGATGCCGCAGGCCGGCTGTTGCGTGTCACGGCGGCGGACGGCCGCAGCTGGGCCTATGCCTATGACGGCGCAGGCAACCTGACCTCAGCGCGCAACCTGCAGGCCGGCGAGTCGATCCGCTATGGCTTCGCGGCTCCCGAAACGCATCGCCTGACGCTGGTCTCGGCGCCGCAGGGCGGGTTCGCCATCGGCTATGCATCGGGTGGGGTAACGGTGGCAGGCATCACCGAACTCGGCGGCGCGCTCAAGTACCTCTCGCAGCCGACCGACGCCGTCTTCAACGGCGAGCCGCAGCGCTACTCCTTCGCGGTCCGCCCGAGCGAGATCAACCTGCCGGCCGGCGGCGCATTCCTGCTCGGCGTCGTCGTCGAGGCCGAACCGGGCGCGTTGTTCCAGCCGGACGTCCCGTCCATTGCCGGCCTGCAGCCGATCGCGTCGCGTGCCGAGGGCTCGCGCGCGTTCGCCCTGTTCCGCATCGACCAGGCCGGTCTCGGCCTGCTGACGCTCGCCGGCACCGGCAGCGGCGGTTATCAGCTGCAGATGCTGGCCGTCGGCGACGTCGACGGTGACAGCCGTGTCGATGGCGTCGACGTGGGCGTGCTGACGGCTGCCCGGGGCAGCGCAGCGGGCGACCCCGGCTTTCTTGCCGCGGCCGACCTCGATCGCGACGGACGCGTCGGTGCGTCCGATACGCAACTCGTGTATGCGAACCTGGGCTTCTCGCCCAACCAGGGCCCGGTCGTCGGCGCAGGGTCGGCGTTCACGCACGTCGAGCTCGACACGAAGGTCCCCGTCGCGACGTTCATCACGGACCCGGAGGGAGACCCGATCACCTTCCGCATCGTCTCGTCGAGCCACGGTACAGCCACGCTGACGGGCGACGGCACGCGGGTGCTCTTCAGCCCCGACGCGGGATTTGCCGGAGATGCGCGCTTCGTCGTCATCGCGGACGACGGCTACACCCAGTCCCCGGCGGGCACCATCGACGTTCGCGTGAGCGACGCGCCGTTGATGCACATGGACTTCGTCGAGCGCCGGCCACAGGTGGGGCTCGGCGCGCAGGCGCAAATGGTCGTCGTCGGCGACTTCGCGGACCAGTCTGGCGTCGAGTTGCCGTACAACTTCATCTCGCTGACGTCGACCGACTCGTCGATCGCAAGCGTCGGCGGCAGCGGTCAGGTTACAGGGCTCAAAGAAGGCTTCGCCGCCGTCATAGCTGAGCGCGCGAACGTCCGCGCGGCGACCGCAGTCGTCGCCGGCAATCCCAATCCGTTCGAGCATACGCAACTCGCGGACGGGCTCGACGTCTATCCGCAGGCCCTCACGCTCGTGCCGCAGGTCGGCCCGAAGCAGTTGCAGGTGCAGATCGCCGGCGAGGGCGAAACCGTGGGTCCGGCAGGGACCGGCATCCTCTATTTCGCCGGCAATTCCGATGTCCTGCACGTCAGCGTCGAGGGGACGATCATGGCCGAGGCGGTGGGCCGCAGCGAGGTCACGATCATCTACAACGGCGCCGAGTTCGTCGTGCCCGTGCGTGTCCAGCAGCCGGTGCCCGAGACCGCGACGATCGGCGTTGACGGCGGTGCGATTGTCGCCTCGGACGGCACGGTCGTGATGGTGCCGCCGGATTCGCTGCCGGGCGATCGGCAGATCACGGTCAAGCCGCTCGACCAGGCGGACCTGCCGATGCCGCTGCCCGAGGACTGGGGCTTCGTGTCGAGCTTCACGCTCGACGTCGGGGGCGGACAACTCGAGAACCCCGCGCAGATCGCGATTCCCGTCACGGGTTATCAGGCGGGCGACCAGCTGTGGCTGTACCGCGCCGGACAGGTCCCGGCGGAAGGTGGCGGCTACCAGGACGTCTGGTTCCAGCAGGAATTGCTCGTGGTCGGCGCAGACGGCATCGCACGCACGGCCTCGCCGCCGTACCCCGGCGTGACACCGTCTGGTGTCTACTTGCTCGGGGCACCGCTGCAGCCCGTCGCGATCGCCGACGGTCGAGTGACGGTCAATGTGCCGCTCGGCATGTTCCCGCTGATGGTTGCGGGCGGCCTTGCCGGTGCGATCGCGACGACGTTCGTGCCGTACATGGCGATCACCTGGAATATCAACAGGCTGAACCTCATCGGCATTCCCGAGGAGGGTCTGCCGGTCTTCACAAACGTGGACGTCGATCTGCAGCCCGGGCTGGTAACCCGGGTGTCGAAGATCATCGCGCGGCCGCCGGCACTCGCGCCCCGCGCTCCGGTGCTCACGAGCGCATCGGTCGAATTGGACGTGCAGGGCCAGAGCCTGCGGACGCTCATGGTGCTGGAAGGAGTCGAGTTCAGCCCGCCGCCCGGCACGGCCAACGCCTCGCGCCTGGCCGTCACCTTCAGTCAGCAGGGCCACACTGTCGAAGCGACCGTCGTGCAGGCTGCGGTCCCGACCGGCAACGGCCTGGAGCAGATGGTCGTCGAGGTGCCCCGGTCCGTGCTGGCCGGCGTCGCCGAGATCTCGGTCGTCCGCATCGACACGGTGCCCGGCCTCGATCCGTGCACCGGCAACTACATCGATCTCCAGCACGCCTACGCGAGTAACCCGATCCGGCTCGGTGCAACCGGCAACTATGTGGTCGCGGCGCTGCGCGGCGCGGGCCAGGTGGCCGTGATGACACAGGGCGATCCGTTCGCGTGGGACCCCGTATCAGAACTGCAGCTGGTCGGACGCATCGGCGTCGGTGGCCCGCTAAGCTACCCCCGCGACACCGCGCTGACCAGCGACCACACCCGAGCCTACGTGACGCTGCAAGGCGCACCTGGCGTCGGCGTGATCGACCTCGTCGCGATGCAGCAGGCGGACGCGATCATAGGTAACGCGGTCGCCGGTGTCGACCCGATCGACAGCATAAAGCTACCGATCGGAGCGCGGCCTTTCTGGATCGAGATCGATCCATCCGATCGCTACGCTTACGTCTCGGACGAGCGCGAGTTCGGCAACAACACTGGCATCGGGCTGGTCTACGTCATCGACATCGAGCCGTCGTCGCCGACGTTCCACGAGGTTGTGGCGACGATCCAGTTGCCCGGCGCGCCCGTCGGGCTGCGCCAACTCACGATCGACGCGGACGGCACCAAGCTCTATGTGGCGTCGCCGAATCGGGAAGGTGCGCAGCAGCCGAGAACGCCCGGCAGCCACATTTTCGTCATAAACATCGACGCAACGGACCGGCCGGCACCCGGCGCGGCGAATCCGCGCCACTACTGGGAGCAGATCGGCTCGGTGATCACCGGGCAGGAAACTTACGGCATCAACGCCACGAACCAGACGGGCGTCATCACCTTCACGAACCGCATGTCGGACAGCGAAGGCTTCGGCATCCTGCGTGTCACCAATGGCGACCCGAATTCCTTCGCGGCGGTCACGACGACCACTGCGCTGAACCTCGGCTCGCACCTTGACACGTTCGACGTCAACAACGGCATATCCACGCTGATCCTGCCGGAGAATGCTTTCGAGTCTGAGCTCGGCCCACACCCGGCGTACGCGTTCGTCGGCGGGTACAACCGTTACCTCCAGGGAGTCGCGTCCTCGGATCCGGACATGTTTCCGTCCGCCGTGCTCGCCACCTCGGGCCCGTCCGGTAGCAACATCGGCATCATTGCCGATCCTTTCGGGACGCCGAAGCTCGTGGCGGCGACCACGTCTATCCCGATCGGCGTGATCGACAACATGGCATTCGCGAGCGGCTACAACTACCTGTTCGCTGGATTCCGCGGCGCGAATGCGGTGTTCGTCTACAACCTCGTGAACTTGATAGCCCAGCTGCAGGTTACGCCGGGGTCGCGCGCCGAGCGGCTCCCGCTCAACCGGCTGTACTTTGACCAGGTCCTGCCGATGCAGGAGGACTTGCAGCTCTTCAACACGGCCATCGACGTCAAGGCTGACTACCGCGTGGTCAGGGCGAACATGGTCACCGGGCAGTTCGTGGTCCGCGTGCCATACCTCATGGACGGCAACGGCAACTACCTATACGACGCGTACACCGGTAGACCTATCCCGTCGCCGAGCGCACCGATGGCGACTGGCAGCACGCCGCAGGGCCTCAGTGCGCACTACACCGAGGTGGCGCCGGGTCCGCGCGTATGGAACCAGTTCGATCTCGGCCGCCGCATCGGCCTCGCCGATCGCCGCGATTTTGGCCTGCGGGACCCGGTGGACGAGATCTTCGGGAACCAGGATTGCCCGGATCCCACGTTCAACTCCGAGATCCAGCTCGACTCCGGCGGCGTGATCGAAACGCACAACTTAGTTTCCTATACGTCGCTCGGCCAGGTGCAGCAGCTGCAGCTCAGGTACGACTCGCTCGCGGCGGACCCGAGCCCGATCCTGCAGTTCGAGTGGCGGAACATGCGGCAGGAGCTCGAGGACTACATCGCGAGCCCAGATGCCGAACTGACCGCGTCGGGCGGGGTGCTGCTCGAGGTGCAGGTCACGTTCACCGGCGAAAGTGGCACCAAGACCGGGCCGAAGCAATATTTCGAGATCCGGCCTGGCACGAGCAATTTCAGTGTCGCGCTGCAGACCGACCTGGGCCACCTGCCCACGGGAAGCTACAGCTACACGATCCATGCGAACTTCGCAGGCAAGCAGAGCAGCACCGACGGGACCCGTCTCGTCGTTAACGGGACGAAGAGCAGCTTCGGCCGTGGCTGGGGCCTGCGGGGCGTGCAGGACCTCTATGTCGCGCCCGACGGCTCGGTGACGATCGTCGACGGCGACGGCAGGTCGCAGCACTTCGACCGGGACGAACTGCCTGCAACGTTCAACTCGACCTGCGACCCGGCGGGGGTCACCGAGCGCTTCACCTCGCTTCCGGGCGATACCTCGCGTTTCTACAAGCTCGACGACGGGACCTATCAGCGCGTCATGGAGGACGGCTCGACGTATACCTACAGTTCGCCGTCCGAGGCACCCGACGGCACGACGATTCCGGGCAAGCTCATCAAGGTCGAGGACCGCTATGGCAACGAGACGACCTACTCGTACGACAGCGACGGCGGGTTGCAGTCGATCAAGGACCCGGTCGGGCTCGTCACGGTGTTCGGCTACAGCGGCGCCCACGTCACGTCGATCACGGATCCGGCGGGCCGCATCACGCGCCTTGCGTACTCCGGGGACGACCTGGTCTCGATCACTGACCCGGACGGCTCCGTCCGGACCTTCGGCTACGATGCCAAGGGCCACCTGATCACCGAGGTGAACAAGCTCGGCGGCACGGAGACCAACACCTATGGCTTCCACGGCCGGGCCCTCGAGGCCCTGCGTCCCGATGGGACGACGATCAAGGTCACCCCGCTGCAGACGCGGGGCCTCGTGGAGGTCGCCGACGCGAGTGACAAGGACAACCCGGCCCCGGTCTACGCGACCTCTCTGGATGACATCACCGCGACCTATACGGGCGCGAACGGGAACGCCCGCACCATCAAGCTGAACGAACGGGGCCAGGTCCTCGAGGTCAACGACTCGATGGGCTTCTTCGAGCGGTACGTCCGCGACGAGGACGACAACGTCACCGAGATCGTTCGCGCCAGCGGCTCGACCTATTACACGTACGACGGCGACGGCAACCGCCTCACGATGTCGGACGACGTGTCGGCGCCGGGCGCGGCCCAGCGCTTCACGTACGGCCGCTATGGGCAGCTTACGAGCGTCACGGACGAGCTGTACCGCTCGACGACCTACGACCTAGACGCCACGGGCAACATCCTTTCGACCGTCTTCGCCGATGGCAGCACCTGGATGTATGCATACACGCCGCAGGGCATGCAGCGCACCGTGACCGATCCGCTCGGGCACCAGGTGCGCTACCTGTACGACCGGTATGGCCGGCTCGACACGGTGGTGAACCCCGACGGCACGCGACGCACCTACGAATACGACGAGGCGGGCAACACGATCGCGATCGTGGACGAGGAGGGCAACCGGACCGAGTACGCCTACGATGCGATGAATCGGGTGACCGGCATCCGGCAGATCGATCCGGCCGGCGTCGACCCCGAATACCTCTACACGTACGATGCGGCTGGAGACGAACTTACGCTGACCGATCCTTTTGGGTCCGTGACGACGAGCACCTACGACCAACGCGGCAGGCTGCTGACGCGCACGGATCCGCTCGGCGGCTCAACGACGTGGGCCTACGGCGACGACGAGAACGTCAAGTCGATCACCGACGCGCTCGGCAACGTGACGACTTACGAGTGGAACCTGCGCAACATGCTGGTGCGCCAGGTCGACGCACTCGGCGGTGAAAGGGTTTACGTCTATACCACCCATTCGAGCCCGTCGAGGGTCATCGACGAGCTGGGGCGCGCGACCAGCTACGAATACGATGCGCGTGGCCGTCTTTTCAGCCAAACCGACGCGGAAGGCAACGTCACGTCCTGGGCGTACGACGCGGCCAACAACAACGTCGCGATCACGGACGCGGAAGGCCGCACGACCACCTTTGTGTACGACGCTCTGAACCGCCAAGTCGGCAAGGTCGACGCGAACGGCGGCACCAGGTTCACCACGTACGATGCGGTGGGCAACGTCATCGCGTATAGGGACGAGCTCGGGCGCGTCAGCACGATCCTCCGTGACCCATTGAGCCGGCCGGTGCTGCAGACGCTCGCCGACGGCTCGCAGGTTGGCACGACTTTTGACAATGTCGGCAACGTGCTGTCGATTACAGACGAGCTTGGTCGGGTCACCTGGTTCGAGTACGACGCGCTCAACCGTCGGGTCGCCATGATCGAGCCCGACCCGGACGGCACCGGCCCGCTCGGGCAGGCGCGCACGACGTTCGATTACGACCTCGCGGGGCGCCTCGTCCGGACGGTGGACGCGCTCGGCCGGCAGACGACGGTTGAGTATGACGAACTTGGACGGCAGGTCGCCGCGATCGATGCACTCGGCCAGCGCAGGGCACTCACGTACGACGGCGTCGGCAACCTGCTCACGGAGCGGGACGAGCTCGAGCGTGTCACCACCTACGGCTACGACGCACTCAATCGCGTCGTGACCGTCACCGCGCCGGACCCCGACGGAACCTCGGGCGCACTCACCGCCCCGGTGACGAGCTACGAGTACGATGCCGTGGGCAACGTGACGAAGCGCGTGGATGCGCTGGGCCGGGTCACGCAGTATGACTACAGCCTCGTGGATCGACGCGTGAAGCAGGTCGACGCCCTCGGCGGCGCAAGCTCCATGACGTACGACGGGCTTGGCAACCTGATCGCGCTCACGGACGCGAGGGGCAACACCACGACGTTCGAGTTCGACGGTCTCAATCGTCTGGTGCGGATGACGGAGCCGCTCGGACGAGTCACCCAGTACGGATACGACGCCGTTGGCAACGTCGTGACCACGACGGACCCGGGCGGCAACGTCGCTGAATTCGAGTACGACCTGCGCAACCGCGTGACGGCGAGCCGCGACGCCTTGGGCAACGAGACGGTGTTCGAGTATGACCGGGCCGGCAACATGGTGAAGGCGACGGACGCATTGGGTCGTGCGACTCAGTATTCTTACGACGCTTGGAACCGCCGGATCGAGACGACAGACGCGCTCGGTGGCGCCACGACTGTCACCTATGACCTGGCCAGCAACGTGATCGCGGTCAAGGACCCGCTCGGGCGGGAGACCTCGTTCGGTTACGACGCACTGGACCGTCGCATTCGCGTGACGGATGCCGCCGGTGGCGTCACGAGGATGGAATACGATGCAGCCGACCAACTCGTGAAGACCACGGACGCCCGGAACTACGAGACCGTCCTCGTGTACGACCAGCTTGGTCGCCTCACGCAGGAAGTCCTGCCGGACCCGGATCGGTCAGGACCGCAACGCTCGCCGGTCACGACCTTCGCGTACGACGCCGTCGGCAACCGCACCAGCGTCACGGATGCGCGTGGCAACGAGACCCGATACGTCTACGACGCCCTGAACCGTCAGGTGAAGGTCGTCGATGCGGCCGGGAATGTGACGGTCGCCACCTACGATGCCAACGGCAACCTGACTGCGACCACCGATGCCCGCGGCTTCCGGACGGCGTACGAGTACGATGCGGTCAACCGCATCGTGACGACCTTCGAGCCCGATCCCGACGGCCAAGCCGGACCACAGACCGCGCCGGTCACGAGGTATACCTACGACCGTAACGGCAACCTGCTCACCGTCGAGGATCCGCTCGGCAATGTCACGTCTTACGGCTACGACGAACTCAACCGTGCCGTGTCGATGACCGACGCGCTCGGCAATTCGAATTCAGTGACGTACGACGGGGTCGGCAACGTCGTCGAGACGACCGACGTGCTCGGTCGCAGGACGACCAACGTCTACGACGAGCTCAACCGGCTCATCAGCGTCACGCGACCCGATCCGGACGGCGCGACGGGGCCCCTGGCGGCGCCAACGATTGAGTTCATGTACAACGCGATGGGTAACGTCGTCGCGTTCGAGGACGGCCTTGGCCGGGTCACCACCTTCACCTACGACGAACTGGACCGGCGCACCG
>Ga0316622_100000167_pt1 | contig 33308 bp, 19 predicted proteins | sample OWC_Aug_OW2_C1_D_FD_207646 | JGI IMG/M metagenome (GOLD analysis project Ga0316622, IMG submission 207646) | Wetland soil microbial communities from Old Woman Creek delta, Ohio, United States - OWC_Aug_OW2_C1_D5_C | ecosystem: Environmental > Terrestrial > Soil > Wetlands | place: USA: Ohio... | reverse complement strand
CAGGCCAATCGCCGCAGGCGCCGCACCCATGGCTTTTCCTTGCGCGCGAGGCGCGGCGCCCACCACGCGGCCGCGCGTAGACGCCGTGCGATGCCCGCTGCCACCGGTTGCGACAGCGAGTGGATGTGACGGAGGCGGGCCTCCAAATCCGTAGGCGCGAGGTCTGCCAGCGGCGTGCCCGTGGTGTAGCACGGGGCAACATTTCGGATGCGGTCTTCCGGCAGGTGCTTGAGCGCCTCGTCCACCGCCTCCTCGGCGGTCTGACGCCAGGTCGTGAGTTTGCCGCCGGCGGCGGACAGCATGCCGCGCTCTTCCCAGATGTCCTCTTCGCGGCTGGCCTCTGACGGGTTGTCGCTGTGGGTGTACAGGATCGGTCGCACCCCAGCGAACGCGGCGACGATGTCGGCCTCCGCGAGGTGGCGCTCCGGATAGTGAGTTTGGACCGCGCGCAGCAAGTACCCCACTTCGGCGCGGGTCACACGGGGATCGTCCAACGAACCATCGTGGTAGAGGTCGGTCGTCCCCATGAGGATCCCTTCGGGGTGTGGAATCAGGAAGACCGGGCGGCCATCGTCAGGCGAAGGGACAGTCACCGCGGCCTGCAGCGGCAAGCGGGCTACCGGAAAGATGATGTGTGAGCCGCGGGCCGGACGCAGCCGGGCGCCGGCAATCCCAAAGGCGTCCCGGAGCTGATCCACCCACACGCCGGCGGCGTTGATCACCAGGTGGGCGTGCACACGTCGGGCCTCGCCGCTCTCCAGATCCCGCAGCACGATGCCCTGGATGCGGCCATTGAGCCCGACCACGGGCTCGATCGCCTCGGCCTGCGTGAGCACGAGACCCCCGTACGCAAACCCGGTTGCCGCAATGGCCAGCGTCAGGAGCGCATCGTCGGCGACACCGTCGGTGTAGGCCATGGTACGCTCCAGCCGGTCCACAGCCAGACCCGGCGCCATGGTCTGCAGCTCGTGCGGTTCGAGGTGGGTATGTCGTTCCGGACGGCTGGTGAGGCGGTCGTACATCCAGAGGCCCAGATCCACGGTCCATCCCGGCGTGCGGTCACCTTTCTGCGCCGGGTAGAGGAAGCGGATTGGCCGCACCAGATCGGGGTTGAGCACCATCATCCGGTCGCGCTCGCGGCAGGCGACGCGGGTGATGCGGAACTGCATCTGCTTGAGGTAGCGCAAGCCGCCGTGGATGAGCTTCGAGGAGCGGGACGAGGTCCCGAAGGCGATGTCGCGGCGTTCCACCAACAGCGCCCGCAGGCCGCGCTGCGCGGCATCCAGAAGGATGCCGCAGCCGGTGATACCGCCGCCGATGATGATCAGGTCGAAGGTTTCATCTAAACGCGACAGCGCCTGCTCGCGCCAGTGCGGATGGAACATCTTCACACCTCGAGACGGTCGATGGGATCCAAGAGGACGTGTGGATTGAGAATGCCGGCCGGGTCAAGAGTCGCAGCGGCGGACTGGAGCAGACGCAGCCCCATGGCGCCGACCTCATTCTCGAACCAGGGGGCGTGCCAACTGCCGATGCCATGGTGGTGACTGAGCGTGCCCCCGGCGGCGACGACCGCGGCCGTCGCCGCTCGCTTGAGCGCGGCCCAGCGGGCCACGGCGTGCTCGGGATCGGTGGGACAGCGGAAGAAGAAGGTGAAGTAGAGGGACGCCCCGTCTCGATACGGGTGCGAGACGTGGCAGAGAACTGCCGTCGACTCCTCTTCCGACGCGAGCGCCCCGGACAGCGCGCGCCTCACGGCGTCGGCCAGCTCCGACAGGCGCGACCAAGGAGCAGCGGTTTCCAGGGTGTCGGTGGCGATGCCCACGTCGAGGAGCGCATCGCGCAGGTACGGGTGGCGGAAGCGATCGGCGAGCCAGTGGCGCCCGGGACGCGTCCCCAGGCGCACGCCACCGTGCCGGCGCAGGATCGCCTGCGCCTGCTCGTGGATCGCCTCGACCTCATGCTCATCGCCCGCCGCGCCGCACAGCATCAGACAACCACCGCGCTTGATGCCTCGCAGGCGCAGGCCGCCGCGAATCAGCGGCGCCACCCAGCGATGGCCCGACAGCCCGATGGCCATCGCCACCTCCGTCTCCGGCTCGTCGGACAACCGCAGCAGGTTCAACGGTACGCCCAACTGCAGCAACTCGCGCGCACCTTCAAGCCCGTTCTGCCACGAGGGCAGCAGCGTCGCGACGATCTCCACCCGCTGCGGCACGCGGCGGATGCGCACCGTGGCGCGGGTGATGACCCCGAACCGTCCCTCGCTCCCCACGATCAACTGGCGCAGATCGGGCCCGGCGGCTGACGAAGGGTACGTTGGAATCACCATCCGGCCCGCCGGTGCAACCACCTCCGCGCCCGCCACCAGTGCTTCGATGTCGCCATACCCCAGAGACTCCTGACCGGATGCCCGCGTCGCCATCCAGCCGCCGAGTGTCGAGAGCTCCCACGATTGAGGGAAGTGGCCGAGGGTGAAGTTGCGCTCGCGCAGCGTTGCCTCGATGGCTGGACCCACCGTGCCAGCGCCAAAGGTGGCCAGACCAGAGGTTTCGTCGAACGCGATCAGTCCCGAAAGGTGCTGCAGGTCCAGGGTGACCACCGGTGCGTCGCCAGGGACAACGTTGACGCCGCCGGTGACCGAGGTTCCGCCGCCCCACGGGATGACCCGCACGTCCGCCGCAGCGCAGCTCCGCAGAATCGTGTCCACTTCGGAGCCCTCTCGCGGGCGTACGACCGCGTCGGGGAGCGCCGGTACGGTGCCGCTGCGGAGCCGCAACAGATCGGTCAGGCCCTGACCGCGCGCGTGAGCAATACGGTCTGAGTCCTCGTGGGAGACCCCGCCGGCCATTTCGGGCAGCGGACGCGGCGGCGGTGCCTTGAGCCGGGTACGGTCCAACGTCGCAAACGACGACGACGGACCCAGCCGCTTTTCGAGCCACCCGAGCAGCTGGGCCGACGGTGGGTAAGCCTCGCCTTCAAAACCCCAGGCACCGAGACGCCGCCGCGCCGTAGTCCCTCCGGATGAAGCTGTCATCGACTTGGATGGATCCATCGTCGCCGCACCTCTCTCTGAAGCGGTCCGAGACGCGAGTCGTGCCACAGCGCGGGCCATGCCATCGACCGCGGAGCGCCCTGGCATCATTTCCGCCTCGCCCCGTGCCTCCGGCTTCGCGACAGTGAGAAAGTGCTTTCCGGCGTGTCGGAACGTACCGCCGGTGCTGACAGAGGGGCCGGAAGAGAATGGGCTTGGGAAGCGTAATGGAGTCAGGCGGCGGTCAGCCGGGTGACACCACGTAGCGAAGGTACGCCGTTGGCGGTTCGCCCCACAGCAGATTCCGTCGCTCCGCGCGGCCACCCGGAAAGCGGTCTTGGAGCCGGTCGATGATCTCAGCATGCTCCGTCGGGATGAGGAAGGTGGCCCGCCGATCCGGGGGCACCGCAACCTTGTCGACATCGTCGAATCTTCGCACCTCGCGGTTGCGGGCCAGAAACAGATATGAGCGATGGAAAAAGTCAACCGGCATATCCTGGGAAAAGACAAAGGTGACATTGTCTGCTCCCGCGTCCCGTGCCTCCATGGCAACCTGCGCGAGGATCATGTCCGGCAATCGCTGCAGAAGCCGGCGGTCGTGGTCGTGGAAGTACAGGCGGAAATTCTGCGTCCCGGTGATGGCCAATCCGACCGCAAGCAACGCCGCGGTGGCCGTGCACCCCCACGTCCCTGCCGCCGCGCGTCCGGCTTGGTAGAGCTCTCGTCCCCACAGCGCCGGGGGCACCATCATCAGCAGACCGAGGCCGGCGATCCGCGAGTACTGGACCGCGTCGGTACTGAGCACCGCGCCGATCAGCCACGGCAACAAGAGCCCGAGAAGCAGAGTCCAGCTCGCGAAATGACGCAGGCGCGCGGCCAACACCCCAAGGCCGAGCACGAAGGCAACGGCGGTCCACGAGTCGACCATGCCGCCCCCCACCCACCCGTACTGCAGATTGGAGTCGCCGGTCCGGTTGAGCAGCAGCGTCGCCCGCTCGAGGTTGTTGCGCATGAGGGGAATTAGGTAGTGTTCACCGAAACCCGCCGAGAGGTGGCGGACCATATCCGGATCGGTGGTGAACACCAGCGACGACCTCCGCACCATGAACGTCTCCGGCGCCTGCACGTAGTGGGCGAGCAGCGGAGCAAAGAAGATCAGCGCACCGAGGCCGGTGAGGGCCAATGAGGCCGTATGGCGCCTGCGAAACGCTGCGCTGCCCAGCCAGGCCACGGCGAACACCGTTCCTAGCCATAGCGGCACCACGAAGGCAGCGTTGTACGTCATCAGGCACGCGCCGAGACAGCACCCGAGCATCGCGAACCAGAGCGCCCGTCCACTGCGGACGGCCTGCCACGCCAGGAAGGGAGCGACGACGGCCAAAAACGTTGCATGGCCGCTGTGCAGACCACTTCGCGACCAGTGCACGACGAAGTGCGCCGTGCCGCCGAGACCCACGGCGAGCAGGGCGGCCGTCCGCCCCCACAGGTCGCGCACGAGCAAATAGAGGCAGAGCAGCGCCAGCAAGCTGAGCGCCACGTTGGCCAAGCGATGACCGTACAAATTCGGCGGGAACGCAAGTTGGAAGAGTGCGCTCGGAACGAAGCCAAGGTAGGGGAAGTCGTAGAACCCCCCCGCGGTACCGAAGAGAAACGGCCGTCCCTGCCGCCACGCCTCAATCACCTGCTGTGCGCTAATGCCGCAGTTGGCTTCGTCGTTGTGAACCATGACCGGAAAGCGCTCCAAGTACGGCAGGCGGAACGCAGCGGCCAGCACCGCAACCAGCGCGCACGCCACCACCTCTCCCCACCACATCGGTGGGCGCGTACGGACAAATGATCTGAGGCGCGCCCACCTCGGCTGCCCCGCGACGAACGTCCCGATTGCCGGTTCATCCCGACGTGGGAGCCACCAGAGCGGTATCAGCAACAGTCCCAGCGAGCCGAGCCAGAAGGCAAGCGTGATCGAATCCGACCAGTGCGCGCGCGCCGCCGCGAAGGTCACAACCGATGCCCCGACCGCCGCGGGGAGCCACCAGCGTGCCCGCCACAAGCGTGGGTCTGATCCCGGGTGCGGCAAGGCTCCCCACGCCTCTCGCCCACGCGCGCCAAGGAACGCCATCAAGACGCCAACCGCGTACCCGACCCAGCCGCTGGCGAGGCCCGCATCCAGGTAGCTGGCACCGACGCCCGCCGGGACGACCGCGAGCATCAGGAGGCCGAGGCGCCCGTAGCGATCAGCGCGGGACCCGGCTCGTTCTCGCGTCAACCCGCCGCGCCATCTGCGGAAGAGCGGAATCATTCGTGTGCCGCGCAGCCTCTTTGTACTCGCGTATGGACCAGCCCCTTCCAGACCCCGATCCGGCTCAGGCGGAGCCGCGTAACCGAGCTGCTGGGTTCAGGCCTCCGTATAAATCCCTGCGGTGCCGGGCTTGAACCGCTCCATCAAGAAGCGCTCTTGCGGCTTTTCCGAGGCGGTCTTGGGGATCTCATCGACGACCTGGAGGTAGCTGGGGACGAAGTTGGGCTCAAGACCCTTGCGGCACGCGGCGAAGATCGACTTTGGATCGAGCGCGACACCTGGTTCCGGAACAATCGCAGCGACGACGTCGCTCTCACCGGGCGCGCCGGATGCGGCGGGGACGCCGTAGACGAAGACGTCGGAGACGGCGGGATGCTCGGCGATCACCTTCTCGACGAATCCCGGATTGATGAAGTCGCCGTTGTGGCGGATGCTGCCGCCTTTACGGTAGTCGAAGAAGAACCAGCCGTCGGCGTCGCGGTGCCCCATGTCACCGCTGCGCAGCCATCCCCTGGCCGTCTTCTTGCGCGAGGCCTCTGTGTCGCCAAAGTACTCCACCTCCGCCGCTTCGCCCGTCGCCGGGCGGGACACGATCTCACCCACGACCCCTGGCGGACACTCGTTGTCGTTCTCGTCGACAATCCTCATGTCCAGTCCCGGCACCGGCTTGCCGAAACTGCCGACGGGACCCTGCCCGATCGGCTTGAACGCCAACCCGCCCTCGACCGCGCCGTACCACTCGAAGACCCGTACGCTGAAGCGCCGCTCGAAGGCTTCGCAGATCGCGCCGGGCATCCCCGCGTCGACCACCATCCGCACCGGGTTGTCCGCGTCGTTCGCCTTTTCCGGCTCGCTGTAGATCGCCGTCGCCATGCCGCCCAGCATCGAGAAGGTCGTGCAGCCGTAGCGGCGGCAGATGTCCCACAGCTTCGACTTCGTGAAGCGCCGGCTGAACACAGCCCGCAGGCCCATGTGGAGTGACGGGCCGAGCGTCACCGCCTGCGCGTTGCCGTGCGTGAGCGAGAGCCCGGTGTACGGCCGGTCGTCCGACTGGTAGCCGAGCAGCATGCCGAGCAATGCGAAAGCCCCGAAACGCGCGTTCGGAAAGACAACGCCCTTCGGGTCCCCGGTCGTGCCCGAGGTGTAAATGATCTGCAATGGGTCGTTGAAGGTCGACAGGCGCACGTCGACCGTGACCGCTGGTTGTGCCAGCACCTCGCTGAGCGATTCCGCGTTCACTTGCGGCACCGGCTCCGAGCTCTCCTTCGTCTCCAGCGCCAGGATCCACTTCAGGTCCGGCACGTTCGCTCGCACCGCGTCGATGGACCCCAGGCAATAGTCCGCGCAGACGATGCCGCGGCAGCCCGAGTTGCGCAGCGTGTACGCCAGCTTCTCGCCGCGCGTGCGCGGGTCGATGGGGACAAAGACGCACCCAGTGATCGACGCCGCGATCATCGTCTCGATGAACTCCGGGTGGTTGCGCATCATCAGACCAAAACGGTCACCCGGCGCCATGTGGTGCTCGACCAGCGTCTTGGCGATTCGGTTGGCATTTTGGTGCAGGTCAGCGTACGACCGCACCTCGTCGGGCAGCGTGCCATCGCTGCTGCTCCAGCGTTCGAACGTGAGCACGTCCAGGTCCGGGCGTTGCTCCGCGCGGACGGCAATGAGGTCTGCCAGAATCATTTCGTTGCGTTCACGCATGGGATACTCCTCGGCCCCCTCTCTAGCTCTCCCCCGTTGCCAGACATGGCAACAGGGGAGAGGATTCTGCCGCCCAGCCCGTGAGCCGGCCTCCCACTCGCCGCCGTTGCCAGAGGCGTAAACGGTGGCGAAGCCCGTCTCTCCCCTCCCCCGTGAGCAACTCGGCGAACGGGGGAGGGACAGGGTGGGGGCCCATCAGCGCGTCAGGATCGTCACGCACATCGCCGCGGCGTCGGTGCCGATGGCGCCGCCGCCGTTGTGTGCCAAGCCGACCTTTGCGCCCTCGATCTGGCGTGCGCCGCAGCGGCCCTGCAGCTGCTCGGTCAACTCGACGATCTGGGCGATGCCCGTCGCCCCCACGGGGTGTCCCTTGCGCAGCAGACCGCCGGAGGTGTTGACCGGGATGCGGCCGCCGAGCCTTGTGGCACCCGAGTCGATCAGCTTGCCGCCCTCGCCTTTCGCACACAGGCCCAGGGATTCGTACGCCATCAGCTCCGCCGGCGCCGAGGCGTCGTGGCACTCGATCGCGCTCACATCCTTCGGCCCGATCCCGGCCTCCTCGTATGCTTCCTTGGCGCACAGTTCGACCGTACCGGGCTCGTCGGGGGCGTGATCCCAGCCCGAGTGCAGCACGCTGGCGACGACGCGCACCGGGTTCTTCACCCCCAGTGCCCGCGCCTTCGCCTCACTCACGACGATCACCGCCGCGGCCCCGTCGCCGATCGGCGAGCACATCGGACGCGTCAATGGCTCGGCAATCATCGGCGCCGCCAAGACGTCGGCCACGCTCAGCACTTCGCGGAACTGCGCGCGGGGATTCAGGCTGCCGTGATACGAGTTCTTCGCCGCGACGGCGGCGAACTGCTCGACGGTTGTGCCGTAGCGTTGCATATGCGCACGCGCCGCGGCCGCGTAGATGTCCATGAACATCGACCGCTTCTCACCCGCGCCGGAGCTGGCCGACCCGGCGCCCTGCCCTTTCGCGCCCTGGCTCAGGGCCGCCAGCAGTGGCGCCAGGATCTCGACGTCGACGGCGCCGCTGAACGCCGCGAAGCTCTTGCGCTTGTCCTCGTGGTACAGCTTCTCGACGCCGAGGGCGAGGACGACGTCGTAGTAGCCGGCCGACACCATCGCGCAGGCCTGGTTCAGCGCCGTCGACGCACTGGCGCAGGCGTTCTCCACATTGATCACCGGGATCTGTCCGATGCCGATGCTCCGCAGGATCACCTGACCGCGGATACATTCTTGCCCCGTCACCAGGCCCGCCGCCGCGTTGCCGACGAAGGCGGCCTGAATCGCACCCGCGTCGATACCGGCGTCCTTCATCACCGCCTCCACCGCCTCGGCGCCGAGGGCCTTCAGCCCGGTTTCCATGTGTTTGCCGAACCGGGTCATGCCGACTCCGGCAATTACTGCTTTGAAGCGCATCGTTGGCTCCTTTCGTGTTGTGGGATCATAGAGTTCACGAGCTCACGGGTTCACGGGCTCACGGTACGGCGTTCATAGGCGTGAGGCGCCCACGAGGCTCAATATCTCATTGCATCCGTCTTCGATCATCGCCGCCCGGGCGTCGCGCAGCAGTTTCTCGACGGGGTACTCGCGACTGAGGCCGTTGCCGCCGTAAATTTGTAGAGCAGCGCTCGCCGTTTCGAAGGCGGTGTTGGTGGAGAACACCTTCGACGCGATCGAGTACTGCACCAAGGGTGGATTGGTGCTGTTGTAGAGCATCACTCGCCAGGCCAGGGCGCGAGCGGCCTCCACCTGGGCGAACATCCTGAACAGCCGCGTCTTGACGCTCTGATGCTCGAAGATCGGCACACCGCCCTGGACGCGAGTCTTGGCGTAATCGACTGCATGCTCGAGTGCAGCCCGCGCCAGGCCAACGAAGATCGCGCCCATGGCGGCGTTGGCAAGCGCGAGCACGCCTTCCACAATCATCGAATAGGCCTCGGGTCCGACCACCATGTGATCCGCGGGAACGCGGACGTTGTCGAAGAAGATTTCGCCCTGATTAAGCGCCCGCTGGCCGAGCTTGTCGAGCGGCTTACCGCGCGACACTCCCGGCAGATCAAGGGGCACGAGACACACGCCGCCGCCCCTGAATCCTTGGCTCGGATCGACGGTACAGAAGAGGGTGGCCACCTGCGCGATGGTGCCGTTCGAAACCCAGGCGGCCTTCTGCCCGTTGACAATGTATTCATCGTCATCGCGCTCGGCCACACAGTTCGCCTTCAGCTTGGGGTCGCCGAAGTGTGATTCCGTGACGGTCAACGAATCGCTCCCGTGATCGGGTTCGGTGACTGCCCAACAGCCAATGTCGTGGTTGTCCGGGGTGCCGTACCGCTCCATGAGCGCCGGCCGCCCCGACATCATGGCGAACATCCGGTGGAACCCGGCGACGCCCAGGCTGATGGCCAGGCCGGCGTCGCCGGCCCCGAGCTCTTCGCTGACCAGGAACCGCAGGCGCGCGCGTTGGGCCATGGTCATCTCCGGGTCGCCGGCATCGAGCGCATCGAGATGCAGGTCCCAGTACTTCTTGAACACCTCCCACAGGACCGAATCCCGGGCGATCACCTGCGCGGGATCCGGCAGCCGGTCCAGGGCGGCTCCCGCTGGTCGCATCACTTCCTGGGCGAACTTCCGCGCCGTGTCGCGGATCGCGCGCTCTTCATCGGTCAAAGAGATTTCCAGGTCGGCAAGTGCCATCGAAGCGCCCTCCTCCTTCTGACAGTGACCTGCAATGCGACACCGATCTCCTGAACCACGGATGGCAGATTCCACGGATACGAAGAAAGAATCTGGCCTTCAATCCGTGCCATCAGTGGAATCCGTAGTCGTCCCGCGTTGGGTTACGAAGGTAGCCCGCGCTACGTTTTGCTCCATGATCTCTGTACCTTCGTGGTGTACATTTTGTGATTCCAACTCTCAATCTTACTGAGTTGCGAGCCGCATTCCCAGCGGTCAGTACTGATACGTCGTCCAGTCTTTCTCCCGCTCCTGCTGCACTTTCTTCCGTTCGGCTTCGGCGCGCGCCAGGACCGCCTCCGGCGCTTCCTTCATCTCCATCAGATAGGCCACGATGGCTTCGATATCCTCACCCGGGTGCTCGACCTTCGGGGTGCCATCAACCGTGTAGAAAACCGTTGGCATGCGCGTTTGTGTTCCGGCGATGCCCTTTGGGTCGGCGAGGAACCGGCGAATCCAGGATGGCCGCAGGCGTGTCCTCGCGAGCATGAAGTGGATGGCCAAGTTCTCCGGGTCGATTCCCTCCGGCAGCTGCGAGCCGCGACCCGTCGGGTGGCACTGAGTGCACCGGAAATGGGCGAGACGCCGGAGTCCCCGTGCGACGATCTCCTCCCCTGCGCTCGGGTGCGCCTCGTCCGCCGCTGGTGTCCCAGCGAGCGCGGCGAAGTACTGCGCGAGGGCGAGCGCCCGAACCTCGGAAAGGCCGTAGTTGGGCATTCGCATTTGCAGCCAGGGGCGCAGGTTGGTCGGGCGCTGCAGAAACTCGATGAGCCACGACGTCTGGACGCGGGCGCCCTCGCCTTCCAGAGTTGGAGGCGCAAAGCTCTTCTGCTCGAGATGGTTCACGATCTCACCGCCGTTGCCTTCGATTCGGTGGCAGCCGCGGCAGTTGAAGTACGCGACCATCAAGCGGCCATTGCGCAGCGCTGTTTCGCGCTCATCGCCAGGCGCCAGCTCAAACGCAGGACCCGGTCTGGGGAAGTCCTTCAGCTCGTGGCAGCTCGCACACTCGTAGTTCTCGATGAGGGTACGTCCAGCGGCCGCATCGGCACCCGGGTTGAAACGGGGCGCCGCGGCAACCACGTCCGCGCCGTCCTTCCGTGAGAGCAGAAAGGCCGCCAGGTGTCGAACGTTGTCATCGCTCAGCGTCAGTTGCGGCATCGCCGTGTCCGGATGGTACGAGCGAGGCGACCTGACCCAGTTGAACAGCCAGTCCGCTCTCACCTTGATACCGATTCCGGACAGGTTTGGTACCCGCGGCGAGACACTGCTTTCCGGCGCTGTGGTCGCGTGACAGCCACGGCAGCCGCGTGACACGAACAACTCACCGCCGGTGCGCGCGTCGCCGCTTTGCCCTCGCGTATCCGTCTTCGGTGCCGACGCCGTCGCGTACACGTATCGGGCAACCGCCTGGGCCTCCGCCGCCGACAGACCGAAGTCAGGCATGATGGTTTTCGGCCTGATCTGCGACGGCTTCTGCAGCCACGCCAACAGCCAGTTCGGGTCGACGATCTTCGTCGGCAACGCCGTCAGGGGCGGTCCGACCGCATTGAGGCCGACGGTGCCCGGGTCGGCAGCGCCGGGTTTTCCAGCGGCGCTCTCAGCGTCGGCCGGCGCCGCCGCCCAGGTCCAAGCGAGCAGGACTGGTAACGCCAGCAGACTCAGCCAGTTGCCCCTGGACGAGGCGAGGCTTCCGTGAACTCGAGCTCCGAACCGGAACCTGCGGAGCATTCTCCCCACCCCTACGCCTGGACGTTCCGGGTCTCAGTACTCGACCTGGGACCAATCGACCGTCTTCTTTTCCTCTTCGGCTTTCTTGGCCTCTTCGGCCTGCAGCGTTACCTCTGGCGGCTCCACCATGCCCATGAGGTAGATGGTGATGTCATTGATGTCGTCCTTCGGTTTCTCCACCTTGGGAACGCCGTCCGTGGTGTAGAAGACCGTGGGCATACGTGTGTCTGAGCCCGAGATCTGCTTCGGACGCTCGAGAAAATCTCTGATCCACTCGGGCCGCAGCCGCACCTTGCTCAGCATCAGGTTGATCGACAGATCTTCCGGATCGACGTCGGGCGGCAGTCCCTGGTCGAGAGAGGTCGGGTGACACTGCACGCACTTGTAGTGGCGGAAGCGGCGGATGCCGCGCTGGAAGCGATCCGCGGGCACGTTCTCTTTGGCGACATAGGTGTACGGATTGTTCACCGCGACGGCCGCGGCGAAACCGTCGACGATGGTCCGCGCCTGGGCCTCGGTGAACCCGTAGGTTGGCATGCGGATCTTCAGCCACGGGCGTACGGGTTTCGGCTCCAACAGGAACTGATACATGTACTGCCCTTGCAACCGGGCACCGACGCCCTCGAGCGTCGGCGGCGCCATGTTCTTGCGTTCGAAAAAGCGGGCGATGTTGGCGGCGCGCTCGTCGAGACGGTGACAGCCGTTGCAACTGAAGTGCGCCACCATCCAGGTGCGATCGCGCAGCGCCTGCTGCGCCGGGCTGGCGCGCACCGCGTAGCGCACGGGCAGCGTGGGCGTGTCGAACGCGAGCGTATACGTGATCAGTGCCTGGACCTCCTCGTCCGTGAGCGGCGTCGCCGGCATCAACAGCTGGATCTTCTCCGTCTCGAAAGCGCGAGGTTCGCGCAGTTTCCGCTTCAGCCAGTCCCACTTGGTTCGCGGAACGTCCGTGGTGCGGGCGAAGTCGACTTCGTCGATCGGTTTGCGGGCGAACTCGGCGAGGTTGGGCACGGCCGGCCGCACCTTCTCGAACCCTTCGATGGCATGGCAGCCGAAGCATTCGTAACGCTTGACCAGTTGCTTTCCGTCCTCCGGGTTGAACTTGCTGAAATCCGGCGCTGGCGGAATCGGCTCAGCGCGTTTGAGCGTCAGCAGGTAGGCGACGATCGCGTGGCGCTCGTCATCGTTCAGCACCACCTTCGGCATCGCCGTGTCGGCATTGTAGGCCTTCGGGTCCGCAACCCACCGATCCAGCCATTCCAGCGTCACCTTGGAGCCGACACCGGCGAGATGCGGCACGCGCGGCGCCGCGCTCTTCTCGTCTGCCTTTACCCCGTGGCACCCGCGGCACCCCCGTTCAGTGAACAGGCGCTCGCCCTCCTCGGCCGATGCGCCGCCGAGCGCGACGCGATCGTAGGGCTTGTCGACGGGGCGCGACATGAGGAACGCCGCGATCTTGCCGAGCGTTTCCTCGTCGAACTTGAAGTTCGGCATCACCGTGTTCGGAGCGACGTGGGCAGGGTCCTTGATCCAGGCGTAGACCCAATTCCCCGGATCGGTCAGTTTCAGCTTGAGGGAGATGAGCGGGGGACCGAACTTGGGGAGATAGTTGACGCCTTTGACGTCGTGGCATCCGTAGCAGCCCTTGTCCATGAACAGGTCGGCGCCGCGGCTGACCAGCTCGGCTCCTTTGACGCCGTGCGTCACCTCGTGACACCGCCCGCAGCTCGTCTGGACATGTGCCGCTGGCAGCATCGGCTTGAGCCAATTCGGCTCCCGGCCATGCGCCCCATCGACGCTCGTCGCTGCGCCCTGCCCATCGTGGCAGGGCGTGCAACCGAAGGTGTTGACATCATGACGCTTGAGCGCGTCCCCGGGGTGGGTGCGGAAGGGCTGCGGGGCGTCCTGGAAAAGCGCATTATCGATGCCGCGGTGGCAGCTGGTGCAGCGATCGGCAACCTTCAGGTCCTCGATGTAGATCTGCGCGATCTCCCCCTCGGAGCGCGACACCTCATCGATGACGCGCTGCCAGCGGGTTTTCTCCGCCGCGTCGTTCTTTGACTCCGCCTCCTGCAGCTTGGCGGTGGCGCGGGTGACGTAGAGCTGCTTGAACTCTTCGTAGTAGCGCATCCACGGTTTCGTCTCTTCGCTGTGAATGGCCACCACGCAGAGAAGAAAAAACACTGGGCTCAGGATCGCCATCACCAGGCGCATCCCGGGTGTGCCGCGCATCATGAGAAGGTCCCCCCCGCCCGGGCGCTCACACGTTGAACCATGGGGTCACCAGGACGTACTTCACGCCCAGCAACAGGCGCAGGACAATCTTGACCGGGACGCCATACATCAGCAGCGTGAAGATCATGACCACAACGTAGCGGCTTCGCCCCAGGCCGGCATAGAGCCACGGCCAGCGGCGCCGTGCGATGAGCGGCGCCCCGATGAAGTACGCCACCAGCGCCGGCAGCCCGAGCCACCACGGCAAGCTCCACAGGCTCGTCTCGGTGGTCTTCGGCACCAACCAGCTTTGCCAGGGCCAGTAGAACTGCCAGTCGGGGCCGCGCAGGAATTGCCCGATCGCAATCAGCACCCACCAGAGGGCGAAGCCAAACAAGAAGTGACCAACCGCCCACCGGCGAACCGCGAACGTGTACTGTCCGACTGCGTTGCGGCTGGTATCCACATACGGGATTACCATCAGGCCGACGATGATCAGCGTCGGCATCATCACGCCGGCGATCCACGGATCGAAGTAGACCAGCAGTTCCTGCAGGCCGACGAAGTACCACGGCGCCTTCGCCGGGTTCTCGGTCTTGCCGGGATTGGCTTCGGGGAGGAGCGGGGCGTCGACGGTCAACGACCACACCAACAGCAGGATGGAAATGAGCAGCGCGGCGAGAAACTCCTTGTAGACGAGATACGGAAACACCGCGACGTCTTTGCCCGACGTACCCGGCATCGCGTCCGGTCTTGCCTCGGCGCGGACGCTGCCGGTCTGAGCCGTGTCGTTCATCGGTTCGCCCTGCCCCGCAGAGAGCGGTTCGCTGCGTCGCCCGTCATAGCGGCCTCGAAATGCCGCCGTCTTTTCGGACCCGCCAGAAGTGCACCATCATCAACACGATCGCGACCAGGGGCAGACCGACGCAGTGCAGGACGTAGAACCGCAGCAAGGCGGCGTCGCCCACGCGCATGTCACCCAGGAGAAGGAAACGCATGTCGTTCAGCGGGCCGATGTCCAGGAGACTGTGAAACGGTCCTTCCGCGCCGAGGAACGGCGTGGCGGCGGCCATGTTGGTGCCCACCGTGACCGCCCAGAACGCCAGCTGGTCCCACGGCAGCAGGTAACCGGTGAAGCTGAGCAGCAAAGTGAGAACCAACAGTTGGACCCCGACGACCCAGTTGAACTCCCGCGGTGGCCGGTACGATCCGGTCAGGAACACGCGCAGCATGTGCAGCATGACGAAAATGACCATCAGGTGCGCACCCCAACGGTGCAGGTTGCGCAGCATCATGCCGAAGTAGACCGCGTACTCCAGGGTCTTCATGTCCAGGTACGCGTACAGCGACACCGGCCGGTAGTAGAACATGAGGAGGACGCCGGTGATGGTCTCGACCAGGAAAAGAAAGAAGGTCAGTCCGCCGAGACAAAACGTGAAGTGAACCTTCAGGGCGTGGCGCGGAATGCTGATCGGATGGAGGTGGAGAAAAACGTTGCTGGTGACCTCCAGCGCGCGGTTGCGCACCGAGTCCAAGTAGTCGTGGCGGAAGACGGACCGGTAGAGCTGTGACGAGGTGAGCGCATTGATCAGGCGGCGAAAGACCGTGTCAGTACGGGAGTTCGCCATGCTCCGCCTCCCAGGAGGGTGTTGGTACCATGATGATGGCGTCCCACGGACAGCCATCCAGGAATGTATTCTCCGGCCCGCGGCTCACGCACTTCTTGCAGCCGACGCACTTCAAGGGATCGACCCAGATGCGCTGGTACGGGAAGGCGTCGCCCGCCGGCACGAGAAGCATGCAGTCGTCCACGGGACAGTAAAGCTGACACACGGGCGCCCCAGAGCAGCCGGTGCAGGCGTCAGTGATGACGGCCAGCAGCTTCGGTTTCACCTTGCGACGGCCGCTGAACTTGCCGTCCGCGGTCTTCTTCGGCGGCCGGCTTCTCGATGCCCCAGGAGTCTCGTCCAGCTCCTCGGAGCCCAGCTGGGCACCGGCAGGAGGGTTCACCCCCCTCGGTTCCCCATCGAGAGGCGGGACCTGGTCCGCTGAGGCAGCGTCCGGGCCGGTGCCCTGGTCAGACCCGGACGAAGGCGCCGTCCACATTGAACCGCTCTGGTCCATAGACGATGGCCGTGTCGACGACCAGCTGGCCGTCGGGATTCAGTTCGATGCGCAAGCGATCCAGCGCCCGCGGCGCCGGCCCGGCGAAATTGTCGCCATTGCTGTGATATTCACTGCCATGGCACGGGCACTTGAAGATGCGAGCATCGCCGAACCAATTGACGGTACAACCGAGGTGGACACAGCGGGCCGAGATCGCATAGATGCGCTCCCGCTCCCGCACGACGAAAAAGCGATGACGGGCCTTCCAGCGTTCGTCAATCAGGACGATCCCGTACTTGTCGGCCCCTTCTCCGCTCCCAGCAAACGCCTCCGGAGTCCCGACGCGAAACGTGCTCGGCGGCTGGAAGCGGACGCGCGGGAAGAAGAAGCTCACCGTCTCGATTGCGCCGGTGCCGAGGACGGCGGCAAACACCCCCCAGCCAGCGAAGGTCAGGCCGCGCGAAAAAAGCTCCCGTCGCGTAAGTTCCGCCAGTCGGTCGAAAACGGCTTCTGTGTCCATGGGGGCCCGGCCCTGCATTTACCTACCTATCGTTCGGTAGGTAACTATCGTTTGGTAGGGACCGGGTAGATGAGCAACGTCATAATATAGCCTGATCCTGAGCAGTTCTGCCCGTTTCGGGAAGGGGCCGGCTGGACAAGGGCCTGTGGATTTCGAGCCGACCAACGGCCGTGCCACCGCCGGCTTTCCAACCTCGAACCCTCGAACCATTGGACGCTCCAACCCCTTGATTTCAGGATCGAAGTTCCCATAGGAATCGTCGAGCCAAAAGAACAGCCGGGTCAGCGGCGAGCTCGATCTCTCGACATTCGTCACCAGCCTCCCAACCGCCACTTCGCGTATGCTCACACCACCTGCACCTCGCGTTGCTCGAAGAGGTGGTCGAGCCACAGCGTGGTGAGTTTCTCGGCGGTGGAGTTCTGACGCAGCCGCTGGTGCAAGAAGTTGAAGTCCACGCTATCCAGCTTCTGGTCCTGGTTGAAGCAGCTGAACACCAGCGACTCCCGGCCGGTGGCCGGATCGACCTGGCGCTGCAGGCACTGCGAACAGACCTCCTTCAGCATGCACTGCATCGGCGAGTTCACCGAGGCGATGGCGACGTGATTGCGGAGCGCGTCTGCCAAGACGGTCTGGCGCGCCTCGCGCACCGCGTCCATCATGCGGTCCGAACCGATGCAGATGAGCCGGTCGACCGCGTGGAACGGGATGGGCGTCTCGCCCAGCCGGCCGTGAGCGTACTGGTCCATCGCCTGCACGATGTTGCCGACCACCGTCCGATCCTGTGCCCGGCGTGTGGCGATGGGGGGTCCCTCGTCGACGCTCCAGACCACGAGGTCGCACGCCTCCTCGATCGCGCGCCGTTTGAAGAGATCACCGGCGCGCTTGTATCCCGCGAAGTAGATCACGCGGTTTCCGTGCGCCTTCATGGCCGCGGCGATCGAAAACAACACGGCATTCCCCAGGCCGCCGCCGGCCAACAGCACCGTCTCCTCCTCCGGAATCTCCGTTGGTGCGCCCGTCGGACCCATCAGGACGATTTCCTCTCCGGGCTCGAGAATCGCGCACAGGCGGGAAGAGCCACCCATCTCCAGGACGATGAGGGAGATCAACCCCCGTGCCGGGTCGGTCCACGCCCCCGTGAGCGCCAAACCTTCCATCGTCAAACGGATCCCTTCGACGACCTCGGCCGTGCCTTCGTAGTTCTGCACCCGGTAGAACTGGCCGGGTCTGAAGTTGCGCGCCGCCATGGGCGCGCGCACGATGACCTCGACAATGCGGTCGGCCAGCCGGATCGCATCGACCACGACGGCGCGCAGCCCGTCATCGAGCACCTCGGCGAAGCGGACCCAGGCGTTCTCGCGTTCCGCTTGCTCGTCGAGATCCTGCGCCTCGACCTCGCGCGCAAACAGGCGCGTGATCTCGCCGTATCCGTGTCTTGCGGAGGCCATTGCTTTCACGACGTTGCCGGCGAAGACCGGATGCGCGTCGCCATAGAACGAAACGAACCGACCTGCCTTCTTGTACGAAGTGAAGAAGCCGACCTCGCCGCTGGACACCGGATCGAGGCGGAACCGGCCGTCTCCCGCATCGACGATTCGATGCATCGCAAAGCACGCGTGCGCCTCGTCGAGCGCGAACGTCCCGGGATGTTCTTTCTCGTAGACGACGTTCGGATTCGTCCCCGCCGCGACCATGACCGCGCGCGCCGGGAACTCCACCTTCTCACCGGTGTCCCGCCACTGACCATCCACATGTTGCATGCGTGAGCACTGCAGGGCGCGGACGTGATCGTGCTCGTCGAGCTCGCAGGCCAGCGGGCTCATGCACTCGACGAAGCCGATCCCCTCCTCGAGCGACTTGATGATCTCTTCGTGATTCAGGCGATAGGCGGGCGAGTCCTGCAGCCGCTTGCGGTAGACGATGGTCACTCCGCCCCACGACCGCACCAGGCGAGCGAAGTCGGGGGGCCGCCCGGCCGCCCGCGCCGCGGCGCGCTCGGCCTGCACCATGCGCCCGTGGTTCAGCCACGTCCGCAGCGTCGTGCGCTCCTCGTCGTTCAGACGGGCCCAGATCGCTTCCTCGCCGATGCGGCGCTTCAGGCGCTCGAAGCGCTCCAGGGTCTTCTCCACCTGGGTCACGTAGTAGGCCTGCAGCTCCGTCGCGGTGTCGATCGCGGTCAGGCCGCCCCCGACGACCACCGCGGGCAGCTCGATCTGCAGGTTGGTGAGCGAGTTCTTGCGGTAGGCCCCCTGGCCCTGCAGCGCCATCAGGAAGTCCGAGGCCATGCGAACACCGCGCGCCAGGTTGTTCTGCATCCGGACGATCGTGGGTCGCCCGGCACCGGCGCAGATGGCCACGTGATCGAACCCCAGGCTCCAGGCGTCGTCGAGGGTGAGCGTCCCGCCGAAGCGCACGCCGTCGAGCAGGCGGAACTTCTTGCGCCGCATGAGGATGACGTAGTTGATGTCGAGGAAGTTCTTGTCCCAGCGCACGGTGATGCCGTACTCGGCCACGCCGCCGAAGCCCAGCGTCGGACGCTCGGAGAGCGGGCCGACGATCTCATCGAGGTCGCGGATGGGCCGCGGCACCCGGCGCTTGGCGCCGCGCAGCTGCACCGCGAGCGGTTCGACCTTGAGGCCCTCGATGCCGACCACCCCGAAGCCTTCGTTGAGCAGATGCTGCGCCAAGGTGTAACCGGCCGGTCCCATCCCCACGACGAGCACGTTCTTGCCGTTGTAGCGCAACGGGTAGGGCCGGCGCGCGTTGAGCGGATTCCAGCGCGTCAGCAGAGAGACAATCTCGAACCCGTAGGGCAGGCGCAACACGTCGGTGAGAATGCCCGTCTCGATCTGCGGGATGTTCACGGGATCCTGCTTCTGGAAGATGCACGATTTCATGCAATCGTTGCAGATGCGGTGGCCCGTGCCGGCCACCATCGGGTTGTCGATCATGATCACCGCCAGGGCGCCGATGGGGTGGCCATCGCGATAGAGCTGGATCATCTCGGAGATCTTCTCGCGCAGCGGACACCCGTCGAGGCGAATCCCGAGCGGGTTGTCCTGCACCTCGCCCGTCTTCGTGCGGAAGCCCGTGCAACAGGAGTCGCGGTCACGCTCGTGGCAGGTCACGCAGTAGTGCGCCTCGCGCAGGTTTTCGCGCGGGGTGAAGCGCGTGTCCGTGAGGTCGAAGCCGTCGCGATGGCGGCGGTGGTCTGCCGGCCCCATGAACAACTCCGGCAGATCAGCGCGCGGCCGCACGTGGGCCACCAACTGGTCGTAGTCGAGCTTCTGCGGGACGCGGAAGGCGACGAACTGGCGTCGGCGCTCAGTGAGCGCCGGATGAAAGGCCAGCGCCTGAACCCACGCCTCGACCGCCGCGAGCTGCGCTTGCGCAGCGGCGCGCACCCCCGGGTCCTCGGCCGTGTCGATCGTCGCCTGCAGGGTGGCGGTCACCACGGCAAGCTCCCGCTCCGGGTCCGAGGTCAACGTGGCATCCGGTGTCACCGCGTCGACCACCTCACGGTACGCAAACTCCAGCTCGACCGGGTCCATTTGCACCAACGGCTCCGCCGCATCGGCGCTCTTGAGGACGCGCCGTTCGACGAACTGGCGCTTCCACTCGAAGACCGCCTGATCCCCGCGCATTCGTTCGCAGAGCGAGTGATACTCCGCATCGATCCCGAAGAGGCGGGCGATGAAGGCGCCAACGTGCGGGGCCACGCGTATGAGCAGCGCCGATTCCTGCTGCCGCTCCAGAGCGGCGCCGTTGCTGTTCCGGTAGCGTTCAAACTCGTCAGCCAGAGCCGGATCAGTCTCACGCAGGCAGGTGAGAAACGCTCGATCGAGCGCCTCGACGCGGCGCACGCGGTTGAGATCAGCATATTTGAATCCGGGAACCCCAAGCTGGAGGTTCCACGCGCGCGCTTCCTGGCGGGGGTTCTCGGGGAGATGCTTCAATGCCATGCTGTCACGTCGCTTCCTGCGGGATGCCTACGAGTGGCGCCTCTGAGTGACGAACGTAATGAACGTCAGCAGATTTTCCGACCTTCCCTCTTGCGTCCGCACCGGAGCATACGAGAATGCGCCGCCGAGGCAAGAGAACCAGCCACGAAACCGAGACGGCAGCGTCGTGCAGTGGGCTCGGGGCGGAGCCCGCCTGGCCCCAGTGCCAGTGAGTCAAGCTAGCGGGCGGACCCGCGCGTTCCGCCGGTCGCCGAACTCCCGACTCACCACACTATATCGCCCGCCCAATCCGGGCGCCGTCGAGGATCGCGCCTTCGATGTATCCGACGCCCTTGCAGTCTCCGACGAGGTGCACCTCGGCGCCGAGGCCGGCAAGTGCCTCGGCCAGCTCGCGATTGTCGCGCACACCGGCGGCGATGATCACATGGTCGGCCGCGGCGGTCTTCCGCTCGCCCTGCCTGGTGTAGACGACCCCCTCGTCGCCGATCGCTTCGACGCGAACGTCGGTCAGGAGAGTGACGCGGTGCTCGCGCAGGGTGTGCAGCACCCGCCAGCGCCGCGGCAGCGCCATCTCCGCCGCCAGCACGCTCGTCTCTTCGAGTACGGTCACCTCGCGGCCGCGCTCGGCGAGAAACTCGGCGAGCTCAACGCCCACGAGCCCGCCACCGAGGATGGCAACCCGCTTACCCAGTGGCATCCAGTGCCGGGTGAGCTCGCGTGCCAACGAGATGCGATCGGTGACCCCGAGCAGGTTGCCCATCTTCAACATCGCTCGCTGCGCCAGCGACAGCTTCTCGACCGCCACGCTCTTGTCGGCGCCGGTCATCAGACTGCGCAGGTCATCGCCGCTCAGGACGTTGGGACGATCGACGCCGGGCAGGGGCGGAGCCTCGCGGCGCGCACCCACGGCGACCAGCACCACATCCGGTCGCAGCTCCCGCACCAACGCCGGCGTGACGTCCTGCCCCAGCCGCAGATCGATGGGCAGCTGGCGCACCTGGGCCTCCAGGTACGCGACGAGCTTGCCGTTCACCTCGTACACGAGGGACGAAAAGAACGCGGTGCCGCCCAGGCGCTCGTTCTTCTCGCACAACGTGACCTGGTGCCCGCGCAGCGCCGCCACCCGCGCAGCCTCCATGCCAGCGGGGCCGCCGCCGACGACGAGCACGCGGCGAGGCGACGCGGCCGGCTCGATCACGAACTCGGCCTCGCGTCCGCTGGCCGGATTGACCGCGCACCGGCTCGACCGATTGAGGTAGATTTGCCCCACGCAGGTGTAGCAATAGATGCACGGTCGAATGTCGCCGGAGCGGCCTTCGGTGAGCTTTTTCGGCAGCTCGGGATCGGCCAGCAGCTTGCGGCCCATCGCAATGAAATCGGCTTTGCCGGCTTTGATGATCTCTTCGGCCTCTTCCGGTTCGATGCGTCCCACCGCGATGACGGGAACCTTCACCCGTTTCTTGATGGCTTCGGCAAACGCGACGTAGCCGCATGGCTGGTGCACGAGCGGAGCGTCCGTGAAGGCCACCCCCGACGTCGCGTCGGCATACGCGCTGACGTGGATCGCATCGGCGCCGGCAGCCTCGGCCATCTCTGCCACCCGCTGCGCGTCGTCGAACGTCAGGCCGCCGTCGACCCGGAACTCCTTCGCGTCAATGCGGCACCAGACAGGAAAGTCTCTGCCGACGCGCCGCCGCACCGCCTGCAGCACCTCCACCAGTAGGCGCGCGCGATTCTCCAGTGGGCCGCCATACTCGTCCGTGCGCCGGTTGCTGGCGGGCGAGAGAAAAGAAGAAACGAGATAGCCATGGGCCGCGTGGATCTCGACCGCATCGAAACCGGCACGCCGGGCGCGATCCGTGGCATCCGCGAACATCGTGATCAGCTGCTCGATGTCCGCCTTGGTCATCTCATGGAAACGGATGCGTGCACCCGGGTTCGCGAGGTAGCCCGTCATGCCTTGGATTTCTTCCATCGTCAGGTCGTTGAGCAGGTCACCCGCCTTCATCGGCAGGAGTGAGGGGACCCACATCGGCCGCCCCGCCGCCATGTCCTGCGTCGCCACCTTGCCGGCGTGCTGAATCTGAATGGCGATCCTGGCGCCGTGCCCGTGCACGCGACCGGTCAGCATCTGCAGACCGGGCAGGAATACGTCATCGGAGATCGCGACCTGATTCGGAATGCAGCAGCCGGCGGGGTAGGCGATCGCGCCGACGCCGACGATGATCAGTCCGACCCCGCCACGCGCCCGCTCCTCGTAGTAGCGCGTGATGCGTTCGCCGACGTGGCCGTTGGCCTCTGCGAGGTTCGACCCCATCGGGGTCATCATGATGCGATTGCGGATCTCGAGCGAACCGATGCGACCGGGCGAGAGCAGGTGCGGGGACGCACTCGACGTGGGCATGATCTTTCTACCTCTGCAGAAGCGGAACCATCCAGCCGTTTCCGTCTCGCAGCCGACACGAGAGGTGTCAAGCGGTCAGGCACGCTCCGGAAGGACGGCAGCGGGCGTGCGACAAATTTCTGGGGAAGGTGCGGTGGGCCTCTGGCACTGTCCGGCTTTCCTCTCCCGCATCACTGGCGGGAGAGGGGCAGACTCGACTGTCGCTTCATCACCCACAAATTTGACGTACACCCACGGGCGACATGCACCCGAGACGGCCCTTGCCTTTTCTTGGATCGGTGCGGTATGAAAGATGACAAACAAACGTTTGTTTGGGACGATTTGTCCAGCACAATCATTCGCGGCGGAGACGAAACTCGCATGGGCAAACTCGATTCGCCCCATCTTTCGCGAAGGAGCTTTCTGGTCGGGGCGGGCGCCGGCGTGGTGACTCTGACCTTGGGCCTCACCCACCTGCAACCACGCGGTAACGTCGCGCTGGCGGTGGCGCCAACGTCACCGGCGACGGGGTCGACCCCGTATCGTGATTGGACCGACGTCTACCGGGAGCGCTGGACGTGGGACCGGGTGGCGAAAGGCACGCACACGCGCGCCAACTGCATCTCGGCCTGCTCCTGGGACCTGTTCGTCAAGGACGGAATCGTGTGGCGGGAGGAGCAGAGCGCGGTCTACCGGCGCTCGCGTCCCGACGTCCCCGACTTCAACCCGCGCGGCTGCCAGAAGGGCGCCTGCTACGCCGACCTGCAGGCGTCCGAGACCCGCCTGCTCTATCCGCTAAAGCGTGCGGGCGAACGCGGCGAGGGGAGATGGCAGCGGATCTCCTGGGACCAGGCTCTGACCGAGATCGCCGACCAGCTCATCGACGCCGCCGTCGCCGAGGGCACCGAATCGATCATCCACGACCACGGCACCACCAACGGCGGCTTCGGTCCGGAGACCGCGGGCGAGATGCGCTTCGTCGACGCGATCGGCGCCACCATCCTGGATTCCTGGTCTGGCGTCGGTGACATGCCGATGGGATGTGTGCAGACCTGGGGCATGTACAACTGCGAGGGGACATCGGACGACTGGTTCCGCTCCGACTACATCGTCGTGTGGATCGGCAACCCGGTCTACACCCGCATCAGCGATGTGCACTTCATGAACGAGGCGCGGTACCGCGGCGCCAAACTGGTGGTGATCGCGCCCGATTACAGCGCCACCGCGATTCACGCCGATCTCTGGATCAACCCCAAGCCCGAGACCGATGCCGCCCTCGGCCTCTCGGCGGCTCGAGTGATCATCGAGGAAGGGCTCTACAAGGCCGACTACGTGCGCGAGCAAACCGACCTGCCCCTGCTGGTGCGTGAAGACACCGGCCGCTTCCTGCGAGAGTCCGACCTGACCGCCGGTGGAAACGACAAGCTCTTCTACTTCTGGGACGAGGGCGCCGGGAAGCCCGCCCCGGTTCCGGGTTGCGAGGGAGAGGGCGGCCGATCGATTGCACTCGGGGATCTCAAGCCAGCACTCACCGGGCGCTTTACCGTCACGCTGGCGGACGGCAAGAAGGTGGAGGTACGGACCGTCTTCGAGCGGCTGCGCGCTCAGCTGGCCAACTACACGCCGGAGAAGGCCGCCGCCATCACGCGCCTGTCACCCGATCTCATCCGTGGCTTCGCTCGGGAGCTGGCCGCCGCCAAGACGGCGATGATCTTCGCCTCCTGGGGCGCCTGCAAGCACCACCACAGCGACCTTTTCCAACGGACGATCATCTTGTTGATGGCTCTCACCGGCAACCAGGGCAAGCCGGGCGGCGGCGTGCGGGTGGCCGCCTGGTGGGGACTCGACGGGCTCGACAAGATGGCGGGCTCGAAGTTCGGCTTCATGGACATGGTGCGGATCCTCCCCATGGCCATGCGCGGTCTGACGCCACGCGAGTACGAACAACTCTACACGGCGCACAGCGAGAAGGCGCCGAACACCCCGCTCATGCCCTTTCTGTACGTGCACGGCGGCTACCGCGAGCTGTGGTCGCGTCCCGATCTCGCAGACCCGGTGCTCCCGCGCGGCATGGACGAGCATATGCGCCTGTCGATCGAGCGCGGCTGGACCAAGATCCACCCGCGCCCCGATCGGCGGCCGCGGGCGCTCATCTTCACCGGCTCCAATCCCCTCCGTCGCTGGCCCGCGCCGCAGTATGCCCGCAAGCACCTGTGGCCGAAACTCGACCTCATCGTCTCGGTGAACTTTCGCATGAGCACGTCTTCCTGTCATGCCGACTACGTGCTGCCGGCGGCCGGATACTATGAGCAGCACGGCATCAAGTACGGGCAGAGCTACGTGCCGTACATCATCCTGTCGGACCGAGCGGTGGAACCGCGCGCAGAATCGAAGACGCACTGGGAGATGTTTGCGTTGCTCGCCGAGCGCGTCGCCAAGCGCGCGGGCGAGCGCGGGATCACGACGGTGCGTGGTTTCCAGGACGAACCCATCGATCTGACCAAGGCCTACGACGTCTACACTTCGAACGGGCGCTTCAACCCCTACGACCCGCAGGACCCGGTGAAGCTCATCGACGACATCGTGCGCGGCAGTCCGAGCCTTGGCGAGATGAGCGGCGAGGAAGCGATTCGCATGGGGGCGGTGCCGATCCAGGGACCGGCGCGGCCGTCGCCCATCTACGCCACGAGCAGCGACTACGACCCCAACGACACGCACTGGCCGCACCGGTGGTTCGTCGAGGGCAAGATGCCATGGCCGACGCTGACCGGCCGGCAGCAGTTCTACATCGATCACGAGTGGTACCTGGAGGCCGGAGAAAGCCTGCCGGTGCACAAGGATCCGCCGGGCGCGCGCAGCAAGTACCCGCTCCACATCAACGGCGGGCACACGCGCTGGAGCATTCACGCCATCTGGCGCGATCATCGGCTCATGCTGCGGCTGCAGCGCGGCGAGCCGGCATGCTTTCTCAGCCCCGCCGACTGCGCGCCGCGCGGCATCAGCGACGGCGACCGTGTGCGCGTGTTCAACGACGCCGGCTCATTCGAAGCGATGGCCAAGGTCACACCGGGCGTGCAGCCCGGCGAGGTCATCATCTACCATGCCTGGGAGCCGTTCCAGTTCCGCAACTGGAAGGGACAGCAGGAGCCGGTCGAGGCGCCGTGGAAGGCGATCCATCTCGCCGGCGGTTACGGCCACATCCACTACCGCATGTTCTACGGCTCACCCGGCCACGCTCCACGCGGCGCGCCGGTCGAGGTGGAACGAGCGTAGGGCGCCCCCTCTTCCTGTCCCCCGTCGCCGGAATCGGCAACCGGGGAGGAGAGCGATACCGACATCTGATCCCTTCCCCCGGCGAGGATCGGCGCCAACGGGAAAGGGTCAGGGAGGGGGCCTCTTTGCCTGCCCGGCCCAGCCCTCGTTGAGCGGCACGAAGTAGCAGATCGTCAGCTGGCGCGCCTGGAACTTCCATTCGCTGCCGACGCGAACGTAGCGGTCGTCGTAGTAGCCGGACCCGATCATGCTCGTGCCGTTCATGTTCGCCCGCAGGTCGAGATAACAGGTGCCGGTGGCGGTGTCGCCGCGCAGCTCGATGAGGTGGTTGTGCACGAACGGCTGCAGATCGGGGCCCGTGATCATCCGCTGGTACTCCTCCAGCAGGGCCGCCCTTCCCCGGATCACCGGCCGATCTCCGGTGTCCATCTCGCCGTCGTCGGCAAACAGGCTCACCGCTCCCGTGACGTCCTTCCGCCAGACGCAGTGCGCGTACCCCCGCGCCAGGTCGCGGATTGCCTCTTTGTCTGCGAGCTCACGGACGGTCGCTTCGATACTCGTGGTTGCCATCGTGGTTCCTTTGCTTTCACGCCTTGTATCATGCTCCACATCGTGATTCTTGGGCACTGAGGGGAAGAGATTCTCGAGGAGCATACATGGCAGCCGGTCCCGCGCAGCGAATCATCGACGGTACCGTATGGGACGACTTCTGCGAGACGCTGAAACGCGCTGGCGCCGTCATCCAGCGCGAGCGCTCTCCGAACGACGCCCTCAATCAAGCCGAGGGCTACCGCTACCTGAGCCGGCTGGTCCGCTTGGCACTCGAGAAGTTCGTCGAACATGCGGATCCCACCACGCCACGCTTCTACCGGCTGAGCCACGAGACCGGCAAGATCGGGTGCGACAATCCCGACAGCTACTACCAGAACGCGGCGATCAGCGGCGCGTTGGAATACCGTCTATGGGGCACGCGCGGCACGATTCCGTACCTGGGCTTCGGCACCTACTACGGTCACTATGGATCGAGTGCGCGCTCCGGCTGCAGCGGCTATCTCGACGCGAGCGATCTGCAGCTGGAGCCTGATGGCCGGTTCGAGATCATTCTCAGTTGCACGCCGCATCCCGGCAACTGGCTGCGCATGGAGCCCGACACCTCGATGCTCATCGTGCGCCAGAACTTCCTCAACCGAACGCACGAGCGGCTGGCGGAGCTGCACATCGAGCGGCTCGGCGCGCAGGGACCTCCGGCTCCCCTGAGGCCGGACGAGCTCGCCGCCGGGCTCGGGGACGCCGCCCGCTTCGTCGTCGGTACCGCCAGCCTGTTCGCGGATTGGGCCGAGGGCTTCGCGCGTCATCCCAACGAGCTGCAGCCCCTGGACCCGAAGGTCACGGGCGGCGCCCACGGCGACCCGAATATCTTCTACTACATGGGCTACTGGGAGCTTGCTCTCGATGAGGCGCTGGTCATCGAGGCGACCCCGCCGGCGTGCGAGTACTGGAACTTCCAGCTGAACAACTATTGGATGGAGTCCCTCGACTACCGCTATCACACCATTTACTACAACAAGCACACGACCCAGTATCGTGCCGATGGCTCGTTCCGACTGGTCGTCGCGCACCAGGATCCCGGCGTCCCCAACTGGGTCGACACCGCGGGCCATTCGCGCGGCACGATGGGGTTGCGCTGGGTGAAGGCGGCGACCCACCCCCAGCCACACGCGCGCATCCTCAAGGTCGCGGAGTTGGGTCGAGATTGAGCGCCCTCACCGGACGCCGCGTCCTCGAGCTCGCCGACGAAAAGGGGGCGTACTGCGGCAAGCTCCTCGCCGACATGGGCGCGGACGTGATCAAGATAGAGCCGCCCGGCGGCGATGCGACCAGGACCATCCCGCCGTTCTGGGGCAACACACCGCATCCCGATCGCAGCCTGCTCTTCCTGTACATGAACACCAGCAAGCGCGGCGTCACGCTGGACCTCACCCAGCCCGAGGGACGATCGCGCTTCACCCAGCTCGCGGGCACCGCGCACCTCATCATCGAGACCTTTCCGCCGGGATATCTGGATGAGCTCGGGCTGGGGTACGCAGCCTTGAAACAAGCGAATCCCGGCCTGGTGCTCACCTCCATCACCGGCTTCGGGCAAACGGGGCCCGCTCAACATTTCAAGTCATCGGACCTGGTGATCAGCGCCCTCGGTGGTGCGCTGTACGTCACGGGCGAGGAAACGGATCCCCCGGTGACCCTGGCTGGCTTGCAGGCATACATGATGGCCTCGCTCTATGCTGCCGCGAGTAGCATGATCGCGCTCTACCACAGTTCGCTGACTGGGGTGGGCCAGCACGTCGACATCTCCGCCGTGGAGACCATGGTTTCGGCGACGCACATCTGCGGTGTGGGCAAGTGGCTCGACGACCACATCATCCCGCGGCGCATGGGCACCGGGCTCTTTGCCTCCGTTCCGTCGGGCGCCTATCCGTGCAGGGACGGTCTGGTCTATCTCACGGTCAATCGCCCGGCTCACTGGAGAGCCTTCGCGGAATGGATCCACGAGGTGACCGGAAACGAGGCGATCCTCGACCCATTGTTTGAGGGGCCATCCTCGAACCGCTTTCCCCATCGCGACCTTCTGGACCTGTACATCTCCGACCTCACCGCTCGCTTCACCGTCGATACGATTTATCGCGAGGGCCAGCGGCGCCATGTCGCCATCACCCCGGTCAACACCGCCGCGGCCGTCACCGGCGATCCGCACTTGGCGGCGCGGCGCTACTTCGTCGAGGTTGAGCACCAGGGCGGGGGCGTCCTGCGCTATCCAGGCGCCCCGTTTCGGCCCCGGGAGACGCCTTGGCGAATCTCCCGCCCGGCGCCACGCGTGGGTGAACACAACGAGGAGATTCTGTCTCCCCCGACGGCTCCGGAGGCAAACGCGCCGGACGCACCGGCGAGTGCTGCGCTGCCACCGCTCCGTTCGGGGACCGGGCGAACGCCGGGGGTGACGGGTGGGGGTGCCCTCGAAAACCTCCGCGTCGTCGAGTTCACCGCGGGCATGGCCGGTCCCTGGATCGGCCGCTTCATGGCGCACTGCGGCGCCGAGGTGATCAAGGTCGAGTCGAAGAAGCGGCCCGACGTCACGCGCCAGTACATCCCGCCGTGGGCCCCGGAGCTGGGGATTCAACCCCAGCTGTCGCCGTGGTTCACCGACTGGAATGGGGGCAAACGCTTCGTCGCCCTCGACCTCACGCATCCCCGAGCAGTCGAACTGTGCAAGCGGATCGTCGCGATCAGCGATGTCGTGGTGGAGAACTACAGCACGGGCGTCATGGAGAAGCTCGGGCTCGGCTACCCGGCGCTGCAGCAAGTGAAGCCCGATCTCATCATGTGCAGCTCGTCTGGGTACGGCGACACTGGACCGAACCGCAATCACGTCACCTGGGGACCAAACATCGAGGCGATCTCCGGCCTCAGCACGGTCTCCGGCTTTCCCGAGCGCCCATGCACCATCACCCAGTACGCGTACCCCGACACGGTGAGTGCCCTGCACGGTCTCTTCGCGGTGATGTGCGCGCTCCACCACCGCCACAGGACGGGCAAAGGTCAGTACATCAACCTGTCCCAGTACGAAGCAACCGCCGCCGTCATCGGCCACGTGCTCATGGAGTACCTGGTGAACGGCCGCGAGCCGCGCCGCCTTGGCAACCGCTCGCTCTTCGCCGCCCCGCACGGGTGCTATCGGTGCGCCGGAGACGATCGATGGTGCGCGATCACCGTATCAAGCGACGCGGAGTGGCGGCGCTTCTGCCGCGTCATCGGCAAGCCGGGGTGGGTCGGCGATCCGCGGTTCTCGACGCGCGCCGCCCGCCTGGAAAACGCCGATCAGCTCGATCGCGCGATCGAGGACTGGACCTCGAGCCGCTGCGATTACGACGTGATGGCCGCATTGCAGGACGCCGGCGTTGCCGCCGGTGTCGTGCAGAACGTCGAAGACCAGTTCCATCGCGACCGCCAGCTCGCCGCACGCCATTTCTTCGAAGAGATCGAGCACGTGAAGAAGGGCAAGGTCGTCGCTACTGGCATCCCACTCGGGCTAACCGGCACGCCCGGCCGTACCCGCGGCACCGGGGCCGCCATCGGGCAGGACAACGACTACATTTTCGGCGATCTCCTCGGCTTGAGTCCAGAGGAGATCCGGCAGTTCGTCGAAGCCGGGGCGATCGAGCGCCGCGGCGATTGATCTGCCGCCGCGGCGAGGATGCCAAACAGAAACCCGGCCTTCCGGCTCAGCCTTGCTTGTCGCGGAACTTCTGCGTCTCGTTCTTGAGCGCCGGCGCCGTGAAGTTCGCGGTCCAGCACTTTCCTTGGCTGTTGACCAGCTGGACCGTGACTGCGGGGTCTTGATTGAGGAGTTTGGTCGCCGTTGGCGTCGGCAGCTGTAGTTGGTCCCCGCCTGCTTTCATGACGACTTTCGCCTTTCCGTCTTCTCCCGGCTTTAGCACGACGGTCCGGACCCCTTGGCTGCCGCCCACGGAGTCCCGGTACTTGAAGCCTTGATCACCCTTGTCCTTCCAGCATGGCGGGACAGCGCACAGGGAAGCGGTGGAGTCGGGCGACACTTCGAAGCTTACGGGGGGGCTGGCGACGCCACCGATCTCGTCGTACACACAGAGTGCGTAGCTGGTCGTCGTCAACGGTTCGCCGAAGTCCGCCAGATTCGTTTGTGCGCCGTGCCGCCACGTCCAGACCAGCTTCCGCAAGTAAGGGTTGCCCTCCTTCATGCGGAGGACCGACTGGAGCGTACTCCCGGAACGGCAATCGGTGCGCGGGAGGGGCGGGCACAACGGCACGGCGAATCGCTGCGCGAAGACGCCGAAGCTGTCACCGTCCTGATTGCTGCCGCTGATCCAGCTCACCACGAAGTTGCCCATAGCATCGCTGCCGACCGATTCGAGGCTCTGGAAGCCGACGGTGGTCGTGTTGACTTGGAACTCCGTACCCAGGGGCGTGGCCGTCCGGTCGAAGCGCTGGGCGAACACCCCGGAGCTGTCGCCATCTTGGCCGTCGCTCGCCCAGGCGACGACGAAGTCGCCGGGACCGTTGGTGGCGACCGCCGGGAAGCCCTGCGCCCCCGTCGTGTAGGCGTTCACCTGGAACTCCGTGCCCGCCGCGGCGCCGGCACTGGTGTAGCGTTGCCCGAAGATGCCGTAACCGGAGCCGTCCTGGCCGGAGCTGCGCCACGCGACGACGAAGTCTCCGCCGGGGGCGCGCGCGACCGCCGGGCTGTCCTGGCGTCCCGTCGTGTACGAGTTGACCCGGAACTCGGTTCCCTGCGCAACGCCGGTGCTGTCGTAGCGCTGCGCGAACGCGCCGGTGAGGTCCCCATCTTGACCGTCGCTCGACCAGGAGACGACGAAGTTGAAGCTCGAATCGGACGAAACCGGCGACCCGAGCGCGGTGTTCTGGTTGCCCGTGGTGAACGTGTTCACTTGGAACTCGGTCCCGAGCGGTGCCCCATTGCTATCGTAGCGCTGCGCGAACACACCATTGTTGTCACCGTCCTGCCCGGCGCTCGTCCACACGACGACGAAGTTGCCGCTGGCATCCATGCTGACGGCCGGGTTGTCCTGGCTTCCAGTCGTAAAGCTATTGACCTGGAATTCGGTGCCGAGCGCGGTGCCGCTGCTGGCGTAGCGTCGACCGAACACCCCAAAGCCGTCGCCGTCCTGCCCGGCGCTGCGCCATGCGACGACGAAGTCACCTGCCGGGCTGCAGGCGAGCGTGGGAAGAGCCTGCGAGTTCGTCGTGTACGTGTTGATCTGAAACTCCGTACCGAGCGTCCCGCCGGCGTTGCTGTAACGCTGGCCAAAGATCCCCGAGCCGCTCCCATCCTGGTTGTCGCTGCGCCAGACAATCGTGAAGTTCCCCTCCTGCGCCCGGCACACCTTCGGCAGACCCTGGTAACCTGTGAAGTACGTGTTCACCTGGAACTCCGGTCCAACCGGCGTCACCTGAGCGAACGCTGCCCCGGCGCAGGCGGACAGCACACTGCCGATAGCCAGTACCTTGCGAACGACTTTCATGGTCCCCCCGCTCGTCGTCGTGGCAATACCCCCGTGTGTTCTCTATCCTCGATCCAGCCAACCATACTGCGGGCGAGGACGGGGCGTCAACAGAGCTCCCAGCAAATCCGGTTGAACGGCTCGGCTCCTCTCACGAGTGCCGCGTCCCCGTCGGTGGCCATTTCCGGTCTCGATATTCCGCCCTCCGCGAGGAGAGCGTGGCGCCTCGCGTCAGCTCAGTCGTCAACGAGGAAGACCATTCCCGACTCACACCACACCGAATCCCACATGTACCCTTCCGGTTTCTTGAAGAGCTCGACCATGAGATACCAGCGCCACGGCGGGTCGCCGTGGTCGATGTACTCGCCGGTCAGTGTCCCCGCAAAGTCCTGGCGGGCGGCGAAATGGGTGCCCTCGATTGGTCCGCCGCCGTCACATTCGGCCCGTTTGCCAGCCATTGCCGGGTCGAAACCTCGGCGCACGGGAAGGGATGCATCGGACACGCTCTGAGAACCTCCGCGTCACACTGTTACTCGGCCCGCGTGCGCTCCGTCAACCGGTCGATAACATGAGGGCTCGGACAGAGCCTCGCCCTCCACGCGCGCCGACCGCGCAGCGGGCGGCGACGTGCCTCTCGCCCGCCAAGACTCCGCAGCGCCGTCAGCAGCCGACAGAGTTGCCGCCGGCTCGCGATCGCTGGTGGTGGCGCGCCCACGGGCAGACCGCGAGCTGCCGCTGGAGGTGGCGAATCAACGAGACTTCGTGTCGAATGTGGCGGCGGAGGTCAATCGCCGACTGTCGTGACTGCTGGACGGTGAGCTGCCCTTGGTGCCGGCGCGCCGGAGACGCGCTCACTGCCCGTGCCCAGTAGGCCCGATACAGTCTCCACAAGAAGCGCAGCTGCTGCGTTTGCTCCGCCAGTATCGGGCATGCCGCACACGGCCCGGTGCTCAACGCCGCGCGCTCGACGGACGTCAGATCCGGGTGTCCGAGCAGCATCGCCACCACCTGGGCGATCGACCCGTTCTCGGGATTGCCCAACTGCTGCAGTGTCTCCCGAACGAGCGCAGTCAGCGCCGGGGCACGGTCCCGCAGGGTTACTTCGTCGTACGTCCGGCCGCAGCAGCATCGCGGCGGCCGGCCCGACCGTGTCGTGCGTACGAAGTGCCGCACGCGGCAGAAAGGCCAGTCCGAAGGGCTCCACGCGAAAAGCGCCGCGCTGATCCTCTCCGCCGTCCGCTGGGACTTGAACTGCGCGAAGTCGATGACCCGGCCCATAAATTC
>Ga0316622_100000166_pt1 | contig 33317 bp, 26 predicted proteins | sample OWC_Aug_OW2_C1_D_FD_207646 | JGI IMG/M metagenome (GOLD analysis project Ga0316622, IMG submission 207646) | Wetland soil microbial communities from Old Woman Creek delta, Ohio, United States - OWC_Aug_OW2_C1_D5_C | ecosystem: Environmental > Terrestrial > Soil > Wetlands | place: USA: Ohio... | reverse complement strand
CGAAGCGCAGGTTGCCGAGTGTGTACTCATGGGCGCAGTAGACCAGAGTTTCGTCCGGCAGCGCTGCGATGCGGTCGAGGGAATCGAGCATCTGGGCCGGCGTGCCTTCGAACAGCCGGCCACAACCCGCGCTGAACAGCGTGTCGCCGCAGAAGAGCGCTCCGTGGCCGTGATAGGCGATGTGTCCGAGCGTGTGGCCGGGCACATCCATTACGTCAAATTCGAGGCCGAGTCCGGGCAGGCTGACGACCGCGCTGCCCTCGAGCGGCCGGAATTCGCACGGCAGTTTCTCTCGAGCCGGTCCGAACACCTCGGCCAGGTACCGCTCCGCGAGCGCGCGCACGCCGCCAACGTGATCCGGATGATGGTGGGTGACGAGAATGGCCCGCAATTGGAGACCCTGTTCTTCGAGCGCAACCTGTACCGGGCGGGCGTCTCCTGGATCAACCACGACGGCCCCGGCTGGATCGCCAGGAGTGCGCATCAGCCACAGGTAATTGTCCGAGAATGCCCGCACCGGGCTCACTTCGAGCATCGCCGACCCCCGTCCGCTGGTGCGCCATGAGTCCGGGCGCGCGTATTAGACCGTGCCGGACCGGAAAATTCCAGAATATGTCGCACGTTTTTCGCCAGAATCGGCAACTCGATCCGTACCCTCACGCACCTGATGCCCTGCAACCGATGATCGACACCTCCGCCCCGGCCTGGCTCGAGACTCCGCTCGGCGCTGCCGTGCTCGAACTCGAGACGCGCGTGCTCGCCGATGCGCTGGCCGACGTGTTCGGCTTCGAGCTCGTGCAACTCGGCTGCTGGGGGCGTGCAGGCGAAGCGTCCACGAGCGCGCGCACCCAGCATCGCTGCTGGCTTGCACCCGATGCGTCGGGTCCCGGCGCGATTCGCGCCGAGTTTCATGCGCTCCCGATCGCGACCGGATCCGTCGAGGCGGTCTTGCTCCCGCACACGCTCGAGCATGCGCCTCATCCCCACGAAATGCTCCGCGAAGTGGAGCGAGTGCTGGTGGGGGAGGGACACGTGCTGATCTGCGGCTTCAATCCGCTGGGCCCCTGGGGCTTGCGACACCTCGTGTCGCGCGGCCTGTTCCCGCCATCGACGACGCGGCTGATGAGCGAAGGGCGCATGCGCGATTGGCTGGGACTGCTCGGCTTCGAAATCGTCGACGTGCGCCGCTATCTGTTCGCGCCACCGTGGACGCAGCGACTGTCCGGTCGAACCCGAGGCTGGCTGGAGGAGCGCGGGCCGCGACTCGCACCGTGGCTGGCGGGCGCGTACCTCGTGAAGGCCTGCAAGCGGGTGCGCACGTTGACCCCGATCCGCCCCGCGTGGCAGAAAGCGCCCGCCGTGGTCGGCGGCCTCGCCGAACCCACTTCGAGGAATGCCGCTTGAGTGAAGTCGAGATCTACACGGATGGGGCTTGTCGAGGCAACCCGGGCCCCGGCGGCTGGGGCGCGCTGCTCGTCTCCGGCACGCACCGCCGGGAGTTGTGGGGGGGCGAGCCGCACACGACCAACAATCGCATGGAAATGACGGCGGCGATCGAGGCGCTGGCGGCATTGAAGCGCCGCTGCCGCGTGCAGCTCTTCACCGATTCACAATACGTGCGCAACGGCATCACCGAATGGTTGCCGCAATGGAAGAAGCGCGGCTGGAAGACTGCCGACAGGAAGCCTGTCAAGAATGCCGACCTCTGGGTGCGCCTCGAGGAAGAGATGTCCCGCCACGAGGTCCACTGGCACTGGGTCAAGGGGCATGCCGGTCATGCGGGGAACGAGGCGGCGGATGCGCTGGCCAACCGAGGTATCGATGAGCTGCGGCGGGCCTGACCGCGAACCGCTTTCCGTTGCCTTACACTATCCCCCATCCCCTATCCCCTATCCCCTTTCCATGGACTTCATCGACCTCAAGACGCAGTACCGCCGCATCAAGTCGTCCGTGGACGAACGGATCGCTCGTGTTCTCGAGCATGGCCAGTACATCCTGGGCCCGGAAGTCCCCGAGCTGGAGCGGGTGCTCGCCGAGTTCGTCGGAACGAAGCACTGTGTCGCCGCGTCCAGCGGGACCGACACACTGCTCATTGCTCTGATGGCACTCGATATCGGCCCTGGCGATGAGGTCATCACCGCGCCGTTCACGTTCATAGCGACCGGCGAGATGATCGCGTTGGCCGGAGCGAAGCCCGTATTCGTGGACATCGATCCGCGAACCTACAACATGGACCCGGCCAGACTCGAAGCCGCAATTACGCCGCGCACGAAAGCCGTCATGCCCGTGTCCCTGTACGGGCAGTGCGCGGACTTCGACGCAATCAACGCGATTGCTTGTCGGCATGGCCTCCCGGTCATCGAGGATGGAGCGCAGAGCTTCGGCGCAACGTACAAAGAGCGACGTTCCTGCGGACTGTCGCTCGTCGGCTCGACGTCGTTCTTTCCCTCCAAGCCGCTCGGCGGCTACGGTGACGGCGGCGCGCTGTTCACGGACGACGATGCGCTCGCAAAAAAGATGCGGGAAATCCGCGCCCACGGTCAGGATCGCCGCTACCACCATCCCCGTCTGGGACTGAACGGCCGGCTCGACACGCTCCAGGCGGCGGTACTGCTCGCCAAGATGGAGATTTTCGACGATGAAGTGGCAGCCCGCATCCGGCTCGGCGCCCGCTACACGGAATTGATCGTCGAGGCCTTCGGCAAGGATTCGACCCGCGCACGGGCACCGTTCATCGAGCCTCACAATACGTCCGTCTTCGCGCAATACACCGTCGAGGTCGACGGTCGCGAATTCGTCGAGACGCGAATGAAGGCGCAGGGTGTGCCGACGGCCGTGCACTATCCGCTGCCGCTGCACCTGCAGCCGGTGTTCGCGGGCCTCGGCCACGGCGAGGGCAGTTTCCCGGTCTCCGAGGCGGCTGCGCGGCGTGTCATCAGCCTGCCCATGCATCCGTACCTGAGCGAGACGGACCAGGTGAAGGTCGTGTCGGCGTTGAAGGCATCGGTCGCCGTCTGATGCGCCAGATCATCCTCGATACAGAGACGACCGGCCTCGAGCCCGAACTCGGGCATCGGATCATCGAAATCGGCTGCATCGAAGTGGTGGGGCGTCGGCGGACGGGCCGGGTGTTCCAGCGTTACCTGTGTCCGGATCGCGACATCGATGCCGGTGCGCTGCAGGTGCACGGGCTCACGGCCGAGTTCCTGCGAGGTCAGCCACGCTTCGCGGACATCGCGGCGGAATGGATCGAGTTCGTGCGCGGTGCCGAGCTGGTGATCCACAACGCACCGTTCGACGTCGCGTTCCTCGACGCCGAACTCGCGCGCTTGCCCGAACCGGCCAGTCGCGTCAGCGAACTCTGCCAGGTGCTCGACACATTGCTGATGGCGCGGCAGATGCACCCGGGCCAGCGCAACGGGCTTGACGCGCTCTGCAAGCGCTACTCGGTGGACAACTCGCACCGTGACCTGCACGGCGCGCTGCTCGATGCGGACCTGCTGCTCGAGGTCTACCTTGCGATGACGGGCGGACAGGGGGCCCTGACGTTGGGGGAGACCGAAGAGGCGACCGCAGCGCGAAAATCCGCGAAGCGCGCCACGCGGCCACGCGGCGAGTTGCGCGTCGTCCGCGCGACGCCCGAGGAGATCGAAGCGCACGAACAGCGGCTGGTGGCGCTCGACCGGGCGAGTGGCGGCCGCACCGTCTGGCGCACAATCGAGCCTGCGCCATGATCCAGACGTTGCCACAGGCGTTTGCGCGCGGCTTTCTCGGCAATGCGCCCAACTGGTACAAGCTGACGATCGTCGCCTTCCTGGTGATGAATCCGCTGCTGATGCTGCTGATCGGCCCGGTGCTGACGGGCTGGGTCGTACTGCTGCAGTTCATCTTTACGCTCGCCATGGCGCTGCGCTGTTACCCGCTCCAGCCCGGCGGCCTGCTCGCGATCCAGGCCGTTGTCATCGGCCTCACCACGGCGGAGAGCGTGTACGAGGAGGTCGTGCAGGCCTTCCCCGTGCTGTTGCTGCTGATGTTCATGGTCGCCGGTATCTACTTCCTGCGCGACCTGCTGCTGTTCGTCTTCACGCGGCTGTTGTTGCGCGTGCGTAGCGTGCATTCGCTGTCGGTACTGTTTTGCGCGGTGGCCGCGGTCCTGTCTGCCTTTCTCGATGCACTCACGGTCGTTGCGGTCGTCATTACCGTCGGCGTCGGCTTTTACGAGGTCTACCATCGCGTGGCCTCCGGGAAGCGCCACGACGCCGCGCACGACGCCACGCACGACGACGCCGTCCATGCGCTCCACAGCGAAAACCTCGAGAAATTTCGCGCTTTCCTGCGCGGATTGATGATGCACGCGGCGGTCGGAACCGCGATCGGCGGGGTCACGACACAGGTCGGCGAACCGCAGAACCTGTTGATCGCGGAAACGGCGGGCTGGGAGTTCGGGCAGTTCTTCCTCGAGACGGCGCCGGTGTCGATCCCCGTCGCGATCGCCGGGTTCGCCACCTGCTGGCTGCTCAGCCGTTTCCGGCTGTTCGGTTACGGTGAACCGCTGCCCGATGCGGTTCTCGCTGTGCTGCGCGATTTCGCCGACGAGCAGGCGGCACGCGCGACGCTGCGCGATCGCCAGGCGATCATCGTCCAGGGATTCATCGCGATCATGCTGGTGCTGGCGCTCGCGTTCCACGTGGCCGAGGTGGGCCTGATCGGCTTGATCGTGATCATCCTCGCCACCAGTTTCACTGGCATCATCGAAGAGCACCGGATCGGCAAGGCGTTCGAGGCGGCCCTGCCATTTACGGCGCTGCTCGTCGTGTTCTTTGTCATCGTCGCCGAGATCCACGACCAGCACCTGTTCGAGCCCCTGATCGCCACCGTGCTCAGCCTGGAGGGCCGCATGCAGGCGGCCATGCTGTTCCTCGCCACCGGGGCGCTGTCGACGATCAGCGACAACGTGTTCGTCGCGACGATCTACATCACCGAAGTCAAGGCGGCGCTGCTGCAGGGCGAGATCACCCGCGCGCAGTTCGATACGCTGGCCGTCGCGATCAACACCGGCACGAACATCCCGAGCGTCGCGACGCCGAACGGCCAGGCTGCCTTCCTGTTCCTGCTGACCTCCACGCTGTCGCCGCTGATCCGGCTGGGGTACGGTCGGATGGTCTGGATGGCGTTGCCGTATTTCGCGGTCATGACCACGGTGGGGCTGGCGGCGGTGGTCTTCTTGTTATAGGGGATGGGGAATAGGGGATTGGGGATAGTCGGAGGGCGGTGGCTGCGAGGGCGGCGGCTGCCATTTGACCCCGGTCTCATTTTGTAGGACCGCCGCTGTGGCAAACTTCCGCCATCTTCTATCCCCCATCCCCTATCCCCCATCCCCTTCCAATCTCCATGCCCAAATTCAATCTGCGCAACCTCAAGATCGGGGTCGTTGGCCTCGGTTATGTCGGCCTGCCGCTCGCCGTCGAGTTCGGCAAGCGGTTCAGCACGATCGGCTTCGACATCAAGTCTGCTCGAGTCGACGAACTGAAGCGTGGTCAAGACAGCACGCTCGAAACGACGGAGACGGAGCTGGCCGAGGCCACCAAGCTCGCCTATACGACCAAGCTGGCGGACCTGAGGCCGTGCCGGGTGTTCATCGTCACCGTGCCGACGCCGATCGACGAGTACAAGCGCCCCGACCTCACGCCGCTCGTCAAGTCGAGCGAGTCGGTGGGGCAGGTGCTCAAGAAGGGCGACGTGGTCGTGTACGAGTCCACCGTCTACCCGGGCTGCACCGAAGAGGTGTGCGTGCCGATCCTCGAACGGATCTCGGGGCTGAAGTTCAACAAGGACTTCTTCGCCGGCTACAGTCCCGAGCGTATCAACCCGGGTGACAAGCAGCACCGGCTCACGACCATCCGCAAAGTCACGTCGGGATCAACCCCGGAGGTAGCCGAGTTCGTGGACATGCTTTACCGCTCGATCGTCGTGGCCGGCACGCATCGCGCGTCCAGCATCAAGGTCGCCGAGGCGGCCAAGGTCATCGAGAACACGCAACGCGACGTCAACATCGCGCTGATCAACGAGCTTGCGCTGATCTTCAATCGGATGGGGATCGACACCGAGGAGGTGCTGAACGCGGCCGGCAGCAAGTGGAATTTCCTGCCGTTCCGGCCAGGCCTCGTGGGTGGTCACTGCATCGGCGTCGACCCGTACTACCTGACGCACAAGGCGCAGGCGATCGGGTACCACCCCGAGATGATCCTCGCGGGCCGGCGCATCAACGACAACATGGGCAGCTACGTGGCCCAGCAGATCGCCGCGCTGATGATCAAGCGCAAGATCCAGGTCTGTGATTCCCGGATCCTCGTCATGGGATTGACGTTCAAGGAGAATTGCCCGGACGTCCGCAACACGAAGATCGTCGACGTCGTGCGCGAGCTCGAGCAGTTCGGCGCCAAGGTCGACGTGTTCGACCCCTGGGCTGATCCCGACGAGGCCGAGCACGAGTACGGCTTGCGCCCGGTCAAGAAGCTGAAGCCGGGCACGTACGACGCCGTCGTCATGGGCGTGGCGCACGACGAGTTCCGCAAGATGGGCCTGACCCGGATCCGCGAGCTGGCGCGCAAGAACCACGTGCTGTACGACATCAAGTACGTGTTCAAGGCCCACGAGGTTGACGGTAGGCTGTAGCACATGAAAATCCTGGTCACCGGCGCTGCCGGATTCATCGGCTTCCACACCGCCCAGAAGCTGCTTGCACGCGGCGACGAGGTCGTGGGTCTCGACAACCTGAACGACTACTACGACGTGCGCTTGAAGCTCGCGCGGCTGGAGATCCTGAAGCGGATGCCGGGATTCAGCTTCGTCAAACTCGATTTGGCCGACCGGCCGGGCATGACCGAGCTGTTCGCGCGCGAGAAGTTTCACCGGGTCATCAACCTGGGCGCACAGGCCGGCGTTCGCTATTCGATCCAGAACCCGCTCGCCTACGTGGACAGCAACGTGGTGGGGTTCGCGAATATCCTCGAGGGTTGCCGGCACAACGGCGTCGAGCACCTCGTCTACGCGTCGACCAGCTCCGTTTACGGCGCGAACACGAACATGCCGTTCTCGGTGCACCAGAACGTGGACCATCCGCTGTCGTTCTACGCGGCGACCAAAAAGGCGAACGAGTTGATGGCGCATACGTATGCGCACCTGTACTCGCTGCCGGTCACGGGTCTGCGATTCTTCACGGTGTACGGCCCCTGGGGGCGACCGGACATGGCGCTGTTCCTGTTCACGCGGAACATTCTCTCTGGCCAGCCGATCGACGTGTTCAACTACGGGCACCATCGGCGCGACTTCACCTACGTCGACGACATCGCCGAGGGCGTCGTGCGCTCCTGCGACCGGATCGCGAGCGGCAACCACGGCTGGGACAGCGATGCGCCCGATCCGGGGTCGAGCCGCGCGCCGTACCGGCTCTACAACATCGGCAACAACCAGCCGGTCGAGCTGCTGCACTACATCGAGGTGATCGAGGACTGCCTCGGCCGCAAGGCCGAGAAGAACCTGCTGCCGCTGCAGCAGGGCGACGTCCCGGACACCTGGGCCGACATCGACGATCTGCAGCGCGACGTGGGCTATACGCCCGCCACGCCGGTCGAGGTGGGCATCCGGAATTTCGTCAGGTGGTACCTCGAGTACTACAAGGGCAGCGCGCCGGAAACCCCGCGGGTGACCAACCTCGGTTGACGAAAATAGGGGACATTCACCATTTTCTTGCGAGAAAATGTTGGATATCCCCTATTTTCGGAAGCGCCGATGACCCATCGCACCGATATGCCCGCCTGGAAGAATCTCCAGGCCCACGCCATCGATTTAGAGATTCTCCACCTGCGGCAGCTGTTCGCGGACGATCCGCAGCGCTTCGATCGCCTCAGCGTCACGGCGCTCGATTTCCTTTATGACTACACGCGCCAGCGCCTGACGCCGAACACGATCGAATTGCTGTTGGCGCTGGCACGGGATTGTGACCTCGAGGGTCGCATTGCAGCGCTGTTCGCGGGCGAGCCGGTCAATCACACTGAGCGGCGCGCGGCGCTGCACATGGCGCTGCGCAACCGTTCCGACCGGTCGATGCCCTTGGGTGGCCGGGATGTCATGCCGGAAGTCCGCCAAGAACTGGCGAAGATCCGCGAGTTCGTGACCGGCGTGCACGAGGGCCGCATCACGGGATCGAAGGGCGCGCGCTTTACCGATGTCGTCAACATCGGCATCGGCGGCTCCGACCTCGGCATCGTCATGGCGACCGAGGCGCTGGGGCGATACCGCAATCGCGCGATCCGTCTGCACTGTGTCTCCAACATCGACGGTGTCGAGCTGTCCGAGGTCATGGACGCGGTCAACCCCGCGACCACGCTGTTCGTGATCTGCTCGAAGACGTTCACGACGCTCGAAACGCTGAGCAACGCGAACTCCGCGCGCGAGTGGCTCGTCGGCGAACTAGGTGAAGCCGCCGTCAGCCGTCATTTCGTCGCCGTGTCGACCAACCACGCGGCGATGGATGCGTTCGGCATTGCCCCGGAATCGCGCTTCACGATGTGGGACTGGGTCGGCGGCCGGTACTCCCTGTGGTCGGCGGTCGGACTCTCGATCGCGCTCGCGCTCGGCATGAACCTGTTCGAGCTGATCCTGCAGGGCGGCCACGACATGGACGAGCACGTCCGGACCGCGCCGCTCGAGCGCAACCTGCCCGTGCTGATGGGGCTCATCGGGGTCTGGAACAGCAATTTCCTCGGTCACGACTCGCTCGCGGTCTTGCCGTACGACCGCCGCCTGCACCGGTTCTCCGCTTATCTGCAGCAGCTCGAGATGGAGTCGAACGGCAAGAGCGTCACGCGCGACGGCCATCCCGTCGATTACCCGACCGGAACGGTGGTCTGGGGCGAGCCGGGCAACAACGCACAGCACTCGTTTTTTCAGCTGCTGCACCAGGGCACGGCGCGGGTCGCGATGGATTTCCTCGCGCCGGTCGGTGCGTCGAGCCGGTTCCAGCGGCAGCACGACCTTGCGCTCGCAAATTGCCTCGCACAGGCCGAGGCCTTTGCGTTCGGGCAGACCGAGGTGCAGGTGCGGCGCGACCTCGCGAGCAAGGGCGTCGCGGAAGGCGAAATCGCCCGCCTCGAGCCGCACAAGGTTCACGTCGGCAACCGACCGTCGAGCGTGATCCTGTTCCCGCGCCTCGGTCCGCGCGCGCTGGGCCGTCTGATTGCCTGGTACGAGCACAAGGTGTTCGTGCAGAGCGTGATCTGGGACGTCAATCCGTTCGACCAGTGGGGTGTCGAACTCGGCAAGAAGCTCGCGGGTTCGATGGCGCCCGCGGTGGAGCAGGCGACCTGGCCGGATGGTCCGCGCCACGTTCAGGGGCTGCTGGAGGCGATGGCGCGCTGGCGCGAGGAGTGACGCTGCCGTTACCATCGCAGCGATGAAGGGACGCATCGCTGCCTTGTTTGCGGTTTCATTTGCCTGCTCGACCGCTTCCGCGGGGGAACCCTGGATCGCGCCTGGGAACGTCCAGACGCGGCTCGACGTCCAGTTGCTGGTCGACGACGGTGTGATCAACCTGCCGATGTCCGGCTGGCCGATCGCGGCGTCGGACCTGGCGAATGCGCTGGCCAAGGTGCCGGCCTCGAGCGGCTCGAGCCCGCTGGCGCCGGCTCATGCCGCCGCCATCGCCCGTCTCCGCACGCTGGCCACCGAGGGGCGCCCGACCCTGGGTTACGAACTCCGGGCCGCGGCCCGACCGAGCGTCCTGCGCACCTTCGACGATGAGCCACGCGAGGAGGGCGAAATCACGGGCTGGACGAGTGGCTTCATCGGCCAGCGTTGGGGTGCCCGGGTCGAACTGACCGCTGTGGCGGACCCGGACGACGACGACACCGTGCGCCTAGACGGCTCGTATTTCGCCGGCAAGTTCGGCAACTGGATCGTCACGGCCGGCGCGCAGGACCGATGGTGGGGCTCGGGCTGGCAGGGCAGCCTGATCCTCGGCAACAGCGCGCGTCCCGTGCCTGCGCTCGCGCTCGATCGAGCCGTCTCCGATCCGTTCGAATCGAAGTGGCTGCGCTGGATCGGCCCGTGGCGCCTCTCGACGTTCATGGGCTACATGGAAGGCGATCGCGAGGATTTCGACCATCCGCTGCTGTTCGGCATGCGGATCTCCGCGCGTCCGCTCGACGGCCTCGAAATCAGCGTTGATCGGACCGCGCAGTGGTGCGGCGAGGGGCGTTCGTGCACCTGGAGCGACTTCTGGAACCTGTGGTCCGGCAACGACAACGCCGGGGAGAACGTGGATGCCGAGGATGAGCCCGGCAACCAGCTCGCCGGTTGGGATATCCGCTGGGCGTCGCCAATCGGCGACTGGAATTACGCGCTCTACAATCAGCACACCGGCGAGACCATCGACAATAACATTCCACGTCCATACCGTAGTTTCGACGTCGTCGGCCTCGAGACCTGGGGCAGCGACGCGATCGACGGCAGTTCATGGCGGGCCAGCCTGGAGTGGGCTAACACGCGTTGCGGTGGCACCGAGAACGAGCAGCGGCTCTGGGACTGCGCGTACAACAACAACATCTTCAACGTTGAGGGCTACCGCTCGAAAGGACGTCCGCTCGGCCACTCGATGGACGGCGACGGCCAGATGTACGGGCTGCGCTACATGCGCGTGGATGGGTCTGCACGCATGCTGACCGCGCTGCTGCGTTACACGCTAGTCAACGAGGGCGGTGTCGTACCGGACACGCGCCACACGGTTGCTCCGGGCCCCGAGGACTGGTGGAGCGTCGACGTGACCTATCGCTGGCCGATCAGCAGTGGCTGGATCGAGGCCACCGCCGGCGGCGACTACCAGGATCGCGAATGGAACGATACCGACGCGATGCTGCCCCGCTTCGCGGTGTCGTGGCGCCACGAGTTCCAATAGAACCCGCGCTCCAATGACCGCGGTGCTGCGCTTGACCGAACGATCGAGGCAACGGTGGTTGTCGCTGCTGGCGTTCGGCCTTGGGTCCGCGCTGACTGCGACCGCTTCGGCCGAGCCCTGGATTTCCCCGGGCGACGTGCGGCTCCGCCACGATTTACAGCAGCTCTCCGACCGGGGCCTGCTCTCGGGTCCCACGCTGAGCTGGCCGATCGGGTGGTCACAGGTCGTGCGCGAGCTCGCCAAAATCGATACGACGGCTTTGTCTCTTGGCGAGCAGGCCACGGTCGGGCGACTGCGGGCCCGGGCCACGCGCGAAATGCGTTCGGGCGATGTCAACCTCGTCGCGACGCTTTCAGGTGCCGTGGATCCGACACAGCTGCGGACGTTCGAGGCGACGCCACGCGAGGAAGGCGAGGCGATGTTGTCCGCCGACTGGCTCGGACAGCGCTTTGCGTGGAAGCTGTCGGCGACCGTGGTGGCCGACCCAGACGACGACCGCGAGCTGCGGCCGGACGGCTCCTATCTCGCGATGAGCCTGGGCAACTGGATGATTTCGGCCGGGTATCTCGATCGTTGGTGGGGTCCAGGCTGGCAGGGCAGCCTGATCCTGTCGAGCAACGCGCGGCCGATGCCCTCGATCGCGCTCGACCGAAACGAATCCACGCCGTTCGACCTGCCGGTCCTCCGCTGGCTTGGTCCGTGGCGGCTCAGCACGTTCATGCAGCGGTTCGAGAGCGATCGCGACTACAGCAACGCGCTTCTGTTCGGCCTGCGCGCGGAGATCCGTCCGCACTCGACGCTGCAGATCGCGGCGAGCCGCACGGCCCAGTGGTGCGGCGACGGCCGGCCCTGCGACCTCGACACGTTCTGGGACCTGCTGGTCGGTAACGACAACGACCAGGATCTCTCCGACCAGCCGGGCAACCAGCTCGCCGGCTTCGACGTGCGCTGGTCGTGGCCAGGCGCCCGCGTGCCTCTGGCGCTCTATGCGCAAGGCATCGGCGAGGACGAGGCTGGGTTCATGCCGTCGAAGTACCTGGGGCTGTTCGGTGCTGAGGTCTGGGGCGACCTGGTCGGCGGGACCTGGCGGGTGCACGTCGAGTATGCGGATACGGCCTGTGATTTCCTGGAGTCGCCGCCGGAGTTTGGCTGCGCCTACACGAACAGCATCTATACGTCCGGCTATCGGTATCGGGGTCGGGTCCTGGGTCACTCGATCGATGCGGATGGCGAGGCCATCGGGGCGGGTGCCCTGTTCATCGATTCCCGGGGCCATCGCTGGGAGGCGCTGGGCCGCAACGTCAAGCTGAATCGGGCGGGCGAGGCTCCAGGGCATTCGCTCGCGGACGGCGAGGCCAGGGTGAATGACGTCGCGGTGACGCACGAGCGGGCCCTTGCATGGGGTAACATAACGGTTTCGCTTGGATACACGGACGCCGAATCCGCAGGGCCGACCGCCCTCGAGGACGGTGTGCGAGGGTTCGTCACCTGGTCCCGACAGGTTCGCTGAAACGCCGCCCGGGGACGTACCAGGCTGAGATAGGGAAGAGCATGCGAGGAATCTGGAACTTGTCCGTGCCGCGCTCATTGCTGATCATGGTCCTGCTGATGGCAGGACTCGGATCTGCCGCTGTGGTTTATGGCCAGCAGGCGCCGACCTCCGAGCAGGTCGAAGCCTTCCGTGACCTTTCTCCGGAGCAGCAGCGGACCGTACTCGAGGCCATGGGCTCGGGCAGCGGGCAGTCCGGGACCACAAGATCTGACCAGCGCATTGAGACACCGTCAACGGTGCGGCCAAGATCGACGCAGGACGAGCGCCTTCGCAATCTGACTCTGGACGGCGAACCGCGGTTGGCGGCTGGCGATACGTTGATCGTCGAACTGGAGCCCATGCTGTTCGAGGGCGAGGAGCGCGTGCTCACTGAGCGGCCTCGCCAGCCTACCGACTCGCTGCAGGCGCAGGGCGCCTCCGCTGTGACCGGCAGAGAGGGCACTGCCGTTCCTGCCAGCGCCGCCTCGCCTGGCCAGCAGCAAGCGACCGTCGGTAGTGCCCCGCGCAGGGAAATCCAGCGCACGGAATTGGAAGAGGCCGACCTGCAGCGCCTCATCCAAACGGTACGGCGAGCCAATCCGTACCGACTCGACCGTACCGGTGCGATCGACTTGCCGGGCCTGGGTGTCGTGCCGCTCGCCGGTCTGACTGCGTTGCAGGCCACGCAACGGCTCGCGATCGAACCGTTCCTCCGCGATTTCCGGATCCGGTTGACGCTGTTGCCGCTCGAGCCCGTCGGCAGCGATGCCCTAAAGCCTTTCGGATATGACCTCTTCTCCGGTATACCGACCACGTTCGCGCCGGTGACGGACATCCCGGTGCCCTCGGAATACGTCGTCGGCCCCGGGGACCGGCTCGAGGTGCAACTCATCGGTAACACGCGCGCGCGTCATTCACTGGTCGTGAATCGCGATGGGCGCATCATGTTCCCCGAATTGGGCCCCATCACGGTGGCCGGACTGCGCTTCGAAGAGGCTCGAGCGCGCATCGAAACGCGTGTTAGTGAGCAGATGATCGGCACCCAGGCCACGGTGTCGATTGGCGACCTGCGCTCGATCCGGGTCTACGTACTCGGCGAGGCCGAGCAGCCGGGGTCGTTCACCGTCAGCAGCCTGGCGACGATCACGAATGCCATCTTCGTCAGCGGCGGCGTCAAGCCCATCGGATCGCTGCGCAATATCCAGTTAAAACGCAACGGCCAGGTCGTCAAGCGCCTCGACCTGTACGACCTGCTGCTGAATGGCGACACCTCGGACAATGTGCGATTGCAGCCAGGCGACGTGATCTTCATCCCGCCGGTCGGGAGCACGGTTGGCGTCGCCGGCGAAATCCGTCGTCCGGCGATCTATGAACTAAAGGGTGAGAACTCGGTTGCGGACCTGTTGCACCTGGGCGGCGGCCTGACCCCAGAAGCGGATCCCAGGCTCTCGACGCTCCAACGCATCGACGACCGGCGCGAGCGAGTCGTGTTGGACGTCGACCTGACGAACCCACAGGCCCGAGGCACGAGCCTGCGCACCGGGGACCTGCTGCGCATTCCAGGAGTCAAGGCAACCTACTCGAATGCGATCCAGCTCGATGGTCACGTGCTTCGGCCGACGTCGGTCCAATACCGAAGCGGCCTGCGGTTGACGGACGTGATTCCCTCAGCCGACGAATTGAAGACGAATGCGGACCAAGGTTACGTTTTGATTCGCCGCGAGGAGCCCGGCACGCGGCGCGTGCAGGCGCTGTCGGCGGACCTCAGCGCGGCTTGGCGCGCGCCGACCACAAGTGCAAATCCGCTGCTCGCACCCCGCGACCGAGTCTATGTGTTCGACTTGGAGACTGGTCGGCGCGCGATCCTGGATCCGATCCTGCAGGAATTGAAGCTGCAGGCCGTGAGCACCGAGCCTTCACAGATCGTGCGGGTCTCAGGTCGAGTGCGCGTGCCCGGCGAGTATCCGCTCGAGCAGGGTATGACCGTCAGTGACCTGATTCGCGCCGGTGGCGGACTCTCCGAGGAAGCCTATGGTGGGGAGGCGGACCTCGCGCGATACGAGGTCCGGGACGGGCAGTCGCGCAAGACGGATGTCGTCAAGATCGACTTGGGCCGCGCCTTGGCAGGGGAAATGTCGGCCGACCTGCTGCTTGCGCCGTTCGACTTTCTGGTCGTCAAGGAAATTTCACAATGGTCTACGCAGGAGACGGTGCGGCTTGAGGGCGAGGTCCGTTTTCCGGGCGAGTACCCGATCGAACGCGGCGAAACTTTGCGCTCGGTCATCGAAAGGGCCGGCGGACTGACGCCACTCGCGTTTCCGCAGGGCAGTGTCTTTACGCGCGAGTCGCTGAAGGAGCGTGAGAGGCGTCAGGTTGAGATCCTAGTCGATCGATTGAAGCAGGATCTTGGCACGTTGGCGCTGCAGGCCACGCAGGCGACCACGGGTGCTCCGCAACAGGCGTCCGAGACGCTGGCGATCGGCCAGTCGTTGCTCGCCGACCTGCGGAATGCTGAGCCGGTGGGTCGCCTCGTGATCGATCTCGACCGGATCATAGCCGCGGACGCTGCGTCGGCAGTCGACGTGATTCTCAAGGACGGGGACGTGCTGCGAGTGCCGCAGACGGCGCAGGAGGTCACGGTGATCGGCGAGGTGCAGAGTGCCACATCGCACCTGTACGACCCGGCTTTTGCACGCGACGACTACATCCGCATGAGCGGCGGTACGACGCAGAAGGCGGACGACCGACGCATCTATGTCGTCAGGGCCAACGGCAGTGTAGAGACGGGTAGCGGCAGCCGCTGGTTCCGCGACGCAGGCGCGATCCAGCCGGGTGACACGATTGTCGTGCCGCTGGATGCGGAGAGGATGAGGCCGCTGCCGCTTTGGACCGCGGTGACCACCATTATCTTTAACCTCGCGGTGGCCGTCGCGGCTGTTAGCGGCATCTGATTGAGCGCTGTACGATGACAGACCACAGTGACGCCACAGCAGTCGAAGCATCAGGCGACAAGACTGTTTACCTGCTGCAGCATTGCGACAGGGCGGGTGCTGATGTACATGACATCGACTTCCGTCACATGGTTGGGGTGATCCTTAGACGAAAGTGGTGGATCGCCGCCTTTACTATGTTGGCGGCGTGCGTAGGTATTGCCTACGCCTTGCTGGCTACGCCGTGGTACCGGGCCGAAGCAGTACTAATGCCGCGTGACGGTGGAGTTGGGTCCGGCTTGTCTTCGACCCTTGCGCAATTTGGAGGATTGGCCGAACTCGCAGGCGTGAGCCTTGGGCGGAATTCCACACAGGAACCTCTTGGGGTTCTCAATTCAAAAGGATTCGCGAGACGCTTCATCGAGCGAAATAACCTTGTGGATGTGCTTACTGAGGGGAATACTCCCGAAACTGGCCCTCTAGAGCAGGCGAATGCCTCTCATATACGCGATAGAGCGGTCGATGAGTTCACTAAATCCGTACTGGATATATCCGAGAACAGTAAGACCGGTTTGGTCACTGTTGGCGTAGAGTGGAAAGATGCGGCAATAGCAGCATCTTGGGCCAATGCAATCACGCGACAGGTGAATGACGAGATGCGGCTTCGCGCGCTGGCTGAAGCCACCCGTAATATCGACTACTTACGCGATCAACTTGAGAAGACTGACGCGGTATCCCTGCAGCAGGCGATCGCGCGCCTGCTCGAGGCGGAGATGCAGAAAGTGATGATGGCGAAGGGTGCGGATGAATATTCTTTTCGCGTTATTGACGCAGCGCAGCCCGCTGCGAATCCCGAACGACCCAAGCGAAAGCTCGTAGTTGTTGTTTCTTTGATTGCTGGACTCTTTATCTCGACTCTGGTCGTTCTGATGGTCGATCCGATACGGGAGGCGTTCGCCGACACTGCCGAGCCCTAGGGGCAGGATGAATTGGCACGTACTGCTCACGAAATGTGTCACGAGGTCGTAGTTATCGGCTTCTTTTTCGAGTGTTGAGTGCCGCTGATGATGTCCTTTAGGGCGTGTTAGTGTCGCGGGCCCTCGCTGCGTTTCACGCCGGACCCATCCTGCTTCGCCAGAAATCCCGGACGCCCCGTGCCGCATGGGCGAGCTTGTCGGTCTTTCCCGTCTCGAAGAGGAGGATGGAAATTGAGATCTGAAGCAAAACCTTTATCACGCTGATCCTGTCCTCCATTCTTAGGTATGTTTGTCGCAGCGCGATATCAAGATAGTTCCGATACATGTAGTAGTATCGGAACGGCTGATGATTTGTGGAGCAGATCATCTTAAAGAAAAAGAGCTTGTGGTGCCGGGTGTCACCCAATTGATGATTGAGTAAAGATTGCCGATGAACGACGATTCGGATGCCTTTGGAGCGTGCGCGCAAGCACCACTCCATATCGACTCCGTCGATAAAGTAGCCTGAGTTAAACGGTCCAACTTCTTTAAATGCCTCAAGGGAAAAAATATTGCCAGATGTCATTACCCATCGCTCTCTGGCCTGGTTGTATTTGACAGGCACGTCGGATTGAAGAACGTGCAGAGGCGAGTTAATGGTACGCGAGCCCTCCAAGAGCGACGCAGTAAATAACATGTCAGCAGCGTTGGTCTCAAAAACGCTGTCTTGGTCCATAGTGAGCAAGTAGTGCGCGCCGAGGCGCATCGCCTCGTCCGCGCAGCTGTTTAGTGCTTCGGCAACACCGACGTTTTCGCCAGTGCCGAGAAAATAGATCTTGTCACCAAATTGACGAGTTAGTTCGTCCTTTAAGCCTTCGCCGAGCTTGCTGTTCTGCCATATCAGTATGCGGTCCACCTGCGATGCATAGGATCTGACACTCTCCGTCAGCCTACTATTCGGCTGGTAAACGGGAACCGCGCCGACCAGGAACAGCGAATCCGTAGCCCTCATATCTGCGGCTCTTTGTTGCGCTTCACGCGGCGTATCGAGACGGATTGACGGTCAACGCGACGGGCCGCAAGCGCACCAATCGTCCGTCGGATATGGATCACAGGGCGACTTTTGCAGGGACAGCTTTTGATTTTGTCCGCTCAAGCGCCACAAGAGTGTATTGCGGCCGCTCCTTGGTCGATACCCTCTGGTATTGATATAGCGTAATTCCGAATAAAAACCCATAGACGAATGGGCCCTTAAATCTAAACAAGACATCAGAAAAAAATCCTTGCGCGAGAAAGAAGCCGAGACACCAAAAGCCAAGCGCGTAGCCCAGTATGGATTTCGACTTAAAGCAGACCCAAGATGAATAAGCGAAGATGGTCAGCCCAAGAAAAAGACCGAGCCAACTGTACCGAAGTAAAAGATGCGTCCAGAAGCCCTCAATTACAGGCAGGCCCAGTGGGAAATCCCTATCGGCACCGAACAAGAATCCTTCGTTGAGCAGGACCGCGGCGGCTCCTTCGATCTCTAGAAACCGGTGTGAGACGCTCGTGTCGGGGGAATCCAAGTCGACATCTAGATACTGAAACAGATCGAGTGTTGAGATTCGCTCAGCAAAGATAAGATATATCGCGATAGCGAAGATAGGAGCCGTTACCAGTACGTAGGCGGCGCTCCGGGCAAGTCGTAGGCTTGTAACCCAATGTAGGAGTCGAAATGCCGCCGCAAACCCAACAATCGCCACTGTTTGCAAAATTGCGCCCCTCGACGCAGATCCAGCCAATCCGATCGCGATTGACAGCAAGAGCGCCATTTTCTTTGTCGGGGACAGATATCGATTCGTGTCATCGACAATGACCAGGCATAAGCCAAGCGCAAGTGCTGCTCCAAAATCGGTAGGGAATCCCGAAAAGCCACTGAATCGAAAGAAGTGAAATGGCAGCTCGTCGTTACTCATTCGTCCCTTGAAGAGATCTAGCAACGGGTGCAATTGAGGTACATAGACAAGGACGCTGAACAGTACCGAAACAATTACAAATGTGAGAAAAAGGTTGACGGCAATCCGCTCGGCGCGGCTTTCGCGCAGGGCAAATGCGTATCCTGCGGCGACGTACACGCCCAAAAACGCAAAACGACTTCCATCCGACAGCGACCGTTGGATTGATCCGCCCGCCGCGAGACCGATTAGCGAGATAAATACCGAGATAACAATGCCGATCGCAATGATATGAAAGATGTCACGCTGCCTCAGCATTCTGCAATACACGATGAGAAACAACGCAGCGCTTGAGAGAGTCAGTGCGAAGATGACTTGCGAGGCCGTGAAATTGCGGGTTAACGGCACCAGCATTGGCCAATACAGGCCGAGCACAAATAGGTTGCGTAAGCTCACTTGACTTCTGACGCTTTAGCTAGCAGCAGCGTGCAGGATATGTATGACGTTAAAAGCCGCTTCAACACTTGGCGCTCTTTTATAAGGCGCCATGCCCATCTCAAGTGTAGCTTGTCGACGATAGCGGGATAGTAATGGCCGTCACGGCTACGTGATGTTTGAGAGATGAATCCGCCACAAGTGAAAATCGCTCGCGTGTGGCCGTGCTGCCGAGATGATAGCCGGACGGCAAGAAGTTCCTGCCGTGGCGTTCCGAGACCAAGCACAACAATGTGTGGTTGATCTCCAAATTCGCTGTTGGAGCATATTTCCTCTATCTGGTCATCTGTGCGATATCCGTGATGTACCGAGAACCGGAGTGATGGGTAGAGACTCGTGATGCGCTCGCGGAACATCTTGGATTGGGAGGCCTCGCCTCCAATGAACGTAATTGGTATCCCGTGATCGGCACACTTCTGAACTACATGCGACGCACCGCCAGTGAAGTCGAAAGACCACCGTCCATTTGCAAGTCGCAGCTGTCTTGCCATGAGCATTCCATCGGCGAAACCGATTGATGAACTCGGTGGGCTTATGCAATGCGTGGCGAGCGTGTACAGACTGTGGTGGTTTAGGAAAAAAACTGGTGTGCATGTGTCGCTCTCAATGAACCACAATCCACGGTCAAACCTAAGCAACCTGTCAGTTGATCGCAGGGTAGCCAGCCATTCACGAACATAAAATACGGTGTTGTTGCCCGGTCGGAGGAGAGCCGTCCGATACTTCAGGCGCATTCTAAAGTTGTCCCAGTACGGATTGACGCCGATACTTCTGAGGTATCTGTAGAAAGCTCCATTTTTGGTATCCGGTACATCGGGATGGCACATTTCGAATGTGTCGGATACGCCGAGACAATCCGGGTCCGCCAGGCGAGTCCATGCGAAGTCGAGTCCCCATGTGGAGACGGCCTCCGAGAATGTACGAAGGCATTTCTTCAAGCCCGCATTTGAGAAAATGGGAGCCATAACCTCGACGAAATTGACTCGCCGGATTCCGACTCGGTGCTTGTCATTCCGCAGGTGCAGCCATCTGCTGTACGAGTGGGTGCTCAAACTCGGTTGCCATACGTCCAGTTGCTCTGAGAGGCCCTCTTCGATTAATGCATTGAGATTGGTTGTGTCGAACTCAATGTCGGCATCCAGAAGCCAATATGCTTTGTAATTATGAAGGGCGGGATAACTGTCCCAGGCAACTTGAAATGCGTGGTATTTGGAGAGTCCTCCCTTAAAGGCGAATGCATTCTCGAACCGGTACTCGAACTGCGGCTCCTCGTAGAATGAGAACAGGATGTCTATCTTGGGATTATTTCTAAGCTTCTCAAGGTTTACTGAAGGTAAATTAGCGCCGCACCTGATTACGACCAGATACTGCCGAAGCTCCGCTGGCTTCCAGTCGAGAGTCAAATTCTGGGAATTCATGGTCATGGCGGTTCGCGTGACATACCCTTGTCGAGAGATATTGGGTGGTGCGGATCAGCCGAGAAAGCGATTGGCTGTATCGCCCACGCGCCGAACAGTCTAGCCCTAAGTATCCGAAAAAAAGGGGTGTTTCGCGTGAGCGGTGGCCGAGTCAAAGCGTGAAGCAATGATGAATTGCACGGCAAAAAAATCTTTGAATAGGCCGAGAGTAAGCCTGTTCAATATCCCAATCGTGGATGACGCCGCTGGCATGCTTTGAAGCCAACGGTCAATGGAGAGTGGCGGGGTTGCGGCGAGTGCGAACGCGCTCTCGCGCGTAAAGAACCGAAGATGCGTGCGATCTAATATGCCGTCCTCTCGGTAGCGCCACCGCCCGAGGAGCACCAGCGGCACGATAACGCTGACGTGGCGGACATTAGGAATGCTAAGGATGACGGTACCTCCAGGAGCCATTCGGCGGTGGAGTTTGCTCACAAAGGCCCATGGATCCACCATGTGTTCGACAACGTCTAGGCAAAGAATGAGGTCAAATGCAATTTCCGGGAAAGACGCATCGATAAGATGTTCTGCATCACCGACCTCAACGTGGTCTGCATAATGCCGTGCAGTCCGGGCGGGTTCGTGAAACAACTCGATGCCGTATGCGGACTCACAGCGGTCGGTCGATTTGAGCCAATGGAGCGTGGCGCCCGCGCCACAGCCAATTTCAAGGACTTTCTTTGCATTGCCGCGAAGCAGTGGGGCAATTTCGGTGCGGGCATTCTGGAAATACCGATGATCTTTGTCTGCATAGGACTGAGGCATAAGTTAACCCTGTAGGTCAGCGCGAGATTTGGTCGAAAATTTCTCGTTGAGGCGTAGCATAAGAAATAAGGCTAAGCAGTCCGACGCGGCTCGAATAGACCAAGCGGTGGCAGCTCCGGTCGCACCGTATTTGGTAGAGAGAAAAATCAAGAGCGCGCAATAGATTGGAAGCTGTACTAGGTGGAGGACTGCGACGGATTTTGCACGGCCTAGACCATGCAGGGCGACCAACGGAAGTTGGGCCAATGAGTTGAGCGCAAAGCCTGGAAGCAGAAGCTGTAACAGTGGCGCACTGTTCGCAGCGAATGACGATCCAAGCCATAGGTTAAGAAGGGGTTCCGCTAATGCGGCGCCGGCGACGCAAATCGGCGTCAAGATTAAAACGATAAGTGCGAGCGCCTTGCGGTACATCGCGTCTGCTTCCTTGGCAGACTTCTGCTTGAGGCCAGCGATCGCAGGAAATAGCGCCGCGCTCAGTGCTGCAGGAATGATCAGCATCCGAGATACGATCTCGAATGGTGCCGCATAGTAAGCAACTGCCGTCGGAGTCTGTACCGCTCCGAGTACAAATCGGTCCATGTAAACAATTACGGGTCCAACGATACTGCTTACGGTAAGCCAACCGCCAAAATGGATCATGGGCCGAACCCATTGCCGCTGAAAACTGGAAGGGCGTATTCGTATCCGCCGAAGCGCTGGGGGAATATGTGCAGCAAACAACGCGGCGCGAGTGAGCACTAGACCGGCAACCGCAAGATCTAGTCTAGGGGACAGCAGCGAAGTGATCGCTGGAGCAGCAAACAGTAAGATTCCTGCCGGTACGCGTATGAACGTAAGCAGTCGGAATTCTTGAAGACCCTCAAGTACTCCACGCAAGGCTGAGGTGCCTACGACAAAGGGGATGCTGAGCGCGATTAGGTAAACGCTGTTGCGCGCTTCATTTGCGAGCGTGGCGGACGTGTCGTGAAGCCAGGACTCGACAAGGGGTGCCAAAGCTGCGATGCAGATTGCGCCGATAAAGCCGACAGCAATAACCAACGCACTTCCAGTCGAGGCGATCGCCGGGATGTCATTGGCTGATTCGCTTTGTTCTCTCTCCGCGACCATCTTGGTTATGGCGCGCCCGAGCCCCAGGTCAAACAAGCTGAAATAGCCAACCAAGACCCACGCCAGGCTGAGGAGACCGAACCGGTCGATGCCCATCGTTGAAATGATGAAAGGCAATAGGGCGGCCGCGGCCGCAAGAGGCAAGACATTGCCGGTCAGGTTCCAGCCTGCATTTGTGACAATTCGGCCGAAGCTGGTCATTCGGGTGCGGCTATGGAATGCAAGGAATGATGCGCATGGCTAGAGCGATCGCTCGGGCCCAAGTCGAAATCATGGTGGCTCTCGCGGGCATGAAGGCCTTAGAGACTCTCTGATTGACTGCCCAGGATCGTACACTTCGTCAACGACGTTGCGCGTATGGTAAATCGATGCGACCGAAGCAACAGACACTGGCTGCACGCGGGTTTGAGCGTTACCGCAAGCGCACGCGGCGCGAGCAGCGTCTGGCCGATACGAACCGGGTGATGCCGTGGGGCCGCTGATCGATCTGATCGCACCGGTTTATCCGAAGGGCGAAGGCGCGGGCCGCCCGCCGGTGGGGCTCGAGCGGATGTTGCGCATCCGCTGCCTGCAGCACTGGCTAACCTTTCCGACCCGGCGGCCGAGGAAGCGCTGTACGACACGCGGATGATGCGCGAGTTCGTCGGCATCGACTTGGGCCGTGAACTGGTGCTGGATGAGACGACGAGCTGCAAGTTCCGCCATCTGCTAGAGGCCCATGACCTCGGTCCGCAGATCCTTGCCACGGTCAACGCCCACCTAGCCGTGCGCGGTTTCACGGTCATCACCGGCACGATCATCGATGCTCTGATCATCAGCGCCCCGAGTTCGACCAAGTACCGCGACGGCGAGCGCGACCCGGAGATGCACCAGACCAAGAGGGGTAAAGAGCCACATTTCGGCATGAAGGCGCAAATCGGCGTCGACAGTCGGCACAAGCTGATCCACTCGGTGGCAACCACGACCGCCAACGTGCACGACTCCCGCGCCTGCTGCCCGAACTGTCGCACGGCCCCAAGACGCGGGTCTGGGGCGACTTGGCGAACCAGGGCAAGGGCGACAGGTGATCCATGCGTTCGCGCCGCGGGCCTGGGGCATTGCGAATTGCCGCTATCGTCGCGGTGCCGGGCTCGATCCGGTCGAGCGACGCAATAACCGGCACAAGTGGCGGGTGCGCGCCAAGTTCGGGAATCCGTTCCTGTTGTTGAAGGCGATCTTCGGCTTCCGCAAGGTGCGTTACCGCGGCATCGCCAAGAATGCGCATCGGTTGACCGTGGACTGCGCATTGGCCAACCTGTTCATGCTGCGACGCCCGTTGCTGCGCCTGGCATGGGGAACGTGTCGGTGCGCCGTGCGAAATCCGACCAACGCGGCGACACATCGGTCGAAATCGACCGTCTTTCGTGAAGTGAGACCCTGCGATGAACGTCGATCGCGTCATGAACGCCTATTGATCAGGGCTTCCCAAGTAAATCGCGACATGTGACTCCAGGGCGAATAAGTGATTGCCACGAGAAAGTCGCTGCGCTTGCTTGCATGAGTTGCCGGCAGCAGAGCACTGCGAGCCGGGACGTGCCTTATCGCCGCGGATTTCGTGCCATCAGAGCGTTGAACGTGGGAATTGTAAATCAGCGAGGACCAATGCGTAGGCGAAGTGTGGTCCTGGAGTAGAAGTCTGTGTCAAGGGTCAAGCGCGGTCACATTAGGTCGAAAGCATGCGCGTCAACGAGTCGGGGGGCATTTGCATCCTTAGGCGATAGTGCGACGGGCCGACCGCCCGTCGGCCAGTCGATCGATATCGAGACATCATTCCACGCCACGCTTGCCTCACTATCAGGACAGTAGTAATCAGTTGATTTGTACAGAACGTCTGCGCTATCACTCACTACCAAGAAGCCGTGCGCAAATCCCGGTGGAATCCAGAGTTCCCGGCGATTGTCGGCGCTCAGTTCAACGCCAATCCACCTACCGAACCGAGAGCTGCGGCGCCGCATGTCCACAGCGACGTCGAATACCCGCCCGGACGTGGCGCGTACGAGTTTACCCTGTGCGTGCGGCGGCAGCTGGTAGTGCAGTCCCCGCAGCACGCCGCGAGCAGACCGAGAATGATTGTCCTGAACGAATTTGACCTCGTGACCTACTGCCTGGTCGAAGTCGCGGCGGTTGTAGCTTTCCATGAAGAAGCCGCGCTCATCCTCGAAGACCTTCGGTTCGAGGATCAGTATTTCTGGTAGATCGGTTGCAATTATTTTCATCAGAAGGCCCGTTCGCGCAATAGTGTCAGTAGGTATTGGCCATAGCCGTTCTTCCTTAATGGCTCGGCCAAAGTCTGTAGTTGATCAGCGTCAATCCAGCCGGATCGAAAGGCGATTTCCTCTGGGCAAGCAACCTTCAGGCCTTGACGTCTCTCCAGCGTCGCAATGAACTGACCGGCCTCCAGCAGGCTGTCGTGCGTCCCGGTATCCAGCCAGGCATAGCCACGACCCATGATCTCGACGTCGAGCTGGCCGCGCTGCAGATAGCGCGCATTGACCTCGGTGATCTCGAGTTCGCCGCGCGCGCTGGGCACGATGCTCGCGGCGATATCGCAAACCTGTTGGTCGTAGAAATACAGGCCGGTCACCGCGTAGTTGCTCTTGGGCACCTTCGGCTTCTCCTCGATCGACAGAGCCCTCTGTTGAGCATCGAACGCCACGACGCCGTACCGCTCGGGGTCCGTCACGTGGTACGCGAAAATAGTTGCGCCGGCGTTCCGGGCATTTGCGCGCTTGAGCAGTGCTGCGAAGTCGTGGCCATAGAAGATGTTGTCGCCGAGCACCAGTGCGCTCGGGTGATCGTCGATGAAGCGCCGGCCGAGGATGAACGCCTGCGCGAGCCCGTCCGGATTCGGCTGCACGCAGTACGTGATGTGCATGCCCCAGCGGCTGCCGTCGCCCAGCAGCGCCTCGAAGCGTGGCGTGTCCTGCGGCGTGCTGATGACGAGCACGTTCCGGATCCCGGCCAGCATCAGCGTCGCTAGCGGGTAGTACACCATCGGCTTGTCGAAGACCGGCAGCAGCTGCTTGCTGATCGACAGCGTGGCTGGGTGGAGGCGGGTGCCTGAGCCGCCTGCGAGGATGATGCCCTTGCGGTGCATGGTCGGGATTCCTTGTTTGCGTTGGTGCCGCGGGGCCCGGTCGGTCAGCGCCCAAGCACTTCGGTCAACATGCGCCCCACGCCGGTCTGCCAATCGGGCAGCACGAGGTTGAAGGCATGCCGCAGTTTGCCGGTGGCCAGCCGCGAGTTGGCCGGCCGTTTCGCGGCCGTGACGAACGCGGTCGTGGGAACCGCACGGATCGCCTCCGGCTGCACCTTGATCGGCTGTCCTGCAGCACGGGCCCACTCGACGACGAACCTGGCGTAGCCGTGCCAGGTCGTCTCGCCGGAGGCTGCCACATGATATGTACCGGCCAATTCAGGCCGACGAATGACGGCCAGCAGCGCATGGGCAGTTACGTCTGCCAGCAGGTCTGCACCCGTCGGCGCCCCATGCTGATCCTCGATGACGGTCAGCGAGTCACGTTCGGCCGCTAGGCGGAGCATGGTTCGCGCGAAGTTGTTGCCGCGCGTCGCATATACCCAGCTCGTACGGAGAATCAGGTGGCGGCAGCCACTGGCCCGGATGAGTTGCTCGCCCTCGAGTTTGGTCCGCCCGTAGACGCTCAGCGGGCCAGTCGGGTCGTCCTCGGTCCAGGGTGCCGACCCGGTGCCGTCGAAGACATAGTCCGTGCTGTAGTGCACGACCCAGGCGTCGCACGCCGCTGCCTCACGCCCTAACGCACCCGGTGCGGTCGCATTGACGGCTCGGGCCAGGTCGGGTTCGCTCTCCGCCTGGTCGACCAGCGTGTGGGCCGCTGCATTGACGATGACGTCCGGGCGCAGCCGGCGCACGGTCTCGACCAGACGCTGCGGTTCCGACAAGTCGCCACAGAGGGGCATGGTGTCGCTGCGGTCGAGTGCGGTCAGGTCGCCAAGAGGTGCGAGGGCCCGCTGCAGCTCCCATCCCACCTGACCATCCTTGCCCAGGAGCAGGATCCTCATGCGCGTGCCCGATCGCCGTAGTTCGTGGCGACCCAGTCGCGGTAGCTGCCGCTCTGAACGTTGGCCACCCAGTCCGGGTTGTCCAGGTACCAGCGGACGGTCTTACGGATGCCGGATTCGAAAGTCTCGGCCGGCCTCCAACCGAGTTCGCGCTCGAGCTTGCGGGCGTCGATCGCGTAACGCCGGTCGTGACCGGGCCGGTCGGTCACGAAATGGATCAGTCGGCTGTAGCTGCCTGCCGGATCGGGACGCATCTCGTCGAGCAGCGCGCACACTGTCTTGACGATCTCGATGTTGGGCTTCTCGTTCCAGCCGCCGACATTGTACGTCTCACCCAGTCGCCCTCGCGCGAGCACCTGGCGGATGGCGTTGCAATGGTCCTTGACGTACAGCCAGTCACGCACCTGCTGCCCGTCGCCATAGACCGGCAAGGGCTTCCCCGCGAGCGCGTTGACGATCATCAGCGGGATCAGTTTCTCTGGAAAATGATAGGGGCCGTAGTTGTTGCTGCAATTGGTCGTGACGACGGGGAGGCCATACGTGTGGTGCCATGCGCGCACCAGGTGGTCGCTGGCCGCCTTGCTCGCGGCATACGGGCTGTTCGGCTCGTAGGGGTTGTTCTCCGTGAACGGCGGGTCGTCGGGGCGCAGCGACCCGTAAACTTCATCGGTGCTGACGTGATGGAACCGGAAGGTCGCGCGACGGTCCGCATCCAGTGCGGACCAATGCCCCCGTGCGGCCTCTAGCAGGGTGAACGTGCCGTGCACGTTGGTCTGCATGAACGCGTCCGGCCCATGAATGCTCCGGTCGACGTGGCTTTCGGCCGCGAAATGGACGATCGCGCGTGGCTGGTGCCTTGCCAGTAAATCATCAACTAGACCGCGGTCACCGATGTCGCCCTGGACGAAAATGTGGCGCGCGTTGCCGGTCAGCGTCTTGAGCGATTCCAGATTGCCAGCGTATGTCAAGGCATCAAGGTTGACGACCGGCTCGCCAACCGCGGCCAGCCAGTCGAGCACGAAATTGGCGCCGATGAAACCGGCGCCGCCGGTCACGAGGATCGTCAAGGTGATTGCCTGCAGTCGCGGCTGTTCGGAAGCGTGGATTCTGGGCGTTGTCCCATCAGGTGCCAAGCGTCGCGCTCGCCGCACGGAGTTCATTTGACTATAATCGCGCCCATTGTCGCCGCAGTCGTGGCCTTGCCGGAAGCCGTGCGCTCCCAGCTGGGGCGGCCCTCGGGGCCATTTGAACAGGACGCGTCGAGTTTAAGGACCAAGGTAGGTCATGACCCAATATTTAACGCCGGTTGCCATTGCTTTCCTGGTCAGTATCACGCTCCTGCTGGTTTTGCGGCCAGTCGCATTCAGCCTTGGGCTGCTGGACGTGCCGGGCGGGCGCAAGACCCATTCAGGCGAGGTGCCCGTCATTGGTGGCATCGCCATGTTTCTTGCGTCGCTGGCCTCCATTTCGGCGGTGGGCCTATCCGGGCCTGGCGAAGTGGCCTTGCTGGTCGCTGCTGCCCTGATGGTGCTGGTCGGCGCCCTGGACGATCGATTCGATCTGCCACCGTATACGCGCATCTTGGCCCATATTGCGGCCGCGGTGACCCTCGTGCTGGCCAGTGGCTTCACGGTCGAAAGCTTTGGTGACCTGCTGGGGCTAGGTCCGATTGCCTTGGGGCCGGTCGATCTGATGTTCACGATCGTGGCCGCCATTGCGCTGATCAATGGCTTCAATATGCTGGATGGGCTGGATGGCCTGGCCGGCGGCGTCGCGTTCGTGGCCTTGGCGGGCCTGGCCACGTATTTCATCGGTGCAGGGCAGGCTCATGCAGCTGTCGTGGCACTTTCCCTGGTGGGGGCGATCAGCGGTTTCCTGGTTTTCAATCTGCCGGCAAAATTTAATCGGCCCGTCCTTGCATTCATGGGTGACGCTGGCAGCACGTATCTGGGGTTTGCCCTGGCCGGCATCTCGTTGATTGCGATCCAACCGACCGGGGAAGGTCTGCCGCCGGTCGTCATTCTCTGGTTGCTGCCGGTGCCGGTACTCGAGCTATTTACCAGCACGATCCGGCGCGCGGTCACGGGGCTGTCTCCCATGCAGGCGGACCGCGGCCATTTTCACCATCGCCTCTTGGATGCCGGCTTCTCGGTGCGGGCGATCTTTCTGATTTATCTGCTCGTATCGTCGATTTCGGCAGTTTGCGGTCTGTTGCTCTGGCGTGCCGGGGTCAGCGAGGCGGTTCTGTTCTATGCTTTTGCAGGGCTCTGTTCAGTCTGGCTCCTGTTCACGCGGAATGCCAAGCAACTCGTTGCGATGCTCCCTGCCTCCCTGAGGCGTGGCCATCTACCGCGTTTGCGTCGAGCCCAGCGAGCTGAAGGGTCCCGGAAGGCATAGCCTTCGACGGGCTCGAAAGCCCGACCATTACTCGTTTTCCGCCTCGGGGGCGCCCTAGAATGCGGCCTGCACTGGCCCGTTGGGCGTATTCGTCCCGCCGAAGAACATGTCCACGATCACCGTCCACCTGATCGCCGCCGCGCGCCCGAACTTCATGAAGATCGCGCCGCTCTACCACGCGCTCGCCGGCGAGGCCTGGTGCCGTCCGCAGATCGTCCACACGGGCCAACACTACGACGCGAACATGTCGGACGCGTTCTTCCGCGACCTCGGGCTGCCGGCGCCGCAGTTCCACCTCGAGGTGGGCAGCGGTTCGCATGCCGAGCAAACGGGCGGCGTGATGATCGCCTACGAGAAGGTGGCGATGCGCGAGAAGCCGGACTGGATCGTCGTCGTGGGTGACGTCAATTCGACCGCAGCGTGCGCGATGGTCGGCACCAAGCTCTGGATCCCGGTGATCCACCTCGAGGCGGGACTGCGCAGCGGCGACCGCCGGATGCCGGAGGAAATCAATCGCCTCGCGACGGACGCGATCTGTGACGTGCTCTGGACGCCGTCGCCCGATGCGGACGAGAACCTCGCACGCGAAGGGGTGCCGGCCTCCAGGATCGACCGGGTCGGCAACATCATGATCGACTCGTTCGAGATGATGCGGTCGGCGATCGAGGCGGACCGCACGCGCGACTCGATGGGCCTGAAGGCCGGCCAGTACGCCGTGGTGACCTTGCATCGCCCGTCCAACGTCGACCGCCGGGAGACGCTCGAGCCACTGGTCCAGCAGCTCGCCCAGGTGTCTCGCGACCTGCCGCTCGTATTCGCGGTGCACCCCCGCACTCGCCGCAAGCTCGAAGAATTCGATTTGCTGGCCACCCTGTCCCAGCCGACGAAGGGCGGCTCCGATATCACGCTGACCGAGCCACTGGGCTACATCCAGTTCATGAACCTCGTCTGCTCAGCCCGCGCCGTGATCACCGATTCGGGCGGGGTGCAGGAAGAAAGCACGTATCTCGGGATCCCCTGCCTGACGCTGCGTGAGAACACCGAGCGACCGATCACCGTGTCGGAGGGATCTAACCGGCTGGTGAAGCCCGGGGACCTCTACCCGCAGGCCCAGGAGGTCCTGGGAGGCCGCTGGACGACGGGCCGGCGACCGGCGCTGTGGGATGGGCGGACGGCGGAACGCTGCGTCGCTGCCCTGAGACGGCGGGCTGGGCCCTGAGCGATGCGGTGCGCAAGTCGTGTGGTCAAAACGTCACCGCGACCGGAAAACACCTTGGCATTGGCGATAGAATGCCGGCCCAAGCGCCTTGCGCTAAGCGGGTCCAGTACGCCTCTGTCGCGCGTGCCCGAGGTCTTGCGGACCCGGTTCAAGGCGGTTTCCGTGGAATTGAATTCTAACTAATTCAGAGGTTTGGGTTTGAAAGTTACAGTGTTTGGTTCAGGCTACGTCGGGCTCGTCACGGGCGCCTGTTTCGCAGAAGTCGGTAACCACGTGGTCTGCGTCGACATCGACGCGGGCAAGGTCGCGCGCCTGCAACAGGGCGAGATCCCGATCCACGAGCCGGGCCTCGACGAGATCGTCCGTCGCAACCAGGAGAAAGGCCGACTGCGTTTCACGACCAGTGCCGAAGAGGGGATCGCGCACGGCCTGTTCCAGTTCATCGCGGTCGGCACGCCGCCCGAAGAGGATGGCTCTGCGGACCTGTCTCACGTGCTTGCGGTCGCCGACATCATCGGCCGGAACATGACCGAGTATCGCGTCGTCGTCGACAAGTCGACCGTGCCGGTCGGCACGGCCGACAAGGTCCGCGAGCGGATCGAGCAGACGCTCGGCGAGCGCGGGGTCAAGGTCGAGTTCGACATCGTGTCGAATCCCGAGTTCCTCAAGGAAGGCGCGGCGATCGCCGACTTCATGAAGCCCGACCGCGTCATCGTCGGCACCGAGAACCCGCGTACCGCCGAGCTGCTGAAGACGCTCTACGATCCGTTCACGCGCAGCCGAGAGCGCATGATCGTGATGGACATTCGCTCGGCCGAGCTGACCAAGTACGCGGCCAACGCGATGCTCGCGACCAAGATCAGCTTCATGAACGAGATCGCGAACCTGGCCGAGCGGATGGGCGCGGACATCGAGAAAGTGCGCGTCGGCATCGGCTCCGATCCGCGCATCGGTTACAGCTTCATTTATCCCGGCGCGGGCTACGGCGGCTCTTGCTTCCCCAAGGATGTGAAGGCACTGGTGCACAGCGCGGGTGAGTACAAGTTCGATTCGGAGTTGCTGCGCGCCGTCGAGTCGGTGAATAAGCGGCAGAAGCAGCTGTTGTTTGACAAGATCAGCAGCTTCTTCGCCGGCGATCTGCGCGGCAAGACCGTGGCATTGTGGGGACTGGCCTTTAAGCCGAACACGGACGACATGCGCGAGGCTCCGGCACGCGACCTGATGGAAGCGCTCTGGGCCGCCGGTGCTAACGTGCGTGCCTATGACCCCGTCGCGATGGACGAGGCGCGCCGCATCTACGGTACCCGAGACGATCTCGCGCTGGTCGACAGCGCGGAGGCTGCGCTCGACGGCGCCGACGTGCTCGCACTGTTGACGGAGTGGCAGGAGTTCCGCAGCCCGGACTTCGAGCTGATGCGTGACAATCTGCGCAGCAGAGCGATTTTCGATGGCCGCAACGTCTACGACCCGGCCCTGGTACGCAGCTATGGGTTGCAGTACCACGGCATCGGGCGTGGCGTGGCGCCGAGACGCGAACGGCGCAGAGGCTGATTCTCGACGCGGCTGTATCCTTGACCGTCGAAATCCTCATTACCCTCGCCGTGGTGGTCGGCGTGCTCGTGCTGCTTACGAGCACGCGGATCGACACGGACGTGGTGCTCGTCGCCGCGATGATCCTGTTGACCTTGCTCGGCATCCTTGAGCCCGAGAAGGCCCTGCAGGGGTTCGCCAGCACCGGTGTGATGACGATCGCAGCGCTGTACATTGTCGTCGCTGGACTGCGCGAAACCGGGGCGATGGCGTGGATCTCGCGCATGGTCCTCGGGCGTCCGCGCTCGCTGACCGTCGCGCAGGGAAAGCTGATGCTGGTGACGAGCGCGTTGTCGGCCGTCATCAACAATACTCCGGTGGTCGCGCTGTTCATTCCGGTGGCCCAGGAATGGGCTTCGCGCTTCGGCTACTCGATATCCAAGCTGCTGCTGCCGATGAATCACGTCGTGATTCTGGCTGGCATGTGCACGTTGATCGGGACCAGCACGAATCTGATCGTCAACAGCCTGCTGGTGAAGACGGTGCCGGACTCGGGTCTTGGGCTGTTCGACCTCGCGTGGATCGGGCTGCCGCTGACCGCCATCGGCTTCGTCTATATTCTGATCGCGAGCCGCTGGCTGCTGCCCGACCGTCAAAGTCCGGTGGAGCAACTCGAGAACGCGCGAGAGTACAGCGTCGAGGCGCGCGTGCTGCCCGGTGGCCCGTTCGTCGGACGCAGTATCGCCGAGGTCGGGCTGCGCAGCATGAAGTACGCGTTCGTGCTGGAGATCTCGCGTGGAACCCGGTTGTTGACCGCGGTTGGTCCGGATGAAGTGCTGCAGGCGAACGACCGCGTAACCTTCGTCGGCGTGGTCGATGCCGTGAACGAGCTGCGGCGCATGCCGGGCATCCTGGTCGCTGAGGACCAGACCTTCCAACTCAACCTGCAGCACACGAAGCGTTGCCTGGTCGAGCTCGTGCTGGGCACGGCGTCACCGCTCGTCGGACAGACCGTCAAGGAATCGGGCTTCCGCAGTCTTTACAACGCGGCAATCATCTCGATCTCGCGTGAGGGGGCGCGGCTTGCAGGCAAGCTTGGTGACGTGAGGCTGCGCCCGGGCGACACGCTGCTCGTCGAGGCTGATCACGGTTTCGTCGAGCGCCACAAATACAACCGCGAGTTCCTGCTGGTGAGTTCGCTGCGGGACTCGACGCCCCCCGATTTCGCCCGCGCCCCGCTCGCGTTCCTGATCCTGCTCGCGATGCTCGTGGTCGCCGCGTTCGAGTGGGTTCCGTTGTTCCAGGCGTCGTTCCTCGCGGCCGGCGCAATGGTGGCGACGCGTTGCGTCACGCTCAACTTGGCGCGTCGCAGTATCGAGTATTCGGTGCTGGCGGGAATTGGTGCGTCGTTCGCACTGGGCTTCGCGCTCGCGGAATCCGGCGCGGCCGGATTGCTGGCCAGCTGGATCGGCGAGGTCGCGAAGGGTGATCCATTCTGGGCGCTGGTCGTACTCTATGTTGCCACCGTCCTCATGACAGAGATGATCACGAACAACGCCGCGGGTGTACTGATGTTCCCGATCGCGATGGCGGTCGCGCAGGACGGCGGCGTCAGCTTCTTGCCTTACGTAGTCTGCGTGATGGTCGGAGCGTCGGCCGGATTCATGACTCCGATCGGGTACCAGACCAACCTGATGGTATATGGGCCGGGTGGCTATCGCTGGGCGGACTACCTGAGGTTCGGTTCGCCGCTAAGCGTCCTGGTCGGCATCGCGACGGTGTTGATCGTGCCCAGGGTCTGGCCGTTCTGAATGGGACAGGGGATGGGGGATGGGGGATCGTCGGAAGGTGGCAGCTGAGACTGCCGGATCCTTGTAGACGCAGGCAGCCGATTTCGCCGTGATCCGCCACGAATTCCCTCTTACACTATCCCCTATCCCCCATCCCCCATCCCCCATCCCC
>Ga0316622_100000165_pt1 | contig 33375 bp, 24 predicted proteins | sample OWC_Aug_OW2_C1_D_FD_207646 | JGI IMG/M metagenome (GOLD analysis project Ga0316622, IMG submission 207646) | Wetland soil microbial communities from Old Woman Creek delta, Ohio, United States - OWC_Aug_OW2_C1_D5_C | ecosystem: Environmental > Terrestrial > Soil > Wetlands | place: USA: Ohio... | reverse complement strand
CCACCGGCTCGTGCCGGGCTTCGTGATCCAGGGGGGCGACGGCCAGTACGGCCGCGTGCCCAACGTCGACCCGATGCAGGTCGGCACGGGCGGCCCGCCCTACACGATCAAGGACGAGCCGGTCACCGCGCAGTACGGCCGGGCCACCGTGGCCATGGCCCGGACCAGCGCGCCCGACTCGGTGGGCTCGCAGTTCTTCATCGTGCTCGACGACGCGGCGCGCGAGGCGCTGGCTGCCTACAACACGTACCAGATCATCGGCACGGTGACCGAAGGCCTGGATGTGGTCGACCAGATCGCGGCGATGCCCAACAGCGGGCCGGAGACCGGCAACCAGGCGCTCGACCCCGTCCCGATGGAGACCGTGACCGTCAGCAACCCGTAACAGCACGAAGGAGCACGCCATGGCCCGCGCCACGATCAGCACCACCGCCGGTGACATCGAGCTCGATGTCTTCACGACCGACGCCCCCAAGGCCGCCAACAACTTCCTCGATCTGGCCGAGAAGGGCTTCTACGACGGGGTGATCTTCCATCGCGTCGTGCCCGGCTTCGTGATCCAGGGCGGCGACCCGACCGGCACCGGCCGCGGTGGACCGGGCTACACCTTCGCGGACGAGAAGTTCAGTGGCGACTACAACCGGGGCACCGTGGCGATGGCCAATGCCGGCCCGAACACCAACGGCAGCCAGTTCTTCGTCTGCCTGGGCGACCTCGCCGGCCGGCTGCCCAAGAGCTACACGATCTTCGGGCAGGTCACCAAGGGCATGGACGTGGTTGATGCGATCGCGGCAGGCAAGACCGGGGCCGGCGACCGGCCGCTGGAGCCGGTCTCGATGACAACGGTGACCGTCGTCGAGCGCTAGGCCGGTCACGCCCTGGCGTGATCGAACGCTTCGTGTTGCATCCCCCGAGTCAAGGCCGGCTCCGAGCGGCCGAATCGAGGCAGGTTAAGAGATTTTCACCATGTATTGCGGCAAAACCCTTGGCGTGAGGGGCGCAACCGGGTAGTATCCAAGTGCTGCTTGTCAGCCCACACGCTGCCCCAGCTCCAAGGTGCATGGGTAGGTAGGGTTAGGGTAGTCGGTGAAGCCGACGTGATAGATGCTCTTGGCGCGTGGCAGAAGGTGCGTCGCCGTACGCCTCTTCAGGGGACAGCAACGGAGCGGCTCTTCGGAGCCGCTCCGACCTTTTCCGGCGGGTTCCGGGGGTTCCGGCGTCGTGGGCGCGCGGTCGGGTTATGATCATGGCCCCGGCGCCGGGTCGCCGGGTGTCACGCCCGGTGGAGCGTGGCTCGCGCGCCTGTAGCTCAGCGGATAGAGCGTCGGCCTCCGGAGCCGAAGGTCGCAGGTTCGAATCCTGTCGGGCGCGCCAATGTCATGCGTCGCAGCAGCAAAGCGGGAAGTGGTCTGGAGCGCCCCGCCCGTCGGGATAGGCCCCGGGAGGCGCGGCCATGGGCGGCGCCGGGACTGCGCCGCCCGATCCCCTGATGCGGAGCTGCTCGCTTCACACCGGGCGGACGGTGTCGTGCCTACGCACCGTCGCCCGGGGACTCGCGCGCGCCGGACGCGACGCGACCGGCGCCACTCGCCTCTAGCCCGGGGCGATCGACAGTGCTCGTCGGCGACTCCTCCGAGGGTGCGCGGGGCACGGGTCGTTCGTCGCGGAACTGGTACTCGACCGCGAGTGGGTCGCGGTTGGGAAGCAAGAACCACACGACCAGGCCTCCGACGAGCGCGATGAGGGCGCCGAGGGCCATCGCCACTCGGACGCCCCGGCTGTAGGCGTCGACATACGGTGCGACGAGGTCCGGGTCGATGCCCGCCACGCTCTCGCCGAACGAGGGCAGCCCAACGGCCGCGAGCACGTCGCCGAATGCCGCCACGGCCGCGTCGATCTCGGCCGGCGGCAGGCCGGCCAACGAGGCCTCGTAGGCCGAGAGCGCCACCCCCGCGGCGACTGCCGTGGCAAGCACGATGCCGATCCGGCTGCCGAGCTCCAGCGAGGCGTGGTTGAGCGCGGCGGCCGTGGCCGGCAGGCCCCGCGGGACGCTGGCAAAGATGATCGCGGTGCGGACGGTCGTGGCGAACACGAACCCGACCGCGACGAGAACGAACGGCAGGATGAAGATCACGTAGGGCGCGTTCGGCACCGTGATCGCGGCCAGGACCAGATCGCCAAGGCCGACGCCCACGACGCCGATCCCGACGACCGCCCGCGGGGAGTACCGGCGGAGCTGGATCCCGGCGATCGGCCCGGCCAGCACCAACGCTACGAACAGGGGCACCAGCGCCAGGGTCGATGCGAGCGTGCCGTACTGGTGGACGTAGCGGAAGTAGATGGGGAGCTGCGAGAGCGGGATCGTCTGGGCAATGGCAAGGATGAGACCGACGAAGACGGCGGCCGCGACCGGTCGCTGCTCGACGTCGAGGCCGGCCGCCCGGCGCCGGCGCCGGCGCCGGCGCCCGTAGACGATGACCCCCGCGAGGGTGAGCCCGCCGGCGAGGATGAGCGTCCAGCGGAGCAGGTCCCACAACCCGGTCCCGAACCAGACCACGCCCGTCGTGAGGGTGACGATCCCCATTCCCCAGAGCGCGGTGGTCAACACGTACGGTCGCTCGGCCAGCTTCGGCTGCTCCAGGAGTGGGAGCCGGTCACGCGACACGACGATCGCGAGGACGCACGCGCCGGCGGCGGCCACGTACGCGGGCAGGTGCCAGCCCGGCTGCAGCGCCAGGAGGAACAGCACGGCAGCGTTGGCGAGGCCGAACGCGCTGTAGGCGATGCCGATCGCCGTCGCCCGGGGCACACCTTGGTAGCTCGTGGCCACGGAGGCGAGCGAGACCGGGATGACGAAGGCAGCCGCAGCGGTGCCCACCAGGCGGCTCAGGGCGAGCAGCGGCCCCACGGGCAGGAAGACTGAGACAAGCGCAGCCGCCAGCTCCACGACGAGCCCGCCGACGATGATGCGTCGGGCCCGCGCCGTGTCGCCGACGGCGCCGCCGATGAACAGCAGGCCGGCCGCAACCAGGGCCCCCAGGACCGCCATCGCCTCGAGCTCGGGACGCATCCGGATCGCTGCCTGGACCGACGGCACCGACGCGCTGAAGACGCGGGGGTTCATGCCGGCCGCGAAGAGCGCTACCGCGCCCGCGATCAGCGCCGCCCGCGGGCCGGGCTCATCGATGACCTCGGCGATGAAGCGCGGAAGACGGTGTCGGCGCACGGGCCGATCCTAGCCCTCGGCGCCGTCTCCGGTGTGCCGCTCGGGACACAGCTCTGGCTGCGTGCGGGGCGTCCCGGCGGGCAGGGCGTCCGTAGAGCAGGGTGTCCGTAGAGCAGGGTGTCCGTAGAGCAGGGTGTCCGTAGAGCAGGGTGTCCGTGCCGCAGGGTGTCCGTGCCGCTGACCGCCGGTCGCCTGGGCCGATAGCCCGCACGACGCACGACCGAGGGTCTCACCGTCCACGGCTCGGCCCGATCCCCGGGGACGCGCCGCGCCAGCCGCCAGGAGGGCAGCCTGTCTCCGAGACCGCGCCGAGATCGCCCCCGGATCCTCGGCTCGACCGGGCCCAATTCCGCTTCCGGGGGAAGTCCGAATCTGTACGCTATGCGAGCGATCGACGGCGGCCCGATCGGATGCCGCGATGGAGGACCATGACCGAGAACGTCGCGCTCAAGACGAGGGGGTCCCACCCCACGCGCGGGCTGATCGCCCAGATCTTCGCCATCGTCGGCATCGTGGCGTGCATCGTCCTCATCGTGGGTCTGTGGCTTGGGCGAAGCTGGGTCTACGACGGGATCACCGGGCTCACCGGCTCAATCGACGCCGCCCTGGACCGGGCCGCAGCGGCCGCGGGGCAGGCCGGCACGCGCGTCGACGAGGTCGCCACCGAGATGGGCGACACCGCCGACACGGCGCAGGCGGTCGCCGACGATCCGGCTGTTGCGCGTGACCAGCTCCAGCCAGTTGCGGCACGAGTGACCGGCGTCGTGGATCGCTACCGCGGCTTCCGCGCTGCGTACGCCGGTCTCCACGAGACAGTGGTCGGAGCGGTCGACACGATGCAGCGCATCGATCGGTTCGTCCCCTGGATCTCCGTTCCCGAGGGACCCATCAATGCACTTGCGGCGGTGGACCAGAGGATCTCGGGCCTTGACCAGGCCGTCACTGACCTTGCCGGCGTCGGCGACGGCGTCGGCGCCGTGCAGGGAACGGCAACGAAGATGGCGGAGGCTTCGCGGCGGGCGGAGACGGCGCTGACCGGCGTGAGCGGCGGCTTCACCAACCTCCAGAGCGAGATCAGCAACGCCCAGGCGGACCTCGCCCGGCTGACGGACATCCTGGGCACCGTGCTGCTGATCGCCTCGGTGATCCTCACGCTCCTGCTCCTGTACATCATCGTGCTGCATGTCGTGCTCTGGAGCGCGGGCAGCCGCTGGCAGCATGGACCGGCCTGAACCCATCGATTCGCCGCCCGCCGTAACCGCGCGGCTCGAACTCGCCGCGTCGTGTGCCGGAGCGCGGCCATCGCAGAGAGTGAGGTAGGAAGTGATGCAGCAACCAGTCCAGCAAGGACCGGCTCCGCGGCCTGGCAACCCGGATGTCGTCAACGATTGGGCGTTGCGCCTGGAGGCGGCGCACGACGCGACAAACTCGGGCGCCGGGCGCCGGCTCGCCCAGCTGGCGGCGATCCTCGGCCTCGCCTTCGTCGCGCTGTACACGATCTCGTTCTTCCTGCTCGAGGCGACCCCGCTCGGCAGAGCATCGGGCCAGGAGCTCGTCGACTACTACGCGGACGGCAAGAACCTCACGCTGACCCTGGCGGCCATGGTCCTCATGCCGTTCGCGGGCATCGCCTTCATCTGGTTCATGATCGCGCTTCGTGCCGCGGCCGCCGCCAGCGGCCGACCGGTGAGCCGGCTCGTCGGCCACGTGCACCAGGCCACGGGCATCGCCTTCGTGGCCCTGCTGTTCGTTGCGACGGCGGCCTTCATCGCTACGCCGACGGTCATCGACTTCGCCGGCGCGGAGCCGGATCCGGCCGTCGCCCGCGTCCTGCCGCTGCTCGGCGGGACGGTGCTGCTGTTCTTCGCCATGCGGATGGCGGCGATGTTTGTCTTCACGTCGTCCAGCATCGGCCTGGCGACCGGGCTGCTGCCGAAATGGTTCGCCTACCTCGGCTACGTCGTCGGGGTCGCGCTGCTGCTCGCCTTCAGCGTCGCGGCCTGGTTCGCGCTGCTGTTCGCCGCCTGGGTGCTTGCCCTGTGCATCCTGGTGCTGTGGCAGTACCGCAAGACGGCGCCCGCGGCCTGACGACGTCGTTCGACGCACGCGGGACCTGATGGCCCCACCAGGAGGAGGACTTCCGTGGGCGCACCTCAGATCGGCCCGGACCTGCCCTTGCCGCCGACGCCATCGGCCAGCACGGTCGGACGAACGCTCGCCGAGTCCGAGCACCACTGGCGCACGCCGCCGAGGCGTCTTCCCGAGGACGCGCCGCATATCGTCGTCTTCCTGACCGACGACTCCGGCTTCGGGAATCGCGAGACATCGGATCAATCGGACGGGAAGGAGAGTCTGAGGTGGGACTGACGGAGTACGCGCCGGGCACGACGTTCCAGGGCGTCATCGGCCGGACCCGCGCCTCGTCGTCACCCGCGTGGCCGAGGCCGAACCGGGCGCCGGAGGGCGCCCCGAACGTGCTGTTCATCGTGCTCGACGACACCGGCTTCGGACAGCTCGGCTGCTTCGGCAGCCCGATCCGCACGCCGAACATCGACGCGCTCGCCGCCGACGGGCTCCGCTACACGAACATCCACACCACGGCGCTCTGCTCGCCGACCCGCTCGTGCATCATCACCGGCCGCAACCACCATTCCAACCACGTGGGGTGCCTGACGAACGGCTCGACCGGCTTCCCCGGCTACGACGGCTACATGCCGTTCGAGAACGGCACGCTGGCCGAGATCCTGGCTCAGCGCGGCTACAACACCTACTGCGTGGGCAAGTGGCACCTGGCGCCCGAGGAGACGATGTCGGCGGCGGGGCCCTACGACCGCTGGCCGCTGGGGCGCGGCTTCGAGCGCTACTACGGCTTCCTGGGCGGCGACACGCACCAGTACTACCCGGAGCTGGTGCGGGACAACAGCCAGGTCGAGCCGGAGAGCACGGCCGACGAGGGCTACCACCTGACCCCCGACCTCGTGGAGAAGGCCAAGGCGATGATCGCCGACGCCAAGCAGGTCGCCCCGAACAAGCCCTTCTTCATGTACTTCGCGCCCGGAGCGATGCACTCGCCCCATCACGTGCCCAAGGAGTGGGCCGACCGCTACAAGGGCGCCTTTGACGACGGCTGGGACGTCTATCGCGAGCGGACGTTCGCGCGCCAGAAAGAGCTCGGGCTGGTCCCGGCCGACGCCGAGCTCTCGCGACACGACCCGGACGTCCAGGTCTGGGAGGAGCTGTCGGCCGACGAGCGCCGGCTCTACGCCCGGATGATGGAGGTCTTCGCCGGCTTCCTCGAGCACACCGACCACTACCTCGGCGAGCTCTTCGGCTTCCTCAAGGACCTGGGCGAGTACGAGAACACCCTGATCATGCTCATCTCCGACAACGGGGCGAGCGCCGAGGGCGGGCCGACCGGGTCGGTGAGCGAGGTGCGCTTCTTCAACGGCATCCCGGACGACGTCGAGTCGGGGCTCGCGGCCATCGACCAGATCGGCGGGCCAGGGCACTTCAATCATTACCCGTGGGGCTGGACCTTCGCCGGCAACACGCCGTTCCGGCGCTGGAAGCGCGAGACGTATCGCGGCGGCGTCAGCGACCCGTTCATCGTTTGCTGGCCGAAGGGCATCCAGGCGCGCGGCGGGATCAGGACGCAGTACGGCCACGCCATCGACATGGTGCCGACCGTGCTCGACGCCCTCGGCATCGAGCCGCCGACCGCAATCCGTGGCGTCACCCAGGCGCCCATCGAGGGCGTGAGCCTGAAGGAGTCCTTCGATGACGCGGCCGCGCCCGAGCGACACACGACCCAGTACTTCGAGATGCTGGGCCACCGCTCCATCTACCACGACGGCTGGCGGGCGGTCTGCCCCTGGCCGGGGCCTTCGTTCAAGGAGGCGGGCATGGGGTTCGGCGTCGGGATGGCCGACGAGACGCTGACCGCGCTCGACGCAACCGGCTGGGAGCTCTACCACGTGGCCGAGGACATCGCGGAGACGAAGAACCGCGCGGAGGAGGAGCGCGAGCGGCTGATCGCGATGATCGGGCTCTGGTACGCGGAAGCCGGCCGCTACAACGTCCTCCCCATCGACAGCCGTGGCGTGGAGCGCATCAGGGAGGAGCGGCCGGAGATCGCCCAGTCGCGCGACCGGTACGTCCTCTACCCCGGCACACAGGCGGTCCCCGCCGGGGCGGCCCCCAGGATCCTCAACCGTCCGTTCACGATCACGGCCGAGGTCGAGATCGCCGACGGTGGCGCCGAGGGCGTCCTCCTGAGCATGGGCGGCAATGACGGCGGCATCTCGTTCTACGTCCAGGACGGGAAGCTGGCCTACGTCCACAACTACGCAGCCATCGAGCGGTACCACGTCGTCGCCGACGAGGAAGTGCCGGCTGGCCGGCACTTCCTCAGCATGGAGTTCGAGCCGACCGGAAAGCCCGACCTCTCCAAGGGCCGCGGGACGCCGGGCGTCGTCACGCTCTTCGTGGACGGTCGGGAGGTCGGTCAGGGCGAGCTGCCCGTGACCGCCCCGCTGCGGCTGGGCCAGGGTGCCGCGATGCTCGTCGGGGCGGACACGGGCGGGGCGGTGACGCCGCGCTACGAGCCGCCGTTCCGGTTCACCGGCGCCCTGCGCCGGGTGATCGTCGACGTCAGCGGCGAGCACCTCGAGGACTACGAGGCGAGAATGAGGATCGCGCTGGCCAGGCAGTAGCGCTCCACGGGCCGCACCACGGAGCCCGGAGGCAAGGGCGGGTGCCGATGCTGCTGCAGTAAGTGAGGCGGCGGCCAACCCGAGCGTGGCCGCCATGCACGAGAGGAGAGCACATGTCCGACATCGATCGCACCGTGCTTCCGATAACACCCGGCGAGTTCGCCGGCACGATCGGCCGGACCGCCAAGGAGTCGAAGCCGGCCAAGCCGGAGATCCTGAAGGCACCCGATGGCGCGCCGAACGTGGTCGTCGTGCTGCTCGACGACGTGGGCTTCGGCGCCTCCGACGTGTTCGGCGGGCCGGTGCCGATGCCGGCACTGCGCCGGGTGGCGGACGAGGGCCTGCGCTACAACCAGTTCCACACGACGGCGCTGTGCTCGCCGACGCGGGCCGCGCTGCTGACCGGGCGCAACCACCACAGTGCCCACTTCGGCGCCATCTCGGAGATCGCGATCGGCTTCCCCGGGTACGACAGCGTCATCCCGAAGAGCAAGGCCACCGTCGCCGAGGTCCTCAGGGGCAACGGCTACAACACGGCGTGGTTCGGCAAGAACCACATCACCCCGATGTGGGAGACCAGCCCCGCGGGACCGTTCGACCGCTGGCCGACCGGCCTGGGCTTCGAGCGCTTCTACGGCTTCATGGGTGGCGAGAGCTCGCAGTGGGAGCCCTCGCTGCTCGACCAGACGACGCCGATCAACCCGCACGTCGGCCGCGAGGACTACCACCTGACCGAGGACCTGGCCGACCAGGCCATCTCCTGGATCCGCAGCCAGAAGACGTCCGCTCCGGACAAGCCGTTCTTCGTCTACTTCGCCCCGGGCGCGACGCACTGCCCGCATCACGCCCCGCCAGAGTGGATCGAGAAGTTCAAGGGTGAGTTCGATCAGGGCTGGGACGTGCTGCGGGATGAGATCCACCAGCGACAGTCGGCCGCCGGCATCATCCCCAGCGGCACGGCCAACACCCCGCGGCCGGACTCGCTGCCCGCCTGGGAAGCGTACCCGGACAAGTACAAGCCGGCGGCATCCCGGCTGATGGAGGTGTACGCCGGCTTCCTCGCGCACACCGACCATCACATCGGCCGGATCATCGAAGCCATCGAGGAGCTGGGAGCCTGGGACGACACGATCTTCATGTACGTCGTGGGCGACAACGGTGCCTCCGCGGAGGGCACCCTCAACGGCGTCTGGAGCTCGCCGTCCTACCAGAACGGGTTCCCCGAGGACCCCGAGTGGCTGCTCGAGCACATCGACGACTTCGGATCGGCCAAGTGCGAGAACCACTTCAACGCGGCCTGGGCGTGGGCGTTGGATGCGCCCTTCCAGTGGACCAAGCAGGTGGCCTCGCACTTCGGCGGCACCCGCAACGGCATGGCCGTCAGCTGGCCGAACGGCATCAAGGACGCGGGTGGGCTGCGCACCCAGTTCCACCACGTGATCGACGTGATGCCCACCATCCTCGAGGCGGCCGGCGTCCCCCACCCGACGTCGGTGAACGGTGTCGCCCAGGAGCCGATCGAGGGCACGAGCATGCTCTACTCCTTCGGCGACCAGGGGGCGGCAAGCACCCACCGGACCCAGTACTTCGAGATCCTCGCCAACCGGGGCATCTACCACGACGGCTGGATCGCGTCGTGCTTCCACGGTCGCGTGCCGTGGCAACGCTCGCAGGACCTGCCGATCGACGGTCCGCAGGAGGTCTGGGAGCTCTACAACCTCGCGGAGGACTTCAGCCAGTCGGTCGACCTGGCGGCAGCCCAGCCGGAGAAGCTGAAGGAGCTCCAGGAGCTGTTCGACGCAGAAGCCCGGAAGTACAACGTATACCCACTGAACGGCGAGACGACCTCGCGCTCGCTGCCGTTCCACCGACCCAGCCTGATTGCCGGCCGCAAGACATTCACCTACTACCCCGGGAACGTCCACATGCCGGAGCTCGGGGTGGTCAACATGAAGAACCGCGACTTCGACCTCGTCGCCCACCTGGAGGTGCCCGACGGCGGTGTCGACGGGGTGATCATGTGCCAGGGCGGCAACATGGCCGGCTGGTCGCTCTACGTCAAGGATGGCTTGCCGACCTACCACTACAACTGGCTCGGGCACGACCAGTACTCGATCTCGTCCGATCGGCCATTGCCGGCCGGCGACGTCCGGGTCCGGGTGAAGTTCGACTACGCGGAGCACTCGGGGCTGGGTAAGGGCGGCGACGTCACGATGTTCATCGACGACGTACAGGTCGCCCAGGGTCGCATCGAGAAGACGGTGCCGTTCATCTTCTCGATGAGCGGCGAGACGATGGACGTGGGCATCGACACCGGGGCCCCGGCGGGCCCCTACCCCCCCGAGTTCCCGTTCACGGGGACGATCCATCGCATCGACATCGAGGTGGGCTCCCTGCTCGACGCCCTCCCGCCGGACAAGCGCGACGAGCTCATCGCCCAGGGGATGGGTCACGCGGCGATGGCCTCGCAGTAGACCTGGGGCTCCACGCCGCGGGACCCGACCGACAACGCCGGACTCGACCCCGGGCGACCGGCGCCGAGCAAGCTGCGGAGAAGACCATGACCAGCGACGGACGGTTCCCGGAGGCGATGCCCGCGGGTGACTGAGCCGCTCGAGCCGCACAGCGGGAAGGCAGTGCCGCTGCGACCGTCGCCGCTCCGACGGTCGCCACTGCGACGTGCCCGGGACTGGCTGGATGCGGCCGACCCGGGCGCGATCCGGCGCACCCAGGGTGCGCGAACGGTCATGGCGGCTCTGGCGACGCTGCTCACCCTGCGGGCGCTGCCGGCCTTCGGCCTTGACCCGGCCGCGGGATCGGTCAGCTACGGCGTCCTGGCCGTCTTCTTCTGCGGCATGGCGATCGTCGACCCTCTCCGGCGTGACCGGGCGATCACGCTCGGGTGGGCCGTCGGGGCATTCGCGGCTGCGGCCCTGCTGGCGGGCCTGACCGAGCCGATCCGCTTTCTCCCGTCGATCCTCCTGCTTGTCCTGATCGCGCTCGTGTTCCTGGCCCGGCGGGCAGGTCGCCGGGCCAGCGAGCTCGCCGTGCTCCTCGCCATGGGAACGTACTTCGCCGACGGGGGCAACGTGACACTCACGACGCTCCCCTGGTTCGTCGCAGCAGCCACCATCGGCGTCGCCTGGTTCGCCGTCGTGCTGCTGGTCGTGCTGCCGTACGATCCGGTCCGGGCCATCCGGGGTGCCACGCGCGCGTACGGCGCCCGGATCGCGGATGTCGTGGCGAGCGCGGCCGCGGCGGTCCGCGAGCCGCTCGCCGACGGCTCCGCGCCCGGGACCGCGACCGAGTCCGCGGCGGCGGACGTGACTGCCGGCTCGCTCGCTCGTCGCCTGCGCCTCACCAAGCTCACGCGCCGGGTGATGGAGGCGCAGCTCCCCGGGGCGCGAGCCCCCGGAGGCTGGACCGCGGACCAGGTGAAGCGCCTGCAGATCGCCCTCTTCGAGGCCGAGCTCGGCGCAACCCAGCTGGTCGACGGCTGCGAGGACCGCCTGGCGCTCGCAGCGATGCCGGTCGAGATCCGCCTCGCCTTGGCTGCAGCGCTCGACGCGATCGCCGCGGCCCTCGAGGACATCGGCGACCCGGCGGTCGTGGAGACCCTCGCCGAGCGCGTCGACGACCTGCGCGACCAGGTCATGGAGGCGATGGTGGGGCGAGCGGCAGGGGGGGCGCGACCGGTCGAGGGCGCCGACGCGGATGCCTCCCCAGTGCCCTGGATCGCGGCCGGGCTTCGGATCGCGAACGGCGGCAGGCGCGTCGCCCGGGCCATCGCCACCGCCCGCAGGCTGCAGGCCGCGACGATCGCGGCAGAGCAGACGGACCAGGCACGAACGTCCGCGGATCGACCGCCGGCGCCCGGCCAAGGGGCGGGGCCGTCACCCCGGAGGCCCGCTACCCCGTGGTCGAGGTCGCGGCCGCCGGGCGGCACCGAAGTCCTGCTCGGCCCCCTCACCGTTCACCTCACGACGGCACTCGCGATCCAGGCGGTGCTGGCGACCGGCCTGTCGATGGCTGTTGCGTGGCTCTTCGGCGCCGAGCACCCGAACTGGGTGTTCTGGACATCGTTCGTGGTCATCGCCGGCTCCCTGGACGAGTCCCTGAACCGGATGCTGAACCGGATCGCCGGGACGATCGGCGGTGTTGTCATCGGCGTCCTGCTCGCCACGCTCCTCCCCGACGAGCTCGCCTGGGTCGCGGTCGTGGCGATCGTCTCGATCTATCTGGCCATCTACATGGCGCCGGTCTCGCACGCCTGGTTCGTGTTCTGGCTGAACGTCGCCTTCGCCATCGTGTACGCGGGAAAGGGGGACCCACTCGAGCTGCTCGTGCAGCGGCCGCTGATGACCGTGGTCGGAGCCGGCATCTCCGCGATCATCGTCACCCGCGTTCTGCCGGTTCGAACGTCGGGGCGGTACACGGCCACGCTCGCCGGCTTTCTCGCGGCGGTCCGTGAGGCCGTCACAGTGTGGACGGCGGCTCCCGCTGCGGGAGATGTGGCCCCGGGGCCCCTTGCGGCGGTGGACGCTGCCTACCGCCAGGTCGAGGCGGCGAGCGTGACGCGGCACTCGGGACTGCGCTTCATGGACAACGACCGCGCGGAGCAGCGCGAGGAGACGGAGGTGGCCGCGCTCGCCGTCGCCGTCGGGCGGCTCGCGACCGCCGTGGAGCTGCAGCCCGATGCCGCGCGGCGTGACCCGGCGGCCGCGGCCGGCGCGAGAGTGGCGCGCAACCTCGACGCCGTGATCTCGCTCGCGGGCGGCACGCCGTCGACGCTCGTACCGAGGCTCGATGACCTGCTCGTCACCGCAGGACCGCGGGCCGCGCCGCCGGTTCCGCCAGCCGCGACGCAATCCGCAGCCATCCACGACGCGGGGCCCGAGCAGAGCTGGGCCGGCGTCGGCAGGCCGACCGGTGGGGCAGTCCTGGCAGCCATGGTGGATCTCCACACCTGCGTTGTCCGGCTGGGTGCCGCACTGGCGGCCGGCCTGCCCTCACAACGTCCACGGGTACTAGCCCCGAGCAGCTGGAGGAAGACCAAGGAGTGACCCGGTCCTCGAGCTGATGGGGTAGCGGCTGGACGTTCGCCATCGCGCGCGTCATTCTGGGTGTCGGCGTCCCATCACGGTATCTGGAGGAGAGGAAGAATGATCCGTTCGCTCATGGCGGCCCTTATCGGTGGACTCGCGACGTTCGCGTTCCTCCTGTTCTGGGACGCGACCGACTTCACCGAGCCGATGACCGCCTATTTTCTGGCCGGGGTCGTCAGCGCGATCGGCACGTTCCTGTGGCCGCTCGTCCTCGGCGTGTGGGCCTGGAACCGCCGCAAGAATCGCCGGGACGCGAAGATCGAGGAAGAGGTCAGCCGCCAGCTTTCCGAGAAGAGCTAGGAGCGCCCGCGCCGGCACGCTCCCGGCTGGCTCATCGTCGTTCTGGCGTGCGCGGCGGGATCGGGTCGGCACGAACAACAACGTGCCGAGGTGGACCTGATCAAGGACGGGTTCAGAGAAGCCCTCGCCTCAGGATCGGCGCCGCAGAAACGGGCCACGCAGCGCCTCAGGCACCAGCCATAATGGGCCTCCCGCGGTGGGCCATTCAGGTCCTCGGGATGGGGGAGGCGCGCGTCGTCGGCGCCGGGTCGAACCCCGAGGGCTCCGACAGCGCAAGGAGGATAGGCATCGTGGCTACGGACCTCGTCGGGCAGCTCAAGGGCCTGCTCGACAACCCGGACTTTGTCGCCCAGGCCAAGGGATTGATCCCCGAGGGCGTCGATATCTCGAAGTTGCTCGAAGACCCCAGCAAGCTTCTCGACCTCCTCAAGCAGTCCCCCGACCTGCTCAACAAGTTCCAGGAGTTCCTGCCGGGCGTCGACATCGAGGGTGGCCTCGGCCAGCTCGCCGGCCTCGCGGCCGGGGCTGCCGGCGCGGCAGGGGCCGCGGCCGGCGCCGCGGGTGATGCCGCAGGGGCCGCGGCCGGCGCCGCGGGTGATGCCGCAGGTGCCGCGGCGGGTGCCGCGAGTGATGCCGCGGGTGCCGCGGCGGGTGCCGCGGGTGATGCCGCAGGTGCCGCGGCGGGTGCCGCCGAAGGCGCAGCGGACGCGGCGACTGAGGCTGGCGGCAGCATCCTCGAGAAGGTGAAGGACATCTTCAAGTAGGCCGACGGGCGCCCGACCGGACGCCCGAGCGACGATCGGGAAGCCCCGTCGCCCACCAGGGCCGCGGGGCTTCTTGCCTGCTGGGGGCGTGCGACCGACGGTCAGAGAACGGAATCGTCGTCGCAAGCTGATCGGGGACCCCACACGGAGCACGGCTCGGCAGGGACGGGACAGGCGCGACACCGCCAACGAGTAGAGGCACGACGCACAATGACCGAGACGCACGCACCGCGACACCGCTGGAGGCCGGTCCGCGAGCAGGCCGCCGACACGTTCTGGCTGCTGCTGATCGTCGCGAACGCGGTCACCGTGATCGGAACACGGATCCTCCTCGAGCTCGCCGGTTACCCCCAGATCGGCGGCGGCGGCGAGTTTCACATCGCTCACGTCCTGTGGGGTGGGCTGCTCCTGTTCATCGCCGTCGTCCTGCCGCTCTCGCTCGTCAACCGCTACGCGCTGTGGGCGTCGGCAATCCTGGGCGGGATCGGGACCGGTCTCTTCATCGACGAGGTCGGCAAGTTCATCACCTCGAGCACGGACTACTTCGCGCCCCTGGCTTTCCCGATCATCTACGGCTTCACCGTGGCGATGGTCTGGATGGCCTACCGGCTCGCCCGTCACAGGCCACGCGACTCGCGGACCCTGCTGTACCACGCCCTCGAGGATATGAAGCAGGTCCTCGACAACGACCTCGACCCGTTCGAGCACCGCGAGCTGGTGGTCGAGCTGCGTCAGGTCGCGGCCACGGCCACCGACCCGAACGAGCGCATGCTCGGCGAGGCGCTGCTCGCCTATGTCACCTCACGCGGCATCAGGCTGTCGCTCACCCCCAACCGGATCGAGCGGCTCCTCGTCGATCTGCGCCGCGTGCTTGCCGGTTGGCCGCCGCGGCTCTTCCTGCGGACGCTCCTCATCGCTGCGTTCGGCCTGCTGGGGCTGAACGCCCTCTTCAAGATCGGCTCGGTCGTGTCGATGGCCCAGGGATCAGGGCCGCTGGCCGATGCGCTCACCAGCATCGTCGTGAAGAACGGTACGACGGAGTACACGCTCACCAACCCTGCGATCTTCACGCTGATGACCCTGGCGACGGTCGCCGTCGGGCTCCTCGCCCTGGTCACCACCATCCTGCTGGTCGCCGGGAGAGAGACCCTCGCCCTTCGGATCGGCGTGCTCGCCCTCGTCTTCTCGCTGACGCTGGTCGCCCCGATCACCTTCTACTTCAACCAGCTCTACGCGATCGTGGACGTCATCGGCCAGGTCCTGGTGCTCCTCATCGCGTCGCTGTACCGGTGGCGCTTCCTCTCTCCGGCCACGGCCGGCGTGGCGATCGGGGCCGGCGAGACGGCTCCGCTGGCGGGCTGATCGACTCACACTCGCAGGGGCGGGTCGTGCGGCCTCCCGCGGGTCTCAGTCCCTGCCGACACGCACGTTGATCGAGCCCTGGACACCGCCGACGGATACGGCCGCTTTGGTCGCGCGCGACTTCTAGGTGCTCGTTCTCGGGTGATACTCGGCCCGGTCGATGACTGTCGGTGCCCCGTCCTCGCCCTTCTCCTCCCCGGACACGGGTTTGGACGCTGGCTCAGATCCGGCGGCTTGTGACGCGGCGAGGCGATGGAGCTCGCCCAGGCCGTCGCGAGTCGCCGCCACGACGATCTCCTCGTCGGCCGCCAGAACCTCGTCGGCCGGGATGTCCCAGCGGGCGACATCCGAGCCCGGGTCGGCGACCGCCAGCAGCCGCACGGCGCCGCTCCGATTGAGGGTCGAGGCAAGGCGCCCGATCAGCATTGACCCGTCCGGGACGCGCATGCGCGCGAACAGCATCAGCTGGCCGTCGCCGACGGGGACCGTGGCCACGACCTCCGAGGGGATCGCAGCTGCCGCGAAGGCCGGCGCTGCAAGGTGTGACACGCTGCGCGTGAAGCGGATCCCGAAGCCGCGCTGGACACGCAGCGCGAACTCAGGGTCGTACAGTCGGAGCACCACCCGGAGGTCCGGGCGGATGGCCCGGGCGTTGAGCGCGATCGCCAGGTTGACCAGATCGTCGCTGGTTGCCACGACGAGGGCCCTGGCTCGTTCGAGTCCCAGCGAGTCGAGGACTTCGCGGCTCCGCGCGTCGCCGATGACCACCGGCATCCCCGAAGCGCGGGCCGGGGAGATGAGCGGGCGATCCTCCGCCAGCTCGACCGCAACGACCCGGACACCGCGGGCGGCGACCCCCAGGCCGACCCGGTAGCCGATCGACCCGAGCCCCGCGACGATCACGTGATCGCGGATGTCGGCGGGCACGGCCCGCACGCCCAGGGTCTCCAGCAGGCGGGATCGGATCAGGGCGTCCGTGATGAAGGCGTACACGATCGCGACCAGCACGGCCCCGATGAGGCTCAGGAGAATGGCATACGTGCGCAGCGGGGCGCGGCTGGCGGCATCCCCGATGTCGACCGCCACGGGCGACCCGGTCAGGAGCGTGACCGCGTAGGTGACCGCGTCAAGGGGGCTGAGGCCGGACACCAGATTGAAGTAGATCGCCGATACCGCGGCGAGGCCCACCAGGACAGCACCGAAGCTGAGCAGGCGCCGCTGCGGCACGGTCATCTGCGTCCGGATCGCGACGAGGGGTCGAATGAGCCGGCTCAGGAACGGCTCGGGTTGGTGGGCGGCCGGGCTTGAGGCCGCGGCACCGTTCGGCGCGGCGACGTGACCGTCAGCGATGTCCACCAGGATGAGGTCGCCGACCGCGGCCGGATCGGGAAGCAGCTCCACCGTCCGGTCGGCGGCGAGTCGCGCGATGGGGATCGACCGATCCGAGCGAGGCGGATCCCTCAACCGGCGCGACGACAGCACGCTGCCCGCCAGGCGGAACTGGTTACCGGTCTCCCCGTCCAGTGCGGCGGAAACGAATCCCGGTGCCGCGACGGCCGACGAGGAGAGCGCGATGGCGTCCGCGAACAGTTCCGGGATGCGGGCCCCCACCTCCTGGTCGAAGAGGCGGATGACGACCCTCAGGTGCGGGTTCAGCCCGGTCGCCGCGAGCGCCGTGTCGACGTTGCCGAGGTCGTCGCTGCTCGTCAGGACGATGGCACCCGCCGTCGAGACACCGGCCTCCCGCAGCACGCGCGGTCGCCGCGGGTCGCCGACGACGAGGCGGACGCCAACGGAAGCCAGATCCTCCTCCGCTTCGTCGTCTGCGCCGATCACCACGACCGTCTCGTAGCGGGACCGCAGCTCCTCGATCGTGCGCAGACCAAGATGGCCAGTACCGCACACGATGACGTGGCCGACGCCGGGCGAGTGGACAGGTTCCTTCGGGACCGGGGGCTCAGCCACGCTGCCATTCTACGGGCAGCATCGGCGCTGCTGGTGGGCTAGCTGCCCGACGCCGGCGGCATCGGCGAAGCCGCCGTCGACCGAGCGGGAACGAGGCGCGCATCGTGCTCGGGCCGGTCCCTCGCACGCGGTTTCTCCTCAAGGCACCGGCGTGCGCCCTGACGGAGTCCCCGGGAGGAGCGCCAGGGACTCGACCCGCTCGCCAAGCGCATCGGATCAGTCCGCGCTGCGCCGGCCCCGGATGCTCAGTCGAAGCCCGTGCCCGTGGTGAAGAAGGTCAGCGCGCCGCGCGTCTTGGTCTGCTGGTCGCCGCCCACGTCGAGCCCCTGGCCCTCGAGGAATGCCATGAATGCCTCTGCCGCGACGGTCGCCTGTCCGGGCTCGACCTTGATCGACATCTCGACCAGGTCGGACCCGTCGGGCAGCTTCCATCGCTCCGCCACGACCTCGTGCTCGAAGTCCTCGAACTCCACCTTCCACTTGCGAACGTCGATCGGACCCATCGTCGTCAGCTTGTCCCAGCCGACATTCGCCGGCCCGAACTCCGCGATGAGGCGCTCCTGGTCGGCCGAGAAGAGCTTGCGGAGCGGTCGTCGCCCGGCGACGGCTTCGTCGATCTCTCCGGTCGCCTGGGGCGCGCTGAGCTTGGCCGAGACGACCTCCTTGTCGCCGACCCGGTCGAGCTCGATCTCGAACCCGTCCGTCCTCATCCAGTCGAGCGGGATGCGAGCGGGGTCCACCGGGCGCAGCTTCACCGTGCTGTCGTCCTCGTCGCCCTTCACCTTGCGGGCCCGCAGCACCAGCCCGACGTCGAAGAGCTCAAGTCTGGGGGTATCGAAGAAGAAGATCGTCCGTGTCTCCGGCTCCTCACCGCTTTGCTTGAGCAGGCGAATGACGAGGTCTTCGTCCTGGATTCGCGCTGTGATCTTGACCTCGACGGCGCGGATCGCGGGATCGATCTGGACTTCCGTCTTGAGCGGTTCGTAGGGCATGCGCGTGCTCCATTCCTGCCAGCGTCGACTGCGGTCGCGCCGCGTGTCGGCCGAGACGACCGCCGCTCATCGACGGTCCTGGCGCTTACCTTAACGCCCCTTTCGCTCCCAAGTGCTCGGTGGGGCTACGACGATCCAGCTGGATCAGGATGGGGACGTGAATGGTGGCATCTACGTGCCCGTCTCCTGTCGGGCGCGCCAGATCGACCTTGCCGCGGGCGAGCGTCACTGGATCGCGTGCGGGTCCGCCGATCTGCCTGCCATCAGGAGGCGTTCCAGGCCGTCGAGAATGAGGGCGAGGCCGAATTCGAACGAGGCCGCGACGTCGTAGGGCCGCGTCGCGAACTCGCCAGCGACCCGCTCGAGGGCCGGGTACGCCTCGGGCGATGCGGCCATCTGCACGGACCTGGCGGTCGCCGTCGTGTCAGCTCCGCCCTCCCCGAGGTTCAGCTCGGTCCGCTGTCGCTCGAACCCGTAGATGTAGCTGTCGAGCGCCATGAACGCGTTCGCGGCCGCCTCGGCGGAGAAGCCGGCCCCGAGGAGGACGCCCAGCACGCCGTCGACGTAGGCGAGTCGAGCCGGCCCCGTCTGTTCGCGGGAGTCGATGAGAGCGCTCGCCCATGGGTGTCGCGAGAAGACGTCGAGGGCGGACGTCGCGCGGCGACGCATGGCGTCCTTCCAGTCCGCGGCACGGGTGGGCACGTCGATCTCGCCCACCACGAGGTCGGTGATCCCGTCAAGGAGGTCGTCCTTGCCGGTCACGTGGTTGTAGAGCGACGCCGCCTCGACCCCCAGCCGTCGGCCGAGCGCGCGCATGGTCAGCGACTCGATACCGTGCCGGTCCGCTAGCTCGATGGCTGCCCGCAGGACACGCTCCCGGTTCAGGGTCTCACGGGTATCGCGCCCGCGTCGTGCTCGGATGATCGCCCTGCCTCCTCGTGCTCTTGACAATACTAACAGCGTTAGTCAATACTAACAGCGTTAGTATCGAGCCCGGCTGGCGGGCTCGGCGGCCGAGGGTATCGGCGCAGGTTCGGAGGGAGTCCGTCATGGGCACGGTCGAATCGGAGGCAAGGAACCGCCTCTCCTGGATGTGGGTGTTCGTCGGCCTGAGCATGCTATTCGCCGACGTGTTCTCGTTCATGAGCCCCGGGTTCCTGAGCCAGGTCATGGACGGCCAGGCCGGCGGGATCGCGATTACGCCGCTGTTCCTGCTCGTCGCCGCGATCATCACGGCCATCCCGATCGCGATGGTGGTCCTGTCCCAGCTGCTGCCGAGGCGGGCGGCGCGCTGGGCGAACGTCGTCGTGGGCGTCGCGACCGTCGCCTACGTCTGGGGCGCGGGGGCGCTCCACCTGCCGCACTACGTCTTCTTCGCGAGCCTGGAGACGCTCGCCTGCCTGTACGTCGCGTGGTGGGCCTGGCGATGGCGGAGCGCGATCGCGCCGGCCCCGGCGCGCCAGGCCGCGCCGGCGTGATTCGCGGCAGGAAGGTCCACGCCCGGCGCCCCTCGGCCCGATGATCGAGGCCGCGGTTGAGCGGCGCATCGAAGCACTGATCAAGGCTACCCGGGCGACGATCACGGACGTCGGTGTCTACCCGGGCATCGTTCGGTCTACGTCGAGGTCGAGGTCCGCACGATCCAGACACGCAGCGTCATGGCGACCTGGCGGCAGATTCGGACGGTTTGGGGTCGGGAACATGCCCAGGTGCACCAGGTCGTCGCGTGCGATCACACCCGGACTGACCTGTGGGTGGCGGCGGTGCTGATTGCCCCGCCGCGCGATCGGCGAGGGTCTGGCGCCTCGTCAACTCGGCGAATGGCATCCGTCATCACGGCCTGCCGAGCCTGTACAGCCGAACGCCCGCCAGCAGGTAGAACGGAACGGCAAGGAGGCCGGTCAGGTAGCGGAGCGCCGCCAGGCTGTCGATGAAGAACGAGCCGACGTAGAGGATCCCCACCACGCCCATCGCGAGGGCCAGGTATGCGGTGGTCCGGCCGAAGACCCCCTTCAGCATCACCAGGCCGATGAAGAAGACGCCGAGCGCCGGGACCACGATGGCGTATGCGCCGAGGATCGGCGACTGGAGGATGGCGGCCGGGTAGGCAGCGGCCGCGACCAGGGCCGCCTGCTGCGCCTGCGAGGTCGCCGCAACGTAGTCGCTGCCGACGACGATCATCGTCGAGTAGCCGGTCCAGGTCACCGCAAGGTCCAGGACGACGAAGAGGAACGCCGCGAACGCGACCCCGATCGCGACCAGGCCCCTGTTGATGTGCTTCAGGCTCGCGTAGAACCCGAAGTAGACCGGCACGTACAGCAGGTCGGTGACGACCATCAGGGCGACGATGCTCCACCAGCCGGCCGCGTGGTCCGCGAAGTAGGCGAGCTGCGCCTCGACGCCGGCGGCCGGCTGATCGCCCACCAGCGCGTACAACGGAATGGCGACGAGGTAGCCCACGGCCAGGGCGACGGCGGCGAAACCCGCCACGCGATACATCCACATCCCTTCTGGGTCCACCGCACTGGCAGCGCCGTTCAGCGTCTTCATCGGTTCTCCTTCCTATCTGGATCACCCGCCTGCCCGGGCCCAGCCGGGTTGATCGAGACCAGGGGCACGCCGAGGTCGCGCAGCTTCCTCAGCAGCCCGTGGAGCGCGGCTTGATCGACGACGGGAACCGTCAGGACCGTGTCCCCGCTCTCCTCGCGCGTGACGGACAGTCCTTCGCGCCAGTCTGCCCACCGGTCATTGAGATGGCCCTTGACCCGGATCCGATAGACGGTCGGTCGGCCAGCATCGGGTCTCGGGGTGGGGTCGTCCGGCGTCGTCGGTTCCGCGGGCTCCGATCCGGACGGTCGGCGTCGTCTGTCCATGGCCGGCACGCTAGGGCCCGCGCGGTATGGGCGGATACCTTCGAAAGTATCGAGCTGGGTATTGTTCTTGGGCCTTCAGGGAAGTTGCCGGCCCCGCGTGTCCACCAGCGGACCGGCGAGCAGGCTCGGGCGCCTGGCCCGGCGCCTGACCCGGCGCCCGGCCCGGCAATCGGGCCGGCTACACGAGCCCCAGCTCCCGGGCACGGGCGACGGCTTCGGTCCGCCTTTGGACCTGCAGCTTGTCGAAGATGATGCGGTTGTGGCCCTTGACCGTGCTCAAGGCCAGGAAGAGCCTTTCCGCGATCTCCTGGTTCGACATCCCTTCGGCGATCAGCAGGAGCACTTCCATCTCGCGCTGGGTGAGCGGTTCGATGGGCGGCTCGGCCCGCGGCTGACCCGGCTTGATCGAAGGGGCCGGGCGAAATCGCAGCAACAGCTGGCGCACGTAGCCGGCGATCGGCTCGCTCAGGGCCTGGCTGTCCAGGGCCCGACGGACGAGATCCTCAGCCGGCTGGCCAAGATCGAGGAAGCTACGCAGGTAGCCCTGCGGGGCGGCCAGCTCCAGCGCACGCTTGAGCGAGGCGAGCGCCGCGTCAGCCTCTCCTTGCTCGTGCAGCACGAGCGCGTCGAGGATGAGGAGCCGCGTGACATAGAGCTGCAGGCCGTCTCGTTGCGATCGTGCCAGGGCCGGCTCGAGCAACGAGCGGGCCCGACGCAGCGCCGCATCCTCGCGACGATGGTGAAACAGGGCGATCCATGCCTGGGCCAGGGCAATGGCGAGGGCACCGCGCGTGCGGCCGGTCCCAGGTGGGGTTTCCGCGTCGTAGGTTCCCTGCCAGCGCTCGAGGACCTTCCAATCCTTCTCCGCCTGGCTCAGCGCGAGTTGGTGAACGGCGAGCGAGGTCTGGATGAGCGAGGAATACGGGGCGTCGTGTGCGAGCCGTTCAGCGCGATGGATCGGCGCTCGTGCGCCCTCGATCTGACCGAGGGCTTGCGCCACGGTGGCCGACAGGCCCAGGGACGGTACGAGCAGCCGCGCATTGCTCCAGGATTCCCCGATGCGGATGCTCTCCTGCAGGGCGAGCGCCGCGCCCTCCAGGTCGTCCCACTCGTACAGGAGGTATGCCCTCCCCAATTGGACAACGTTGAGCGCGATCGATGACTGGCCACCCCACCGGGCCGCCAGCTCGCGCGCCTGGTCGTACATGCCGGATGCCTCTCGCAGGTTGCCCTGAAGCCATTCGATGTCGGCCAGGTACGCCAGGGCCGTCAGCGGAAGCGGCGCGTTCCCCACGGAACTGGGGGGAGAGGCGGCCATGCCCGCTTCATAGGCTTCGCGAAAGGCACGCTTGGCTGCCTCGAGATCGCTACCCACTTCACTGTGAGCGAAGCCCAGGCTGATCAGGATCCTGCTGCGGGGCGATGCAGCATCGCTCGAAACAAGCGACAGGGCCTCCTCGGACAACGCGATGACGGAAGGCATGTCCTGGCGGTGCGCGGCGATCATGACGCGTATCGCGGAGACTTCGCCCAGGTGGGGCGGGTCCGACGCGACGAGCGGCGTCAGCTGACCCAGGAACCGTTCGGCTCGGTCGAGCTGGTTGTCCATGACCAGGTTCCAGGCATAGGTCAACCCAAGCTCGGGCCGGTCGAGCCGAACCTGGGCAGGGATGGATTCGAGCCACCCGAGCGTGGTGGCGACTCCGGCGCGCATCGGCCACTCGTCGGAGAACTGCTCGATGACATCGGCGGCCCGCGCCCAATCCCGACCCGCAAGGGCGTGCCTGACGGCTTCATCGGGAGCGTCATTGCGGGCGAACCAGTCGCTGGCGCGCTGATGGAGCGAAGCCACCCGATCCGGCTGGGTTCGGGCGAGGCGATCCTGCAGCAATCCCGCGAAGAGGTGGTGGTAGCGGTACCAGCGCCGTTCATGGTCGAGCGGAGACACGAACAAGTTGGCACGTTCGAGAGTTTCGAGGGTGTCCTGCCCTGAAGCTGCCGCCTCCGGCAGAACCGCATCGCAGAGCGGGCCGCACAGACGATCCAGGATGGAGGTGCCGAGAAGGAAGTCCTGGGTCGCTTCGGGTTGCCGGTACAAGACCTCTTCGAGCAAATAGTCCAGGACGAAGCGGTGGGTGCCCGTGAAGGACTGGATGAAGCCGGCGGTGTCCGGCAGACCCTGCATCGAGAGCGCGGCCAACTGCAGCCCGACGATCCAACCCTCGGTGCGGGACTCCAGCGCGGCGACGTCCTGTTCCGAGAGATGGAGGCCCATCACCTGGTTGAGAAACTCGGCGGCCTCCGCCGGCGTGAAGCGAAGATCGGCCTCGCGCAGCTCGGCCAGCTGACCTCGGCTGCGATAGCGCGGAAGGGGGAGCTGCGGATCCTCCCGGGCAGCGATCACCAGGTGCATCTGAGGCGGCAGGTGGTCGAGCAGGAACTTCAGGGCGGCATCGACCGGCCTGGAGTCGACCAGGTGATAGTCGTCCAGAACCAGGGTTAGCTCCTGTTGGATCTGGGCAATCTCGTTGACCAGGTCTGCCAGCACCAGGGTCGTTGGAGGGGGGTCAGGGGATTGAAGCCGGCTCAGGATGCTCTCGCCGAGGTTCGGCACGACCGTCTGAAGGGCACTGACCAGGTACACCAGAAAGCGCCCAGGGTCGCCTTCCGCCTCGTCCAGCGAAAGCCAGGCGACGGGCCGGTCGGACGCGACGGCCCACTCGCTCACCAGCGTGGTCTTGCCAGAGCCGGCGGGAGCCGAAACGAGGGTGAGTCTCAGTGGGAGACTCGCGGTCATTCGATCGGTCAGGCGACCGCGGCGGACCCACTGGGCCCGCGGTGGAGGGATGAGGATCTTGGTGGCTAGGATCGGGGATGACATCGAACCATCATGAGCCGCGCAATACGCCCTTGCGACCTGAGGGTAGGCTCAACTGTGACAGAGGACGACCCTCGCCACGATCGCCGGCCCGGTCAAAGCGCTGGTCGACCACGCCGTCGCCGAGGGCTGCTTGATCGAGTAGCGCGTCCGGCGCGGCGAGCCACTCATCCCGGCCCTCGATGGGCAAGGTGCAGGCTGTTGTCTCGCGTCCAACTCCTGTCGGGCGGCCATTGCCACACGCTCAGGTAGCGCGGGCGCGAGCCTGTGCGCGGACGGAGCGCAGGTGCACCGATGACGAACTCGTCGCCGCGCACGAGGATGCGCTCGTAGATGGCCGCGACGAGGTCGGCCCGCTCGCTTCTGGCGCCCGCACCCACGGGGCAGTTCGCGGAATCAGGCCCGACGTGCCATCAACGCACGGGCGACGACGTAGCCGATGAGGAGCAGGAACCCGACAACGCACACCCAGCCCAGCCAGCGCCCAAACGACGAGTAGAGCGTGTCGACGTGCGCGGTGGGCACCTGGGCGACCACCGTCCGGTCCGTGGCGTCGAAGAAGTCGGTCTGGGCCAGGGCCTGCCCGTACGGGTCGACGGCGATCGATACGTTCCCCTCCGCCTGGCGAACGAGCGAGTGCCCGTTCTCGACGGCGCGGAACACGGCCATCTGCGTGTGGAGCGGGTCGATCTCCGCCCAGTCCGACGCGGGAACCAGGAGCAGCCCGGTGCCGTTCCGGCCGGCCTGCTGGATCACCGCGGGATAGTCCGCATCCCAGCAGATCACGCCCGAGAGCACGCCGAACGGCGTGGTGACGGTCCGCAGCACGCCGTCGCCGAGCTCGGTGTTCTCGACGATGGCGCCGCCGTACTTCGCGTGCTCGAGCACGATGGACCCCGCCGGGTCGAACACCAGCAGCTTGTTCTGGACCGGAACCATCGTCTCCTCGTTCCAGATCCAGAAGGGCACAGCCAGGTAGATCGCCTGCTCGCGGGCGACCTCCTGCGCCTGGCCGATGAACGAGGCCTCGTCCGGCTCGAACATGACGCCCGAGATCTCGGGCCACAGGACCAGCTGGGCACCGGCCTTGGCCTCGCGCGCGGTCGCCTCGAAGTAGACGTCCCAGTGGTCCTGGATCACCACCCGCATGGCTGCCGCGTCCGGGGCCTGCCGCATCGGCTCGGCCATGGCGCGGGTCGGATCTGCCGTGATCCCGGCGACGCGGACCGTGTCACCCGGCGCCGCGAGGTTGAGGCGGACGGCGCCGAACACGAACACGGCGGCCAGCACCAGCCCGAAGACGGCGAGGCCCCTGCGCAGCTCGGCGCTTCGAGCCCGGTTCTCCCAGGCCCAGTTGGCGACCGAGGCGAACCAGCCCATCAGGAAGGTGATCCCGATCATCCCGGTCACGGACGCGAGCTGCATCAGCGGCAGCTGGCCGTACTGGGTGAAGCCGGTCGCCCCCCAGGCGCCGACAGGGTTGACAGAGCCGTTTACGAACTCGAGGCCTGCGGTCGCAAGCGGGTAGACGAGCGTGGCCGAGAAGCCCGGCAGTCGCGGGCTCATCAGCCGGTCCGCAAGGTACGGCAGGCTCCACACGAGCCCGTAGAGGACGGGAAGGACGACGACGTATAGCAGCGGCCACTGCGCCGCCCAGATCGCCGCGAACCCGATCGCGAACGAAAGCGTGCAGGCGGCGAAGACGAGGAGCCAGCCGCGCCCGACCCGGTGGTCACGGGCATAGCGAATGATGAGGACCGGCCCGATCCAGGCCGCCAGCGGTGCCAGCCAGCTGCCCATCGAGAACCCGACCAGCAGGCTCCCGGCCAGCAGCATGGCGAGCGACAGGATCGGTCGTGTTTCGGTGGCCTCGCTGCTCGCGTCTTGAGGCCCGTCGTGAAGCGTCGCGTTCATCCCTGACCTCCCTGTCGGTTCAGGCCCGTGGTTGGCGGTGCCACCGCGCGCGACCTCGGGATGCGATCCGTTGCATCGTGTTCGGACGGATGCGGACTGACGGGTCGCTAGGGGACGGCGAGGCACCCGCAGGGTGGACCGGCGTCACGACGGCCCGAGCTTCAGTCCGGCGGCGCAACCGCGGTTCAGGTTGGTCCGCCGCCGGCCGAGTCCGCCCCGCCGCCGGCCGAGTCCGCCCCGCCGCCGGCCGAGTCCGCCCCGCGTTTCCACAGCCCCGCGATGACCACGATGACGCCCAGCCCGATGAGCAGAGCCGGCAAGAGCAGCTCGGTCTGGGCTCCCTCGGCCCCCGACAGCACGACGATCCCGATGACGACCAGGATCGCTCCCGGGATGAGCGGCCAGAGCGTCGTCTCCTTGACCCGCATGAGCGTCCCGACGAGCCAGACGCCGATGAACCCGAAGCCGAGCCCGAACAGGACGGCTGCGCCGGCGACGTCCCCCTCCGTGTTCGCCGCCACCAGCACGCCCGCACCGAGCCCGGTGACGATCCCGCCACCGATCAGCGTGCCGGGGTTCCTCGAGACCGCGAACAGTACGAGCAGGACAAGCCCGATCCCGAGCAGGACGAACTGACCGGTCTCACCGACGAGCTGCCCGAGCAGCAGTGCAGCGCCGATCGCGATCAGGACTGCCCCGCCAACCCACTGGTCCCTGCGCTGCATTGCGTCCTCCCTCCCAACGCGTCAGCCACGTGGTTGACCCAGCGTACAACCGCTGTCGGGGGTGGCTGCGTGTCGCCAGCCACCCGAGAAGCGATGAGGATGGTCGGTGAGTGGGCAGCCCGACAGGGCCATTCGGACTGGAGTTTCGGATCAGCGCGTATCCGCGGATGTGGCGCGCTTGCCTGGCGACTCCGCCGGACCTGCGATCGGGATGTTCACGAACGAACGGATCGACGAGTAGCAGGGCGCGGTGCCGACCGGGGACTCCGGTCGCCGTCCGCTCCGTGATCGGGTCTCGTGTCTCGCGCAGCGCCTTCAGGCGCGCCACGTACGTCCTGCCGCCGCTGGGGTATGTTCAGCCGGTCAGGAGGGTCAGATGGCCAGAGTTCTCGGGATAGGCGGCGTGTTCTTCAAATCCAAGGACCCGGGCACGCTCACCAACTGGTACCGCGACGTGATCGGCCTCGAATTGCAGGACTGGGGCGGCGTCGTCTTTGCGCCAGAGGCGATGGCCGCCCATCCGGGCGCTGGCACCGTGTTCAGCCCGTTCGAGGCCGACACCACCTATTTCGCGCCCTCGACCAAGGACTTCATGATCAATCTCGCGGTCGACGATCTCGACGGCATTCTGGCGAGCTGCGCAAGGCACGGCGTGGAGGCGGCCGTTCTCCCGGACCAGCCCAACGGCCGCTTCGCGCACATCCTCGACCCGGAGGGGACGAAGATCGAGCTATGGCAGCCGAAGCCGATGCCGGTCTGACCGGCCCCGGTCACTGGAGCATATCGAGGTCGCGCGGTCGCCGGCCGGCCGCGGGGTATCGTTCGGCTGTACCGCTCGCGTCTTGATCGCCTGAGCGGACCGAATCGAGCTGGAGTGACCGAAGTGACGACGTGGGACGCCCGGGAATGGCTGGCCGGCCTCATCGGTTGCGAGCGCGACGAGCTGGCCGTCCGGAGCATCGACAAGTACGGCCCGACGGAGACCCAGGTTCGCTTCGAGCGCGGCGATGAGGCCGTCGCTCGCCTGATCGTCAGGGGACCGATCGTGCCGATGGGCGCTCGCGAGGGCAGTGGCTCGTGGAACGTCTCCGTGCGGATCGGCTCTGGCTCAGACGACATCCACGAGATCGACATCCCCGAATCCGACGAGATCGTCTACTAGCGGGTCGCGGCCGGACCCCTGCGCACGGACCTCCTCCTGGCCACGAACCACGCGGAGAGAGCAGCCAGGACGCCCAGGCCGAGCGCGACCAGCGCCACGATCCAGGACGGCGTGCGCCATCCCGTCCACGGCCAGCCGAGCTCCTCGCCCACGGCCTCGATCACGGACGAGGCGAGCGCGCCACCGGCGTCGCTGTTCGTCATCACGATCACGCCCTCGCCGAGGTGCGGCACGGCGACGAACTCGCAGCGGTATCCCTCGTTGGCGCCGGCGTGTGCGATCGCGATGCCCCCCTCCTCGCGACTGACGCCGAAGCCGACCGCGAAGTCCGGGTCGAGCAGCAGCCGGGCGGTGGCTTGGTCCAGAAGGACGCCGGTCCCATCCTCGTAGGAGCGCATGACATCGATGACGAGGGCCGCGTACTCGGTGGGGGTGGTCGACAGCGAGGCGGGCGCGGTCTCCGGGTAGGCGTGCCATCCTCCGCCGGCCACCTCGGCGCCGTCCGACCGATAGCCCACGGCGAGGCGGCTTCGATCCGGCTCACCGAGGATCCGATAGGTCGACAGCTCGAGGCCGAGCGGCTCGAACACCAGGCTGTCGGCCATGTCCTCCCAGGCGAGCCCGGTGTGGTCCTCGATCGCGAGCTGGGCCATCACGTACCCGCCGCCCGAGTAGCTTGGCTGTCCTCCCGGCTGGGCAACCACCCGGATCGGTTCGTTCTTGTCTGGGACACCGTCGAGGATCCGGGGGAGATCAGGCAGCGGCGCGTCAAGGCGGTAGCCGGGGAAGCCGGGGACATTGGTGCCGGCCCGGTGCGCGAAGAGCATGCGCAGCGTGATGGGCCCGTCGAACGGCATGGGCGGCAGCCGCCAGCTCGTGAGCATCCCGGCCACGTCCGCCTCGAGATCGACCAGACCCGCTTCCGACGCCGCGGCGGCCACGACCGCGGACACCGGCTTGCTGAGCGAGGCAGCCTGGAACAGCGTGTCGGTGTCCACCGGCCGACCCGGCTCGGCGAGCCCGAAACCGCGCGCATGCACGACCTCGAAGTCATCGACGATCGCGATGCTCACGCCAGGGACCCCGTAGGTCCCCATCGCCTTCTCGATGACAAGGTCGATCGCTGCGAAACGCTCAGCGGGGTCGACCGGGGCGGCCAACCCGGCCGGCAGCAGTGACAGCATGAGCAGCGCCACGGCAGCCCTCATGATGGGCTCAGCATAGGCTCACGCCCGGGGCAATCAAGAGCCGTCTGCACCCCCGACACGCGGGCCGTGCGTCGCGTGAACGCCTGGCCGGCCGGAGCCTTGGTCGCGTGCTGGGGCGTTCGATGGCGGCGGTCTCGTACCTGCCGTACTCGCGCAGCGCCTCGAGCATCGCCACGACGCTCTCCGGCGGGACGTCGGCCTGGATGTTGGGGGCGCTGGCGAAGACGAAGCGGCCACCGGGCTTCAGGTCGTCGCCGCTCGACGGACCTCGTCGCGCACCTCGTCCGGGTCCCCGACCGGAGGACGCGCTGGGTGTCGACCCCGCCGCCCCAGAGGGGGGTCTCGCTGCCGGAATCTTCCTTGGGACCGGGCGGATCCGTCCCTGCCGACCTCAGGCGCCGACGAGCTTCGCCTGGGCAGTCGCATCGACGACCCCAGCGGCGATGACGCGAGCCATCCCCTCGGCGCCCCAGCGCATGACCACGTCGTAGTTGAGGGCGAAGATCCGGGCGGCGAACGGCACAGGGAGGTTCATCCACCAGCGCGCGGTCTTCACATCCATGAGGAAGCGGACCGTCGTCCAGCCATCCTGCTCATCGATCGTCCAGGTGCACGTCCCCTCGACGTCGCCCGACGCCCGTCCCTCCACGAGCCTGGGATGCTGCAGGTCGAGGATCTCGAGGTCGAAGACGAGCGTGTACGGGAGGCGGCTGCGCCAGCGCTGGCGGATCCGCATCCCACGACCGGATGGGTCGCCGGCCGAGAGCTGCTCGACCGAGCGGAAGCCCCTCCACCAGGCCGGCCACTGGCGGTAGTCGAGGAGCACATCCCAGATGCGCTCGGCGGAGGCGTCGATCCGCCACTCGGTGACCATGCGGTAGTGAGCCATTGGAGTCGCACCTCTGTCGCTGCCGGGCCGAGGGGGCCATGTCTCGTGTCTGCGACGGTCCCCCCTTGGGCAGGTGGAGACAATGGACGGACGACGGTGCAGCCCTGCGTCATATGCCGGGTGCGATCGTCCTGCAGCGGCCCGCTGCTGGGTCAGCGTGGCCGCCGTGACAACAGGTGCCGGTCCATCGTCGGATCGACGATGCAGACCTGCTATCGACGGACGGAGACACCGTGACGTACCTCGAACGCATCCGCGCCGGGCGCGCCGACCCCGAGGTGCTCGAGCAGACCTACCGCAGCGCCGCGGAGCGCGGCGAGGGTGAGGCGTTCGCCGGCGCGCTGGAGGAGGCCTACGCCGGGGAGCCGGGCAGCCTGCTGTTTGGCGCCTGGCACCACCGCCTCGCCTACGACCTCGTTCGGCCGGCCCGTCGGGCCGTCCCGTGGCTGGCCGCGATCACTCTGGCGGTTGCGAACGGCCTCGTCTTCTGGCTGCTCTCGGCAGATCAGCTCACGGTCGAGGTCGGGGGGCTTGAATCGCTGCCCCTGCTGGCCATGGTCTGGGCGCCGATCAGCGCCGTCTTCGTGATGGCCTTCCTGGTGGTCGGGGGGGCGCGAGACCTGCGGTCGGCGGCGTTGGTGTCGGTGGCCGTGGTCGGTCTCGGTCTGTATACGCTCTGGGCACACACGCTGATAGGGGATCCGGATCTCGAGCTGCAGTACGTCGTGCTGGCCGTGCTGCACCTGGCCGTGCTGGCCTGGTCAGCGACCGGTCTCTTCCTCCTGCGCGACCGAGCCGATGCACCGAACCGCTTCGCATTCCTGGCCAAGTCGCTCGAAGTCTTCGTCATGGCCGGGCTCTTTGTGATCGCGGGTGGCATCTTCACGGCGATCACCATCGGGCTCTTCGAGGCGCTGTCGGTCACCCTGCCCGAGGCCGTCGTTCGGCTCATCGTGGCCGGCGGGGCGGGGCTGATCCCGGTCCTGGCCGTGGCAGTCGTCTACGACACGTCGGCTGCGCCTGCCGACCAGCCGCTGGACGAAGGGCTCGGCAGGGTCATCGCCACGCTGATGCGGGCCCTGCTGCCGCTGACGCTCCTGGTGCTCGCGATCTACGTGGTCCTGATCCCCTTCCGCTTCTGGGAGGCGTTTCAGGATCGCGACGTGCTGATCATCTACAACGTCATGGTCTTCGCCGTGATCGCGCTCCTGGTCGGTGCAACGCCGTTCAGCCCCGAGTCCGTGTCGCCGGCGATGCGGGTCTGGCTGAGGCGCGGGCTGATCGTCCTGGCGTTGCTGGCCGTCATCGTCAGCGTGTACGAGCTGGCGGCCATCGCATACCGGACCTGGGATGGCGGCTTCACGCTCAACAGGCTGACGATCCTCGGCTGGAACCTGATCAACACCACGATCCTGGTCGGGCTCCTGGTGCGTCAGCGGCGTGCCGGCAACGGCGGCTGGCTGCCGGCGATGAAAGCAGGCTTCGCGGCCGGGATGCCGCTCTACGCCGGGTGGGCGCTCCTGATCGTGCTGGTCATGCCCTGGCTCTTCAGGTGACGGCGAAGGGCTGACGAGCAGCGCACGGGCCAGGCGCCCGCCTGTGGCGTGGGCACGGCGCCCGTCGGACCTGGGTCGACGCCGCAACCCGGAATCCCGCCCGAGGCGATACTTCGCGTGATGACCGCGCCGACCCTGCCTGGCCCGACCGGCGTACCGCCTCGTATCCGTTCATGAGGTCAGCGAGGCCCGCTCGGGCTGCAGCGCGCGAGCCGGCTGCGACCCCCACCGCGCCTGCGACCCCCACCGCGCCCCCCGTGCCGCTCGTCGAGCTCGGCCGCGAGACATGCGGACAGCTCGAGGCGGCCCTTCGTCGCGAGTGGCTGGTCACCAATGGCCTCGGCGGCTACGCGTTCGGTACGCTGGCCGGCATCCCCACCCGGACCTATCACGGGTTCCTGGTGGCTGCGCTGCGGCCGCCGGTCGACCGGACGGTGCTCGTGGCGGGGCTGGAGGAGCGGCTGGACGTCGGCGGCACCTCGGTCCCGCTGCACGCGCTCGAGCTCGGCGACGGGACGATCGAGGGGCACGGCTACCGGCAGGTCGAGCACTTCCGGCTCGACGGGATGCTGCCGGTCTGGACGTGCGCCGTGGGCGGCGTGCGGATCGAGCGGCGGGTCTGGATGGCCCACGGGCGGAACACGACGTACGTTCGGTACCGCCACGCCTGGGGCAGCGAGCCGGTCGGGCTGACGGTCACTCCGCTGATCACACGCCACGACCACCACGACCCGGTCACCGGGCTGGCCGCTCCCCGGATCCTCCGGCTCGCGCCAGAAGATGTTCCCGGGCCGGGCTACGAAGTGACCGATCCTGGCTGGCCGCTCCGGGCGTGGGCAACCGGGGGAGCGCTCGATCCGGCTCGGGGTCGGCGGGTGCCGCGTCGCACGCTCCGCCACCGCGAGGAGACTGCCCGTGGCCTGCCCGACCGGTCCGACGTGTTTGCGCCGGCCGGCTTCCACGCCTCGCTCGAGCCGGGCGAGACGTGGACGCTTGTTCTCTCGGCCGAATCGACGCCGGACCCGGACCCGGAGGAGGCGCTGGCGGCATCGCTCGCCCGTCAGGCCGATCTCCTGCGGTTGGCCCGTGCCGAGGACGCCGACCCGGTCGTCCGCCAGCTGGTCCTCGCCGCCGACCAGTTCATCGTCCAGCGGGAGATCCCCGGGGACGACCAGTTCGGTCGAACGGTGATCGCCGGCTATCCCTGGTTCAACGACTGGGGCCGCGACACGATGATCGCCCTCCCGGGGCTGACGCTGGCGACCGGGCGGTTCGACGACTCGGCCGCCATCCTGCGCTCGTTCGGACGGTTCGTGCGCGACGGGCTGCTGCCCAACAATTTCCCCGACCACGCGGACGAGACACCCGGCCACCACACCATCGACGCATCGCTCTGGTACCCGCTCGCCATCGATGCCTATGCCCGGGCAACCGGCGACCGGGCACTCGTGGCCGAGCTGCTGCCGGTAATGACGACGATCATCGACGCACACATCGCCGGAACGCGCCACGGGATCGGGATGGACCCCGCCGACGGCCTGCTGCGCGGCGGCGAGCCGGGGGTCCAGCTGACGTGGATGGATGCCAAGGTCGAGGACTGGGTGGTGACCCCGCGGATCGGCAAGCCCGTCGAGATCCAGCCGCTGTGGGTGAACGCGCTGCGGCTGGTGGCCGGCTGGCTTGCGGTGACCGACGACGAGAGGGACCGGGCGCGGGCAGGCGAGTACCGGGCCGTCGCCGAGCG
>Ga0316622_100000163_pt1 | contig 33516 bp, 26 predicted proteins | sample OWC_Aug_OW2_C1_D_FD_207646 | JGI IMG/M metagenome (GOLD analysis project Ga0316622, IMG submission 207646) | Wetland soil microbial communities from Old Woman Creek delta, Ohio, United States - OWC_Aug_OW2_C1_D5_C | ecosystem: Environmental > Terrestrial > Soil > Wetlands | place: USA: Ohio... | reverse complement strand
TGCAGCGCATCATGCCCGAACTGGGGCTGCCCCGCGAGAAGTTCGTCTTCATCTCCGGGATCGGCTGCTCGAGCCGATTTCCCTACTACATGAACACGTATGGCTTCCACAGCATCCACGGCCGCGCACCGGCCATCGCCAGCGGGCTCAAGATCTCTCGGCCCGATCTGTCCGTCTGGGTGGTCACCGGGGACGGCGACGGCCTGAGCATCGGGGGCAACCATCTCATTCACGCCCTGCGGCGGAACGTGGGTCTGAAGATTCTCCTGTTCAACAACAGAATCTACGGGCTGACCAAGGGGCAGTACTCGCCGACGTCCGAGATGGGCAAGATCACGAAATCTTCGCCGCTGGGCTCGGTGGATTATCCCTTCAACCCCATCGCCGTCGCCATGGGCGTGGACGCCAGCTTCGTGGCGCGCGGCATCGATATCGAGGCGAAGTCGCTTCAGGACATTCTCCGGCGGGCCTACGATCATCCGGGCGGCGCGTTCATCGAGATCCTGCAGAACTGCAACATTTTCAACGACGGCGCGTGGGAATCCCTGACCGACAAGGCCACCAAGGCCGACACGGTGCTCATGCTGGAGCACGGGAAGCCCCTCATCTTCGGCAAGAACCGGGACAAGGGGATCAAACGCGGCGCGGGCGGCAACCTGGAAGTCGTCTCCCTCGGCAACGGTGCGAGCGAAGCGGACATCCTGGTACACGACGAGACCAATCGCACCCTGGCGTACATGCTGGCGCACCTCGAGACGCCGAAGCCCATCGGGGTGTTCCATGTGGAGGCGCGTCCCGCGTACGAGGACGCCATGGCGAAGCAGGTCGAGGTGGCGCGACAGCGGCAGGGCGAGGGGGATATCAATGCGCTGCTGAACCGGGGGGAGACGTGGGTCGTGGAGTGACACGCAGGCTGTTGAAAAATGCCCATCTGCGGCGTTGCCCCTCTCCCGCGGCGCTGCGACGTACGGACCCAGTACGCCTCGCGCCTCGGATCGCGTGGCGTCTTGCATCTGGGCCTTTTTGACCAGCCTGCGGAAACGGGTTCTCGATCAGACGGTTCGAACCTTACGACACTATTCGCGGGGCGGCTCTGCTGCCCGCGGTGACTCACTGACGACTTCACGTGACCCATCCTTGCATGACACCTGCGACACAGCGTCGGCTCGCCGAGGAGTTTCGAGCGATCCTGGGAGATGACGCGGTCATCTCCAGCCCCGACGAGCGCCGGGTCTACGAGTGCGACGCGCTCACGACCCATCACCGCGCCATGCCGGACCTGGTGGTCTTGCCCGGCAGCACCGACCAGGTCGCCGCCGTGGTGCGGCGCTGCGCGGCGGAAGACATCCCCATCGTGCCGCGGGGTGCGGGCACGGGGCTGTCCGGCGGGGCGATCCCCGTCCGGGGCGGCGTCCTCATCGTCCTGACCCGCATGAACCGCGTCCTCGACGTGGACGTAGCCAACCGCACCGCCACCGTCGAGGCGGGCTGCGTGAACCTCGACATCAATCGCGCCGTGATGCCGCGCGGCTTCTTCTTCGCCCCGGACCCCGCGAGCCAGCAGGCGTCGACCATCGGTGGGAACGTTGCGGAGAATGCGGGCGGCCCGCACTGCCTGAAGTATGGCGCCACGACGAACCACGTGCTGGGTGCGCGCGTGGTACTTCCCGACGGCGAGATCGCGGCGTTTGGCAATCGGCTGGCGGATCGGCCCGGCTACGACCTCATCGGGGTCTTCGTCGGGTCGGAAGGCACGCTCGGCATCTGCACGGAGGTGACCGTGCGCCTGCTGCCGCTCCCGCAGGCGGTGAAGACCATCCTGGCGGTTTTCCGCACGATCGAAGACGCCAGCAATGCAGTCTCTGCCATCATCGCGCGGGGCATCGTCCCGGTAGCGCTGGAGATGATTGACCAGGAGACGACGCGGGCCGTGGAAGCGTACGCCAAGGCGGGCTATCCCCTGGACGCGAGAGCCGTCCTGTTGATCGAACTGGAAGGCCTCAACGCCGAGATCGCGACGGAAGCGGTAGAGGTGGAGACCGCGTGCCGCGCGCACGCCTGCCTGGACCTCAAGGTGGCCGGGACCGAGGCCGAGCGGACACTGCTCTGGAAGGGGCGCAAGTCCGCCGCGGGCGCGTTCGGGCGCATGACCCGGAATTATTATCACCAGGATGCCGTCGTTCCCCGGACCAAACTGGCGGCGGTGCTCCGCGAGATCGCGGCGATCGGAGAGCAGTACGGTGTGCGGGTGCCGAACGTCTTTCACGCGGGCGACGGGAACATCCATCCGCTCTTGTGCTACGACGCTCGCGTGCCCGGGGAGTTCGAGCGCGCCATGGCCGCCGGCGACGAGATCATGCGCTGCTGCATCCGGGCGGGCGGGACGGTCAGCGGCGAGCACGGCATCGGGATCGAGAAGCGCGACTACCTGCGCCTGATGTATACCGAGGAGGATCTGGGGGCCATGCGGCGCATCCAGCAGGTGCTGGATCCGCGGGGCCGATGCAATCCCGGCAAGATCTTCCCCGACGCGCAGCACGCAGAGGGCGGCGCGTGAGAGATGCACGGACTGTAACCCGATCGGTGGAAGCGCTGCGCGATGTGTTGGGTGCGGACACGGTGCTGATGGGTGACGGCACCGCCGCGTATCGTTTGGGCGGCAACCAGCCGGCGGCGGTTGTGCGGCCGGCCGACGAGGCCGACGTGTCGCGCGTCCTGGCCGTCGCCTTCCGGGACGGGCTTGGCGTCGTCCCCTGGGGCGGCGGCGCGCACCAGTGCCTGGGCCGTCTGCCGAGCCGATACGACGTGGCTCTGGACCTCTGTCGCCTGAACCGCGTGGTGGCCTACGAGCCCGCGGACATGACCGCCACGGTGCAGGCGGGTATCCGGCTGGCCGACCTGCAGCAGCGACTGGGCGCGTCGGGTCAGTTCTGGCCGCTCGATCCTCCCCTGGCGGATCGGGCGACGGTGGGAGGGATCGTGGCTGCGGGCCTCGCCGGTCCGCTCCGCTGTCGGTACGGGACGGTGCGCGACCTGGTCCTGGGCGTCCGCGTGGCGCACGCCGACGGGACACTCACCACGGCGGGGTCTCGGGTGGTGAAGAACGCGACCGCCTACGACCTGACGAAATTGTACGCGGGCTCCTATGGCACCCTGGGGGTCTTGCTGGAGGTGACGCTCCGGCTGCAGCCGCAACCAGTGGAAGAGCGAGGGTGGTGCCTCGCGGGCGCGACGATCGAGCAGTGCCATGCCGCCGCCCTTCGGATTCTCGGGTCACACCTCGCGCCCAACCGCCTGGAACTGCTGGACACCGCGTGCGCGGAACGCTGCGGCATCTCGGCTGGCGCGTCGGCGGTCGTGTCGTTCGCGGGCGGCCGGGAGGCTGTGCGGGATCAAGGCGACAGCCTGGGCAGCGTGGCGGAGGAGCGGGGGTTGCGGGTTACCGAGATCGAGAACCCGGATCGCGTATGGCGTGCGCTGCAGGACTTCCCGTGGCCGGTGGGGGACGCGGGCAGATCGGGAGCCGTCGTGGCGTGGCGGGGAAGCGTCCTGCCGTCGGACGGCGGCAAGGCCATGCAGGGGGTCCGCGATGCGGCGTCCGGTTGTGGCGAGGTTGCCGTCGCCGGCACCGCATCCCACGGAGTCTTGCGCGGGACGCTTCGCGCCTCGACGGCCGACCTTGCCGCGCGCGGGGTATCCGCGCTGCGCGCGGCGCTCGCGGCGCTGGGCGGATTCCTGGTGGTGACGGACGCGCCGGAGGCACTTCGCGCGTCGCTGGACGTGTGGGGGCCCATGCCACCCGAGGTGACGTGGATGCGGCAGATACGCAGCGCCTTTGATGCGAAAGCCATCCTGAACCCCGGACGGTTCATCGACGCGATTTAGGATCCGGGGCTCTTTATCACCACCAAGGCACGGAGGCACCAAGAAGGACGGGGTGACGGGGAAACAGGATTCACAGGTACTGGGAGACTCTCGACGGGTTCGTCAGGCGGTTTCCTGTGAAAGCGAACGCCTGTGTTTTTTGGTGTCTTGGTGACTTGGTGGTGCGTGTTGTTTTTCGGGTCGGATTTGGTCGATAGGTTCATGCATCGAGACGTTCGCGAGATCGGATACGCATGACGACGCAGGCCGTGGTTTCTCCGTCGAATGGTGGCGGTTGCACCAAGGCCGCGCTTCCCGAGAGTTGGGAAGGCTGGCCGCACATCCAGGACTGCGTGCATTGCGGCCTCTGCTTGCCCAGTTGCCCCACCTACGTCACGACTGGCGTCGAAATGTCCTCGCCACGCGGCCGGATCGCCATGGTCCGGGCGCTCGGGGACGGGCGGGGCGGCTTCAGTCGGGATCTGGTAAAGCATCTCGATCAGTGCCTGGGCTGTCTGGCGTGCCAAGAGGCGTGCCCTTCAGGTGTGGTGTACGGGCATGCGCTGGAGGGCGCGCGCGAAGCGATCGAGACGCACTATGATCGCGCCCCGGGCGACCGCGCCATGCGGTGGCTCGTCGAGCATCTGTTTCCGTACCCGCGCCGTTTGGGTTGGGCGCTCTCGGGGCTTTACTGGTATCAGCACGTCGGGCTGTCGCACCTTGTGCGGCGCTCCGGTATCCTGAAGGCCGTTTCGCCGCGGCTGGCCCAGATGGAGGCGCTGCTTCCCCGCGTACCACCGGCGCGGGAGCGTCAGCCGGTTCCGGAGTTCACGTCGGCGATCGGAACGCGCCGCGGGCGAGCCGGGTTGCTGATCGGTTGCGCGCAGCGATACCTGCTGCCCGGTGTGAACCGCGCCACGGTCCGGGTTTTGGCCAGGGCGGGCTACGACGTCGTGGCGCCCAGGACGCAAGGCTGCTGCGGGGCGCTCCACGCGCACAGTGGTGACGTGGCAGAAGCCCGAAAGATGGCCCGGGCGCTCATCGAGATATTCGACGGCGCCGGGGCAGACATCGTGGTCGCGAACGCCGCGGGGTGCGGGGCGGCGATGAAAGATTACGGGTATCTTCTGCGGGACGATCCGGCGTGGCGAGAACGGGCGGAGGAGTTCAGCGGGCGCGTCCGCGATATTTCCCAGGTCGTTGCGGACGTCACGTGGAACGGCAACCTCAAGCAAGTGTCGGCGTCCGTCAGTTACCATGACGCCTGCCATCTCGCCCACGGCCAAAGAGTGCGGAGCGAGCCGCGGACAATTCTCCGTCAGATTCCCGGCCTGAAACTCGTCGAATTACCGGAATCCGACCTTTGCTGCGGCAGCGCCGGCACGTATAACCTGCTGCAGCCGGAGATGGCCAATCGCTTGCTGGCCCGCAAGGTCGATCGTATCCGGCAGGCGGACACAGACTTCGTGGCCGCGGGCAACATCGGCTGTCTGCTGCAAATACAGCACGGTCTGCAGCGAGAAGGTCTCCGCACGCGCGCCGTACACCCCGTGGAGCTGGTTGATTGGTCATTGCACGGAGAGCCGCGGAGGGGCTGAGGCGAAAGGAAGCAAGGGAGAGGGGGAGATCGGGGGCAGGGGAGCAGGGGCGCCCTCGGATTTCGGACGCTGGACGTTGGACGTCGGACATTGGACTTTCATCAGAAAAAGGAGATCGCCATGTCAGCAGAAGTCGGACAGAAGGCCCCGGATTTCACGCTGGTCAACACCGAACTGAAGGCGGTAAGCATGAAGGACTTCGCCGGCAAGAATGTCGTCCTGGCCTTTTACCCGGCGGCATTCACGGGGGTCTGCCAGAAGGAGCTGTGCACCTTCCGCGACGCCCTGAATGACTTCGTCAGCGCGAACACGGCGGTGGTCGGGGTCAGCGTTGACTCGCCCTTCGCGAACAAAGAGTTCGCGGCCAAGAACGGCCTGAGCTTCCCGCTGCTCTCGGACATCACGCGGGAGGCCATCGGGAAGTACGACGTGGTTTTCCACGACCTGGCGGGGGTCAAGGGATTCACGGTGGCCAAGCGGAGCGTCTTCGTCATCGACAAGAGCGGGACGGTCCGATACCGCTGGGTGGCGCCCGAGCCCAAGGTCGAGCCGAACTACGCAGAAGTCACTTCGGCCGTAAAGAAACTCGGTTGAGCCCAAAGACTTCACTCTTACCACCAAGGCACCAAGGCACCATATGATGGTCGAAAATATTGGTCTTAGGATCGGACTGGGATCACGTGCCGTTCGCGGTCTTTTGGTGCCTTGGTGACTTTGTGGTAAAAAAGTCGGGCTGAGGAGTTTCCATGTTCAGCGAGCTGGCCAAGGGGTTGGTGACGACCCTCAAGCATATCTTTCGGAAGCCCGTGACGGTCGCGTATCCCGAGCAGCGGCTTCCGCTGGCGCCGCGGTACCGAGGCCGGCACTTCCTGGTCAAGGACGAGGACGGCCTGGAGCGGTGTGTCGGCTGCGAATTGTGCGCCGTGGCCTGCCCGGCCGACGCCATCTACATCGAGGCGGCGGAGAACACGGACGAACGGCGGGTGTCGCACGGCGAACGGTACGCGAAAATTTACAAGATACACATGCTGCGCTGCATCTTCTGCGGGATGTGCGAAGAGGCCTGTCCGGAAGACGCCATCTTCATGGGCAAGCAGTACGAGTTGGCGTCGTACAACCGGGAGGATTTCATCTATAGCAAGGACCGCTTGCTCCTCCCGTTGCGAGAGGCGGCGAAGCAGCGTCCGGAGCTGCTCCAGCCCGGGACCGGGTTGGGGATGGGTCAGCAGTTTCAGCCGGTGCGTCCGGTGCCGGCGGCGAGATCCTAGCCCAGATTGTTCACGAGGGGAGCGTGACTAATCTGGAGCTGTTGCACCAGAAACTCAAAATGGGGGAGGGGGACCGTTATGGCATACGAGTGGAAGCTGAAGGCGCGTCCGTATTCGGACGACGAGGCGAAGAAACTCTTGGCAAGTGTCGTCAGCCCGGAAACGACGGACTGGCATTACAATACGCACCACAAGGGATACGTCACCGCGCTGAACAACATCGAGAAGGGGCTGGAGACGGCGGATCGCGCCGGCGCGAACGGCAACTACAGCGTGATCGGAGAGCTGAAGCGCAGGTTCACGTGGAACCACGCGGGGACGCTCTTGCACGACGTCTATTGGGAGGTCCTCGGCGGCGACGGCGATCCCAAGAAGGGACCGGACGTCTTCAATGCCATCGAACGGGACTTCGGGACGTTCGATCAGTGGAAAGCGGACTTCAAGGCGGCCAGCGTGTCCGCGAAGCTCAGCGGCTGGGGAGTCCTGGTGTACGACACTCTGGGGTCGCAGCGACTCCTGAACGTCCTGGTGGACGAGCACCACTACGGCGCCATCTGGGGCGGGATCCCGCTGGTGGCCTGCGACGTGTTCGAGCACGCCTACTACCACAAGGACGGCCCGGGACGCGCCAAGTATATTGACAATTTCCTGGCCGGACTCCACTGGGGTCGGGTCAACGAGCGGCTCAAGAAGTACTGCAAGTAGCCTGTGTAACTCTCGAAGAAACAACATCACGATGGCCGCGCCGTTTACAAAGGCGCGGCCATTCTTTTGCTTGGGTCGCCCCCGTGCGGGCATCTTGAAAAGCACAAGGCACGCGCGCGTGGCGCTTGACACTACGCGAGAGGTCGCGTAGACATGTGAGTATTCATACGGAGAGCCCCAATGCAGAGGCTAACCGGAAAAGGCCTCCACATCCTCGTGGTTGACGACGACGTATCTGTCCGCGAGGCGCTGACAGCCGCGTTGGCCGATGGCTACGTTGTCCACACTGCCGTATCGGGGGCCGACGCCTGCGCCATACTTCGGAATCAACCGATCGCCGCGATCATACTGGACGCCGTACTTCGCGGAGAGCATGGGCTTGATCGGATCGAAGCGTTTCGCGCACTCTCGCCTGCCCCAATCGTGATTCTCACAGGTCATGGTACGGAGGAGCTGGCTGTTCGTGCCTTGCGCGCGCACGTCGCGGAGTACCTCAAGAAGCCGGTCTCTGTACCCGAACTGCTTGGTACGCTGAGCCGTCTCGCTCCCGAGACGCGACCGGATGCGGACCTTGTCGCTCGCGTGAAACAATTCCTGGAGGAGTATCCACCGAAGGTTTTCCGGGCCGGCGAGGTGGCCGGTAGACTGGGCATGAGCGAGACGCACATGCGCCGGCTCTTCCGTGCGGCTCATGGGCAGACGCCGCGCCAGTATCTGGCCGGGGTGCGTATCCGCCGCGCCGCGGACCTGTTACAGCGAGACGGCCGGGGCATCAAAGAGGTCGCCTCGGAAGTTGGTTACACGGACCTGCGTCTCTTTCGCCGGACTTTCACGCGCCTCATGGGCATGCCGCCCGCTGCCTGGCGGCGTCGCCATCAGAGATAGCGAGGGCCCGTGTCTACGGACCGCCCATGACCAAAAAAGCCCTCATTTTGCCCAAAAACGGCCCCTCTTTGCCCTTGACCCACTCCAGCGCTTTGCGCTAAACGATCACACAATTCACCTCGGACATCGCGCAGTCGAGGGTCCGCTCCGCGCTGAGAGGCGTCCATGGCCCCTCCCCTGGTTGCCGCACCTGCTTGCGCACCGCGCGTAGGCAAGCCGCGTGCGTGCTTTTCTCCGGCCTTCCGCTCTTCGCTCTGTGTCCAGCTGCGTTTGCGCTCCAGGTCATTTCTGCGCTTGATATCCTCATTGAGCCAGTGTTGGCGGCGAGACTGGAGACTGTCGAACCGCCGTCCGATCGAAAGGCATCAACATCGGACGAGCCACCTCTGAGGTCGCCATGTTCATGAATCGCTTGACGCGCGTCTTGCTCGTGTTGCTCGCCCTCGGAATACAGGCAGTACATGCTGTCCAAAGCGAGGCGGTCGAGCAACTCTTCCACGGTCCATGGCAGGTACCGCGTACCGGCGCGCTCACCCAAGTCCAAGCGATCATCGAAGTGCCCGCCACTCTGATGGCTCCCTACCGCCTCCACGTCCAGAACGGGGACGGGACCGGAGCACACCGAGTTCTCAGCGCGACGATTGCTTTAAATGGCACGGTGGTTGTCTTCCCGCGGGAGTTTTACGACGTTGTCCTTCAACCCCCAAAGGTGGGAGTGGAGCCAGTCCTCACCGTGGATCGAACCGTGCCCCTCGAAGCCCGAAACACCCTCGCGGTTCGCTTTCTCGGTGCCCCCGGGAGTTATCTCGTCCTCTCTGTCTACGGCACCGTTCCCCCACCCACCCTCCGTAGTCTCGAGCCTCCGACCGTCTCGATCACCGAGGGCGCAACCGGTACCCTCACGGCCACGATCAGCACGGCTCAAGCGTCCGACACCGCCGTCACCCTCACGAGCAGCGACCCAACCGTGGCATCGGTGCCCGCGTCGGCTGCCGTCCCCGCGGGACAGGTCGCGGTTCCTGTCCCCGTCGCTGCCGGAGTTCCCGGCACTGCCACCATCACCGCTTCCCTCAACGGGAGTAGCGGTCAGAGCACCATCGCGGTCACCGCTGCAGGTCCAACACTCACGAGCCTCCTGCCGGCCACGCTCCAGGTCGCCCAGGGGGCGGCGGGGACGTTAACCGTCACCATCAGTGCAGCCCAACTTGCTGACACAGTCGTTCCGTTGAGTACGAGTGACCCCGGCGTCGTCGCCGTCCCGGCGACCGTTATTATTCCGGCTGGTACCGTCGCTGCCCGCGTCACCGTGACTGCGGTCGCGCCAGGCACGGCCACCGTCAGCGCGGGACCCTTGACCGGGACGAGTGTACACAGTCAGGTCACCGTGGTCGTCCCCGCCCCGACGGTCGTGCGCTTGGCGCCCCCGGTCCTCCCCCTGGCGGAGGGAAGTACCGGGACTCTTGCCGTCACCTTGAATGCGAGTCAGCCGACGGATACCGAGGTTGCCCTTGCAACGAGCGACGAAGCGATCGTCGGGCTCCCCGGGGATCGAGTCATCGTGCCGGCGCACACCCTCACTGCTTCGTTCCCAATCACCGGCCTGGCGCGGGGCACCGCGACAGTCACGGTGGCCCTGAACGGGGCGAGCGCCACGTCCGCGGTGACGGTGCAGCCGCCGCTCCCGACGCTGACCGCGTTTTCTTGCCCCGCGATGCTGACCGCAGGAGCAACCGGCCAGTGTACGGCAACGCTTAACGCCACACAGATCACCGAGACAATCGTGCCGCTCAGCGGGGATGCCCCGGCTGTGTTGACGGTCCCGGCCTCCGTCACGGTCCCGGCGGGCCAGGTCGCTGCCATGGCCTCGGTGACCGGGCTGACGCCCGGGGTTGCGACCATCACGGCGGGGCCACTGAGCGATACGACCACGCAGGCCACTGTCCAGATCCTTCCGCCGTTGCCCACCGTTGTGAGTCTGGCGCCCAGTCCGGCCACACTCCTCGTCGGCGCATCGGCAACACTCACCCTCACGCTGAACGCTGCCCAGGCAACGGATACGGTGGTGACCATCACCGCCGCGCCGACAGGCGTTCTGACGGTGCCTTCCACCGTCACGGTGCCGGCAGGCGGACTGACGGTGCTGGTTCCCATCACTGGAGTCCTCCCCGGAACCGCGAACGTCTCTGCCGGCCCGCTGAATGGGAGCACCGTTGAGGTCTCCGTAACGGTAAATCAGCTACCCCCCACAGTTACGGCACTGACACCGCCCAGCCTCACGCTGCCCAAGGGGACGGCCGAGTCCCTATCGGTGGCCATTACACCCGTGCAATCCGAGCCCGCCACCGTCCCGCTGGCCAGCAGCGATCCGTCGACCGTCGAAGTCCCGGCGAGCGTTCCGGTCCCTGCTGGGTCGGCAGAGGCGACCTTCCCCATCATCGCCCGAAACGTCGGCCAGGCTACCGTCACCGCCGGTCCCCTCAACGGAACGACTGCCGAGGCCACGGTTACCGTGACGCCGCCCGCGCTCGTGACGCTCGCCATCGGGCCCGCGACCGTCACGCTGGCCGTCGGCCAGACCCAGACTTTCACCGCCACGGGCACGTACACCGACGGTACCATGCAGGACCTCGCCGCCATCGGCGCCTGGACGAGCAGTGACGAAACAATCGCAACGGTCAGCAACCCCGGGGGTGTCGTCACTGCACGGGCCGTGGGCCAAACGACTATTGCGGTGACGGCAGACGGGAAGACCGCCACGGCCACGGCTAACGTGAGCCCGCCTGCCCTTACCGTCCTCGCGCTCGCGCCGAGCCTGCCGATCCGTGGGGTGGGGCAGACCGTCCAGTTTCACGCCACGGGCACCTACACCGACGCGACGACGCAGGACCTCACCGCGACCGTGACCTGGTCGAGCAGTGACATCGGGGTAGCGTCCATCAGTTCGAACAGCGGACTTGCCACTGCGGTGGCGGCAGGGCAGAGCACGATCACGGCGATGCACGCGGACGGGCTGTCGGTGAGCACGACGCTCACTGTGACTGCTCCGGTTGTGGTCAATCTCGCGATCAGCCCGCAGAACCCGACCAAGACCATCGGTAGGACACTCCAGTTCACGGCCACAGGGACCTACAGCGACGGAAGTAAACAATCGCTTACGACGGCCGTCTCCTGGACGAGCAGCCCTCCGACCGTCGCAACCATCACCCCATCAAGTGGCCTTGCCACGGCCCTCGCCGAGGGGACGACGACGATCACGGCGACGCACCCGAGCGGCGTGATGGCGAGCACGACCCTCATCGCTACACCGCTGCCGCCCGACCCAGGCACCGTCGCGCCGCCGGTGAGCACGACCGTAACCACGGCGCTGGCCCCCGCCACGGAATTTCTGTACATGGGCCCCGACCCGGTCCAGACGGGCATGGCATCGGGCACGATCGACGCGCGACGCGCCGCCGTCCTTCGCGGACGGGTGCTGACGCGCGACGGGAATCCTCTGTCGGGCGTTACGGTCAGTATTCTGAATCATCCAGAGTATGGAACGACGCTGAGCCGGGCAGACGGGATTTTCGATCTTGCGGTCAACGGCGGCGGCCAGTTCGCTGTGGTGTACCAGAAAACGGGGTACCTCCCGGCCCAACGGCCCATCGCTACAACGTGGCAAGATTATGCGTGGCTCCCCGACGTTGCGTTGATCCCATACGACGCGCGAGTCACTACCATCGACCTCGCCGCGCCTGCTCCCATCCAGGTAGCCCGCGGAAACCCGGTGACCGATAGCGACGGCACGCGGCAGGCGACCCTTTTCTTCCGGCAGGGCACGACGGCAACGGTCCGGCTTCCCGACGGCTCAACGCAGCCGCTCACAACGCTGAGCGTTCGGGCTACCGAGTACACGGTGGGCCCGAATGGGCCGACGGCCATGCCCGCACCGCTCCCCGCAACGACCGCCTACACCTATTGCGCGGCGCTCACGGTGGACGAAGCGGTTACCGCCGGGGCGACCACCGTTCAGTTCAATAACCCCGTCGTGACCTACGTCGAAAACTTCATCGGTTTCCCCGTGGGCGGTATTGTTCCGCTCGGGTACTACGACCGCCAGCGAGCCGCCTGGGTCCCATCGGATAACGGGCGAGTGATCAAGATCCTGTCGATTACCGGTGGGCTCGCTGACCTCGACATCAGCGGGGCCGGGACGCCCGCCAACGCGAGTGCTCTGGCGGCGCTCGGCGTCACCGACGCGGAGCGGCAGCAACTTGCCACGTTGTACACCCCCGGCCAGAGCCTCTGGCGCATGCCCGTTGCGCACTTCACCGACTGGGACGCCAACTGGGGCTGGGGCCCACCGCTCGGGGCGGAGTTTTGGACCGGGGTCGTTGCCAGCTCGGATGAGGCGCCGGTGTGCCGCAGCACAAGAACAGGCTCGGTCATTGGCTGTCAGAACCAGACCTTGGGTGAGGTGCTGCCGCTCGTCGGCACCCCGTTCACGCTTCACTACGCGAGCGACCGTTTCTCCGGCCGGACGACAGCGCGCACGCTCGAGATCCCGGTGACCGGAGCGAACGTGCCGACCGGTTTGAAGCGAGCCGAGCTGGAGATCTTCGTCGCGGGTCAGCGGCACACCGGCACACTGCCCGCTCAGCCCAATCAAATCTATACCTTCGCCTGGGATGGCCGGGATGTGTACGGCCGGATCCTGTACGGCGGCTACCCCGTCGTCGTCCGCGTGGGGTACGTCTACGACGGGGAGTACATGCAGCCGGCAGCCCTCTACCGGGCGTTCGGATACAACGGGGGCGGGCGGATCGTCGGCGCACGTCTGCGGCAAGAGGTCACGCTGTGGCAGGAGGTGCGCACGATCCTCGGGACCGTCGGGGACGCTCGGGCCCACGGCCTGGGAGGATGGACTCTGGACGTCCACCATCGCTACGATCCCGGCGGACAAGTCCTTCACCTTGGGGACGGGACCCAACGTCGGGCGAGCGACGTCGGGACGGCCATCACGACCGTGACGACCGGGGCCTCGTGGGCTGCCACGTTCGACGCGCAGGGGACCCTGTACTATGCGTCTGGACATCAGATCAAGAAGCGAACCCCGGCTGGCGTCGTGAGCGTTGTGGCCGGCACCGTGAACGGGGGGTTCGGTGGCGATGGCGGCCTGGCCATCAATGCACAGCTCAACAGTCCGTACGGCATGAGCATCGACGCGCATGGGAATCTGTACTTCGCGGACTATGGTAATCATCGCATCCGGAAGGTTTCCTCGGATGGGATCATTACGACCGTCGCGGGGAACGGGTTGTGCTGCGAGGGATCGAGCGGCGGCGGCGGGAGCTTCACGGGCGACGGCGGCCCGGCGACACAGGCTGGCCTGGAGCTACCTTGGGGTGTGACGGTCGACGGCCAGGGGAATCTCCTTATCGCGGACACGGGGAACAGCCGCGTCCGAAAGGTGACGCCGGACGGCATAATTCGAACCATCGCGGGCGGCGGAAACCCCTATTTTCTCTACTGCGGCGACGGCGGCCCGGCGACGGCCGCGTGCCTCCGCTGGCCCGGCAAGGTGGCCATCGATCAGCAGGGCAACCTTTTTATCCCGGACCATGTGAACAATCGCATCCGCAAGGTGACCCCGGAGGGGATCATCAGCACCGTGGCCGGGACAGGCCCATCCGGCATAGGGGCGGGCGGATATGCCGGCGACGGCGGCCCGGCGACGGCTGCTCAACTCAACGGCCCGTTAGCGGTGACCGTGGACGCGCAGGGAAACCTCTACATCCCGGAGTACTACAACAATCGCGTGCGCCTTGTGAACCCGCAGGGACTCATTACCACAATAGCGGGGACGGGGACGGCGGGCTTCAGCGGCGACGGCGGGCCAGCCACGAGCGCGAAACTGAACGCCCCGCGCGAAGCCTTCCTCGATCCGCAAGGGGTACTCCACATCGCCGATGCAGCGAATGGCCGCATCCGAAAGGTCGTGCCTGTCCTGCCAGGCGTCACGACTCAGGATGTTACGATCCCGAGCGCGGACGGGGCGGAACTCTACGTCTTCTCCTCCGGCGGCCGGCACCTTCGGACGCATCACAGCCTCACCGGGGCCATCCGGTATACCTTCGGCTACAATGCGGACGACCGCCTCGTGACGATCACCGACGGGGACAACAACGTCACGTTGATCGACCGGGACGTTGCTGGTCAGCCAACGGCGATCGTCGCGCCCGACGGCCAGCGGACCACTTTCACGGTCGATGCCAACGGCTTCCTGGGCAGCGTCACGAACCCCGCAGGAGAGGGCTATCGGTTCACCTCGACCGCCGACGGCCTCCTCCAGACCATGAGTACCCCGCGGAATCAGACGTACCGGTTCACCTTCGATGCCCTAGGCCGGCTCACGCGCGACGAGGACCCGACGGGTGGCGTCACGACCTTGGACCGGACGGGGACCGGGAAGACGTACACCGTCACCCTGGGTACCGCGTTGAACCGGACGAGCACGTTCCACGTGGAGCCGCTCGCGACCGGCGGCACGCGACAGGTGGACACCGAGGCTGACGGGACCCAGACCGACATCCGGCGCGGGTCTGATGGCGTCCAGGCCACGACTACGGCGGACGGCACCCTGACCACCCTGATACCGGGCCCGGATCCACGGTTCGGGATGCAGGCAGCGTTCCCGAGTGCGCTGACGGTCCGGATGCCGAGCGGCCTCACGTCGAGCCTGGCGATGACGCGCACGGTCACGCTGAGCAATCCGACGAATCCGCTGAGCCTGACGAGCCAGACCGATACCATGACCCGCAACGGGCGTGTGACCACGAGCACGTACGCGGCCTCGACCAAGACGATCACCGATCGGAGCGCGGCAAACCGAGTCGTCACGACGACCCTCGACGTGCAGGGGAGAGTGGTGCGGCAGCAACTGGACGCGCTGGAACCTGTGGAGATTACCTACGATCCGCGCGGCCGGCTCAGCAGTGTATCCCATGGCACAGGTGGCGCAGCGCGAGCCTCGAGTTTCACCTACAATTCGGAGGGGTTCCTGGAGACGGTAACCGATCCGCTCAGCCGGACCGTGCGCTTCACCTACGACCCGGCGGGTCGGGTGCTCACCCAGACCCTTCCGGATCTTCGGGTCATTCAAACCACCTACGATGCGAACGGGAATGTCGCCTCGATCACCCCGCCGAGCCGGCCGGCCCACACGTTCGGGTACACCCCGGTGGACCTGGAAGAGGCATACGTCCCGCCCGATGTCGGGATCGGCAACGTCGCCACGAGCTATCTCTACAACCAGGACCGCCAGCTCACACAAGTGACGCGGCCCGACGGGCAGACACTCACGCTGGAGTACGAGCCCACGACGGGCCGACTCAACACGCTTACTACGCCCACGGGGCAGACCACCTTCACCTACCATCCGACCAGCGGCAATGTGAGTGGTATCGCCAGCCCTGGCGGGGTGGCGATGAGCTACACGTATGATGGGTCCCTCCTCACCGGCACTACCTGGACTGGCCCCGTGGCGGGAAGTGTCACCCGCACCTACGACACCGACTTCCGCGTTGCGAACGAAAGCATCAACGGCGGGAACAGCATCACCCTCCAGTACGACCCCGACAGCCTCCTCACCCAGGCGGGGAGCCTCACCCTCACCCGGCATCCCCAGCACGGCCTCCTCACCGGGACCGCAGTGGGCAATGTGGCCGACACCGTTACCTACAGCACCTTTGGGGAGGTGGCCACGTATCAAGCGAGCTACAATAGTTCACCGCTTCTCAACATCAACTACACCCGCGACACCCTCGGCCGAATCATACAGAAGGTCGAGACGATCGGTGGCGTGACGACCACGACCGTCTACGGCTACGATCAATCCGGTCGCCTTACTGACGTGACCCAGGATGGCACTCTTACCGCCCGCTACGAGTACGACGGCAACGGCAACCGCCTGAGCGTGACAGGGTCCGCGAGCGGGATGGTGGCTGGGACCTACGATGCCCAAGACCGCCTGACGTCGTACGGCGCAGTGACCTACACGTACACCGCGAACGGCGAAGTCCAGACCGCGACGAGCGGGGGCGAGACCACGACGTACTCGTACGACGTGTTCGGGAATCTCATCGCCGTCGGGCTGCCAGACGGCACCGCGGTCGAATATGTCATCGACGGCCAGCACCGGCGCGTCGGCAAGAAGGTCAACGGCGTGCTCACGCAGGGCTTCCTGTACAGTAGCCAACTCCGTCCCGCCGCCGAACTCGACGGCAGCGGGGCAGTGGTGTCCCGCTTCGTCTACGGGACGAAGATCAACGTGCCCGACTACATGGTCAAGAACGGCGCCACCTACCGCCTCTTGACAGACCACCTCGGGTCCGTCAGGCTCGTCGTCGACGCGGCGACCGGCACCATCGCGCAACGGCTGGATTATGACGAGTTCGGCCAGATCACCCAGGACACGCACCCCGGCTTCCAACCCTTCGGCTTCGCCGGCGGCCTCTACGACCCGGCCACGAAGTTGGTTCGCTTCGGCGTCCGCGATTACGATGCCTTCACCGGCCGATGGACGACGAAGGATCCGATTGGGTTCCTTGCCGGGGATCCAAATATGTACCGGTATCTAGCGAGCAGCCCGGTCAGCTTTGTGGATCCTGCAGGTAACTTTCTGGTGACGGCAGGTGTTGGAGCCCTTGGAGGAATGGCTGTAGGGGCAGCCGTGGGAGCGGTTACTGCAGGGCTCGCGGGCGGTGACATGGGTCAGGTTGCCACGGCGGCACTGGCTGGCGCGCTTTCGGGTGGTTTCACTGGTGCACTTGTGGGGCTAGGCGTTCCACTCCCAGTGGCGGCCGGGTTAGGTGGTCTCGCGAGTCAGGCAGTTAGTGAGTCCGTCAATGGTACGTTGGGCACCGACACGGCCGCGCTGCGAATGGGACTCTCCGCGGCCATAGGCGTGGGCGTCGGCACTCTCGGCAGTCAAATCCTTCCCGGGGCGGGTCTGCCGGGACGCATTCTCGTGTCGGGGACAACCGGCATGAACAAGACTGCCGCGAATAGAATACTCTCGGACGTAGACAGTCTTAAGGAGCAGCTTGGAGTTCGGACGAAATCCATCAATTCAGCAATCAAATGTCCGTGAAACTAAGTACATGCTTCAAGGCAGACAGGTTTCGATGACTCTCAACAGATGGATATTTGTCGCGCTGGCGTTCCTTTCTGTGTTGTGGATTGTTGTGGATTACCCCGACCTGATCAGGGCGTACTATTGCCCAGGGATCAGCCTACTTCTCATTCTGAGTGGTGCATATAGCTTGTGGACTGGACGATTGGTCGACGAATTCGGATTTGAGATCAAGGGCCGATGGGTTCGCATCTTCGGTGCTCTTGTCATTGGGTTAGCACTTTGGATCCTGATCAAGTATTGCCCCACGGTAGTCGTCGCACGATAGCTCCCGGGCTACCTAGGGAGCGGCGGGCGACCCCGTAATGCGGATAGCTGAAATGCGTTCTAGACAAACGTAGTTTATTAATAGGGGACGTAATAGGGGACGTTGCCAAGTACGGCAAGTGGTGGTAGCCTGCTCTCGCCATGCCCCGCCAACCCCGCCTCGATGCCCCCAACACCCTCCATCATGTAATCGGGGACGTTGCCAAGTAATCGGAGACGTGTCGCTGCTCAGCCATAATGTCCGCCTAACTGCTCAGCCAAAATGTCCGCCCCGAAAGCTCGACGCCAAGCCACGAGACCTCACCGGCGCTTCCGTGCCAATAAGGCTGATAATAGGGGACGTTGCCAAGTACGGCCAGTTGTGGTAGCCTGCTCTCGCCATGCCCCGCCAACCCCGCCTCGATGCCCCCGACACCCTCCATCATGTCATGGTGCGGGGCCTGGAGCGCCGTGCCATTTTCCGGGACGATCGGGACCGGTCGGATTTCGTCGCCCGCGTCGCCCACTTGGCGGAGCAGGGCGCCTGGACCGTCTCCGCCTGGGCGCTCCTCGCGAACCACGCGCACCTCCTGGTGCGGACCGGAACGCGGCCGCTCGCCCGCAATATGCGGAGCCTCCTCACGGGCTACGCGGGCGCCTTCAACCGCCGCCATCACCGCGTCGGGCACCTCTTCCAGAACCGCTACAAGTCCGTCGTGGTGGAAGTGGAACCCTACCTGTTGGAGTTGGTCCGCTACCTCCACCTGAACCCGCTGCGGGCGAAGGTGGTCCCCGATCTCCGGGCCCTCGACCGCTACGCCTGGACCGGCCACAGCGCCGTGCTCGGCACCGTGCCCCGGCCCTGGCAAGACACCCGCACGATTCTCGCCCAGTTCGGCCCCACTACCGCGCCCGCCCGCAAAGCGTACCGGGCCTTCGTCGCGGCGGGGATTCCCCGGGGGCAGCGGCCGGAGCTCCAGGGCGGGGGCCTGGTCCGCAGTCAGGGAGGCTGGGACGCGGTGCGGCAGCTCCGGCGGGGGCGGGAGGCGTACCTGGGCGATGAGCGGGTGCTCGGGAGCACCGAGTTCGTGGCCGCGCTCCAGCGAACGCTGGACGTAACCACGGCGGCGCAGGCGCCCCGCGTGGCGCTCGACACCGTGATCACGCGCGTCTGCCGACAGGTCGGGATTTCTGCGGCCGCGCTCACCGGCGGCGGGCGCCGGGCCGCCGTGCAGCGCGCCCGCGCCGGGATCGCCTACCTCTGGGTGGAGGTCCTGGGTCACCCCGGCCGGCCCCTGGCGGTTGCCCTCGGCGTCAGCCCCCAGGCGGTCTACCAAGCCGTTGCCCGCGGCCGCGCGACGCGCAGAGCGTGGGAGGGATTGCTGGCACGCTGAATTGCTCTACTTGGCAACGTTTCCTAAGACCAGACCTCCACACGAATCGTCTTGTCGCCAATATCCGGCCGTCTTCCAGGCCGTGGCGCGGGGCGGCCGAGATGCACCGCAGATAGGAGGACTCGTTCAATGCGTGCCTATTCGGCCACGTCCCGTGATTTCGCAGCCTCGGCCGCACCTGCGGTGGACATGAGCGTGGCCCCTGCTCGGCGCATGGCCCACAGCGCAATGCGCAGCTTCCACCGGGCGTTGGTGGCGATCGCGTCGACGATCACGGTCACGGGGTAGCCTCGCCGGCGCGCATCCCGGACCGTGGCCCGCACGCAGCCCTCAGCGAACACTCCCAGGACAAAGAGTTCCGTCACTCCATGCATTCGGAGACAGCGCTCCAATGCGGGATTCGTGAACGCACTGGATCGGGCCTTGCGGATGACGGGAATCTGATCGGTCAGGCCAACGCGCGGGTCGAGTGCGGCGCCGGGCGTGCCCCCGATCGCAGCGCCCCTGCGGAAGAAGTTGGCGACACGCGCGCTGGCGGGAAACTCGGTCACGACGAGCACCGGCACCACCCCGCGCAACACGCGCTTGGTCAGAATCGCATTCGCCGCGCGCAGGACCGCCGACGCGCCGGAAGGGTCCACGGGCATGCGCGCCCCGGCGCCCCCGAGGAAGTCGCGCTGCAAATCCAAGAGCAAGACGGCGGCGGGTGCCATCGTATCTCCTCAGATGCAGCCCCGCTGCTGCGGCGGCGCGGCTCGGCAGGGCGTGCGGAGGCACCTCAGGCAGAGAGCGCATCGGCAAGCGCTCGGAGCAGGGAGGCCCCATCGCCGCGCCACGCGCTGCCATGCATGCACGCGAGAGTGGTGGGGTGTGTCGAGGCGAGCCGTTCCAGCATCGCGCGTCCATGCTTGGTGTGCGAATAGTAATCCATCTCGTGGCGGAAGGTTTCGCTCGGCCCCAGGATGTCCGAGGTCGTGAGCGGCGGCAGGTCGCTGCCGCCTTGCGTGAACAGGTCGCCACAGAGTAGCGTCCGCGTGCGTTCTTCGGCGAGAAATCCGCACTCCCAGGCGTGCGGCAGGTGCGGGGTGTCGAACCAGCGTACGGCGTGTGTGCCCAGCGAGAGCGTTTCTCCGTCCGTTAGGGCGCGGGGGCGCCGATCTGCCAGGTCCTCGATCGAGACCATAGCGGCGACCGATCCGCAGAGTGGGAGCGCACGCGGGGCGACGGCCAACCATTCGTTGAGCGAGCCGCACTCGTCTGCCTCCACGTGGGATAACGCGATGTACCGCAGCCGATCGACGGGGAGGACGCTCGCGACGGCGTCGCGCACGAGCGGAAACATCTTGCGCGGGCCGGTGTGGAACAGCACGGGGTCCGCGTCGACGATGAGGTACTGGTTGAAGGAGAACCCGGCACCCCCCGGGATTACCACCGGCGTGTTGATGCGATAAATTCCCTCGGCCACTTCCTCCACGTTCGTACCCGAATGGTCATTTGTCACGATCATGGAACCCTCCCTGCTGGGCCGTGCAGCGCCGATGCGCCTGTGCGGGCCGGGGCGAAGGCGGGGATCGGCCACCGTGGGCGCGGAGCGGGCGCCGTTACAACGTGGCGGTTGAGCGAGCAAAAATTGTGAAGAGGAGCAGCCGCTGGAGCGGCGATCCAGCGTTGCCATCAGTCCCAGTCGTCGCGATGCCGACGGCGTCTGACCTTATGGCCGCGACCAGAGCGTCTTTCCGGTCTGATCGCTCAGGACCAGTCCCGGCCCAGCCTGGGTCACGGCCAGCCCGGCCCGAGGATTGCCGCCCTCGTCGCTCAGCGCCAACCCCGGACCGGTTCTGGTCACGGCCAGCCCGGCGCGAGGCCTGTCGTTTTCGTCGAACAGGCGAAGCCTCGGACCATCCTTTGCGATCTCCAGTGCGGCACGGCATTTGCCCGTCTGGTCATCCAGGCACAGCCGCGGGCCAGCTTTGTCCACCGCCAACCCGACACGGAGTGTGTCGTTCTCGTCGAAGAGACGCAGACCCGGTCCGTCTTGTCTCGTCTCCAATCCAGCGCGGACCCTGCCGTTCGCGTCGCTGACGCTCAGTCCAGAACCGGCCTTGGTCGCCGCCAGTCCAACACCGGATCTCGCGTTCTCGTCGAGGAGGCGCAGACTCGGCCCGTCACTTGCCATTTCCAGCGCGGCGCGGAACTTTCCGTTCTCGTCGAGCAGGGCCAGTCCGGGGCCCGCTTTGCTCACCGTCAGCCCGACGCGGTGCTTTGCATTCTGGTCGAGCAGGCGCACACTTGGCCCTGCCTGATCCACGGCTAGCCCGAGTCGAGGCTTGTCGTTCTCGTCGAGCAGGCGCAGACTCGGCCCATCCTGGATGATGTCCAGTCCGGCGCGGACCCTGCCGCCGTCGTCGCTGAGGGCCAACCCCGGCCCCGCCTTGGTCACCGTCAGCCCGATGCGCGGCTTGTCGTTCTCGTCGCCAAAGACCAGTCCCGTTCTGTCCTTGTCGGCGACGATCTGGACGCGGAACTTGCCGTTCTGGTCCGACAGGAACAGGCCCGTTCCGTTCTTGTCCACCGTCAACAGGCCGCGCGTCTTGCCGGTCTCGTCCTCCAGGATGAACTGATTCGCCCGGATCACTTTCGGCGCTTGAGCCTGCGCGGTGGTCGCGGTGTTTCCGCCGATCCAGGCAAGGCAACACCCCACGACAGCAATTCCCCCGGCAGCCATCAGCCAACGGTTGCGACGCTTCTCGACGAGCAGCGCCTGCTCCAGCCGCGTGAGACGTTCCGCAACATCCGTTCGGTCCAGTGTGGGAGTTGCCATTGCCGCACGCTCCTCTCCGTGGTGACCTCTTCGACGCAAGACATCTTTTCGAAAGCCGCCGACAGCACGTTGCTGACTACCGGTCTGGCGCTGCCTGCACGTCCGCACGTCGAGCCGACGCTGTGCCGCGCGGCATGTGCCGGCGGGTGGGAGGGCGCGAGGCCGCCTCCCGATCCCCTTTGGGTTGGGCGCTTCCGCGGCGCCCTCGCCGGAACGGAGAGTCTGAGCGCCCCTGGTGCTGCCGGCGCCGATGGAGTGGAAGATCAGCGACGCGATCTCCGCAATCCGAGTCTCTCGAGACGGCGTCGCCGGTTCCATTCGGGATGTTGATCACGTACCCATCCCCGAGGACAACTCCTCTTCACCTGCGCCACGCAAACCGCGCTTGGCTGTCTCTGTAGAGGATATACCAACACACATCTCCTACGACATGAAATAATCCGCAATCGGGCGACGACTCCCCTGGTGACGGATCCTCCCGTTACCCCGCGGTGGAACGGCCGCCGTCTCTGCAAATGATGAAGCCAGCGTCGGGCCCAGCGCTGGACGCATGGCCCAGCTTTTGGCTTCGACGGTCGAGGAGCGGGAAGCGGCGGAGCGCAGGTTGCGGCAAATGCCAGGTTCGCTTAAGATACGTGGTGATCATCGCGGCAACGCCTCGGCAGCCGTGCGTGCGGCCCGACTTCCTCTCCAGCGGGGAGAACTTTGTTGTCGCAGTGTGCGCGGCGCGCCTGATGCGTCCCGCGATGCGGCACCGCAGGCCGGACGCGGGAAGGTGCGGATTCGCAAGGGGAGTGGGACGCAGTCACGACGGAATTTCGTCCAACCAATGCTGGTCGGGAGGCAAGGACCATGATGAATCGGGAGCGGTTGCAGCGGGCGCAGGAACGGATGCGCCAGCACAACATCGACGCGTATCTCGTCTTGACGCACGACGACTACCTCTACTTCTTCGACGAAGCCCGCTTTCAACCACGGGCGATCATTCCGGCGGCCGGATCCCCGATTCTGGTCATTTTCAAGGGCGAAGAGCCGGAGGTGCGGGAGCGCTTGGGGGCGGACGACGTCCGAATTTTCGGCAGCGTGGCCCACATGATGAAAGACGTGGTGGGAGTCATGCGGGAGTTGGCGCAAGGGAAGAGCGGACTCACGGTGGGCGTACAGATGGGGTTCTTCACGCCGGCCTTCCTGTTGGATCTGTTCCAGCGGAACAACCCCCAGGTGAAGGTGGTGGACATCGCCCCGGTGATGGACGAACTCCGGATGGTGAAAGAGCGGGAGGAAGTCGAGCGGATTCGCCGGGCGGGAGAGTTGGCTGCCGTCGGCATGCGCGCGGCCATCAAGACGCTTTCGCCAGGGGTAACGGAGCGAGAGGTGGCGGCCGAAGCGGAATACGCGATGCGCAAGGCCGGTGGGGACGGGACGGCCACGCCGGTGTACGTCAACTCGGGGGTGCGATCCGGCTGGCTGCATGGCACCGCCTCAGGCAAGGTGATTCGCGATGGGGAACTCGTGGTGATCGATCTGGTGCCCGTGTTTCAGGGGTATTGCGCGAACCTCTGCCGCACGGTCGTGGCGGGAACGGGCACCGATCCGCAGGCGCGCATGCTGAGCACATACGAAGCGGCGCGACAGGCCGTGCTACAGGCAATGCGGCCTAAGGTGACAACGCGAGAGCTCGACGTGGTCGCCAAAGCGGTCTTTGACAAGGCCGGCTACGGCGAGTTCTACGTGATGGGGATCAGCCATGGAATCGGTCTCGCTTTCGAAGAGATCCCCGCGCCGACAATCAAGCCGGCCGAGGCCAAGGTCGCTGTCCATGAGGGCATGGTGCTGACCGTCGGGCACTCCGTTCTCTCGATCCCCGGGATAGGGGGCGTCCGCCTGGAGGATACCTACCATGTCTCGCCGACGGGCCCCCTTCCCTTGACGCGATTCCCTGTAGGATTGACGGTCGAGATCTGAGAACGCCGTGTGCGCAGCGAGGGGAGACTTGCTGGCCGTCGGCGCACGGAGAGGCGTTGTGCGACCGGCGGACCCTTTGCGGAGGAACAGGGGGGCTCGAATCGCATGAGCGTGCGTGCTTTGGGCGTCATCGCGGTGTTGAGCGTTTTTTGGTGGGTCTCCCCGGCGCCGGCCACCGAAGAGTACGCTCTGCAGACGGGAAAAGCCTGTGACGCGTGTCACAGCGACGCGGCAGGCGGCAGAGGATTGACCGAGGAGGGGACCCGATTCCGACAGGCGCTGGGAGCGGCAGCCGCGTCTGCGTCTCGGAGTCCGATCCTCCGCGGGGTGCGATTTGTGGCGGGTTTCGTGCATCTCTTCACGGCCATCCTCTGGTTCGGCACGATCCTGTATGTTCACATCATCCTGAAACCCGCGTACGCAGCGCAGGGGATACCCACGGGGGAACTGCGCCTTGGCCTCGCGTCAATGGCGGTCATGGCGGTGACGGGGACGATCCTGACGCTGTTTCGCATCCCGTCGCTGGAGGTCCTTTTCCATTCCCGTTTCGGCATTCTGCTGACGATCAAGATCGGCGTGTTTCTGATCATGGTCGGGACGGCAATCGTGGTCGTCGTCTTCATCCGGCCGCGCTTGATGTCGAAGGCGAGGCAGGCGAGCGGGTCGACCAAGGGGGATATGACCCTGGAGGAACTGGCGGCCTGTGACGGGCGCCAGGGGAGGCCCGCGTACATCGCTTACGAAGGAAAAATCCGAGATGTCGGCGGCCTGGATCTGTGGAGAGGCGGGGTCCACTTCAGCCGGCACCATGCCGGCGAGGACCTGACGAATTTTCTCTGGGAGGCGCCACACGATGAGGAGGTGGTCCTGGAGCTTCCCGTGGTGGGGAGCCTGCTCACGGCCCCCCGGCAGCGAGTCCGCGCGCCGCACGAGAAGGTGTTCTACGCGATGGCCTATATGAACCTCGGCCTCGTCGTCGTCGTGACATTCATCGTCGCGCTCTGGCGCTGGTGGTAGGAAGCTCGCGGGGGCACGAGCTGGCGCTGGTGCGGAATGTGCGTGCGGGGAAGCGGCCTCGGCGATGCAAGGAGCGGCGGGACCCTGATCGCATGACGCCCTGAAGGGCTGTAGGCGCTGACGGGATTTTATCGGACGACGCCCAAGCCGGCTAGTTCCGGCCGACGAAGGGCATCTTCGCGGTCATCACGGCGAGAAGGAGGATATTCGCTTCCGGCGGCAGGCTGGCCATGTGGGGGACGGCGCGCGCGACGCACTCCACGTCCATGAGCGGCTCAGGGGCCGCGGTGCCGTTTGCCTGAAGCGCCCCGTCCGCGAGCTTCGCCGCCATCTCGGTCGCGGCGTTGCCGATGTTGATCTGTCCGCAGGCGAGTGTGGGTCCGGTGTGCGTTCTGGTCGGTAACGGCCCCCGGCCTGTGTCGGACCGCGCAGTTCCGCCCCGAGACAATGAGATCATCGGAAGGTTTGCGGCTTGAAAAAACGATTTTGCTTGCGCACTTTCGGTTCTCCGCGTAGATTACATCGGCTTTTTTCCGGCCGGCGAATCGGTTCGTCCGGGCCGGGATCGTAGAGGCAGGGGCGTGGGGCCCCGCTGATGCTGCGGGGGCAGCAGAAGGGAGCAGCTAGAGATGGCTGAGAGCAAGGTACAAAAGGTGGCTCGCCAGGGCGCTGTGCGGAAGTCGATCGGCAACTGCCAGTGCGGTGGCGAGCTGGTTTGGGCCCAGGTGATTTTGACCCGCCCGCGCATGATGAAGGTCTGCGAAAAGTGCGGCGCCTCCCAGGAGAAGGAACAGGCCTAACCCCGCCTCGCGTACTCCGTTCTTCCGCCGAGGACCGAGCATCCACACGCTACCCATGCTGTGGGCCGCGCTAGGGTGTACGGGGAAGTGTTTTCTCTGCTGGCGGGCGGTGTAAAGGTGCGGTGTCAATTTTCAAACAGCGTTATCATCGCCCCGAGGATCTAATCGGTCCCCGGGGCGTCTCTTTTTTGGGTCTATGCGCTCCCGCCTGGAAATGGTTCAGCCATGAAACGATGGATCCGAAACCGATTGGCGGATCTGCTGCTGAGTGCGTTTGACAACCGCGCGAAGCACACTGAAATGCTCTGGCTGGGTCTCTTTTGTGAGCGAAACGCGGTTATGGACGGGGCGAATCAGTCGGTTGGCGACCTCATGGCCGCGTGGGAACGTCGTTATCCTGATGCTGCGATGATTCCCGGGACCCTGTGGGATCTCCTCGGGAGTGTGCGGGGGCTCTTCAAGCTTTCCAGAAGTGACGGCAGGCCCGGACGACGCAGCGCGGTATCCGCAACGTCGAGGGCCGCGGAGCTTTGGATTCTGCTGCATCCGGACCTCTGCGCCTGCCTGTGCGAGGCGTGCGACCGCATTCGAATCTTTCTGCGCGTGCTGGACCAATTCGACGGACGGCGAGGTGCGCTGGAAGCGATGGAGCCGCTCCACCGTGCCGTGGCAGAGGCGGCTCTCTGCTTCAATTCCGGCCTCTTTTTCGAAGCGCATGAAGTGCTGGAGCATCATTGGCTCCACCTGGACGATGGTCCCACGAGGCGGTTTGTTCAGGGGTTGATCCAGATTAGCGTGGGGTTTCACCATGCGATGCGCGGCAGCCACCAGGGCGCGGTCAATCAACTCGGGAAGGGTCTGGCGAAGCTGGGCAACGCGCCTGAGGGGGCGCTCGGCCTCGATTGCGACCGATTCGCGCGCGAGGTGGAGGTGGCGCGAAACGAGATTCTCGCCGGCTGGCGCCAATGCATGCCAGGTGTCGCGCCGCGGACATTTCCGCTGATGCATGTTCGCTCCTGACACTGCCTGTCGCGGGAGCCGCCGTTTTTCCGACGCCGCACGTCGCCTGCTCGACAGTGGCCGGCAAACTTGCTAGATTGTTCTCGCGTCGTGGGAGGCGGCACCCCACACGACGCACACACCTTCATTTCCGGACCCGGAGCTCATATGGGGAATACCACGACTCCATGAGATACCGGACCATCGCTCGACAGGCAGAGCGCGAGTATCCTATTGCGCCACGTGAGCTCTGGGACGCGCTTGCGAACACCGACCACCTTGACCGCTCAATCAACATGCCGCACGTGTTTTACGGGCCGCTGACGGTCACCGCCGGTGCGTTCTATCGCGAGGCCACCGCGCGGTTCGGCAGGTTGCTGCGCCTCACCTGGCGCGAGTATCCTTTCGAGTGGGTGCGGGACCAGGCCTACAGTGTCGTACGACTGTTCGAGGGGGGCCGCTCGATCTTTTCCGGGGCGGTGTGGAGATTCAGGGCGACCCTCACAGGAGTCGGGTGCGGGTTTTTGCGGACTTGACGCCCCGGACCGCGGTAGGGTGGCTGGTTGCGCGAAAGTTGATCCGGGACGGGATCAGAGACGTGCTTGCGTACTGCGATCGATTCGTGAGCCTGCGACTGTCCGGCCTCGATCTTCGGCTTCCGCCCGCGCCCCAGACCGGTCCCGTGGACCAGTCGGCGCTCGACGGCGTGCTGGCGGAACTGCGACGGGAGGGGATCGGAGAGCCGCTGGTAAGACGGTTCGCTCGACACGTGACTGCCGCAGCCGATGTCGAGGTGCTTCGGATGCAGCCGTTCGGGCTGGCCGATACCTGGGGCGCGGACCGGTCGGAGATACTGCGATTGTTCATCCGCGCCGAGCGTCAAGGCGGGCTGTATCACACGTGGGAGGTGATGTGCCCGAACTGCCGCGTTCCCACGGTTCGGGCGGCGGCCTTGGCAGGCGTTCCCGAGCGATTCCATTGCGATGCCTGCGGGATCGACTATGAGACGGATCTGGAGCGCTGGGTCGAGCTGCGGTACTCGGTCCATGCGCGGCTGCGCGCGGCAAAGGATGACGTCTACTGCGTCGGGGGCCCCGCGAACACGCCGCACATCTGGGTGCAAGCCTACTTGCTGGCCGGAACGGAGCGAGTCCTTTCGGTCACGCTGCCCGACGAGACGTTCCGGGTGCGCGTGCTTCGGCTCAACCACGCCTGCCCGCTCGAACCACGGGCGGCGCTGGGCCGCGAGGTGGACTTCACCTATCGGCAGGACGGTTGGTTGCAGATGCGGCAGGCGTTTCGCCCTGGGCCGGTGACGGTTCGGCTTCGAAACGAGGCACCCCACGTCGTCGTCGCCGTGATCGAGCGGGTGCAACGGGATCCGCGGGCGATCACCGCGGCACAGGTCATGCGTTTGCCCGAGTTTCGCGAACTCGCGGGTTTGGACGGCCACTCGTCGGGTGCCGGAGGGGTCGCCGCGGCAGGTTCGAGTTCGTAAGGGCCTGGTTGTTCCGGCGTCGAGGACACCCGCCGTGCGCGACCAAGGGCGGAACATCATCCTGACGGGGTTCATGGCCACGGGCAAGACGGCCGTGGGAATGCGGTTGGCCGAGCGGCTGGGGTATGTTTTTGTGGACCTGGACGCGCTCATCGAGACCGAGGCCAGGATGTCCATTCCCCAACTTGTCAGAGAGCGGGGAGAAACGGCATTTCGCGAGTTGGAATCGCAGTTGGTCCAACGGGTCGCGCAACAGCGGCGATGCGTGATCGCGACAGGCGGCGGCACAGTTGCCGGCCCCGCGAACCTTTTCGTGTTGAAACAGAGCGGAGTGGTCGTGACGCTCACGGCCGATCTGGAGACGCTGCTGTCCCGGCTTGGTACGGGGGCCGCCTTGGCCATGTTTGACGGAGAGGACCTGCGTGCGCGAGTGGGACGTTTGCTGGCGGAGCAACGCGACGCCTATGCGCAGGCAGACGTGACGGTGGATACGACGGTGCGTACGGTTGACGAAACCGTGGACTGCGTCCTTCACGCCATGAAGGCCGGGCCGTTTCGTGCGGCCAAGGACGTAGGGTGATCGTCGTCGCAGCGGTGCCGCGTTCGAGCGATCAAGGGGGCGTATAGGCCATGGAGCGAACTGCGGTCCGGAAAGCTAGTCGCTATGCGTTTCTTCTCGGGGAGCACATCTCGCATTCGCTGTCGCCGGCCATCCACAATCCTGCCTACGCTGCCCTGGGGTTGGATTACGAGTTCGGCCTCCTCGACGTGCCCCCGTCCAGGCTGCAGGAGGCCTTGTCGCGGATGCGGCAACCGGACTGCCTGGGCGGGAACATCACCATGCCCTACAAGCGGGATGTCTTGGCGGCTGCCGACGAATGCTCCGAGACGGTCCGCCGCTGCGAGGCGGCCAGCCTCATGATCAATCGGAACGGGCGGTTCATCCTGCACAACAACGATGTCGAGGCGATTGCCGCCTGCCTGGGGCGTCGCGCGGCCACCGTGGCAAAGGGGCCCGCGGTGATCGTGGGGGCGGGCGGCTCGGCTGCGGCCATGCTGGAGGCGCTCCGGCGTGTGCCGCCGACGCGCGTGGTGGTCCTCGCACGGCGACCGGAAGCCGCCCGGGCACTCGTGGAGCGGTCGCGGCCGTGGCTGGGCGTGCCCATCGAAGCGAGACATCTGCCGGACGGGCGACGTGCGCTGGAGGAGGCCGTCGTCATCTTCAACGCGACGTCGGTCGGCGTGCACGCAGGGGACCCGAGTCCCGTGCCGCGCGAGGTGCTGCGGCCTGGGCTTTTGGTGTACGACATCGTCTATCAGCGGGAGGGGCACAACACACTGCAGAAGGAGGCCCTGGCAGCCGGTGCGCTGGTCTGCGATGGGATGCGGCACATCTTCGAGCAGGGGCCCTACAGCTTCCAGATGCTGACCGACCGCGCGGCGCCGCGGGAGCTGATGCTGGAGAGTCTCGTGGCTGCGACCGGCCGCACACCGCTCGACTGGGGATCGGACGGGCCGGCGAGCGTCTAACGTTCAGCCATCAGCGCTCGGCGTTGAACCTCGGGCGCTCGATTTGTCGTCCACGAAGGTTTGCTCTTTTTCTTCTGATCTCCTCCATATCTCACAAGCGACTGGGAATAGGTAGGAAAAGATTGTGGGCACGGCAAAAGTGCCTTGACAGGAAGTTTTGGTCTGTGGTACCGGTATTTTACAAATATATCGGGAATATTTTGTTAGCCACTCTATGAGGCGGACTCCGATGCCAGAGTCTAAGAGCAAGAAATTGCTCGTCTATGATGTCCTCAAGCAGCGGATTATCACGCAGGTCATGAAGCCTGGAGAGCCCATCAACGAAGGGATCCTTTCCCAGGCGCTCGACCTCAGCACGACGCCGATCCGGGAAGCCATCCAGCGATTGGAGCGAGAGGGCTTCATCGAGAATGTCCCGGGGAAAGGCAACTTTGTCTCCCCGATCTCGATTCAGGACCTCCGCGAGCTTTTCGAGATCCGCGAGATGCTGGAATGCGAAGCCATCAAGCGGGCGGCCGTAAAGTGTGACCCGCAGAGAGTGATGGAGCTCCGCAAGGTCTTCGAGTCCTCCCGAGCGTCCTCGCAGAACGGTTCACACCGACAGTTTCACGCAGGCGAACACATCCACATCTTCATCTTCGAGTCGCTCGGGAATCAGCGCCTGCTCGAGATTTACCGGCGGCTGCATGATCACATCGCCCGGCACCGGAATTTCTTTTTCAGCGACATGCACGAAGGTCGGCCGGAGAAATCGTATCGAGAGCACCTGGAGATTTTGGACGCTCTCGCCGCGCAGGACCCTGCGCGGTGCGAGCACGCCATGAGAGTGCATCTTCGGAATTCTTTCGAATACGTCAAGAGCATCATCTAGAACGACACCGTCTTTGACGCGCTCGGACGGGTTAAGGAGTGGTCTTATGCCTACAGTCACTCCGGAACGCCTGAAGGAAGTCGTCGTCGAGATTCTGAGAGAGCTGGGCGCCGGCGAGGACGAAGCGCCGATCGTGGCAGAGAGCCTCGTGCGGGCCGAGATGCGGGGCACCGACACCCATGGCTTGCCGTATCTCAAGCTCCTGGTCGAGCGCGTCGAGGCGAGGATGGTCGCGCTGCCCACCCGCGTGACGATCCTCAAGGACGAAGGCGCAACGGCGCATCTCGATGGCGGGAACGGGATCGGGCAGTTCGCGGGCTGGAAGGCCATGGAGATGAGCGTCCAGAAGGCGCGAGAATTCGGGATTGGCCTGACGCTCGTCCGCCGTACGAATAATCTCGGTTTTCTGGCTTTTTATACGATGCACGCGGCCTCGCAGGGCTTCGTTGGCCTCACAATGGGCAATGCGAATGCTGCCATATCCCCGTGGGGCGGCGCGGAAGCCTTCTTCGGAACCAACCCGATCTCCATCGCGGTTCCCGGGAGCCGAGAGCCTGTGGCACTCGACATGTCGTCGAGCCTGGTGGCCCGCGGCAAGATCCGGCGGGCGCAGCGGCTCGGGGAGAAGATTCCGTTGGGTTGGGCGCTGGATGAGTCGGGCGCGCCCACGGACGACCCCGGTGCGGCGCTCAAGGGAACGCTGTTGCCCATCGGAGGACCAAAAGGGTACGGGTTGGCGTTCATGGTGGACGTCCTCGCCGGGATGCTGTCGGGTGCGGCGTTCGGGCGGGAGATCAAGAGCTTCCACCAACTCACCGGACCGACCGAGGTCGGCGCGTTGACGCTCGCGATCGACGTTGAGCGCTTCATGCCGCTCGCGCAGTTCGGGGGACTGATGAACGGCTATGCCGATTCGATTCGCGGCAGCCGGAAAGCAAAGGGAACGTCCCGGATCTATCTGCCCGGCGAGATCGAGGCCGAGAAAGAGCGGGCGAGCGCGGAGCGAGGGATCGAGTTGATGCCGGCGTCTATCGAGTTGGTGAATCAACTCCTGGAGAAGTTGAAGAGTCCGATGCGGTTGTAGGTTGCCGAGCATTCGGCAGTCGGCCATCAGCGTTCAGCGCAAAATGAAACCGGTTCTGGCTGAAAGCTGAGAGCTGATAGCTGACGGCTTGCCTTTCCAGGACGCTCGCAACATGAGGAGGAAGCCATGGATGAATTGAAGGATCTGGTGGTCGTCGTCACGGGATCGGGAAAAGGACTCGGAAAAAGCATTGCCGAGTGTTGTTATGCCGAGGGAGCCAAGATCGTCACGTGGGACCGGTCCGGCGGAGGCAAGGCGGTGGCTGACAAGCTGGATCCGTCCGGGACGCGAACCCTGTACGTCCAGGCCGATGCTGTCAACGAAGCGCAGGTCGTGAGAGCCTTCGAGCAGGTGGTTCAGAAATTCGGCCGCGTGGACGTCCTGGTCAACAACGCCGGAATCTCGCGCCACAAGCCCATCGAGGAGATGACGCTGGAACTCTTCGAGGAGGTCATGCGGATCAATGTGACCGGCCTGTTCCTCTGCTGCAAGGCGGTCGTTCCCATCATGAAGAAGCAGGGCCGGGGGAAGATCGTCAACATCTCCTCCCTGGGTGCACGGACGGGGCGTCCCGGCGTGGGTGTCAACTATGCGGCCTCCAAAGCCGCCGTCATCTCCCTCACGCAGACCCTCGCACGGGAGGTCGGGCCGGCCGGGATCTACGTGAATGCGATCGCTCCTGGTCCGATTCTGACCGAGCAAACGCGGCAGTATCCTCCCGAGGTGTTTGCCAAGTGGAATGCGGGGCGGGCGGTGACCAAGGACGGCCTGCCGGAAGATGTGGGCGACGCCGTCATCTTCCTGGGGTCGAAGCGGTCGGACTGGATCACGGGTGTCACGCTGGATATCAACGGAGGCATTCTCATCCGTTAGCCCACCCCGCACAGGGGTAGGCAGTTACGACGTGACGATGAGTGGAATTGTGTTGACGTATTGCCGGTCCCCCAGACCGCCCCTCGGACGCCTGGCGCCTCGTCGATGCCGGCTCGCCCTTACACCGGGTCGGCCGCCACAGAACAGCGGCCTCCGTGCCGGCGACGGGCGAGCCCGCGGGCGCAGCGTCTCGGGTCGCCCCGGGGGACCTGGACTGTTACGCGCCACGAATACGTCGCTGAATTTCAAACAGTGAGTACCACAGGAAAAGGAGGGACCATGTCGGAACTGAAAGTCGTCAACATCAAGGACGTGAAGGGCGAACGGCGCGATCCGCCGCGCATGTCGTGGGTGCTGGTTTCGGAGAAGACCGTTGGCGCTCAGAATCTCGCCATGGGAGTGAACGAGACGTATCCCGGCGGCATGGTTCCGGAGCACAAGCACGAGAAGGAAGAGGAGGTGATGTTCTTCCTGGCCGGGCATGGGACGTTCGTCACCGAAGATCGGGAGATTCCGTTGGAGCCGGGGGTGTGCATCTACAATCCGCCCGGAAAGACGCACAAGATCATCAACACAGGAGATGAGATTCTCCGCTTTGTGTGGATCTATTCGCCACAATTGGCGAGCCACAGGAAGTGACGAAAGGCAAGACGGAACCCGAAGTGCGTGTGGATCTACGCGCCGCAGTTTCCGCAGCATCGAGTGCAGAAATAGCATCGAGAAGGAGGTAAAGGACGCCATGAGCGACTGGAAATTCCCACCGGACGGCGGGCACATGGAAAAGCCATCGAAGATCTATTACCAGACGATGACGAAGAAAGACGTGGAGGAGCGCCTGAAGGTGAACGACATCCTGCTCATCCCGTTCGGCTCGACCGAGAACCACGGCGACGCGCAGCCGTACGGCGAGGACGTGTTCATCGTGA
>Ga0316622_100000162_pt1 | contig 33690 bp, 31 predicted proteins | sample OWC_Aug_OW2_C1_D_FD_207646 | JGI IMG/M metagenome (GOLD analysis project Ga0316622, IMG submission 207646) | Wetland soil microbial communities from Old Woman Creek delta, Ohio, United States - OWC_Aug_OW2_C1_D5_C | ecosystem: Environmental > Terrestrial > Soil > Wetlands | place: USA: Ohio... | reverse complement strand
GCCTGGGCGATGACTTCCGCCTCGCGCTCGGCGTACATGGGCTTGGCGTTCAGCACCTGATGGGGAATGCCCCGCTTCTTGAGGAGGCTGCTCACCGCTTCGGACTTCTCGATGGAGGTCGTGCCCACCAGGACTGGGCGGCCGATCTTGTGCAGTTCGGCGATCTCGTCCGCCACCGCGTTGAGCTTTTCCCGCTGGCTCTTGAACACCACGTCGTTGTGGTTCACCCGGACGAGGGGTCGGTTGGTGGGGATGACGACCACGTCCAGGTTGTAGATCTTGGCGAACTCCTCCGCCTCGGTGTCCGCGGTGCCGGTCATTCCCGAGAGCTTGGCGTACATGCGGAAGTAGTTCTGGATGGTGATGGAGGCCAGCGTCTGGTTCTCCTGCTGGATCTTGACCTTTTCCTTGGCCTCCACGGCCTGGTGCAGCCCGTCGCTCCACCGACGTCCCGCCATCAGGCGGCCGGTGAACTCGTCCACGATGATGACCTCGCCCTCCTTCACCACGTAATCGACGTCCCGCTTGTAGAGGGTGTGGGCGCGCAGGCCTTGCTGGACGTGGTGGACGAGCTCGATGTTGGCGGGATCGTAGAGGTTCTTCACCCCCAGGAGCTTCTCCGCGGTGAGGACGCCGGTCTCGGTCAGGGCGACCGTTTTGGCCTTCTCGTCCACGATGTAGTCGCCCGTCGCGGTCGCCTCGATCTCGTGGAGCTTCCCGCTGGTGATGGTCGCCGCCCGCTTCAGGCGCGGAATGATCCGGTCGATGACGTAGTACTTGTCGGTGGACTCTTCCGACGGACCCGAGATGATGAGTGGTGTGCGCGCCTCGTCGATGAGGATATTGTCCACCTCGTCCACGATGGCGTAGTTCAGCTCCCGCTGGACGAAATCCGCTGCAGCGAACTTCATGTTGTCGCGGAGGTAGTCGAACCCGAACTCGCTGTTGGTCCCGTAGGTGATATCGGCCCGGTAGGCCTCTTGGCGGGTGCAGGGACGGAGGTTCGCGAGCCGCGGGTCGGCCGTCCGCGCCATCGGGTCGAACAGGAAGGACGCCTCGTGCTGGAGAACCCCCACGCTGAGGCCCAGCGCGTGGTAGACCGGCCCCATCCACTGCGTGTCGCGCTTAGCCAGGTAGTCGTTGACCGTGATGACGTGAACTCCCCGGCCGGACATGGCATTGACATAGGCGGGGAGCGTGGCCACGAGGGTCTTACCCTCGCCGGTGGCCATCTCGGCGATCTTCCCCTCGTGCAGCACCATGCCGCCAATGAGTTGAACGTCAAAGTGCCGCATGGTGAGAACCCGGCGAGCCGTCTCGCGGCAGACGGCGAACGCTTCGGGCAGGATCTCTTCCAGTGCGGCGGCCAGGTCGCCATTCACGGCGGCCGCCACCCGCTCTTTGAAAACGGCCGTCTTGGCCCGTAAATCGTCGTCGCCGAGCCCTTGAAGCTGCACTTCAAAGCCGTTGATGGCGTCAACCCGCGGCTGCAGACGCTTCAACTCGCGCTCGTTTTTCGTGCCGACGATCTTGTGGATCAACGTCTTGAACATTCGGATAAACCCGTCCTTTCGCGTCGCGGCAACCCACGACGGCGTATCTTAACAGACCAAACGGCGCAGCGGCAATGCAATTCCCGGAGGCATGGGGCCTGAATTTCAGCGGACATCGCCGGATTCGGCGGATGGATGCTATACTACGCTCGCATCGCGCACGCCATGACGAATCGGTGGCCGAGGCCCAGCACCATCTGGGGAGGGGCGCTTCCCGTCCCATCGTACGCGCCACGGTTGACGTGTCGACCCAGATCATAGAGTGCAGCCGCTGGCGTGCGATCACGGACCCACAGGAAAAGACACTCTCCGCGTCGCGCGGAGAAACAGGCGCCTACCTTGCGTACACCAGTATTGGCTGAACGTGCGGAGTCCGCGTCCCCATCCGTGGCAAATCGGCATTGGGTCGAGACACGGGTAATTCCCGTCGTCCTTGTGGGAAAAGAGGCCAGGATGGCCCTCGCGCCCAAGTCGACGTGGAGTGTTCTGGCAGTCTTTCACCGCAGTGTCTATTGCCGGGCGGCGCAGGGATCGGTGGTCTGCGTTGGCCCGCTGTCTCTTGGTGCAGGGCCGTTGAACATCCTCGCGCCTGTTCCATCAAGGTTGAGCTGGCGGGATCTCGGCGTGACTCTAGAAACCCAGGTTGAATGGAACGCCGCGACCCTTCGACTCGACGGAAGACTCTCCTTCTCCTTCGCACAGGCTCGTCTCTGGCAATCTGTCGCACCGCCGGCGGACTGGGATCGCGTCGTCTTGTCCACCGGCCTGGACGCCCTTGAAGCGGAGTTCCGCCGGCGCGCGCCCGTAGACGGCTTGGCACCCATGATCCCCTGGCTTCTCCCAGGGCGGTCAATTGGCGTATCCGTCTCCGTATTGAATCGGGCCTTGATTGAGGCTGCCGCGTCGGGAATTGCGGCGCTCCGAACCTGGCTGGCATCCGTAGTGGGCCGCGGGGAAACCCACGCGTACCCGCCCCGTGCGGTGGAGAGCCTCGTGGGCCTAGGACCCGGCCTGACGCCCTCGGGCGACGATCTGCTTGGCGGCGCCTTGATCGCGCTTCGCGCACTCGGCTGGCCACGGGTGGCCGACACCTTGGGATGCTGGCTGCTCCCGCGCGCGCGCGCCAGGACTCACGCCATCAGCTACGCGCATCTGGCCTGCGCCGCTGGGGGAGAGGGCGCTGCCGCTCTGCACGACACCCTGGCAACTCTCTGTTCTCCGGGTGCGCCGGGGTTGGGGGAGTGCGTCGACGCCTTGAGGACACTCGGTCACAGCTCCGGATGGGACGGCATGGCGGGGATGGCTCTCGTGGCCAGTGTCGCTGCCGCGTCGCGATCGCCTGAGCGGCCTGGCCAAGCCACGCGGCCCCTGTGTTTCTCTCAATGACTCATCCTGGGAATGTCTGCGGAGACCACCATGCCGAAGAGAACTGAAATCCTTCCATCTTTTTATCAGGATTCGGTCGTGCTGATGCGAATCGCCGGCCAAGTCCGAGCCCGTCCCGGTGTTCGCCAAGCGGCGGTCTTCATGGGCACGCCGGCCAACCATGCCCTCCTCGAAGAGGCGGGTCTGGCTACCCCCGAGAGTCGGAACGCGCGCCCCGAGGACCTCATCCTGACGGTGGATGCCGACACTGAGGCGGGGGCCGAGGCTGCTCTGGGCTCCGCTCACCAACTCCTGGTCGAACGGCGGCAGGCCGTCGAGACGTCCGCCGCACTCCGACCTCGGACACTTGACTCGGCCCTGAGAATATTGCCCAATGCCAATCTCGTCGCGATCTCGGTCCCCGGCGCTTATGCCAAGTTCGAGGCCATGCGCGCCCTGAAGCGTGGGCTCCACGTCTTTCTTTTCAGCGACAACGTCCCGGTTCAGGACGAGGTCGCACTCAAGCAGGAGGCCGTCAACCGCCGACTGCTCTGCATGGGTCCAGATTGCGGAACGGCCTACCTGAACGGGACTGGCCTTGGCTTCTACAACGTTGTCCCGAAAGGAAGGATCGGCTGCGTCGCAGCCTCCGGGACTGGGCTCCAGGCGGTAGCCTCGCGCATCGCGACGCTAGGCGAGGGGATTTCCCATGGCATCGGCGTAGGTGGACGCGATCTGTCGGCTGAGGTTGGCGGCCTCATGACACTGTTTGCCCTGGACGCGCTCGTGTCCGACCCGGCAACCGAGGCGATCGTGTTGATCTCCAAACCCCCACATGCGACCGTGCTGCCCCGCGTCGAGGCGGCCATGGCCCGAATCGCCAAGCCCACCGTCGCCTGCATCCTCGGGGCGACGCCGCCTCAGGAGAGCGCGGCCCTCTGGGTCGACACACTGGATGCTGCGGCAGACGCCGTTGTCGCCCGCCTGGCCAAGCGATCCTGGGCGCCTCGGCCCTTTGCGGATTCCAATGCAATCCGCGGGCGCTTCGATCGGATCCTCTCGCAAGGGCCGTTGGCCGGCCGCACGATCGTCGGCCTCTACACCGGCGGCACGCTCGCGCACGAGACGCACCTCCTGCTCGGTAAGTTGCAGGGGAACTCGGTGTCGCACCGCATTCTTGACCTCGGGGACGACGAGTACACCGTCGGTCGGCCGCACCCCATGATCGATCCACAGACCCGCACCGACATGATCGCGAAAGCTGGCGGATCTCCCGAGTGTGGCGTGATTCTGGTAGACCTGGTGCTGGGACGCGGATCGCATGCGAACCCGGCCGCGCCTCTGGCCGCGGCCGTGCGAGAGGCGCAGTCCCGGGCGAGGGCGGCGGGAAGGCGCTTGGTCGCCGTGGCGTCCGTCGTTGGCACGGATAGCGATCCGCAGGGGCTCGCCGCGCAACACGCTCACCTCGAAGCCGCTGGTATTGAAGTTCTGCCGACGAACGCCGAGGCGGCCCGCTTCGCCGCGCTCCTTGTCAAGCCAGAGTTGCGTGCTGCGCTCCTGGAGGACGGACGATGACCCACGGAACATTCTTCTTCGCAGAGCCGCTCCGTGTCATCAACATCGGCATCGAGGTATTCGCCGAAGACTTGAAGGCAGAAGGTGTCGAAGTCGTTCACCTGGATTGGCGTCCGCCGACCGGGGGCGATCCTCACCTCGCCGCTCTACTGGCACGCCTGGAGGACGAGGAATAGGGCCTTGCCGCCGCGCGTTGAACTGCTGCGACGCGCGATCGACCGAAAGCGAAGACGCCCCGCGGGAAACCCGCGGGGCGTCTTAACCATAGAATGGGGTCCTTCTGCCCTTTAGGAAGCGCCCTCTTTCTCCGTCTCGGCATCCCCTGCGAAGCGCGTCCCGGAGGTGTCCACCGTGTATTTCATCGGGTTGGAGATGACGCCGTTCACGTGCACCTCGTAATGAACGTGGGGTCCGGTGGTCCGGCCGGTGGTGCCGACAAAAGCGATCACCTCGCCCCGCCGCACCCGCTGCCCCTCGCGCACCCGGTAGCTGCTGCAGTGCCCGAAGAACGTCGAAAACCCGTGCCCGTGGTCCAGGAACACGACGTTGCCGTAGCCGGCCAGCGGACCCGCGAAGCTTACGATGCCGTCCGCCGTCGCCACGATCGGGCTTCCATACGGCGCAGCGATGTCGAGGCCCTCGTGGAGCTCCCGCTGACCCGTGAACGGTGATTTGCGATAACCGTAACCGGCTGTGACCAGGCCCTTCACCGGAAGGATGGTGGGCGTCGCGGCCAGAACAGACGCTTTCTCTTCGATGAACGCCTTCAACTCGCGAAGGCTTCGCTCGCGAGAATTGATCTCTTGCCCCAGCGCCGAGAGGTCCCGGTTCACCCAGTCCACCAAGCGGCCGGTCCGCTGCTTCAAGGCGTCGAGGAGCGCGGTCCGGCTCACCGTCTCGGCCCCGCCTTGGGCTGAGGGCGCCGGTTGCGGCTGGACATCGGCCGTCTCCAGGCCGACCGCGGCGCGCAGCCGCCGATCCAAGTCCCGGAGACGGGTCAACTCTCCTTCCAGCTGCCCGACCCTTTCCGCCACGAAGCTGCGGTCCCCTGCCTCGAGGCGGAGCTGTTTCAGTTCCAGCAGGCGGACGTTCACGTTGACGTATTGATAGAGGAAAAAGGCAAAGGCCACGATGGCGACTGCGGCCAACGAGGAGAGGGCCGTCAAAACGGTCTTGCTGATGTGGAATTTTCGCGGAGTCGAAGTGGCGTCCGGAAGAACCAGGACCGTGTAAAATCGCTTGGCCATCACCGCCTCCTTGCGCCTACAACCTGGCGACCAATCTCTGCTTGGGGAGGACCCGGGGAAGATTCACTGCCATCCCCGGGATGGGTGCGATTCCTCAGGTCGCGCACCGTGAAAGAGATCCGGAGTCCCTCGTGTCCCGCAGCGACCTGTGCGCAGGGGAGCGAAATACCCCCTTCACACAGGAACCAAAACGGCTCCCCCTGGGGACGACACAGGGGGTAAGAGTGAAACGCGGCAGGTGAAGCTCGAGGGTCCAGCGATTGTGCTGAAGTTCGTGGACCGTACCATGTAGAAGAGAGGGGTGTCAAGGTGAAAGCTCCCCCGAAAGCTCCCCCGGTTGAACAGTATGTCAGACCATTCCCCGGTGGGGCTATCTGTCCCGTTCCACTACCAGGACCGCGAGGCCGCGCCCTGCCAGCTTTTCCGCCATGGCCTGGGCATCCGCCCGCCGAGAGAAATCGCCAACCCAGACGCGAAAATAGGTATCCGGGCCCACGCTCCGGCGGACCACCTCGACGCCCGGGAATCCGTCGGCGAGCGATCGCTCTAGGGCCCGCGCGTTCTCAGGGGAGTTGAACGATCCGACTTGCACCGTGAACCGGGCCGCCGGGCCGAGCGTGGCTCCTCGGTCCCCGATCGCGAGGCGCGTTACGGTAACCCGGACGGGGATGACGCCGGGCCCGACCATGCCCAAGAGCCTAGCCGCTCCATACGAGACGTCGATGATCCGGTCCGCCACGAAGGGACCGCGGTCGTTGACTCGGACCTCCACGGATCGGCCGTTGTCCAGGTTGGCGACCATGATCCACGTCCCGAGGGGAAGCTCTCGGTGTGCCGCCGTGAGTTGGTACATGTCGTAGATCTCGCCGCTGGACGTCCTCCTGCCGTGGAACTCGGGCCCGTACCACGATGCCATCCCGACCTCTGCGGAGCCAAGGGTGACGGGGCGCACCGGCGGCCGGGCGCAGGAGACAAGGCACACAACCAGAAGGCTCACGCCGATCAGTCGCTGCCAATTTCGGATTGCGGTTTGCGGAATGCGGAATGCCCGATGCGCGAGCCTCGCATAGGCCACGCACCCATGATCATTGGTCATCGCTCGGCCCTGCCCATCCGGCCCCATGCCTCCCGTCTTCCGCCCCCCCCGGTTCGCCTCCGCGTCTTGGCTCCCATGCCCCCCTGCTCTCCAGCGCCTTTTTCCTGCCCCCCTGCTCCTCTTCGCCTCAGCGCCTCTTCGCCTCTGCTTTCTAGCTTCCGATCATCCTGGCCAAGCTCCACGCCGCTTGCCAGCGCACGGATGGAGCCGCATCTAGGGCCGCCCGCCTCAGGCCGGGCACCCCGGCGCCGTCACGCAGCTCCCCCAGTGTCCAGACGGCCTGCATCCGAACCTGCGCATCCGGATGCCGGCAGAGCTCCTCCAGGGTCGGAACGCCGCGCGCGTCATTCAACCGAGCCAGGGTCCAAGCGGCATACAGCCGGAGAGACGGCTCGCGATCGGGGCCCAGCGCCTCCACGAGACGCTCCGCGCCCGCGGCATCCCCGAGATTCGACAGCGCTTCCGCGGCGTACATGGCGACGGAGCGGTTGGAATGGTCCAGGCTGCCTGTGAGCAATCGGCGGCCCTCCGGCGCCCCGAGGCGCGCCAGGGCCTCCGCCGCACAAATCCTCACGTAAGGGTTGGCGTCGTTAAGCAAGCCTCGCAGCACTGGAGCCGTCTCGCGGATGCCAAGGTGGCCCAGGGCCTCCGCCGATTGCATTCGGACGGAGTCGCTGCGATCCGTGAGAAGCTCCGCCAGCAAGTCGGCCGCGCGCGCGTCACCATTCTTCGCCAGAGTGGCCGCCGCCCGCAGCCTGACCAGGGAACTGGCGTCGCCCAAAGCCTTCCCCAGGGCAGCCTGCGTCTCGGGATCCGACCTGCCGACGACTGCGGAGGCGGCGGCGGCTCGAACCTCGGCCTGCCGATCCTCAAGCGCGTCCCGAAGGAGCCTGCCCGGCTCGTCGCCGGGAAGCTTGCCGAGGCCCTGCACTCCCAGCGCTCGGACCGACGCCTCCGGATGGGCCACCGCCTCTCGGAACACCGGGAGGAGGTCCGGCGCATGCCACGCCGCCAAGGCCGCCGCCGCCCGGCTGCGCAGGACGCCGTCTTCAGCCCGCAGGCCTGCCCGGAGAAGTCCGGCGGCCACCTCCCGAAAGACTGCCGGGGACTCGGGCCCGCCCTGCCCCCAGCGCTCGGCGTATGCGCGCAGGGCCGCGTCCGGCCTGTCGATCTTGAGCCGCACCCGGACGCGGAGGTCCTGAATCGCGGAATCGCTCGGCTGGTCGCGAAACGCCTGCTCGACAAGCGCCACGGCTTGCGCGACCTCTCCGCGTCGGAGATGCTCCTCGATTTGCTCCGCCAGCGGGATCTCTCGGGAGCAGGCGGCGGCCACGAAGCCTGCGACCATGAGGCCGCGCCATCCTTTGCCCTTACTGAGACGGCAGCGCATCATACTTCTTGGCATTCCCTCGCGCGCGTTCTACGGGATACTTGCGCGCGTTCTCGTCCAGCTTGGCACGCGCCGCTTCGACCAGGTCTAGTCCGAGCACGTCGGCCATGGAGACCAGCAGAATCAAGACGTCGGCCATCTCCTGGCCCACCAGGCGCCGGTTCTCGTCGTCCGCGAGGAAGACCGCGATCTCCTCGGGGCGCTTCCACTGAAACGGCTCCAGGAGTTCGGCGGCCTCCAGGCAGATGGAAATGGCGAGGTCCTTCGGGTTATGAAACTGGCGCCAGTCCCGCGCGTCCCGAAATGCCAGGACCGCCTTCACGAGATCGTCCATACCTCCTCCACCGCACTCGGCGTATCCGCTATGCGATTCCGAGCGCTTCCTCGGTCGTTCCAGAACCGGCAATTCGTCGCTCATCGGGTCGCGGCGCGCCCCACGCCGGATCCATCCCCGGGAAGCGCATCGCCCCGCCACAGAACCCACGAACCCTGAAGGCCTCGGATGCGCTGGCCCTGCCGGATCGCCCCCTCAGCCTCTAGTGCCGCCAGCTCCACGTCGATCTCGGCCAGGCCCACACCGAGGAGGCCTGCCAGGAATCGCGCCTGCGCGGCGCCCGCGCCGCGGAGATACGCGGCGAGAAGGCGCCTCACGGCCGCCCCCCGGCCGATGTCGTGCGACGCCGCCAGCGGCTCGGGCAGCCAGTTGTCCAAGAGGTCCCAGCGGTAAAAGAAGTCGGGATCGTAGACCTCTTCCACCTTGACGATCCACAGCCCCCGCTGCAATTCGGCCATGGCGCGATCGAACTCCACCGTGCGCTCGGCCCCGTGCATGGCCGCGGCCCGGCGAAGATCCGGCGTCGAGAGCGCGCCACGCTCGTGCAGGGCCTCTAGAACTAGAACGGCGGTGCGGGTCATCCGACCCTGACGGTAATCCAGGATGTAGTCGCCGCTTCCCTTCCCCTCCCGGATGAGGGCGCAGAACGCCGGAAAGAGGTCCAGCGAGACCAGGGTCGGCTTCCCCTTCGCCAACTTCCCGTAGTACACCAACCGCTTGGCGGGCAAGCTGTCCTTCAGGTTCCAGGTGAGGATGATCTCGGGGTCGTGGTGCGTGTGCCTGGGGCGACGCGGATTCCGCCGGCCGCAGACGGCCACGTACAGGCTTGCTACCGGAAGGTCGAAGTGGCTCAGCGTGAAGCAGAATCCGACCGCATTGACGAATTGGAGCGCGCTCCGCTCGCCGCGAACCTTCAGGGCAGGCAGGCGGCGAAAGCTGCGGTCCCGCCAAGCCTCAACGGCCTGACGCGTGGCGAGGAGGCCGTGGATCGGTCGATCGGACATCCGGATAGCCCTCCGCCTGCTCGGACGGCGCGCGCTCGTCCCGGGTTCCAGGCTGGGAGATTTGCCTCACGGGGAGCGGAGCGACTGGGCGCGGGCCCGCTCCTGTGCGGCTTCTTTTTGCATGTCTGCCCGGTCGTATAGGGCGGCCAGTCGATCCGCGATCTCGGCCTGGATCGCCCGGGGGGCCGTCATCGCGGCCGTCGCCCCGTCGCGAAGTGCTACGATGGCCAGGTCCAGGCGTCCCGTTTGCTCATAGAGGGCCGAGAGCCTCTGATAGTGCCCCGGGTTGGTCGGATCCAGTTGGATGCTCTGGAGGAGTTGGTCCGCCGCCGACTCTGTCTGGTTCAGGGCGGCCAAGGCCGCGGCCAGGCCGGCATGGGCCCGGGCGGACTTGGGGGCCAGGCCCACGGCCATTCGATATTCCCGGGCTGCCGCCTCGACCTCCCCGTTCAACATGAGGGCATCTGCCACCGTCAGGAACCCCTCATGGCCCGGCCGCAGCGGGCGAAGTCTGCGCGCCGCATCCACCGCCGCCGCCCCGTCCGCTGCCGCCGTGGCCACCCTCAGGAGCGCACTCAAGAGCGCCGAGTCCTCCCGGCCGATGAGGCCGAGGACCCGCCGGTAGGCCCCCACGGCCGCCCGGGGCCGGCCCGCGGCCTCATAGGTCTGCGCCAGTTTGAGCCACGCGTCGGGCGAGTCCACCCTTAAGCCGGCCGCCCGTTCGAGATGGACGACGGCCTCGTCATGTCGGCCCTGGCTCGACAGCCAGCCGCCCAGACGAAGATGCGCGTCGAAATCCTTCGGCTGGAGCCGGAGAACCTCCTGCATGCTGTCGATGGCGGCGTCCATTCGTCCGAGCCTCGCGAACGCGACGGCCAGGTTGAAGTGGCCGTCCACGAGCGTCGGATTCAGTTCTACGGCCCGCCGGAGGAGTCTCACGGCTCCCTCGAGGTCCCCCTGTGTGCCGAGATCGGTGCCCTGCTTGAGCATCTCTAGCGCCTCGGGGTCCCGGCGCAGCCGCGCCTCTTCCTCCTGCGCCTCGCGGTCGGTGAGAACCTGGATGACCCCGAAGCCGCCCTCGGTCGGAAACACGGGCGTCAATCGCCCGGGCGTCGTCTTGAGAACGGCCTCCCGCGCCGCGGGCGAAAGGGAGCCCACGGCAACCCGCCCGACGTACCCGCCTCGCTGCCGCTCGGGGCCGATCGATCGCTCCCGGACGATCCGGTCGAACGGCATTCCGGTGCTGTGCAGGGCGACCGCGTCCCGAGCGTCGGCCTCGGTCTTCACCACGAGCATCCGAATCGCCGGGCTCTGCGCGGGGGCTGCCGGCGGCTGGGCGGCCGGCGCGGCACTGCAGGCCAGCATCACGCCGGACAGCGCCACGCAGACGCTCGCGGCGGTCTGACGGAGCGCCAGGGATCCGCCGTGCGACTCCTGCCGCGCCCCTCCTCGTTCGCCACGCATCACGATCTCGCCCGCGCTGGGTCGTCGGCGGGCCCCAGGGACAAGACGAACCCGACGAGCGCCAGACCGGCGGCCACATAGAAACCGCCCGCCAGTGACCCGGTGACGTCCTTAATCCAGCCGGTCAGCGGGGGGCCGACCACCGCCGACAGAACGCTGAGGAACGAAAAGAGGGCCACGGCGGTCCCGACGGCCTCGGGCCGGTGTCGCGCGACGTAGTCGCCGAGCCACGAGATGGCCAGGGGGTCCCACGCCAGCTTCCCCACAACGCCGTACGCCATGAGAGCCAGGAGCATCCCGGTCCTGGAGTACACCTGGGGGATGACCGCCAGGCTGAGCGCCATGAGGGGAAGCATCGTCAAGATGATCCGCTTCCGGCCGATGTGATCCGATAAGCGGCCGAGGAGCAAGCCTGAAGGGATGGCAGTCACGGCAACGACCAGGGTATAGAGTCCCGACATCGTCAGGCCGACATGTCGCTCGGTCTGGAAGAAGACGGGGGCCCAGGAGAGCAGCACCCACCAGCCATATAGGACGCAGAAAGCGGAGAGATTCATTCGCAGGAGCGTCGGATCGCGAAGAAGGTCCCATATCGAGGTCTCACGCCGGCGGGATATGGACACCTCGCGGATTGCGCCCTGGAAGAGCACGGCCATGAGGAACGTCGGAACGGCCAGAATCAGAAACGGCGTCCGCCAGCTCCCCACGGCGTGGTAGAGCGGTCCCGCCACGGCCAGACCCACCGCCAAACCTACCGACATCCCGCCGTTGATCACCCCTGATGCAATCCCGCGGATGCGGCTCGGCACGGTGTGGATCGTGATGCTGTAGGCCATGGTGTAATAGGACCCTGCGCCTGCGCCGTGCAGCCCCGCCACGGCCAGGAGGGCAAGATAATTCACCGCGGCAACCCCAAATCCCGCCATCCCCACCGCCGACACGAGCGAGAACAGCACCAGCGTGCGCTTGAGGCCCAGACGCTCCGCGAGGAGGCCGGCGGGCAACATGGCGGCGACATAGAGGGTGAAGTACGTGCCGCTGATGAGGCCGGTCTGGAACCCGCTCAGACCGAACTCGCTCGCAATCACGGTCAGCAGCGGATACAGGATGGTGCGATCGACGTAGATGACGGCCCAACCGGCGCAGAAAAGCGCCACCAGACGGTGGACGTACGTCCGCTCCGCTCGGTCCTCCTGCACCAGTGCCGCCTGCGAGGCCGTCTCCAACGTCACGCCCCTCGGACCGCTGTTCGCGGTCAGACGTCACGCATCTCCCAGTGAGCCTGCCACAGAGATGACCGGGAAATCAAGCGCCCCGTGCCGAAAAACCGCGGGGCGGGCCGGAAGTCCGGCCCGCCCCTACGATCCGCATCCGAACTCCCCAATTGTGGCGCGGCCGCGGCGCGGCTCGCGATCGCAACCCTCCGCTGTTCCGGCATGCCGACCCTTGGCCGTTCCCTGAGACCAACCCCCCGGCGCGTGCCCAAAAAACTCGTTTTTGCCCAGGCTGCTCAAAAGGGTCCAAATGCAAGGCGCCGCGCGATCCGGGGCGCGAGGCGTACTTAGCGCGTACGTCGCAGCGCCGCGGGAGCGCGGCAACGCAGCAGATGGGCCCTTTTCAGCAGCCTGCTAGTCGGCTTTGAGAACCGCCCCCTGGCTTCCCGACGTGACCATCCTTGCATAGCGGGCCAACCAGCCGCCCTTCACGCGGGGCTCCGACGGTTTCCAGGCGGCGCGCCGCGCCTTGAGTTCGGCATCACTGAGGTTCACCTCGAGGAGGCGTTTCTCGATGTCGATCCGAATGCAATCCCCCGGTTTGAGCAGACCGATTGGTCCCCCGGCCGCCGCCTCCGGCGAGACGTGTCCGATGCAGGCGCCGCGGCTCGCCCCGGAGAAGCGCCCGTCGGTAATGAGTGACACGGAGTTTCCCAGGCCGCGCCCCATGAGGGCCGAGGTCGGCGACAGCATCTCCTGCATCCCCGGCCCGCCTTTGGGCCCCTCATACCGGATCACGACGACGTCACCGGCCTTCACCTTCCCGTTGAGGATGCCGGCCAACGCCTCATCCTGGGACTCGAAGATGACCGCCGGTCCCTCATGCCGCAGCATCTCGGGGGCCACCGCGCCGGCCTTCACCACGCCACCCTCGGGAGCCAGATTCCCGAAGACCACGGTCAGGCCGCCCGTGGCCCGGTACGGGTTGCTGAGCGGTCGGATGACCTCGTCGTCCTTCACGGCGGCACCCTGGATGATCTCGCCCAGCGTCTTCGCGGCGACCGTCGGCCGGTCCAGCCGGAGGACGTCTCCCTTCTCGGCCAGCCGCTTCAGGATCGCGCTGATCCCGCCGGCCCGATCCACGTCCTCCACGTGGTGGTGACCCGCTGGGCTCACCTTGCAGAGATACGGGACGCGGTCCGACAGTTGATTGATCCGGTCCAGGGAATAGGCGATGCCCGCCTCATGGGCTATGGCGAGGGTATGAAGGACGGTGTTGGTCGAGCCACCCATAGCCATGTCCAGGCAGAAGGCGTTGTCGACGGTCTCGCGGGTGACGATGTCGCGCGGCTTCAGATCTTGCTGCACCAGCAGCAGGATCTGTCGCGCCGCCGCGCGATACAGCGCCTTCCGCTTCTCGTCCACGGCCAGGATCGTGCCGTTTCCCGGCAGCGCCATCCCCAGCGCCTCGGCCAGGCAGTTCATGGAGTTGGCCGTAAACATGCCGGAGCAGGAACCGCAGGTGGGGCATCCGGTCTTCTCCAGCTCCAACAACTCCGCGTCGCCCATCTTGCCGGCCGAGTAGGAGCCGACCGCCTCAAAGACCGTCGCCAAGTCCACAACCTTTCCGCTCGCCGTTGTGCCGGCGGCCATCGGGCCGCCGCTCACGTAGATGCTGGGAATGTTCACCCGCATCGCCGCCATCAGCATCCCGGGCACGATCTTGTCGCAGTTGCCGATCATCACCAGGCCGTCGAAGCAGTGGGCCATCGCCATCGTCTCGATGGCGTCCGCAATCAGTTCTCGGCTCGGCAGCGAATAGCGCATGCCGGTGTGGCCCATGGCGATCCCGTCGTCCACCCCGATGGTGTTGAACTCGAAGGGCACGCCACCGGCTTCCCAGATCGCCTCGCGGACGATGCGCCCGACCTCCTGCAGGTGGACGTGGCCCGGGATGATCCCCACATAGGAGTTGGCCACGCCGATGAACGGCTTGTCGAAGTCCGCATCCTTCAGCCCCACCGCGCGCAACAGGCTGCGGTGCGGCGCCTTTTCGTATCCTTTCTTGACTGTATCGCTACGCATGCTTACCCTCCATGAAGGAACACGCCTCTCCCCCTGAGACGCGCCATTGTCCCGTGGTCGCGGCTTGTGAGTGTGGGGCCGAAACTAGCACGTTTGGCGAGGCGGAGCAACCCAACACCGGGACATTTCAGCTTGCCGATCGGCGATCGCAGATTGAAATTCCCCAATCCGCAATCGCCAATCCGCAATCGGCAATTTCCTATCCCACCTACCCCACCGGATGCCCGTTGCATTGCAGCGCGCCGGGCATGAGGACGAGGTCCGAGACGTACGTCCGCGGCGGCAGGCTCGCCGCAAAGACGCACGCCTGGGCGATGTCCTCCGGCTTCATCATCAGGTCCCGCTGCTCCTTGGTCGGCGGCACGGGCCGGTTGTTCAGGATGGGGGTGTCGCAGAGGCCCGGGTAGATGACCGTCACGCGAATGCCGTTGAGCCGCTCTTCCATCATCGTGGCGTTGGCCAGCCCCACGATTCCGTGCTTGCTGGCCTGGTAGGCCGCGCCGGAGAAGTCCCCCCAGAGGCCGGAGATGGATGCGATGTGAATGATGAGCCCGCCTTTCTGCTCTCGCATCCTTGACAGGGCCGCCTGCGTGCAGTGCAAGGCGCCGGTCAGGTTGATCGCGATGATCCGGTCCCAGCCCGCCTGGTCCAGGCGGGCGAGCTGCCGGTTCTGGGTGTTGACCCCGGCGCAATTCACGAGGACGTCCAGCCTGCCAAAACGCTCCGCGGCGGCCCGAACGACTGCATCAACATCCGCGCGCTTGCTCACGTCGGCGGCGAGCGCCACGGCCTCGCCGCCTACCCCCGCGATTTCCGCAACGAGGGCGTCGAGTTCCCCCTTCCGGCGCGCGGCCACCGCCACTTTCGCTCCCTCCACCGCGAAGGCGAGCGCCGTCGCGCGGCCCATACCGCTGCTCGCGCCGATGACGATGGCTGACTGTCCCTTGAGCCTGCTCATGCGTGCCTCCTTGTGCTCTCGATGGTGTGCGTCCCGGTCGCAGACCGACAGGGATCGGATGATAGCGCAGCCCGCCTGGCCTGTCTACGGTTGCCACCGGCGTCTCCTCGCGGCGGACGGTGTTGCGCGACGGTACGGCGACGCGAGGCGCGGAGGCACGTTGTGAGAAATGTAATTTTCCAGGGGGTTTATGGTGATCTGCGTGAAACCCGCCGGACGCGGTAGAGGCAGGGGCGCTTCGCCACGCGGATGGCAAGGTGCGTGGGAGCGGGTGCCAATCAAGGGTCACGCGAAAGAAAGCGGGTTGAAGGCAAGCACGTCCACCGGGCCACCGAGCCCGCGCAGGTCAGCGCCGTCCCTCCGTTGCCACGAAGCGCAGCACCGCCTTGATCACCTGACCGCCGCTCCCGCACATGCACTCGTGCGACTTCACGACCTCCTTGACTTGCGCCTCCGTCGGGCGGGGCGTGTGATCCAGGAAGGCTTTCACGTCCATGATGATCCCGGCGCCGCAGTGCCCGCACTGGGAGGCCTGCGCCTCCCGCACGGCCGCCTCCAGCGGGTGGGGACGCCCGACCGGCCCCAGCCCCTCGATCGTCGTCACCGGCTTTCCGATCACGGCCTGCACCGGAATCTGGCACGATCGCACCGCCTGGCCTCCGACCATCACCGTGCACGCCCCACACCGCCCCTGGCCGCAGCCGAACTTCGTGTCGCGCAGCCCAAGCGCGTCGCGCAGGACAACGACGAGCGGGACGCTAGGATCCGCCGCGACTTCGCGCGACTCCCCATTCACAATGAGCCGGATCATGCGCGTTCCCCTCTCCCGTTACGACCCGCGATGACCAGATATTCTGTTCGACGGCCGAGGCCCGCCGCTCGGCGCGCTACTTTCGTTTGATCGTGAACTTCGCCCCGGAAATTCCGAGGTTCCACCCCTCGCCTTTCCCCGCGAGGGCAAGCGTGGTCGTCCCGTTGGTGAGAACCTTAGCCTCCGTGGCCTTCACCGCGCCGGCCTCCACCCCGGCCTCGGCGTAGCCGCCGAACAGGTCGTTAATGTTCGAGACCTCCGAAAACTTCCCCCGGCCGTTGTCGATCTTCGTCTTGCCGAACGTGATGCCGCCGCCTTTCAAGGTGAGCGCAACCCGCATGGATTGGCCGTTGTCGCAGGTGATGGTCCCCTCACCCTTGGCGGTCTTGTAGATGGCAGACCAGCCGGCGAGCCAATACTTGAGCTCGCAGTCGATCTTCTTCGGCCCCGCCGCGTGCGTCACGGCCGCCGCGACGCCGAGTACGAGCGCGACGGAGAGCGCGCGTCCGCGGATCGATCCGAGTGCCTGCATCGTTGCACCTCCCAATCAGCAGCCTCCCGCCAACCGTTCGAACCGCAAGCGAGCTGCCGGTCCCCATGCTCCCGACCGTTCGTTAAACCGAACACCGTCTCCTAACAGAATACTGAAGAACTTCCTGTTGCCCAGGCTGCTCAAAAAGGGCCAGATGCAAGGCGCCGCGCCGGGTACCCAGCCGTTAGGATGGGTGCAGGCGCGAGGCGTACTTAGCACGTACGTCGCAGCGCCGCGCGAGCGCGGGGGCACCCACCGTAGGTGGGTCACCGCAGCTGGGCCTTTTTCAGCAGCCTGCTAATCGGTTCCGCGCCGGTCGGTCGACTCCGTGGATACCGCGGGCCCTATCCGCGCGTCAAGGGAAAAGTAGAGCCCGCCGTCGGTGCGGCCCCCGTGGGGCGAAGGCTCGACCGACCATGGGGGCCGAGAGCGGTGACCGCCGTTCTATGTTTTTGTGGCAATCACTTGAGGGAAATTCGGCTGTCGCGGCCGTACCTTCTGTCGTGCCATTCACGTGACGTTTCGCGGCTTTACCTTGACAAGGATGAGGCGAGAGAGCGATGCTCTGTGTCGGCGGTAACCGGCCCAGGGTGGCTCGGGCGGCTCCGTCTGCCGCGGGGCGAAGGTACACGTACGGGAGGATCCATGGCCTGGGAGTACAGTGAGAAGACCAAGGAAATCTTCATGGATGCGGTCCACGGCAAGCCCGGGACCCACATGGGAGAGATCGAACACCCCGACGGCATCGGGGAACACGGTTCTATCACGTGCGGCGATGCGCTCCGGTTCACGTTCCGCGTGCGCCGGCATCCCACCGATCCCTTGCAGGACATCATCACCGAGGCGCGCTATCTCACCTTCGGTTGCACGTCGGCCATTGCCTCGTCCGAAGCGCTCTGCACCCTGATCGAGCGGGAGGACTACACTCCGATCGGCGCCTTGAAAATCAGCAACCGTGACATCGTCACGTACTTAGGCGGCCTGCCGGATCAGAAGATCCACTGCTCCGTGATGGGTGCGGAAGCGCTCGAGGCCGCGGTCTTCAACTGGGCGCAGAAGCGCGGGGTGGATCTGTCGGTTCTCGGCATCGACATGCACGCCGACGAGAAAGAGGAGGGCCGGCTCGTCTGCCAGTGCTTCGGCCTCACCGAGCCCTACATCAAGCGTAAGATTCGGGAGCTGGGTCTGAAGACCATCGCCGAGATCACGGGCGCCATTAAGGCGGGCGGGGCGTGCATGTCCTGCCACCACAAGCCCGGCGGCCTGCAGGACCTCCTGACTGAGGTTTGGGGGCCTCAGCCCCTGACGCTGAAGATTCTCCCCACCACTCCGGAACCGCGCGAGCCGGTCGCCGCGGATCGTCCCACCGTGTCGCCGTACCAGTTCAGCAAGCAGGTGGAGAAAGCTCTCGACGAGTACGTCCGGCCGATGCTGAGGAGAGACGGCGGGGATGTCGAGCTCGTGGACATCAAAGACACCGTCATCTACTGCCGCCTCGTCGGGGCCTGCGCGGGATGCGGAGGCGCGGGCATGACCATGAAGCTGATGGTCGAGCGCACGCTGAAGGAGATGGTCGACGACCGGATCCGGATCATCAACGTGTAGCAGGCTGCTGAAAAAGGCCCATCTGTTGCGTTGGCGCACCGGGTACCCATCGGGAGGATGGGTGCCGCGCTGCGACGTACGGGCTGAGTACGCCTCGCGCGTCGCCGGGTACCTATCCGACACGGATGGGTGACGCAGCCTTGCATCTGGACCCTTTTGAGCAGCCTGGGAAGAAGCGAGTTTTTCCGCAACGTGCTGGGGAACGACCATGTGTATCGTCTATCTGGATAACAACGCCACGACCGCGGTTGCCCCCGAGGTGCGTGCGGCCATGGAGCCGTACTTCGCCGCGGAGTTTTTTAACCCCAGCTCGGCATACGACCGGGCCTCCCCCGCAGCCCAGGCCATCAAGCGGGCGCGCGAGACCGTGGCGGGCTTCTTGGGAGGCGTCGACCCCTCCGAGATCCTCTTCACCTCCTGCGCCACGGAAAGCCTGAACACCGCCCTGTACGGCGCCGTCCGGGCCAACCCCACCCGCCGCCACGTGATCACGACCGCCGTCGAGCATCCGGCGGTGTATGAGGTGTGCAAGGACCTGGCGAGGAGCGGCCTGGACGTCACATTCCTCCCGGTGGACCGGGCGGGAAACCTCGACCTCCGTACCTTCATCCAGGCACTCCGGCCCGACACCCTGATGGCGGCCATCATGCACGCCAACAACGAAACCGGCGTGATCTTCCCCGTCGAGGAGTTGGCGCGCATTACCAAGGAAACCGACGCCGCCATCCTCTTCCTGACCGATGCGACGCAGACGGCGGGAAAGCTTCCCCTAAATCTGCGTGGGGCCTTGCGTCACGTGGACCTGCTTGCCTTCTCCGGGCACAAGGTGCATGCCCCCAAGGGTGTCGGAGCCCTCTTTGTCCGCCGCGGCACACCCCTCCGCCCTTTCATGATCGGCGGCCACCAGGAGGGCGGGCGCCGGGCCGGCACCGAGAACGTTCCCTACATCGCGGGCCTGGCCCGGGCGGTGGAGCTGGCCCAGGAAGACCACGACGCCGTCGAGGCCCGTATCCGGCGGCTTCGGGACCGCCTGGAAACAGGCCTCCTTGCGCGCATCTCTTGCGTGGAGGTGAACGGTCGGGGCGCGCCGCGCATCCCCAACACCTGCAATATCTCGGTCCACTTCATTGAGGGAGAGGGGATGCTCTACCAGCTCAACGAACACGGCATCTGCGCCTCCTCGGGGTCGGCCTGCACCTCGGGGTCGCTGGAGCCGTCCCACGTTCTTCGGGCCATGGGCGTACCCTTCACCGCCGTTCACGGCTCGGTGCGCCTGTCGCTGGGCCGGTACAACACCGACGAGGACGTGGATCGGGCCCTGGAATTCTTCCCCCAGGTCGTCGCCAATCTGCGGCGGCTCTCGCCCTACTGGGACGCCGCTCACGACCGTCCCCGCCCCGAGGCCGAGGCAATGATGCAGGGGGCTTAGCGGTCCGAGACCGAACGGAGCAGCCGAAGCCTCGCGGAACGGGGCACATCATCCGGCCGCGCATGGAGCTCTCCCTACCCTGCCTTGTGCTGCGATGATTCAGGAATGCGGGCCGGGTCTGTATCTGCGCAAGCCGATCCTCATCGCGCCTTCTCCTCCATTTTTCCCTTGAGATCGCCCCACCCTGAGACCGTAGGCATTCAATAACACTGCTATTTCAATTGACAACGAGTCCCGTTCGTAATATGCATCGCGCAGTCCCCATCTCGGAGTGATGGACGACCCTAGCATTCAGGCAAAGCGCGCTTGGCGATGAGGGGCTGGATTTCGACTTGTCGCTCAGCCCATGCCACAAGCGCAGTCACGCGCCTGAGCCCGCCGCGGACCTTGTGCGGATGCGGGATCCACACCGTGTCGGCCCCTCCGCACGACAGATATTGCCGGCGCATGCACGGATCCGGTAACGATCGGATGGACCCAACGCCCCGACTTGCAGCCGCGGGACGTTGAGAATATCTGCCATTTTCAGCCAATCCCACAGGTAGTTGAACGCACGAAGATGACCTTCCGTCTCCTGACCGTATGGAGGGTGGGATCTCGCAGCCAGCACCTCGCCCTGCGATTCCGCTTGGAGGGTATTCCGGATGGGCAGCCACGCGTGTGGCTTCAAGGCATTTCACCTTGCCTTGCCTGGTGATTCGACGTGGGTGGCTCTTCACGAAGCGGCTGGATGAGTGGGGATTTCCAGCCCAACCAGTCGGGAGCGCGCCGACAAAGGGGGGAATGACATGAGAACAGGAAAGAGGGTTGCCTTGGGGGTCGTCCTTCTCGCCGGATGCGTGATCGGATCCTGGGGCGTTACGCTGGCGGCGTATCCGGATCGGGCGATCGAAATCATCGTCCCGTTCGGCGTCGGCGGCGGAAGCGACACGGCGGCCAGGGCCGTGGCGGAGGGCCTCAAACCTCTCCTGAAGGTCCCCCTGGTGATCACCAATATGCCCGGAGGCGGGGCGACCAAAGGGATGCTTCATGTTTCCCAGCAGCCGGCCGAGGGATACATCCTTCTCGCCGTGACCACGTCGCATCTCATCGACGCCGTCAAGCCGAAGACGCGTGCGCATCTTCTGAGAGATTTTGATCCCCTGATGAGGATTCAGTGGGATACGTCAGCCGTGTCTATTTCCGGCGATTCCAAATTCAAGACGTTGGCCGACCTGGTCGACTGGGGGAAGAAGAATCCCAAGGCGCTGAAGTTTGCGGGAACCTCGCCGGGGGGGTGGTCGGAGATTCAGACGGTGGCATTCTTCAAGAAAGTCGGTGTGGAGGTGACATTCATTCCGTTTGATTCCGGGGCAGAGATCAAGGCGGCGATCATGGGCGGACACATCACCGGCGCCGTGGAGGAGCTTGCCGAGACGCTGCCCCTGATCGAAGCCGGGAAGCTGAAGGCACTCACCGTGATTATGGAGAAGCGGCATCCGGCCCTTCCCAATGTGCCGTGCGCTCCGGAGCTGAACATCGATTATACCCACGGCCTGATGCGGGCCTGGGCGGTGCGGAAGGGCACGCCGCCGGATCGGTTCACATACCTTCACGATGTGGTGAAAGCGTCACTGGAAGCCCCGGTCTACAAGAAATTCGTTCAAGAAAATCACCTCTATGCCCGCCAAGGTTACTTGAATCCCGAGGAGACAAGGAAGTACTGGGACGACGAGGTCAAGTTCTACACCGAGGTCCTGAAGGACTTGGGCTACCTCAAGTAATCCCGCTGGTTCAGCGCCGACGCAAGCGTGCGGAGAAGGGCGTCTTCTCCGCACGCTCCGGGAGTACAAGGGACTATGCAGAAAGGTGAAGTGGCACTCAGTGCGGTCTGCGTGGCATTCTTTTCCTTCATGTTGACGCAAGCGGTCGCATTGCATGGCGTCGGGCGCTTCGGGGAGGTGGGGAGCGGCTTCTGGCCCTTGCTGTCTCTCGGAGCGTCAACGCTCCTGAGCGTGATCTGGCTGATTTCGAATCTCGCGAAGTACTCCCGGAAAAAGGGAAGGGCCGCTGAGGGATCTACTCCGGAGGACATCACCGAGGCATGGACCCGGCGCAGGAAGGTCTGGCTGGGCCTCGCATGTCTTCTCGTCTACATCGTCACAATGCCGTGGGTCGGTTTCCTCTTGTCGAGCGTGCTGTTCATCCTGGCCTTTGTCCTTGCGCTTGATGAGAGAAGGAAGACGGTGTTGATCATCTCACCCTTGCTGATAACCGCCGTCATTATCATCGTGTTCGCGAAATTCATCACGATGCCCCTGCCGAGGGGCGTGGGGGTCTTTGCCGCGTTCAGCCGACTGTTCTATTAGCAGGCCTGCTGGAATATCGTATCGCCCAGGCTGCTCAAAAAGGTCCAGATGCAAGGCGGCGTCACCCATCCGTGTCGGATGGGTACCCGGGGCCGAGTGAGGCGTACTCCAGGTACGCCGCAACGAGCGCCCGAATAAGCGGGGTACCCATCCAGAGGATGGGTCACCGCAGATGGGCCTTTTTCAACAGCGTGTCAGTCCTTGAGGTGGCTGCATGCTTGAACTGTACTGGAACGCCTTCGCGACCGTCCTTCTTCCGCAGAACATCCTGGCGATCTGTCTCGGAGGTCTCTGGGGATTGCTGGCAGGGGCGCTCCCCGGCATCAGCACGTCGATGGGTGTGGTCCTCCTTTTGTCGTTCACCTATTCGCTGTCACCGATCACCGCCTTCTGCATGCTCTGCGCCGCCTACTGCGGCGGGATCACCGGGGGATCGATCACCTCGATCCTCTTCGGCATTCCCGGCGAACCTTCCGCGATTCCCACCACGATCGAGGGGTATGCCCTGGCCAAACAGGGACGCGCCGCCTACGCGTTGTGGCTGTTCATCATTTGCTCGATCGGCGGGGGGATCTTCAGCGTGCTGGTGATGATGGTGGCAACCCCCGTCATGGCGAATTTTGCGTTGCGGTTCGGTCCTCCGGAATTCTTCGCTCTCGTGATTCTTGGGTTGAGTGTTGTCTCGAGCCTCTCCGGAGGCTCAGTCCTGAAGGGTTTGCTTGCCTGTTTTTTCGGACTTTTCCTGGCGACTGTCGGGACTGACGGCATCACGGGTGGAGAGCGGTTCACCTTTGACACGACGATCCTGCTGGGTGGGATCAATTTCGTGACCGCCATGGTGGGATTGCTGGCCGTATCCGAGATCCTGGAAGAGGCTGAGCAGCCATTTAAGGAATACAAGAGCTCTGTCCGTTACAAAGGCTTGCGGGATGAGCTGCCCAGGTTGGCCGATTATACTAAGCACTGGTTCCTGCTGGTCCGCTCCGCGGTCTTAGGAACCGTCGTTGGGTCGCTGCCGGGAGGGGGAGCGACCATCGTGTCCTTCCTGGCGTACGGCGATGCGTCACGGTCGACAAAACATCCGGAAACAATCGGCAAGGGATCCGAGGAGGGACTGATGGCCGCAGAGACGGCCAACAACGCTGCGACCGGCGGCTCCATGACCATCCTGCTGGCGCTGGGCATCCCAGGAGGGAACACGACGGCCATGCTGATCGCGGCCTTCATGATTCACGGAATGCAGCCGGGACCCATGCTGTATGCCTCCCGCCCGGATATTATGTACGGAATCTTTGTGGCCATGCTGATGTCCAACGTGTTCCTCCTGGTACTGACGATCATGTCCATCCAGCTCTTCCTCCAGCTGAACCGCCTGCCATACACCGCATTTTCGGCGACGATCATGATCCTGTGCGTGATCGGGGCGTTTGGGCTGAACAACAGCATGGATGATCTCTATATCATGTTCGCCTTTGGGATCATCGGGTATGTCATGAGGAAATACAAAATCCCCATCGCCCCGGCCGTCCTGGGTCTGGTCCTGGGAGATCTGGCCGAGCTATCTCTCAGGAGGTCGCTCTTGCTCTCCCTCGGCGACCCCATGATCCTGATCAGCCGTCCCATCAGTCTTATCCTGCTTTCGGCAGCTGTGCTCTCCATCATCTGGCCGCTGCTCAAGAAGCCGAAGATGCTCGAAGGTTCAGAGAATGCGTGAGCGTTCCCGAGAGGGCACCGACGAGACCTGCGGGAAACGTCGCAGAGGAGGGGGTCGTTCCGGTGGCCGATCTTACCTTTGACGGACGAGAGAAAGATCTCGCTCTCAGATTCTGAAGAGCTGCTTTTCGGACCGACACGCCAGAGGCGTCCCGGCCCAGCCCATGGAACCGCGTCTATCGCGCCGTCCCCTTCAACCACTGGATGAGCGTTCGGCGCTTGCCCGGATCGCGCAGACGCACGCCGCCCATGCGCACGCCTGGAACGAACTCCTCGGGGTCCTCCAAGAAGCGGTCCAGCGTCTCTTCGCTCCAGACGAGGCCGTGTCGGCCGGCCTCGCGGATGGCCTGCGAGTACTCGAAGCCGTCCAGGGTGCCGGCGCGCCGTCCGAAGACACCGCGCAGGGTGGGGCCGGAGAGGTTACGCTCGGAGGGGTCGAGCGAGTGGCAGGAGTAGCAACGCTGGAAGAGCCACGCCCCGTCCTGTGCCCAAGCAGCGCCCCCCGAAACAACCATAAGCAGCGCGATCGCCAATCCGAGACACGATCGTTTCTTCCCACACCCGCGCCGGCAATCCCACGTGGTCAAAACACGTGTGTGTCTTGTGCTTCTTGCGGCGATGAATTTCGGTCCCATCAGACGGTGCTGAAAAACGCGTTTTGTCCAGGCTGCTCAAAAAGGCCCAGATGCTAGGCGCCGCGCGATCCGAGGCGCGAGGCGTACTGTGTCAGTACGTCGCAGCGCCGCGGGAGCGCGGCAACGCCGCAGATGGGCCTTTTTCAGCGGCCTGATCAACGGTATCGGTACACCACGAGCTTGTCCGCCGCCGACTCCGGCGCCCAGACCTCACCCTTGCGGCCGTGGATCTGGCGCACGTCGGCCGTGCCGCTCGACGACTTGAACGATTCGAACCTCTCGGCCGCGGGATCGAAGCGCAGCATCGCTTGCGCCGACCAGTCAGAGACCCAGACCTTGTCGTTCTCGTCAACATAGACCGCGTACACGCGCGGCCGCGCTCCGGGCGCTTTCCACTCCCGCCACTGGCCCGTGCGCGGGTCGTAGCGGCTCACTTGGCCCGAGTTCCACTCGCTCACCCAAATGACGCCCTTCGAGTCCGACCAAACGCGGCGCGCCCCCTGGCCGGGCGTCGGCGGTTCGATCATCACCGCCTTGTCGGTCGCGGCGTCGATGCGCGCGATGTATGACCCTGCCAGCGAGGCATAATACACAACGCCTTCGGGCGTGGCCTGGATGCCGTACGGCCCGCGGCCCTTGGGTGCGTCGAAGACCTTCAGGTCACCCGTCTTGGGATCCAATCGGCCGTAGACGCCGTTCTGCCCGGTAAACCAGTGGACGCCCGCCCGGTCGAAGACCGCCGTGTTCAGGTTGACGTAGCCGCGCGCCTGCGGGAGCGGCCACTTGGTCACGGCCTTCGTCTTCGGATCCACCCGCACGATGGCATTCTGGCCGCCGTCGGTCAGCCAGGGGGAGCCGTCGGCACCGAGAATGACGCCGTGGGGGGCAGAGTCCTGTCCCAACGGGATCAGGTCGACTTGACCCGTCTTCGGATCGAGCCGGCCGACGTGGCCGCTGCGCTGCGCGGAGAACCACACCGGGCCGTCCGGGGCGGGATCGGCCCACACGTCGTGAACATGGAGGCGCGGCGGCAGCGGATATTCCTGGACCGTGACCTGAGCCGCGGCCGTCGCCGCGGCGAACACGAGAACGAGGGTGGCAAGCCATCGCAACATAGGCACCTCGCGGGTCGGCGTGACGATTGTGGGGTTGTTCGCGTGAGCCGGTGCGCCCTTGGCACATGTCGGGGCACGCCGGAAATGCAACGGGTGGTGAGGTGAGTATTGGCCGTCAAGTTGACCGCGTCAACCGGAGTATTTCGGACACAAGGTGGTGAAGCGCTAGGTCGTCATGTCTCGGACCGTCGCTCAACAGGATGCCGAAAAACGCGTTTTTTCCCAGGCTGCTCAAAAAGGTCCAGATACAAGGCGGCGCGCCGCGTGCCCGTCCGCAGGATGGGCACCCATCGGAATGGGTACCGGTGCGAGGCGTACTTAGCGCGTACGTCGCAGCGCCGCACCCATCGTTCCGATGGGTACCCGGCGCGGGGGCACCCACCGCAGGTGGGTCACCGTAGATGGGCCTTTTCAGCAGGCTGTTAATACAACCCTGGGCGAGCGTTCGAGTGGGACCGTCACTCGACGGAGAGGCGGGCGCCGTGGGTCTTGGCGGGATCGAGCGGTCCCGGCCTCCTTGCGTCGCCTCTGAGCGTGGCCGCATACGGTGAGGAGCCTCGCTGGGCAAGCCAGTCGACGAGCGGGCTGCGAGCGTCCGCCGGCGCGACGAAGTCAAACGTGTGGGGCCCGATCGTGAAGCGCACGCCCGCGCCGCCGACGTCCGCGCGCCGGATGTCTTTTCCAGTTCGCCCCAGTACCTGCGCATACCAGCCGCGCACGGTGGCGACATCGCTCACGGCCACTGTCACCGTGCCGATGCCCGTCACACCGTTGGCGTGGCTCCGCTCAGCCGGCACGCGCACGTCGCGGCCGGTGACGTCCGCGATAATGAACGGCGCCACACCGCGATGGGCATCGCGGGCCAGGGCGAACGCCCAGCGGACCTTTACGCCGTCGGGGCGGGTGCGGTTGCGGGGCTCGGGGTCGCCGATGTCCACACCGGCCCGGCGGAGCGCTTGAAAGTCGCCGACGAGATCGTCGGTCTGCAGGCAAAAGTCCACGAGTCCCCCGCCGCGCCGGAGCGGTGCCCACCAGCGGTGATCATCGCGCGGCTCGTAGAAGCCGATCAGTTCCACGTACGACGAGTCGGCAAAGGCGAGCAACGCGTTGTAGGTCCCGACGCCGGGGTGGCGGCCGCCGGGCACGACGGTGAAACCGAGGCTGCGGTAGTCCCGGGTAGCCGCCTCGAGGTCGGGCACGGCAATCACGAGATGGTCGATCGCAGTCAGCATGGCTAATCCTCGAGCGTAGGCGCGGTGTCCGCGAGGAAGCGCCGGAGCGGTAACGGGTCCTCCCATCTCGCCCGGCGCGGCCCCAGACCCTCTGTCGGCCTTGTGCTTCTTGTGCCTCCTGTGGCGACACGTCCCGATCCCTGGATGGGCGTTATCCCTCCTATCGAGGCCCCTCCTGGACCAATTCCCACGCCTCGTCGATCAGCCGATGGAATGCGTCGGATGTCTCGTCCCAATACAAGACGTCAACCTTGAAGGGGAGGTCGGATTCGGCAAGGGCGCTCTCCAGCCGCACCTTGACCTTCATCGGCAAGGGGTCCTTCGTCATCACCGCAAGATCCAGGTCCGAGTGGGGCTTGGCCCCACCTCGGACGCGCGACCCGAAGGCCCGCACTTCCAGGCCGCCCGCATGGAGCTGCAGGATGCGCCGCACCTCCGCGAGATGCCGCGGCTCGATGTCAAGCACGGTTTCTCCTGCCGATCGTCTCGACCAGCGCCTGGGCGTCTGGGAAAAACTTCAGTGCTGTCTCGTAGACGCTCTTGGCCTTTGCCTCGTCATACGTATGCGCCGTGATGTTCCGCTGTCTGCGGTATTCCATCCAGGCCTCGACATCTGCCAGCAGGCCCCGCTCCGCAGCCTCGCGCAAGAGATCGTGGAAAGCCAGGCGGTCAATGGAAGCGGGTTCGGCCACCTCCTGCTCCAGTTGGCGCTTCACTGTTTTCCAGGCCAACTCGAACGTGAATTCGAACCGCTGGATCACGGCGTCGCGCAACTCCTCGTCCTCGGGCGCTTTTTTCGAGCGCACAATGGCACGCCCCAGACTCGCCAGCGCCTTGTGGACCGATGTCAAATCGAGTCGCATCGCATCCCTCGCATAGAATGGCAGCGCATCTCCGGCCGTCAAGGGGGAGGTGTCCTCCTGCAACGAACTCGGTGGACAGCATAGACGGTGCGGCGTGACGGGTCAAGCGGCAGCGGCTTCAGGGATATTCATCCCAGAACAGTCGAATACTCACCCCATTGGAGCCCCGGAACCATCGGGATCATAACGGACTCCCACGAAATCGAGATGCGGGTGTGTCAATCGGAAACCAGCGGAACGGCGTTGGCTGCGCTGTGTTTGTCCCGAAACGCCGATAACCGTCGACGACATTCTCATTGCAAATGAAGAGGTAACCTTTACAATTGCGGCCATGATTGAGCGGCTTCGCAAAACCGCAATCGAGCCGCCGCTCGCTCAATTTCCGACAGCGGCGTTCCTGAGAGCCGGCCACGTGGGCAAGACCACGCTGGCCAAGATCCGTGCCCACGAACATTTCGTGGAGTGACGGCTGCATGACGCGGGTCAGTGGAGGGTATCATGAGTAGTTTGACCATGATCTATTGGAAAGGGAAGAAGTTCTGGCTCGGTAAGCTCAAGGAGCATCCGGAGATTATGACGCAGGGGCGTACTCTCAAGGAGCTCGAGGCGAATCTTCGCGATGCGTACCGGATGATGTTTCTGGAGGATGTACCGGAGGAGTATCGCGAGAAAGCCATCGCCGTATGAAGCGGAGAGAGTTCATCCGTCAACTAATGCGCGACGGCTGTGTGCTTGTCCGCTCGGGGTCCCGTCACGACATCTACGTCAATCCGCGGACCGGCCAGAAACAGCCCGTGCCGCGACATGCCGAAATCGAAGACCGGCTCGCCAGGCACATTCGGAAGTATTTGGGCCTTGGCCGCCAAAAGCAGCTGGACTCGGCCGACGGATAAGCCGATGCCTCGCTGACACGCCCGTCTCGCGCGTCTTCCTTTCGCCGATACGAACCAGCGCTTCAGGGAATGCGAGCACTGCATCCTGCCTCGCCGGAGCCGATCACTGGTGACCTTCGCGCGTGTTCACAATGCGGGGCATGTATCTCCCGTCCGGCAATCCCGTACTTGAATCACCGCGAGGTTGGCATCGTAATGTCCGAGGAGGAAGTGCCGTGAGTCGGGGGGACCTTAAGATTCCCCATGACAAGATCGCCGATCTATGCCGGAAGCATCATATCAGGCGGCTGGCCCTTTTCGGCTCGGCGCTCCGTCCGGATTTTGGTCCGAGGAGCGACGTGGATCTGCTCGGCGAGTTTGAGCCCGAGCATATCCCCGACTTTTTGCGGATGTACGGCATCGAGCAAGAGCTTTCCGCCTTGCTCGGCGGGCGGCGGGTTGACCTCGTGACCGAGAAGTCTCTGAATCGCAAAATCCGCGACCAGGTCCTGGCAGCCGCTGACGTTCAGTATGCAGCGAGATGATGTGAAGAAGGAAAGGCGGGTCAGCCGACGCGGCGAAGCGGCTCTAGCTCCCCGATTCGCGCGGCCTGTTCGCTCTGCATCGCGTGCCACAGGTCCCAGTCTTGTTGCAGGCCGAGCCAGAAATCGGCCGACATCCCGAGAACCCGGGCAAGCCGCAGTGCGGTGTCAGGCGTCACCCCTCGCTTCCTGCGAATAATCTCATTTAAGCGTGGGAAAGAGATCGCCAGCCGCGCGGCGAGTGCCGACTGGCTGATGCCAAGCGGCCGAACGAACTCCTCCAGAAGCATCTCGCCGGGATGGGTCGGGGGGCGGTGTGTGGGAAGCCGCCGAGAGACAATGTTTTCAGTCCGTCGGCCGGGCTCGCGGTGCCCCTTAGTGGTAATCCGTGATTTCGACGCTCTCGGCATTGCCGTTCTCCCAGCGAAAGCAAAGTCGATACTGCTCGTTAATGCGAATACTGTATTGGCCCGTCCGCGTTCCCTTGAGGCGCTCGAGGCGGTTACCGGGAGGGACAGCCAGTTCAGGCAGTTCCCGAACCCGGTTCACCTGATCCAGCTTCCGGCGAGCGATTGACCAGAGACTCTGTGGGCACGCCCTTCTGGCGGCGCCCGAATCCCTTCCGTCAAAAACATCCTCTGTTCCGCGATCCGCGAAAGTGCGTATCACGGCTTGCAGTATAGCGGTGGACGTTCGCCGTCGCAAGCGCCGATGCGATGGGCAGACAGTATTTGCAGGTCACGCCATTCGCGCCTCCAGCCCGCTGCGCTCTAGCCCAGGCGTCGATCCGATCGATGCAGGCAATCTTTCTGGCGGGAAAACCAACTTGTAATAGCCTGACCCCGTGCCAGCCGGTTACGAGCCCAGCGCCACGCGGAGAGTCACCGGGCCCTTCGCTTAGTTGAATCGTTTGACTTGTCATACTTGGCAACGTCCCGCACACCTTGGCACTCTGCAACGTAGGTCGTGGTGAGCAGGGTTTTGCCCGTTGTCTTACTACGAAACGCTTTGACTCATGGGCGGTATCTTGTCCGCCCATGGCGCCGCGCGCTCGAACGCCGCGGCGGCGGCAAGCACGGCCGTCTCCTGCCGGCGCCGACCGACGATCTGGAGTCCAACCGGCAGGCCATCTCGGGTAAAACCACACGGAACGGAGATCGCGGGAAGGCCTGTGAGCGAGATGGCGTAGGTGAGGAAGAACCATTGCGTGTAGTTCGCAAGCTGATGCCCGTTGATCTGCGCGGGGTGCGGCTGCTCCACCGGGAACGGCTTGACGGCCACGGTCGGGAGAACCAACAGATCGTACCGCTCGAAGAAGATCCGGACCCGGTGCCAGAGGGTCGTGCGAAGCTTCTCACCGCGTCCGATGTCGTGTGGCGTCAACCGAAGTCCCTGCTCGATATTCCAGACCAGGTTTTTTTGCATCTGGTCGCGCCACTGTAGCAGCTTCTCCGCGTGGAGCGTCGCCATCATGAGGCCCCGCGTCGAGAGGACGATGTCGTTCGTCTCCGCGAAATCCGGCGAGGCGGTCTCGACCCTTGCCCCGATGGATCGGAAGACGCGAGCACCCTGCGCTGCCACGGCAGCCACCTCGGTATCCACGGGGATGAGCCCGGAAAGGTCGGGCGTCCACGCTATCCGCCATCCCCTCACCGACGGCCTTCGGATCGCCTTCACGAACTCCCGCGTGTCCACCGGATAAGAAATCGGTGAGCGGTCGTCCGGGCCGGCCATCACCGACAGCATGAGGGCCGCGTCCGCCACCGTGCGGGCCATCGGCCCGTGGACCGAGAAGTGATCCCAGGCCAACTCGCGCGGATAGACGGGGATCAGGCCCGGTGTCGTCCGGAAACCGACGACGCCGCAGAATGCCGCCGGGATCCTGAGCGAGCCGCCCAAGTCCGTGCCGTGAGCGATTGGCCCCATGCCTGTCGCCAGGGCCACGGCGGAGCCGCCGCTCGACCCGCCGCACGTCAAGGCAAGGTTCCAGGGATTCCGCGTGGCGCCGAACACGGCGTTGAAAGTGTTGGCGCCGGCGCCGAACTCCGGCGTGTTCGTTTTGCCCAGCACGATGGCGCCAGCCGCCTTGAGCCGCTGGACAACCAGTGCGTCCTCCGTCGGGACGTGGTCCGCGTAAATCTTCGAACCGTACGTGGTTCGGATCCCCTTGGTAACCGTGAGATCCTTGATGACGACCGGCACGCCGAAGAGCGGCGGGAGCTCGGCCCGCCGCGACAGCGCCCGCGTCGCCGCGCGCGCATCGGCCAACGCGGATTCCCGGGCCAGCGTGACGATGGCGTTCACCTTCGGATTGACCCGGTCAATCTGCGCCAGGATCGTTTGCATCACCTCTAGTGGCGATGCCTTCCCCGCCCGATACATCCGGACGAGTTCGGTTGCGGACGTGAAGCAGAGATCACGCTCGGCCACTCGGCACCTCGACTTTCAATGTGTGACTCGGTCTGTTGCGGAATGTGGGATGCGGATTGCGATTAGCAGACTGCTGAAAAAGGCCCATCTGCGGTGACCCACCTGCGGTGGGTGCCCCCGCACTCGCGCGGCGCTGCGACGTACGGCGTAAGTACGCCTCGCGCCTCGCCGGGTACCCATCCGCAGGATGGGTGACGCCGCCTTGCATCTGGACCTTTTTGAGCAGCCTGGGCGAAAGTGGGCCTTTGAGCATTCTGCTAGAATCCCGATCCGCACTCCGCATTCGCAAACCCGCATTCCCCGTTTACATCCCCGTGACCCGCTTCGCCTGATACGGCTCCTCAAGGGCTCTCACGTCCTCCGCGCCCAACTTCACCTCGACGGCGGCAACCGCCTCCGCGATATGCTGGAGTTTCGTGGCCCCGATGATTGGGCTGGTGATATGCGGCTTGCCGAGCATCCACCCCAATGCCACTTTGGCCCGCGAGAGGCCGGCGCGGGCGGCCACCTCGCCAACACGGTCTGCGACCGCGAAGTCGCTCTCCTGATAGTAGAGCTGGTAGGCGAACCCGTCGCTGCGCGACCGGGCGGTCTCGCCCTTCTTGTCCCGGGTACGGTTGCCCATCACGAAGCCACGGGCGAGCGGGCTCCACGGCGTGATCCCGACTCCCTGATCCACGCAGAGCGGGATCATCTCCCGCTCCTCTTCACGATAGATGAGATTGTAGTGGTTCTGCATGGACACGAAACGGCTCCAGCCGTGCTGCCTCTGAAGGAATAGCGCCTTGGCGAACTGCCAGGCGGCCATGGTGGAGGCGCCAAGGTAGAGGGCTTTGCCCGTCTTGACCACATCGTGGAGCGCCTCGAGCGTTTCCTCGGCTTGGACCGAGGCATCCCACCGATGGATGATGTACAGGTCCACGTAGTCCAGCTTCAGCCGACGTAAAGAGGCGTCGATCCCCTCCAGGATGTGTTTCCGTGACAACCCCCGCTGGTTGGGCATCTCTCCTATCGGGTTGAACACCTTGGTGGCAACCACGTACTCGTCCCGCGAGCGGAAGATCTCTTTGAGAAGCCGCCCGGTGACCTCTTCACTGGCTCCGTTCGAGTACACGTCGGCGGTGTCGTAGAAGTTGACCCCGAGCTCGGCCGCACTTCGGACGATCGGCCGCGCGTCGTCTTCGGACAACATCCACTCCCGCCATGCCTTGTCGCCGTACGACATCATACCGAGACAGATACGCGACACCTTGACGCCGGCTCTGCCCAGATTGACATATTGCATCGAGCATCTCCCCCGCTCAGCGTTGAATATCGTCGTCGTCCGACGCCAGCAACTCTTCCACCTCTGCCCGCGTGATGTAGGCGAAGTCTCCCAAGATGGTGCAGTGGAGCGCCCCCACCGCGCTACCGATCTCCAGGCCTCGCTGAACGCCCCCTTCCAGGTAGCCGCAGAGGAATCCCCCGGCAAAGGCATCCCCCGCGCCGACGGGATCCACCACCGTCACCTGTCGCACCCGCGCCACCCGGTGGACCCGATCGGAGACCGCGAGGGCCCCCTCCGATCCCAGGGTGAGTACCACCGTTGGAACCCCGAACCGCTCTTGAAGCGCCCGGGCGATCCTCTCGGGCTCGCCCGAGAACCCAAAAAGCCGTGTCGCGTCTCGCTCCCCACAGAACAGAAGCCCGACCAGAGGCAAGAGGGTCACGAAATAGTCGGCCGCCTCCTGCGGAGACCACAGCTTGGCGCGGTAATTGACGTCGAGGGCAAAGAGCCGCCCCGCAGCCCGGACCCGTGCGGCGATCTCCCGGGTGGTCTCCCGCAACACGGAGCTCAGCGCCGGAGCGGTTCCCGCCATCAGGACCACCTGCGCCGCCGTGAGATAGGCCCAATCCAATTCGGACGCCGTGAGCGTGGTGAACGCCGAGTCCTTCCGATCGTACCAGACACGGGCCGGCCGCGGGGGAACGGCACGCTCGTAGAACAGCGTCCCCACCCGGCCCTCCGGCGTCCAGACCACCCGAGAGGTATCCACGCCGTGCCGGGAGACCGCCGCCACAATCAAGCGCGAGAGCGGATGGTCCGGTAGCTTCGAGATCCAACCGACTCGCTTCCCAAGACGCGCCAGAGCCACCGCCGCGTTGGCTTCGGCCCCCGTCGGCCACACCTCCACCTGGGCTGCCTGCTCCAGACGCAGAAAGCCTGGGGGCGAGAAGCTCACCATCGCATCGCCGAGTCCAACGACGTCCAGTGCCGGATCAGTCATTCCGAATTCCC